>QWCI01000046.1_pt1 | contig 45166 bp, 73 predicted proteins | sample 1972541 | NCBI WGS metagenome assembly QWCI01 (sample SAMN09866712, study PRJNA288562) | Human oral metagenome isolate term3_saliva, whole genome shotgun sequencing... | isolation source: mouth | host: Homo sapiens | place: USA: California | reverse complement strand
ATCTCCCGGAAAAATATAGGCACGTTCTTCAAGGATACGGACCAATTCGACAAGTTTTTGCGATGGATTCAACATAAATGATAGGCCGTCTGAAAGATAAAATGGAAACGTCTGTTATACCCCCAAATAAACCCCTTTTTTGCAAAGGTCAAAAAATTAAAAGCAGTTTTGATTTTGAATAGGGTATATAGTGGAATAGATGTAAAAAAAGCAGCCTGAAAGCTGCTCATTTTGAGTGTGGTGCGGACGGAGTGCAATAAAACAGCAAATTAATTATAGTAGATTAGGATTGATTTTGATAGATTATACATATAAATCAATCTCATATCTGCACCATTCAATCCTTTATGATTGATTAGGATTGATTATAACATATAATGCCGTGTCCCCTCACTGTCCCAATAATATACCAATGGCAACAATCGAAAAGCGCAACGGAAAATATCGCGTCAAAGTCCGTCTGAAAGGAATAACTAAGTCTGAAACATTCGCCCTGAAATCTGATGCCGTTGCATGGGCGGCGCGGACTGAAGCGGCAATCTTGGACGGCGTACAGGGTAATGCGCCTAAAAGCCTATATTTTGCCGATTTGCTGACCAGATACCGGGATGAAATAACACCCACGAAGCGAGGCAATAGGGCGGAAACATACCGGCTGAATCGTGCGTTACGATCCGATTTGGCTGATATAAAAGTCAGTGACCTGCGCCCACATCATTTTGCCCAATGGCGCGATAATCGAAAAAAGGAAGTGCAAGAGGCCACTGTCAGACGTGAGCTTGAAACACTGTCGGCCGTCTGTCAAATGGCGGTCAAGGAATGGGGGCTTTTGCCGTCAAATCCTCTATTGCAAATCAGACGGCCTAGCAAGGGAAAGGCGCGGAACTACATACCGCCCGATGATATTGTTTTGGCTGTCGTGCGTGAACTTGGCGTTGCGGACGGCGTGCCGATAATTACAACTAAGCAACGTATCGGACTGGTTGTCTTGTTTGCGATTGAGACGGCTATGCGGGCGGGGGAAATCTGTAATATGATGTGGCGTGATGTGCATTTGAGTAGGCGTGTGGTGCATTTACCGATGACTAAAAACGGGAGCAGTCGTGATGTGCCGTTGTCTAAAAAGGCTATGGCGATACTGGATAGACTGCCACGCTCTGAGAGTGGGTCTGTGTTTGATGTAAGCTCTCACACGCTGGATGTGATGTTTAGACGTGCAAGGGCAAAGGTTGATGGGGCTGAGGGCTTCCATTTTCACGATACGCGCCATAAAGCCCTGACGCGCATGGCGGCGAGGGTTGAGCCTATGCAACTGGCTAAAATCAGCGGCCATAAGGATTTACGCATATTGCTGAATGTGTACTATAACCCTGATATTGGGGAGCTTGCTGATTTGCTGGATTGAAAAAACCGCCTGTTACGGCGGTTTCTCTATTTTTGACGGTGGCGGCGGATAAATTCGTGTACTTCTGCTTCCGGCCATAAGAATTTACGCGGCGAGATGACAAAAGGCTTCGGAAAGCCTGCCTGCTTGCACGTCTGATTAACGAATGTTGCGCGTTTGACGTGTAGTAATTCCGCGCATTCTTGCGCTGTTAGATACATCTTATGCCCTTTCGTATTTCATCAGGCGGTGTTTTCGCCGCCTGTCGGATTGGTAGTTATTTAGTCGTCTTAGCATTGGTTTGCCAATATATTTGCATTGCGCAGTCGGAGAATGTGGAGCCGTCATACTGGTAATATTTTAAGTAAAATCCGTTGTGTCTTAATTCTTTTAAGACTTCTACGGCTGCCCTGTCATCTAGATTTTGCTCATTGTAAAGCCAGCTTGAATAAGGTGCCTCGCGGACGAGAACAAAATCCTCCCCCTTTAAAGCTGCTTCTCGTATTCTTTTTTCAAGGAAAGTCTTGTACTCTTCAATGCGTCCTTTCGGATTCAATTCACGCGCTTGCTCTGCTGTAATCATTTCAATCTCCTATTTAATCTGTACGGATTGGGGTTTATCGTTCATGGCCTGCCTTTAAAAACTTCGCCAAATCGGGCTTAAAGTAGCCGTCTGTTTTGGCGATTTTGCCGTTTTCGTCAAATACCGGCACGCCGTCTTTGAATTTACTCCAGTTGGATTTATTCACTTCGTCCAACGCCCCTACCATATCAAAGCCCATCATGTAGCCTACGCCAATCGCGGTTACAATTTGGTCGCAAAGCGCGTCAAGCAGTTCAGTGCTTCGATTTTGGCTTTCTTTTACAAATTCAACGGTTCGGACGGCTGTTTGTTCTTTTGTTTTGAATTTATCAGCGTAATTTGCAATATGGTTTCTTAAGTGAGTACCACGCATTAAAGCTTCTTGCATTTCTGCGATTTCTTCAAAATGGCAGCCAATCTGCACGGCGATGTCGTCTGTTGTCGGCTTTGGCTTTGCTGCCTTAAACCATTCGATGATTTCCTGAATATCCATTTTCAATAGCCCTTAATAAATGTGAACCAATGCGTGCTGGTTTGGTTTACTTTATGTTTTCTTGTTACATGCCCAAAAAGTGGGGTTTCGTTAGTGAGAGAAAGGATTTCTTTTACAGGTATTTGATTTTCGTTCCATTTGAAAATTAATATCCCGCCATATTCCAATACTCGGAAACATTCTGAAAATCCTTTTTTAAGGTCGTCTTTCCAGCATTCCCCAAGTTTTCCGTATTTTTTGGCCAACCATGATTTTTTTCCTGCTCGCACTAAGTGCGGTGGGTCGAAAACTACAACACGGAAACTCTCGTCATTAAAAGGCAGGTTTTTAAAGTCCATTTTTATATCCGGCTTTACCTCTAAGTGCCGAATTAAATCACGGTCTTTAAGGTAATGCTCTTCTTGTCTAATATCTCCAAACAAAACTCGCTGGTCATTCTTGTTGAAATACATCATTTTGCTACCGCAACAGGGGTCAAGTATTTTCGCGCTCATTTACGATTGTCTCTTCAAATAATTTCCGCTTGTACCAAGTCTTTGCGGAATTGGTTGTAATTAATTAAGCTAATTCCTGTGTTTTGCTCAAATGGAATCAGGATTTTTTGCATGGCCGTCTGAATAAAATCTTTCAGGCGGTTAAAGTCTGCCAGTACCTTGTAGCCGTCTTGTCGCAATTCTGGAATACTGCTTACCGGCTTCACGTCACTGTTACACTCTGCCACGCGGAAGAAGTGCCAAGCGGCATTTAATACTTCTTCGCGCAATACGTTTTCTTTCTCGCCTATCTTCTTGGCGACAACTCGTAACGATTCGCCGTTGATGATGTCGAATAGGGCTTGAATGTAGCGTTTCGGGCGCGTGTATAGGCTCGCTGTGTACAGTGCGATTTGTACGCTTGCGCAATACAAGCCAATTTTTGAAACGGTACGCTCTGGGATGATTTCGCCGTATGCTTCCTGATACTCTGTCAGGCGAAGCACGGGTTTTAAAATCTTACGGCGTTGATTTGGCGACAGGTCGTCCGATTCTGACAGCTGCTCAATAGCCACCTGCGCTTCGTTGGTCGTCTTGCTCAAGTCGCTGTCTGCGTAGATACAAGCGACAACACGCATGGCGCGGATAAGTTTCTCAAACACGGTTACACTGGTTTGGTCGTTTTCGTAAACCAACGCCTGATAGTGCATGAGATTTTTAATGTTTTCTGTCAGCTTACTGTCTAAGTCCTGAGGTGCGCCGCTTCTCAAAGACAGCTTGTTTTGCACTTGGATTACGGCAATATTTGCCAGTTTATTGCGGTCGGATCGTTGGTTGCCGATGTTGTTTCGTGCATATTTCTTGACGGCTTGTTCTTTCTTCGCTGCTTTCTTGGCGGCTAACATTTCACTTGCTTTCATCATCTCGTTTCCTTTTGTTGAAGCCGTCCTCTCAACGGCTCGGACGTTTGGCTGCCATCATTTGCCTATCTCTTCAGGTGGTTCTGGGAGCGGTTGCCAGTGGGTTACATCATCTCCATAAATGGAGCAGTTATATTCTGCGCCATCAATATGATAAATATCCCCCGTGAAATAATGCCCCTTCGTAAAACAACTACCACTTGGAGTGCCTAGTTCGTGCAAGGCAATTCTTACTTCTCCGGTATTGAGTAGGATATTTACTTCCTGCCCGTCTTCCGGGTATTCGTCCTCCACGCTTATCCATTCGGATTGTGCGGCACGTGCTTGCCATGCTTGCCATGCGTCTTGAGCGTGTTGTAGGCAATAAACGCCACTTGGGTATTTGTTAAACGTGCGACCTCTTGCTGGCGTTGGTAAATAAGTGCTTGCGTACCACTCCTCAAACGCCTTGCGCTCTTGTTCGATTCTTTCGGGTGTCATTCTATGTCTCCCCTGCAGATGGCGTTCAATACATCGGCGTGGGCTTGGGCGGCTTCTTCGGTTAGATGAGCTAAACCTTGTTTAATAACCGATTCATCCTCTACATTTTGTCGCCACCTGTAACGCTCTGCATAAAAACCATTTTTCCCACCTGACTCAATAGTCCAATACATAGTTCCTTCTTTAGGTTTCTCTGTAATCGGTTTCGGAAACTCGTGCCGTCCAACGCGGATTACTTGAGGCTTGCGGCGGTATTCGTTATTCGTATCCCATTGCGGATGGAAAGACATACTTTCAAATACTGCGTTTGGTTGTACATTAGCCGCTATCCTAACTTCCCACCGCTCCCACGGTTTGTCTGTTTCCATTGCATCCTGTGCGTATTGCAGCATCAAGTTTGCGTGTTTATGTGCTGTCATTGCATCTTTCCTTTTGCTAATTTGTTAAATTGGTTTGAATTTTTCTTTAAATTAACTGAGCGGATGGCTGCCTGCCTATGGGGTTGTTATCGTTTGCTTTCGATGTGTGCCATAGCAACATCTATGGCTTCACGGATGTCGTTACTTGTAGCTGCCAATACCTCAAAATGGTCTTCTTGCTTTTGGATAACGGCATTTGGGATTCCGAGAATATCGCCATCTTCGTCGCAAAGCTTTTTGGTTAACGCACAATCATTTTCCGCTAGCCAATCAAGGCGAATCGTGTCAGGGTGTGGGATAAGCGTTAAAGAATCTATACTCATAAGCCTTTCAGGATGGTAAAGCCCATAAAAGCATACTGTCGCCATATTTATTTCATCGTTCAGCCCAACAATTACCCCAGCTGTTGGATAGCTTTCACAGCTAACGAGGTCGCCAAATTTAAATTTATTGATCATGTCTCACTCCTAAAAAGGGACGTCATCGTCGATGTCTTCAGCAGGCGCGGCGGGTGTTGCCGGTGCTTGTCGGCGCGGGTGTTCAGGCGGTGTGTGTTGGGCGGATTGATGTCCGCTGTCATTACCACCGCCCAACATCTTCATCTCGTTGGCGATAATCTCGTATGCCGTGCGCTCGATACCGTCTTTGCCTTGATATTTGCGGCTTTGGATTTTGCCCTCTAAGTAAACTTGACTGCCTTTTGTCAGGTATTGACCGGCAATCTCTGCTAGTTTGCGGTACATGGTTACGTTATGCCATTCAGTGGCCTCTTGGCGTTGTCCGTTCTTGTCTTTCCAGCTTTCACTAGTGGCTACGGAAAAGTTACAGACGGCCTCGCCGTTGGGCATATAGCGGACTTCCGGGTCGCGGCCGAGACGGCCAATGAGGATTACTTTATTCAGCATTTTTATTTCCTTTTTAAAATTGATTTGACAGGCTTCCAGACGGTTTTGCCGTCAACTTCCTGCGCCTGTCTGATTCCGACTATGTGGATATCGGGATTGCCTTCCGACAGCCTGATAAACTCTTCGGCGATCTCAATGGTTGAATACTCAGGGCTGATTTGGTAGCGGCTGTTGCTAAGCCGCTTCCATTTGCGCTGGTCTTCATACCACGTCGAATCCTCTTTGTTGTAAACAAGCCGCCGCCGTTTTTCTTCTTCGGCGCGGACTTTTCCGAAAACAGCAAACATGGCTACTCCTGTTTATTTAATCTGCAAGTTCAAACGCTCTTCAATCTTCGCGCCTGCAACTTCTTGACCGCTTTCGATCGCTTTCTTGATGGCCGTCTTATCCGGAACGATGGTTACACGCTCGCGCATAAACTCAGCAGGGATTTGTGCTTCATCGAAAACGTCAACCGCTTTGGATTTACGGAATGAGGCTTTGAAAGTGCCGTCATCTGCTTTAATTTCTTTGATTCCAGCGGCAATCATGTTGCGCTCCAGATAGTCTTTCAGGCTTTGATTTCGCGCTTTGATGGCCTTGAGTTTCTCGCTCATTTGCTTGATGTGTTCTTCAAGCATTGTTTCTGTCGCTTCTTGGTTTTTGATGTAACCAATCACGGACTGGGCTTTAACATCAAATTGCCCGATAACAGCTTCAAGCGTGTCTTGTCGTTCCGCCTCGGTGTCGAAGTGATGGTCTAAGGCAGCCTGTACGTCAGCGGCGCATTGGTATAGTGTGATGTTCATTAATCTTGCTCCTGTTAGTTGTTTTGGAAATCGGCTTTCCGGTTTTCGTAAATGTCTTTGACTTTCGCGCGTAGCTTGCCGTCTGTATGCTTCCACGCGTCAGCGAAGATTTGTTTCAGTTCATCTTCTGTCTTCGCTTCGGCTACTGCTTTCTCATACGCCACAAGGTCAAAAGGCGGATTCTTTTCAACCTCCGGCAAATCTTCGCCTGCGTAGATGTACAACCCAAGCCCAAACATACCCAAGCATTTAACAAGACAACGCATCTTGTTTTTATTGATGTCAAAACTGTTTGGGTTTTGAATAGCCTTGTTTCGATGGTCGATGACTGGTAGCCACATGTAACGGCTGATTGATTGGTCGTCTTTTTTGACTGTTACCGTTACGCCTACCTCTGCCGTGCCGTCTGAAAAGAACTTTTCTTGGTGCATTTCAAAGCTACTTTCGGGGTAATGCTCCATCAGCGTTTGCCATGCCCATGCCCATGAGAGATAGCTCAGTCCGTTCTTTTTCTCTACCTTGTCATTCACGTTCACTGCTGACAGGGTTTTCCATACTTCTTGAGGGAAACTCATTTTCCTTATTCCTTTCGGTTTCTTCTTGTTGCTCAAGCTCTTGCATGACTTGGCAATAAAACATCAATTCCTGACACATGATTCAGCTTTCCAGTAGCCGGTTGAAATACTTTTCAGCCGCCGCTTTTGTCTTAAAAGTTTTCTCGTTGATTTTCTTGCGCCCTGCGTTTTTCTTGAGAATCAGCGCGTGAGTGTTTCGGGCGAATGTCTCAACGTCTTGCCAAACGTGCCAAACGCCGTTTTCGTTTCTCATGCGTGCGCCGCAATGCTTGCTGATATGGTCATGGCCTTTGGGCTTGGCTATATACAAGCCTGTTAAAATGTGTTGCATGGCTTAATCTCCGCGTCTCCCATGACCTTTACTTCGTCTGGCATGGCGTTGTACATCTGCTCAACTTGTGCTTCTTGGCTGATGGTTTCAGGCTCTTCCGGCTTCTCTGTTTTGCCGGAAAAGCTACAAGCCGCGATCGTGATGGCCGACACGGCTAAAACTGTTCTGATTGCGTATTTCATTTTTTTTTCCTTTGGGTGGCCGTCTGAATTTCAGACGGCCTGTGATTGTTTATGCAAAAGCGGTCAGCAGGGTTTGTGCAGTGCGTTCAGCTTCTTGTTTCTGCATTTCAGCGGCTTTGTTTGCTAGTTCCGGAGTGCAGTAAATTTCTCTTGCGAGTTTTGTTTTTGGTAGGTGGCACAAAATGCCATTTTTAACTGCTTGATTCAGCTCGCTTCGAACTTGTCGCGGGATTCGGCGACAGATTCTGATGCCCTCTTTTTTTATTAAGTCAACGTTTGTCATGTGTTGTTCTCCTGGTCATTCCAAGTTCTGAGGTTGTACTCATATTCCGCCTGCGCTTCGGCAATTTCTCTCTTGTTCTGCTTGATGGCTTCACGTTCAAGAGCTTCCTCTGCTCCATCTAAGATTTCGCCACTCAAGATTTCCAACAGGTCAGCCGCTGACCACTCTTTCTTGTAGTTCTCGACAATCAGCTCAACTCGTACTTCGTCATAGTCCAAGTCATCGTCAAGCATTGCGTCATATTGGCTTTGTAATGCGCCCAAAGTAATCATTTGTTTTTTCCTTTTGTTACAGTTTGCTTATTTAAAAAGCCGTCTCCAGCCACTTAAATAAGCCCCCTGTTACAGGGGCTGTATCTCGCTAGGCCGTTATCTTTTAGGCGGCCTCTACCTGTAACCGTTTGTTCGATTTCCCCCATCTTTCGATGTCTTGCTATCGGCTTCTGCCTACCTGAAGGGCGGTTACTACGCTTACGAGTTGTTAAAGAACAGATTAAGTTTTTTATTGAAGCCGCCTCGCTTGAAGCGGCTTGGGTAAGAAACTTAGATTGGGCGAATGAATGTTGTGTTTTGCGCTGTGATGATCGCTTGGCAGGCTGCAAGGTAGGTTTCAAACTCTCTTGTTACTCCGCCCCAAATTTGCTTTACTACATATTTTTTTGACTTTCCGCGGCCTTTTTCAAAAATTTGGCCGATAGTGCATTCTTGATTGATTGAGTAATCTTCAAATTGCATGGCATTTGCGATGTGTTTCATTTTGATTCCTTTCGTGTCGGTTCGTGTCGGTGTTTTGCTTCGATGGGTGTATAGTACAAAAATACTTAAAACCTGTAAAGTACAAAAATACTTAAAATAGTATAAAAATACATGAGTCTTTGATTTTAAATAGAATTTATTTTTATATTTTTAAGTTTAATTGTACTTATAAGCAACAAAAGAAAACCGCCCATGTAGGCGGCTTGTTGATTTCATGAAACTGCTCATTTTTTCTTCTACTGCAAATTGATACAGTTTCAGACGGCACAAAAAAAGCCCGCGTAATGCGAGCTTTCTATTTTTAAGGGGTTATGTTTGATTCATGGCGGTTAAAGCAGCTTTTGCCAAAAAACCGCTACGAGTCTCATGATTTTCTGAGGTGTATTCATCTACTCTATCAAGTAGATACTGCGGCCAGCTAACATTAAATCTAACTTGCTGTTGGCTGATTTTGGCTGGGTCGATTTCAATCATTACCCATGTTGCTCCATCATAATCAGACTCTTTGCTTAAATCGGCAATATTGCTTACGGAAAGATTTTTAAACTCTCCATCTTCAATCATGCCATCAATGTGCATATAGGCGGCAGAACGGGCATTTGCGATAGCTTCTTCGATAGTGTCGCCATAAGAGAAGCAGCCCGGTAAGTCAGGAATGGTTACGCCATATGCCGAATGACTGTCTTTGTGCAATGCGGCAGGGATAAACATTTTTAGTCCTTTTGTTGTTTCAGTATTCTTTGTGTCGGGGGTTGGGGCGTGAGATACCCTTGATTATTTGGTTAGAAGAATGGCAGCGGGTTTCCCCGCTGCTTGCCCTTACTTCAAACCGGCTTGCTTAAAGATATTTTTTACCGTACCTATAGGCAAGTCTTTTTTTGGATGTGGCACTGTTACACGGCCTTTTTTTGTTGGGTGCTTGTATTGCGAATGGCTCCCAGATTGTGCAACTTTATACCAACCATCCTGTTTGAGTAGAGCGATAACGTCTAGACTATTCAATTATCACTCCTAACCTTAATGCATGGCACGTCTGCCATGTGTGTAATAATACACACTATTCTATTTATTGTCAAATTTAAGTGTGTATTTGTGTGTAAAAATATCTTTCGGCAGTAGTTGCAGGGGAGTGCGTGAGAAAGCCCGCATTATGCGGGCAGGTTGAATGTGGTAAGTTTAGGCTGCGTTTTCAGGGTTGTCTCTCAAGTATTCAGCTTCTGCTACGTCGTCTTCAAAGTTGAGAGAAAGTGGAATATCACTGCCTTTTTTATCATTGCATACGTCAACGTCGGTTTTAAGCTGGACACAATCTCCGACAATTTGTTGTCGGCGCTGTGAAAAAGCTTTATGAAAATGTTCTACGGGGACGTTGGGATCGTCCAAATCTGCCCACAATGTAAGCTGTTTGCCGTTAATACTTTCTCTTACTGCGTGTTTGGCACGATAGCTGCGCCCCTTAGAGTCTGCGCGCAGTTCTTCTCTGAAGTGGCGTGAAAATGTATTGGCGGCAAGCTGGATTTCATCGCGCATATTGGGCTGGTAGAGTTTATTGTCCAATGCCCATCCTGCCAAATCATGAACATCTACTCTTCCATCTTTAATGCCTTTGTCCTGCTTGTATTGTTCTACGATTTCCGCGATTCGTTTTTTTGTGGCGTTACTCATCATTACTCCTATTTGCAAATCCCCAGCCGTCATAGGTTGAGCCGTTTAAAATGAAATTCCGTACCGGAACAAGATGTTTGCGTAATTGCTGATATTTTCCTGTGCGGTTGTGAAGCTGTCCAACCACCAAGCCCGGGTGTATTTCATTGACGCCGGCAAAGGCAATAATTTTCCTTTCGGAAAAAATATAGGCACCTACGCGGACAATATAGCTGTCAAGTTTTGCGGCGGGGACGCAAAAATCTGCTGCCGCTTTGTTTGCCAAGCGTTCTGATTCGGGAAGATTGTCAGTCTGAATGCCGACGTCTTCATCAATAACAGCCTGCTTTTTACCATCTCCGTTTAGGATATGTTCCAATTCGTGGCGGAGGGTAAACCAGAAATTGTCTATGCGATCGTAACGCAAGGTCATGCCGATAACCGGTTTTTGATTGTCCAGCCAAAAGCAGGCGGCATCCAGTTTGCTGTTGGGCAGGCTTTCGACAAAAATTAAACGGACGCCGCAGGCGGACAGTATTCTGGGAACGTGGCGGACTTCCTCTGCCGAGCGGAGCAGGCCGGATAATTCGGCAATAGCTTTTTCTACGGCGGCAGTGCTGAATTTCCCCGTCGTCAGTTGTTCGGCTGCCAGTTGTCTGACTTTAAATAGCCATGCCAAGTTTGTTGTGCCGATTGTTTGTTGGTAAGCGGCCGCGTTTTGCTTGGCGGAAAATTGGAATTGTGGCGTTTGGTCGATTGTTTCGATATTGAAGAATTTTTTTACAGCCGCTTCCAATTCTTCAAATGTTTTTCCGGCGGCAATCCACCCGCGCCTAACCATCTCTTTAATCGGGTAGTTTTGATAAAGAGCTGCCCTTAGCGGAATATCCTGATATTTGTCGGCTTCAAGCATCGACAGTTGGAAGCGTGATTGGAGATTTAGCCAGGTCTCAGCTGAAATGCCCAGTGCCTGAGCAAGCTGCATGGCGGTATCAGGTGTAATCCCCAGTTTGCCGGTAATAATCTGATTGATGGTTTTCGTTGGCCGTTGAATAATTTCTGCCAAGTCTGCCTGTGTCAGGTTACGGGCTGCCAGTTCGGCTTTCAGAACCTGTCCTGCGTGTATCGATTGGGCGGGTAAAGTTTGAATATTCATTTTGGGTCTTGTGAATCAAGTCTGTGTAATACGATCTGTTCGGTTTCTATGCTGATAATCAGTTTGTATTTTAGATTGACGGTTACAGAGTAAAAACCCGAATCATCATCACATGGCGACAAATCTAAAAATTTAGCCTGATGAAGATCGGATATGCTGTGGGCGGACAGAAGATAATTGACAACAATCCTGTATGCGGCAGTTACTTTTACACCTATCTGCTTATCCTGAAAGAATGAATCAGCAAACAACAGATACAGGTAATCTGTTTCAAATTTCACCTGCATATTAATATCTCCATTATATCAGATTTACACTTTGTGTAAATCTGTAAATCCGACTTTTTTAAATAAGACGCACGAAAGGCCGCCTGTTTTCAGACGGCCTGAATTTTTAAACCATCACGCTCCACCAAAACACGCGCCCAATGACCGACAGGTCGTCTAAGCTCGCTTCTTCGTCTGGATATTCAGACTGATTGTAGCTTCTGATTCTGACTTTGTTTTCAGGCAGTTTGTGCAAAATCTTGGTACGCAATAAACCGCCGTGATTGATGGCATAAATCTGCCCATCACGAATATTCTTGCTGCCGGTATCAATGCCAAGCGTTGCACCGCTCGGAAATACCGGCTCCATGCTGTCTCCATCTGCCATTACGCAAACCACGTCCGCCGGGTTGATTCCATGCTTTCTGAGCGTGTTGCGCGAAAATCTCAGCTTGTAGCCGTTGTAGTCCTCTATATCGTCCGCAAAGCCATTTCCGGCTGATAGCTTTACGTCTTTGTATAACGGGGCTTCGCAGTCGTCCTCAGATAACGGCGTGTCATTGTCCCATTCTTCAATTTTCCCTAAGGGCGTGGCATTTGAAACGACCTCCATATCTTCCTTTCCAGTTTCCAACCAATACGGGGAAACGTCTAACGCTTTGGCAATAGATACTAAATTTGTTGGGCGTTTGTTACGCCCTGATTCAATAGCTGCGATTGACGCTTGGCTTACTCCCAATAGCTTACTCAATCCTGCCTGACTTAAGCCTTTGTTTCTTCTAGCTTCTCTCAAGCGGTCTTTGATTTCACTCATGCTGCAATTCCTTATGTTGTTATAGGTACAAATGTACTACAAAAAATAATTACTTTGGTACTTGCTTCTAAGTATTTTTGTACTTATAATTATAAAAAAGTTCCACAGAAGGGAAAAAATGAAAGAGACACCACAGGAAATTGTCGTTTTTCTACGGCAATACAAAAGTTCTCTTGAGATTGCAAAAGCTGTCGGATGTTCTCAAGAGTTGATTAACAAGATAGCAAGTGGGGAACGTCAGAATCCGCGATACCAAATCATGGACGGATTGAGAGATTTGGCTAAGGCCGTAGAAAGGAAAAAAAATGAAGAAGCAAGATAAAAACCGCCTGTCGAAGAAAGACAGACGGCTTATTAAAAAGGCGATGCTGAAAGCCGCCGCTAAAGGCTGCGATGAGGTTTACAAAATCGCGCTGGGTTTGAAAGATGGCTTTGAATTACTTGGTCGGAAAGACGGTTGTCTGCCCGGACAGACGGGCGACCGATAAAGGAAAGCCCCACGCGGAAACGTGGGGCAGGGTTGAGGCACGAGGTCTGTAACAAAAGGAACAATCATGATAGACCAAACGGAAACGCAATGCAAGAGGATTGTTGAGTATATCCGCGCAAACGGACACATCACATCACTGGAAGCGGCGAAACATTTGAATATCACACAGTTATGTTCACGAATCATCGACTTGGAAAGCAGGGGATTTGTTTTCAATAAGCCTAAATTCAAGGTCGGCAACTGTAAAAACCCGGTTACGCATTATTCGATAGCCAGGTCAGGAATTGAACTATGAATGAATTTATCCCAAACAGTTTTCAGATTGCAAACTCGGTTATCGATGAATACCTGTCGCAGATGAGCGGGAACGCCCTTAAATGCTACATCTTGATTGTTCGGAAAACAAGGGGCTGGCAGAAAACGCATGACAGTCTTTCGATTTCTCAGATTCAAAAATTTACCGGAATCAGGAAAGAAGAAACGGTTCAGAAAGCTATTAACGAACTGGTCGATTTAGGGCTGATTGGCAAGCAAAGCAGAATCGGATTACCAAACGAATATTTTTTAATTTCAGACCCAAAAAAAGGGGTAACACCACCCCCTAAAAATGGGGTACCCCCTGAAAACGGGGTACCCCCAAAAAAAGGGGTAACACCACCCCCTAAAAATGGGGTAGGACCACCCCCAAAAAAGGGGGGTCACATAAATACAAAATACAAAAAACAAATATCTACTAACGTAGATATTAATACAGCGCACGAAAAAACAGCGAAAAAACCAACCAAACACGAAGCCGATTTGGCGCTGTTGGCAGAGCATGGAATTGCCGGGCAAATTGCTGAAGACTTTTTGACAATCCGCAAAGCAAAACGGCAGCCGCTGACAGAGACGGCTATGCGCCTGATTGCATCTGACGCGGAGAAATGCGGTATGACTGCGGCGCAAGCGGTGGAGTACGCCATCGGTAACGGCTGGGGCAGTTTCAGGGCTGAATGGCTGAAAAACAAAACTTTCGGCAGGTCTGGAAATAGTGGTGGCCTGACGCACAATCAAACCGCCGATGTGATGGACGGTAAAAACTACGGCAACGCGCCGACGACTGATTTTTAGGGGGGGTTGGAAATGGCTTTGAAAAGTGCATCTGATTTTTTGAAAAGCTACGGTGGCGCAAAAACTGAACAGCGGGAATGTGCGGAACATGGCGAATACACGGCAAAAAGCATTTTTCGCGGCGTGTGGACCGGTTGCTCTGTTTGCCAAAAGCTGAAAGCGGCAGACGAGATGGCAGCATATGCGGAAACGCTGCGCCGAGAAGCGAAACGCGACGAATTGTCAAAACGCATTGGGCGTTCGGGCATCGCGGAGCGGTTTAGAAACTGCCGGATCGAAAACTTCGCCGTCAGCGAATCTATCCCGGGAATGGCGAGGGCGAAAACCGCCGCCGCCGAGTATGCGGAAAACTTCGAGGATGTTTTGCAGACCGGCCGGAACATGATTTTTTCGGGTAAGCGCGGCACTGGGAAAAACCATCTCGCCTGCGGTATTGCCCACAAAATCATCGGCGACGGCAAAAGCGCGATTGTGATCACGGTAGGCGATATGTTGCAGACGGTCAAAGACAGCTTTAACGGCGGTAGTGAAAAAGAGGCGGTCGGCGTGTTTGTGAAACCCGATTTGCTGGTGCTTGATGAATTTGGCGCGGGAAACCTGTCAGAAACGGATGGTCGGATTTTGTTTTCGGTCATCAACGGGCGATATGAGCGGCTTATGCCGACACTGGTTTTAACCAATCTGTCCCCTGAAGAGTTTAGGCAAAACGTTGACGCGCGTATCAGAGACCGGCTGCGTGATGGTGGTGGGAAATTAATACCGTTTGACTGGGGCAGCTATCGTGCGTGAAACCTGCTACCACTGCCTACACGCAGATTTTAAAGCCGAAGCAAACGGCACGATGCGCGGATTTGCAAGATGTACCAAAGCAAAGACGGCTGAAGATAAAGCGAGCTACTACTTCGGCGGCTACAAATGCGACAAAGGCGAATTTAACCCGGCAACAGCCGATACGATGGAAAAACGGCGCGAAAAGTTTGAAGAATGGCGCAACAAAAGGAAATGATAAATGAGAATTTTAGCTTTATTTGATGATGGAAACGGAAGCGTAAAAAAGGCACTGCCTGAGCATGATGTGGTGTCGGTAGGGATTGGAAACGCCGATATTGTGATGGACTTGTCAGACATGAAAAACATTAAAAAACTTGTCGATATGCACAAAAAAGAACCGTTCGACTTACTGATGGCTAGCCCACCGTGTGAATCTTGGAGCTTCGCAACCGCAGGAAATAATGGGAACGCTTATCGAGATAAAAACAGCCTGGCATTGCGAACTTTTCAAAACTGGAAAAAGCACCCGTATGTGTCAGTTCGTAAATTGGTTGAGCGGAATGCGCCTGAAATCCATGCCGTCTATGCAAGATATTTAAAAAAGGGCGTAAACGGGGATTTGACAGCATTGTTTGTTTGCGAGCTTGTAAAGGCTTTAGAAATTCCGTTTGTTATCGAGAATCCGCAGTCGTCAATGCTATTTGAAAAGCTGAAGCGCGAGGGGCTGGATTTTGTAAAGAACACCGCTTGTTACGCGGCATACAGTGAAGAGTTTCCGCTCAAGCGAACCGGCTTTGCTTCCAACGTTGGAATGAACCTGAAGAAAACAAACAAGGCGAAGTTTGCGTTTCGAGACTGGAAAGGGAATAGGGGAATCGTCAGGTCGTCTATCCCGGTTGATTTGATTAAAGACATTGTCAGTTATTTTTAAAAAGGAAATGAAAATGAAAAATTGGTTAATTGAGAAATTGGGCGGCGTAAGTAAGAAAGAGCATGAAGCAGTTATTGTGACCACTGAGATATTTAGAAGCATGCTGAAAGATTACATGCAGAGAATTTCAGACGGCCTGAAAGAAAAAGCCGAAATGAGAGCAGAAAAAGCCGAAATGGAAAAGGCAGCGGAAATGGTCAGCGCGAATCTGTCGGAAACAATCAGCCGCCTGAACGAAGAAAAACGCACTTCCAACGGCTTGATGGCAGAAATGACCGCGCAAACGCAGAAAATCGAAGAACTGCAAGCGGAAATCGAAGCGAAGAACGCAGAGCTTGCACGAGTGAAATCAGAGATTATCGCAATCTCAAAAATTAAAGCCGATACGACATTGAAAACAGAAAACCAACGTCTGAAAGCTGAGTTGGAATTGTTGAAACGCAATAAATTAAAGCGAGGCCGCAAATGATGACACTGTTTTTAATTGGGCTTGGTGCGATAGCGGCACTTATCGGCATCACTGTTTGGGAAGATATGCCGCCGGTTGATGAATTTGGTTGTAGCTTAAAAGGGGATGGATGGGATGGATACTAAGAAATGCAACAAATGTGGAAAAGTGAAACCGTTACCGGAAATGACTAGGCGTAGAGATGAGGAGACAGGGGAGTTTAAATACTTGTCTCTTTGCAAATCCTGCAAGGCGGAATATCAAAAAAAGCACAAGATTGAAAAACGAGAGGATCCTAAGTCTAAAGTTTGCACATGCTGCAAGCAAGAAAAGCCGATAGACAGCTTTTATAAAAAATATCCAAACAGCGCCGGAATCTGGGTTTACACCTCACAGTGCAAGGAGTGCAAAAGAGCGGCTTACAGAGAAAAACATGGCGTTAAGCCAGTTCCTAAGCCGCCAAAGCCGAGCGTATGGGATTTGACTTGTATGCCTAAAGGTTTGAGCGTTGAAGATACTGTCAATCTTTCAAACGAAGCGTTCCCGCTTTTGAGTAACCAGTATTGGAAAGCAGGGGAGGCACAGAAGATTTACAAGCAGTTCGGCATGGAATGGAGTTATTTATGAAATTCTCGGTATTTTTGATTTGTGTGTTAGTTACAGCGTTGGTGATCGGATTTGTCGAGTATATGACAAAGAAAGTACGCAACCAAGATGATGACGATGATTGGGGTGGGCATTGTCAGTATTAATCCCGATTGAGCAAATATTAGAGGCGGCGGAAAGGGCAAATGTTCTTTCCCTGCCATATCCGATAAGCACCAACCGATACTGGAAAACATTTCGGAATCGGCAAGTATTAAGCAAGGAGGCGAAAGCATACAAGCTTTGCGTTTCTCACGCGGCAGAAAGAGCCGGTTTTAGGCCGTCTGAAAAAGATGTAATCCTGTTTGTCAGCCTAGTGCCGAAGATGAACAAGGACGGCACGGCAAGCAAGGTAATACTAGACCTTGATAACTGCCTAAAAGTCGCTGTCGATGCCTTGCAAGGGGTTGTCTATCACAACGACAACCAAGTCAAATTTATTTTATCAACATATTCGAGCGAGCCAAGAGAGGACGGTGGGCTTGATATTGGGATTGCGGAGATTTGAGAGGAAGCGTAAGTGAGCGCAATCAGAAAAGCGGCAAAAGGGGAAGATTGCACACTCAATATTGCAGGGGTGTGCAATTACAACCCTGAAACAGTGGTTTTGTGCCATTTCCCAAGTGAAACGCACGGCATGGGGCTGAAGAGTAACGATTTATCGGCAGGCTTTGGGTGTAGTGCTTGTCATGACGTGATAGACGGCCGGTCGCATATCAAGTTGAGCAAGGAAGATAAAGAGTTTTATATGCGCCGGTCGCAGTTCAGAACGCTTTTAAAGCTGATAGACAAGGGAATCGTTAAATGCAAAGCGTAGCGTATAGGCTGACCAAAGACAACAAGCGGCCGCTGATGACGACCATCTACAACAATCTAGGCGCGTGGTTAGAGGCTAATGCAGAGCTTGAAGTATGTATTAGGCCGTACAACTCAAAACGGAGCGTCGAGCAAAACCGCCGTCTTTGGAAAATCTACGGCGAATTGTCAGATAAAGCGTGGGTAAATGGCAGGCGATACAGCGCGGAAACGTGGCACGAGTATTGCAAAGGCTACTTTCTGGGCTATGAGCTTAAAGCCATGCCGGACGGATCGGAGCTTAAAACGCCAATCAGCACGACGACGCTAAACACGGCAGAAATGACAGACTATCAAAACCGCTTGCAGGCGTGGGCGGCAGGGGAATTTGGCATAATTTGGGAGTTTTGATGTATAAAAACGTGGAACAAGTCTTACGAGATGTTTATAAAATTCAAGGTGTACGGATGGAGCCGCTGAACAACACGGCTTCGGTCTGTGCTTGGTGCGAAAGCAAGGGCGTGATGGGTGGCGGTGGAGAATTGACGCAAGCCGAAACACACGCCAATGCCGCGATGATTATCAGCCGCATAGGGCGCGTGTTAAACCGATACGAGCTTGCAGTGGTGGAGTGTGAATACAGCGAGGATTTAAGCGGGATTGTGGATATTACCGCCTATATCGAAAAACAGAACGAGGGCGTGAACCTGTTGATATGTGATGCTCTGCTGTCGCATATTTTTTCAGGTAGACCCAAGCAGATGGAGATACAAGACAGATTTGATATTGCCCGCGTAACGTTGTGGCGGAAAAAGAAACAGGTTGGAGGAATTGTGGCCGGGCTGCTTGATAGCGCCATTTGCAAACTGGAACCGGAGTTTAGGCAAGCTGGGATTATTGGGTAGTTTGTGTTTGTGCTGATAGATTGTGTAAAAATATGTATAATTGTTCGGTAATATATTTCGAGTGATGGTAAACCTAAACAGGTAGATGGTTTATTCTAGGAGATGAAGATGAAAAAAACATTGTTGGTGGTGATATTGGCAGTAATATCTAGCATGGTGATGGCAAAGTCAGAAGCAGAACAATTTGGATTGCAATATATAGAGACACCGCCGGGAACCAACTATAAAGTCTATGGAAGCGGCGAGTTCATGTTCATTGATGCTAGGGGCACGGGCAGATTTGCCTCAATGTCCATTTCAACAATCAAACAACAACAGCAAGCCGGGTATGCGATTATTCCCGCTCGAAATTTTGATGAGATGAATAGAAATGGACAATTTGCACAAACGTACTCCGTCGATTGTGGCACAAATGTTGTTTATGATGGCAATGGGCAGCCTAACAGGGTCAGCGAATTAAACCCGTTGCATCAGGCGGCATCAAATTTGGCTTGCCTAATTTTGGACACGGAATAAGTGATTATCTCTGAAGGTCCTACTGGTTGGATGTTTCTTGCTTTACACTTGACGGCATGAAACACTTTTGATACAATTATGCTATAGTTTGGAAATAGCTATATAAACCGCCTTTATAGGGCGGTTTTTGCATTTCGAGATAGCCTGTGATTCAGGCATAGAGATAACAGAACGCGGAGCAAGTGAGACGCGTTTCCCCGGCCTGATGGCTGTCATGCCAAGACAGACTATAAAGCGGTTCTTGCACTTCGCCCTATGCCTTGACGGTGTAGGGCGTTCCATTTTTCCTGCGAGTCGAGTGTGTTTTGCCGTCTAATTCTGAGATGGGTCGGAGTTAGACGGTTTCTTTTTTAGAGGAGGTTCGATATGAGCGAGAAAGAAAAACGCCCTATCGGGCGTCCGACAAAATACAAGCATGAATATGCTGAGCAGGCCTATAAATTATGCTTGCTTGGCGCAATAGATGCCGATATGGCTGATTTTTTTAATGTTGAAGTATCAACGCTTAATAATTGGAAAAACGAATTTCCCGAATTTTTGGAGTCCATAAAAAAGGGGAAGATGTTGGCGGATGCAAATGTCGCTGAACGGTTGTATCGCCGCGCCATGGGGTACGAAGCCCCTGACGTAGATATTCGCGTAGTAGAGGGTGAGATTATTGAAACGCCATTAACTAAGTATTACCCGCCAGATACGCCTGCTGCTATTTTCTGGCTTAAAAACCGGCAGCGTTCAAAATGGCGCGATAAAGTTGATAATGAAGTTTCTGGAAGTATTTCAGTTCATGCTGATGTGAAACTTTCCGATTTGTTCTTGAGCGATGAAGAATAAGCTACATCCTAAATTCAAGCCACTAATCCAAAAGCACCGATACAAGAGTTTACGCGGTGGACGCGGTGGTATGAAATCGTGGGCGGTGGCAACGGTATTGGTAGAGCTTGCCCGTAAGGGGTGCTTTCGCATTATGTGCGGTCGTGAGCTTCAAAACAGTATCAGCGATTCCGTAATCTCTTTGCTGTCTGACACAATAGACAGGGCAGGTTATACGCAAGAGTTTGACGTACAGCGTAACCGCATTATTCATCTATCGACAGGTTCGGAATTTCTCTTTTACGGTATCAAGACCAATCCGACAAAAATCAAGTCTATTGAGGGCGTTGATATTTGCTGGATTGAAGAAGCGGAAAACGTTTCTGATGAAAGCTGGAATATCCTAATCCCGACTATCCGTAAGGCAGGGTCGGAGATTTGGCTTACATGGAATCCGAAGAATATCCTAGACCCTACTTATCAGCGGTTTGTGATTAATCCGCCTGACGATATGGTGGATATTGTAGTCAACTACACGGACAACATCTATTTGCCTGATGTGCTACGTTTAGAGGCAGAATCGTGCCGTGAACGAGACTATGACCTTTACCGCCATATATGGCTGGGCGAGCCGGTAGCGGATAGCGAGCTGTCTGTAATCAAGCCTAAATGGATTGATGCCGCCGTTAACGCGCATATCAAACTGGGATTTGAGCCTGCTGGGCAAAGAATACTGGGCTTTGACGTGGCGGACGAGGGCGATGATGCCAGTGCTACTGTATTGCGACACGGTTCAGTCGTTATCGATATGGACGAATGGCGCGGCCAAGACGTTATCTATTCAGCCGACAAGGTTTATCTGTACGGCCAAGACGTAAAGGCCGACAAAATCATTTTTGACAGTATCGGCGTTGGCGCTGGTGTGAAAGCGCAATTCAGGCGCAAGACTGGTAAGGTGCAGACGATAGGCTTTAATGCCGGTGGTTCTGTATTTAAGCCTGAAGCACGATATACAGACGACAAGAAAAATAAGGATATGTTCTCAAACATTAAAGCGCAGGCTTGGTGGATGGTTCGAGACAGGTTTTACAAGACTTGGCGAGCCGTTGAGTTTGGGGATACCTATCCTGTTGACGAGCTTATATCCATTTCAGACGGCCTGAAAGATTTGGACTACCTGAAAGCAGAATTAAGCCGACCGCGTGTTGATTATGACAATAATGGGCGCGTAAAGGTCGAGAGTAAGAAAGATATGGCAAAGCGAGGGATTCCAAGCCCAAACAGAGCCGATGCGCTGATTATGGCGTTTGCGCCTGTTCAGGGCGGATTGAACATTAACCCAAACATTTTGAGCAGAATATGAGTAAACGAAAGAAACAGCCAAAGGCGATGAACACAAAAGCCGTGCGCCGTCTGCTTCAGGAATTGCCAGACAAGTCTGCTCAATACTATGGGCTTGATGCGCCTGAGCTTCCTGCCAGTGTCGTTCCTGAAAACGCTGCCGGCATGGCGATGGACTGTAACAGCACTTTGGGCAATTTTGGCGCAGGGTGCTTTTTTAATACAGGCTTTATCGGCTATCCGCGATTGGCAGAGCTTGCACAAATTTCAGAGTATCGAAGCGTAACTGAAACGACTGCCAGCGAGATGACCCGGCAATGGATTGAAATCAAATCTGTTGGCGATGACGACAACAGCGAGAAGATTAAGCAGATTGAAGAGTGTTACGAGAAACTGAACATCCGTGATGTTTTCCGTAAGGCGATTGAATCGGACGGCTTCTTTGGTCGCGGTCAAATCATGATCCAAATGAAAGGTCAGGATAACGACAAGCTGGGTAATCCGCTTCTTCTGACAAGTAAGACCATTGGTAAAGGTTGCTTGAAAGCACTTGTTCCTATTGAACCAATGTGGACAGCACCGGCGCAATGTAATACGACAGACCCGACAGCCGAAGATTTCTATAAACCTAAGACGTGGTTTGTAATGGGGCGTGAGATTCATCGAGACCGCCTGTTTACGCTGATTAGCCGTCCTGTTCCTGATTTGCTTAAGTCTGCCTATAACTTCGGCGGTGTGAGTATGTCGCAATTGATGATGCCGTATGTTGACCGCTGGTTACGAACGGTTGATTCAGTAAGCGACCTACTGCATAGCTTCTCACTGTCAGGCATTAAAACCGATATGTCGACCATCTTGTCAGGCGGTTGTGATGAAGAAGTCAATATGACCTTACGCGCTGAAGTGTACAACCGCTTCAGAGACAATCGTGGCTTGATGATGTTGGATAAGGATAACGAAGAGTTTTTCCAATTCAACACGCCATTGAGCGGATTAGATGCCTTATTGGCGCAATCGCAGGAGCAACTGGCAATGCCTAGCCATACGCCGCTTGTCAAGCTGTTGGGCGTAACGCCAAGCGGATTGAACGCAAGTAGCGAGGGCGAGATAGCCGTTTATTACGACTACATCAAGGCATTGCAAGAGAACATTTTGCGCGACCCACTGGACAAGGTGTTAAAGCTGGTTCAGCTTCATCTATTCGGCGAGGTTGACGATTCAATCACGTTCTCATTTGTACCGTTGGCGCAAATGGACGAATCGCAGCTTGCCACTATCCGCAAGTCTGATTCGGATCGTGATGTCGCATATATTCAGGCTGGTGTTATTTCCGCTGAAGAAGTGCGCGGCCGCTTGGCTTCTGATACTGACAGCGGATATAACGGCATTGATGTTGACGATGTGCCAATGCAAGACGATTTTGGCGGATTAGGGATGACCGATGAAACAGAGCAACGAAGTGATACTGTCCCCGATAATGCCGAATCTCGGAGTGGAGGCGGCGTACAGGAAGAGCCTAAAGAAACTGCTGGCGGAAATGCGCAAGGACGTGCAAAGCCTGATTGACAGCCATTACCCTAAAGGATTGGCGCAAGACGGCTTTTCAGACGGCCTACAAGCAGCTATCCGCCGACTATTCCGTTACTGGTTTAACCGATTGGAAACACTAGCCCCTGATATTGCAGGGGCTTTTCTACATCGTTCTATGAGCCATACGGATAAGGCGTTTCAGTCTGCTTTACGCAGTGCAGGATTCACGGTTCGATTCACTCACACGGAAGCAACACGCCGCGCATTTGATGTGGCGTTAAGTGGCAATATCGGCTTGATTCGTTCCATTGGGCAACAGTATCTAAGCCGTGTTGAAGATAGCGTATGGCGTTCAGTCAATGCCGGTTACAACATGGCGCAGTTATCCAAAGAATTGCGCAAGGACTTTGGCGTAAGCGAGCGAAGAGCCGCGTTTATTGCACGAGACCAAACCAACAAAGCCAAAGCCGTTATTGAGAAAGCAAGACGGCAGGAGCTTGGCATTACAGAGGCTATATGGCTTCACTCACATGCAGGCAAAGAGCCACGCCCTAGCCATGTGGCGGCGAACGGTAAACGCTTTGATGTGAGCAAAGGCATGTATCTGGACGGTAAATGGGTGCAGCCAGGGGAAGAAATCAACTGCCGCTGTACGAGCCGCAGTGTGATTAAAGGATTCAACTCATGAATACGCAACAGAGAGCCATTTTGAGCAAAGCCCGCCGATTGCTGTCGATGGACAGCCGCTGGATTACCGTTAAACCGAACGGCGCAGAAAACAAAGGTTCGCCCGTCAAAATCGACGAATCAGGCCGCATTGAAGCCGGCATGGGCGGGAAGTTCAACGGCACGAAAATCAGCGAAGTGCGTAAAAGCTTTGTTGGTGCAAAAACGCCTAGCCAAGAGAAACTGAATCAATCAAATCAAAAAACAAAGAAAAAGCCGTCAGCAAAGATTAATTTGAAAGAAACTCATATTCAAATTAAAGAGCCTATAAAAGCTGAAAAATCTATCTTTGGCGGCTATCGTGTTGATGGAATGCCTGATAACGCCTCAATTGATAAAAGCCTCGTTACTGTTAAGAATGGGCATATTGTTGGCGTTAAAAAAGGGCTTGAGCAAGAGTTAGCAAAGCTTACTGGGCAAAATGTTGAGGCGGTCGGAGAAGCGCAGCCATTGAGCGAAAAGACCATAGCGAAACAAAAGGCAGAAGAAGCTGCTAACAAGGCGAAAAAAGAGCAGGTTGAGATGAATGCCCGCAATGCCGTCCGCGCGTTATTTGCGCTTGAGGGGCGTAGCGATGTGTTTGAAGAATCTAAACCGTCTGAACCTGCCAAGACAACCAGTACCAAGACCAATATAGGCCAAATCGCCAAAGAGACAGATAAAGCGGTTATGGTTCATGCTGAAATCGTGAACGCCGCAGGGGATAAAAAGAACGTTACAACGATGTTGTTAATGAGGGCGGAGAGGGGTTTAACCCATTTGATGCTGCTATAGAAGAGTTTAGTTCTCAATATACCCGCAAATTCGAGCCTGAAAAACAGGCACTATTCGACAGGATAGATGCTGAAAGAAGGAAAGATTACGAGGACAGGATGAGGGAATTGGATGAAAAAATTAAACGTAATGGCGGATGGTATCCGGATTAAATTATGGATTATTTAGACGAAACTTACGCAATGGATTGCGATAACCCGAGATGGTACAGAAAATCTCATTGCATAGCCCAAGACCGCTCCATGCGCTCGTATGATGAAGATGGGCGTATGCACGTTGAAACATCAAACATTAGCAAGGCAACGGTTAACCCGTACTACGGCAGTGAAATTCCAAACCATCAACAGCTTGGACTTGAACCGAAAAAGGTTTATTACCTGCTTCGAGACCCTGAAGAGCTTGAAAAGGCTGTTCAGACGTTCAATAACCTGCCGTTGTTGAGTAAGCATATTCCAGTGTCGGCAGACGAGCCACAAAAGGACGTAATTGTCGGCACAACAGGAAGCGATGCCAAGTTCGAGGACGGCTATTTGAAATGTTCTCTTGCTGTTTGGGATTCAGAAGCTATTGCCGGTATTGAGAGCGGCGAGCAGATGGAGCTTTCAAGCGCGTATCGGTACACCGCCGATATGACACCAGGCGAGTTTAACGGCATGCACTACGATGGTGTTATGCGCGATATTGTTGGTAATCATGTAGCCCTTGTCGATGTGGGTCGGGCGGGGCGTGATGTAGTAGTAAGCGATGCAGACCCATTTCACGAAAGGAACGTTATGAAACTGAAAGCAGGCGCGAAAGCGCGTATTCAGGCAGCCGTGCAGCCTTTATTGGCGCAGGATGCTGAATTGAGTCCTGATGAACTGTTGCAGGTTATCGGCTCACTGACTAACGAAGTTCAGACAGCGGAAGATGACGGCGAGGAATTGCCGCCTGAAGATGCTGAAGAAGTTGGCACTGATGAAGATGAAACTGCTGAAGATGAAGATATGGAATCTAAATCTGAAGAAGTGGCTACTGATGAAGATGAAACCAACGAATCTGAACAACCTCAAGAACAACCGGCGCAAGCTCAAGACCGCGCTATTTCCAAAATTGCGATGGATAAGGCTATTGCCAAAGCCGTTGCCGCTGAACGCAAACGCGCTCAAGCATTGGCACAAGCGCAACGTGATGTCGCTCACTTGGTCGGCGATGTGGCTATGGACAGCGCAGAAGATGTTTACAAATTCGCGCTTGAACAACATGGCGTAGATATTGCTGGTGTTCACCCATCTGCATATCGCGCAATGGTCGGCTTGATTGGCAAGTCTAAAGGCGGTATCGCTATGGACAGCGCAAATTCAGCAAGCAAGCAGTTTAAAGGCTTGAATCGAATCAGAAAGGGTTAAAATATGCCATTCCAAAAAGTAGTAAATCCATATCAAGCCCCTGCCGTTGCAGGGGATTTTGCTTCTGCAAACCCTAACGCCTCCATGCTGGCTGGCGAGGGTGCTTTGGTAGCAGGCGACAGCGGCGTTACTGTCGGCGTGTTTGCATGGGCAGACGCAGACGGCAAAGTAAGCAACAGTAAAATAACCGGCGGTCGTATCGGCTTTGTACATCGTGAACAACAAGCAAGCATTACCGGCTTCTTGGACGAGAAAGGCAATACCATTCTGAAAGGTCAAGCCATGACCCTGATGACAGGCGGCGACTTTTGGGCGAGCTTCCCTGCCGGTGCCGTTATCGGTCAAAACGTATTTGCCAAAGACACTGATGGCACATTGAGATCATCCGTCTTTACTACTGAAGCAGGTTATACCCTGACTAAATTCAAGGTAGCCTCTACTGCTGGCGCAGGCGAACTGGCGAAAATCACATCTTGGGAGTAACACATGAACCAAACATTTAACCAACTTGAACGCGATGCCGGTATCGTCTTTATGGGCGGCGGCAAAAAGCTGATGGACGATAAAGTCGCAGCAGCTTTGGCAATGGACGCACAGCCCGGCTTAACTACCGTAGGTAACAGCGGTATTCCTGCATGGATGTTGAACTATGTTGACCCTCAACTGATTGAAATCATCTTGCAGCCTACCAAAGCCGCCGAAGTTTTCGGAGAAATGAAAAAAGGCGACTGGACGACTGAAACCGCTACTTTCATGACTGTTGAGCCTACCGGCGAAGTTTCCTCTTATGGCGACTACAACAACAACGGCGTAAGCGGCGTAAACGTGAACTTCCCACAACGTCAAAGCTACCATTACCAAGTATTCACCCGCTGGGGTGAGCGTGAAGTAGCGCGTGCCGGTGAAGCGAAGATTGACTATGTTGCCCGCGTGAACGAAGCGTCTGTAAACGCTCTTAATCGTTTTCAAAACAAAACGTATTTGTTTGGCGTGAAAGGCTTGCAAAACTACGGCGTGTTGAATGACCCATCATTGCCGGCTTCTACTGCCGCCGCTAAGACTTGGGCAAACTCAACAGGCGAAGAAGTGTATGAATCTATCCGCAAACTGTTCCAAAAACTGCTGAAACAGACAGGCGGTAAGATTGATATGAATACGCCTCTGTTGCTGGTGTGTAGCCCTACCGCAAGCGTTGATTTGACCAAAACCAACCAATACAACGTTAATGTTATCGACCAGTTGAAAAAGAACTTCCCTAACTTGCGCGTTGAGACCATTCCAGAATACTCAGCTACAAGCGGCGAAACCGTGCAACTGATTGTCGAAGAATTGGACGGCCAACGTACTTTGGAATGTGGCTTCACTGAAAAAATGCGTGCGCACAACATGGTGCTGGAAGCCTCTTCTATCAAACAGAAGAAATCTCAAGGCACTTGGGGCGCAATCATTTACCGCCCATTCTGCATTGCAACAATGACTGTTAGCTAAAAGGATCTGACTAAATGGCAAAAAACACAAAAAGCAAAACTGTTACCGTTGGTTGCAAACTGCCAAACGGTTTTATTCTCGAACTGAACGGCCAAGCTGTTGAAATCAACGGTTCTACAAGCTCACGCGTTATCGGCGGTCATGGTATTACCTATGACGTTGACGCTGAATTTTTCGATGCTTGGATGGAAGCTCACGCAGACCGAGCAATGGTTCGCAACGGCTTCATCTTCGCTCACGATAAAGCGGCCGATACCAAAGCAGAAGCAGCGGAAAAAGCAGATAACGCTACCGGCTTGGAAGCAGTTGACCCTAATGCGCCTAATGCAGGCGTAACCAAAGCAGACGAGTAACATCATGGGCGTGGTGGTATTTAATCCCGACACTTTCCGCGAAATCTATCCGCAATTTGTCGACACGCCCAATGCAGTGCTTGACTGGTGGTTTGCTCAAGCTGAAACGCTGCTCAATAACACTGATTGCAGCATCGTGAAAGACTTGGGCGAGCGTGAACGGTTGCTGATGTTGTTGATGCGCCATTTAGCCGCTTTGGACGAGAGAGCAGAACAAGGCGGTTTGGTTGGCCGTATCAGTTCGGCTACAGAGGGTAGCGTATCGGTCAGCGCGGATTTGTCGGGTGTTAGTGGTAAGGCGGCATGGTTCGCTCAAACGCCTTGGGGCTTGACCTACTGGCAGATGACGGCGAAGTACCGCGCTTTCCGATATGTTCCAGGAGGTTGCTATGCGCGGCGGTAGTAAGTTCCGTTCAGCCTTGCGCAATGCTGTCAGTAAGGCGGCAGGCGGCGCGGTTCGTGTTGGTATCTTGGAAACGCAAACATACCCTGCCAAAGATGGGAAAGGCGATGTAAGCGTGGCACAGGTGGCCTACTGGAATGAATACGGCACGGCTACCATTCCGGCACGTCCTTTTTTCCGCAACACGATAGCGGAGAAGCAGGACGAATGGGCGGATAACGCGGCAAGCATATTGCAACACACGGACGGAGATGTCGGCAGGGCTTTGGCGTTGATTGGTGAGGGCGTGAAAGGCGATATTATCGAGACGATTCAGAACTTCAACGAGCCTGAAAACGCGCCGTCAACCGTGAAGAAAAAAGGCTTTAATAAGCCATTGATTGACACGGGCGACTTATGGCGGGCGATTCAAAGCGAAGTTGTTGAATAGGCGAAAGGAAGTTTATGAATTTGAGAGCTATTGCAAACGGCGTAACACGCGCGGTCAACCCAAACATGACGGCAACGCTGTTGCTGAATAATGGCTATAAAACAGACGAAGCAGGCGCAAGGACGGCTGATTATGAATCTGAAACGGTCACTATTCAGACACAAAGCCTAAGCAGTCAGGAGCGGCAAGAGTTTGACGGATTGTTGCAACAAGGGCATATGCTGAACGTGTATGTGACTGGGCAATTTTCCGTATTGCGGCGCATTGCCGGTAAAGGTTCGGATAAGTTGGTGTTTGCGCCGTATGGTGAAACAGAGCCGACAGAGTGGCTAATTAAGTCTGTTTCCGAATCATGGCCTGATTGGTGCAAGGTGGTGGTATGGCGGCAACATTAAGCGTTACACAGTCTGAAATCTATAAGGATGTAAGGCGGTATCTGCTTGGTTTATTCCATGATTGCGAAGTAATACAGGGCTATTCCAATAATGTGCCGCTTCCCAATGCGCCATTTATCCTGATGAACATTATCCGCGAAACGGAAATGAACACGCAGATTAACGAATGGAGGCCCTTAGACGGGCTTGCAGACGTTACAAGAAGCATAGAAGTGGCTATGCAGCTTGATTTCTACGGCGTTGATTCAGGGCGTAATGTGCGCATTTTCTCAACCTTGTGGCGTGATTTCCATGCTTGCGAACGGCTGGAGGTTTGTCAGCCTTTATACACTGACGAGGCGCGATATATTCCACTCACGAACGAAGAGCAGGAATTTGAGGCGCGTTGGAGTATTACGGCCAGTCTGACCTACAACCCTACTGTTACACATGCGCAAGACTTTATCGAGGGCGCGTCTGTTTCAATTGATCGTATTCCATCATAAAAGGAAATTAAATGTTTAAATCAATTCCTGCCTCACAGATTGTGAGCGTGAATCCATCGGTGTTGAGTTCAGGCGGTTCCCCTCTTGCGCTTAACGCCGTTTTCTTGAGTAAAAATGCCAATATCCCGACCGGCGAATCCATGCTGTTTGCAACGGCTGAATCTGTCGGTGAGCATTTCGGCTTTTCTTCCGATGAATATAAAGCCGCGCAAATCTACTTCAAAGGCTTTGACGGCTCAAACAAAAAGCCGGGCCGTCTGTATTTCTATGCGCTGAACAGCGTAGCTGAAGCTGGCTATTTGCTTGGTGCGAGTGTTAAGACTACCAGTCTTGCCGAACTGAAGAAGATTAAAGGCTCACTGAACGTAACGATTGACGGCGCAGAAAAGAAAGCACCGTCTATTGACCTGAAATCTGCTACTAGCTTCTCTGAAGCAGCTCAACAAATTGGATCGGCTTTGTCTGCTACTGTCGAATTTGAAGAACAGTTGCAAGCGTTTAAGATTGTTTCGGCTACTACTGGCAAATCATCTGCCGTATCTTTTGCAACAGGCGATATTGCCGACAAACTGGGCTTGAGTGAAACCGCCGGTGCGCGTGTTTCCAAAGGCACAAACGCGGAAAGCGTTGATGAAATGATGGCAGGCTTGACCGCCGCAACATTGAACTTCGCAACATTTACGACCATTGAAGAGCCGACAATCGAAGATAAATTGGCTTTGGCCAAATGGTCAAACTTGCAAAACGAACGCTTCCTGTATGTCGGCTGGGGCAAAGAAGCCGCTGCATTGCAGGCAGGTAATACAACATCTTTCGGTGCGAAACTGAAAGAATCCCAATATTCAGGCGCGACCGCTGTTTATGGTGGCTTGGATAAAGCGGCGTTCCTCTGTGGCGCGATTGCTTCTATTGATTTCAGTGAACGCGAAGGCCGTATTACTGTTGCTTTCAAAGGCCAATCAGGCTTGGAAGTGGACGTAAACGATGCAACTGAAGCGCAAAACCTGAAAGACAATGGCTATAACTTCTATGGTGCATGGGCAACGGCTAACGACCGCTTCTTGTTCATGTATCCCGGCCAAATGACTGGTAAATGGAAATGGCTTGATAACTACGTTAACCAAATCCGCCTGAACAGTCAGTTACAGCTTGCACTGATGACTATGCTCACTTCTGCCAAGTCTGTGCCGTATAACGCCGTTGGCCGTGCGTTGCATCGTGCCGCCTGCCAAGACGCCATTGATGAAGCGTTGAACTTCGGTTCTATCCGTGCAGGCGTTGACCTGTCGGAGCAACAACGCGCAATCATCAATAACGAGGCTGGTGTAGATGCCGCTTCTCAAATTGAGGCGCGTGGCTATTACCTGTATGTCGGTAAAGCATCTGCACAAACACGCGGCAACCGTGAATCAATGCCGATTAAACTGTGGTACACCGATGGCGGTAGCGTTCACGCTGTCAACATGGGTTCTATCAACATTCTGTAACTTACAGGCCGTCTGAAACAACAGGCGGCCTAATTTTTTGAGGTAAAAATATGGCACCGCAAATTGCACCTAAAACCCTCACATCAGCCAATAGCGTGCTGCTGTGGAAAGCAAAAGGCTATACCGACCAATTTGTACAGGCTCAAGGCTACAAAACTGATTCCGCGTTTGACTTTTCAGACGCAACCATCGGCGAGACTGTCATGGGCGTGGATGGTATTCAGTCTGGCGCGTATATCCAACATGAACACCAATTGACGATCACATTTGAAGCAAACAGCCCTACACGCGCCCACTTTGCCAAAATGTACGAGCGCATGACTGAGCAGATGGAAACTTTTCCTTTTGAGTTTCAAGTGGATATTCCATCATTGGGTATTCGCCGCATTGCCAAAGGCTTCATGATCAACTTGGCTGGTTTCAGTGCCAAGAAACGCATGGATGCCGGTAGCTTCACATTCAACTTGGGCGTTGTAACTGAAGAGGAAATTTCCTAATGTCTTTGAAATCCAAAACCGTAACGATTGAGGGCGGCCGCGACAACGGTAAGAAATTCAAAATTACCGAAATGCCAGCCGCGAAGATTGACAACTGGTCAATGCGTGTCTTGCTGGCACTGGCTGGTGCAGGAATTGAAGTATCAGAAGCCAATGAGGGCATGATGGGCTTGGCTAAAGTGGCATTTTCGGCACTTGGCAAGATTCCGCCAGAAACGGCACTTCCTTTGCTTGACGAACTGCTGAACTGTGTTGAATTTATCCCTGAAGGCGGTGAGCCTCGTCCGCTTGATTTGAATCTTGGCGATGTCGAAGATTTCAAAAACTTGTGGATGTTCCGAAAGGAGGTATTCAATCTTCACATTGATTTTTTGCAACAAGGCAATGGCCTGATTTAGGTTTTGGAGATGGCGGCGCGGATATGGAGTATTTAAACCTGTCCGCGCTTATTGGTGGCTTGGTATCTAGTCGGTTATGTACTTTGAACGAACTGCAAACGGTTTACAGCTTTGAAGATGCTTTGAATCTATGGGAAGTTTTTAGTATAGACGGCTACAACCGCCAACAGTATGAGAAACGGCGACAGGCCGTCTGAAAGGTTTAATTATGGCGACTGTTATAGACACCCTGTTTCTTGAGCTTGGCATTGATTCTTCCAATTTTTCAGGCGAAGCAGCTAAAGCAGAAAAGCAGTACGACCGCTTAGAGCGTTCTGTTGCCAAAGTCGAGAAAGCTGAAAAAACAGCCGCGAAAACGACCAAAGAAAGCGCAGAGGCGCGGCGAAAAAGCGTAGTAGATACGCAAAAAGCCGATGCTTCTATGCAAGGCTTACTAAAGACCGTAAACGCTTCTATTAAGGGTTTTGCGGCCTTTACTGGCTTATTGCTTGGCGCAAGCGGATTATCCAAACTTGCAACAGATGCAGCGAAAGCAAACCGCGAACTAGACACCACTGCCAAAAATCTTGGCATGGCGCGTAAAGAGTTGAGCGCATGGCAAGGTGCGGCTCAAATGGCTGGCGAAAGTGCCAATGGCATGAGTAGCTACATGAGAACCCTGTCAGGCGATATGCAAAGCCTGATTATGATGGGCGACACGTCCGTCTTGCCGTACTTCAACGCTTTGGGCGTGTCATTGCTTGATAGCAGCGGCAAAGCGCGACAACTTGACGATGTGATGTTGGATTTGGCCGACCGTTTCAGCACAATGGATAGGACGAAAGCCTACACGCTGGCTCAACAGATGGGCATTGATGAGGGTACGTTCAACACATTGTCGCGTGGTCGTGCAGAAATGCAGCGTATGCTTGATATTCAGCGTGAGATGTACCATTCGTCCGAAGCTGATATTGAAAACTCACGCAAACTCACAGAGGCGCGCGCGGTATTAAATGCCCAATGGGAAAGCCTCAAGCTGATGATAGGCAATGCCCTGATACCGGCTGTCACATTCCTGACAGAGGTGGTCAGCAAGTTTGTGGGATTCTTGGTTAAGCATGAACATGTTACAAAAGGCGTGTTTCTTGGTATTGCTACGGCTATCGGCGTGTTCCTTATTCCAATGCTGATGACGGCAACGGCGGCGGTGTTTGCCTTTATCGCACCGTTTACGCCATTGATTGCGGCAGTAGCTGGCTTGGGCGCGGCGTTTGGCTTGCTGTATGACGATTACAAAACATGGGCAGAGGGTGGCAAATCCCTGTTTGATTGGGGGAAATTTACCAGTTATATCAACAGTTCCAAAGTTTCCACTGATTCGCTTGGTAAGTCGTTTATCTATCTGACGACTGGTTACACAAGCTGGTCGGAAGCGGCAAACGGTATGCTTGATTGGATGAGGCTCAAGGGTTTCATTGATGGTAATACCGTGTCTGTCGGTTCGCTGATGAATGGCTTTAAAAACCTTGCTTCTGAACTGTCAGACGGCCTTATGCCGTATTTGATGGATATTGTTGAAATCTTCAACCGATTGAAAGAAGGCGACTTTTCAGGCGCAGGCGAAGCGGTAAAGGTAGCATTTAACCGCCGCTGGGAAGCCGTGAAGTCATTTGCAGGCGCGGCATGGGATAGGATTACCGGCACTGTTGACGTAGCAACTGGGCATAATGTCGGCACGTTGTCAGGCGGTAATAACAACGCTGTCGACAATATGGTTTCGGGCATTGATGAAAAAGTATCAAAAGCCGCTAATTTTGCCGTTACTCATGCGGCAAAACGAAGCCTTAAATCTTGTGCGTTATATGTCAATAATGCGTTACGAGCGCAAGGCATTCGTAGTAGTGGTAATGGCGTAGATGTTGCTAGTAACCTGCTTAAAAGTGGTCAAGGCTTCCATCAAGTCGCATATAGCAAGGATTATGTCCCTAAAATTGGCGATGTAATGAGTATGAAATCAAACTCAAAATCAGGCCATAACTGGGGGCATGTTACTATTTATACTAAAGAGGGCTGGGTTTCAGATTTTAAACAGGGTGAGAAATACGGCAATACTGGTGCGGCAAATGCACAATACTGGAAAGAAATTCAAAGCGGTAAAATCGTTCCTATTATTGCGCGTAGAGGCGGTGGAGCTAGTTCATCGGTTGCCGTTACAGGCAAAGAAGATTGGCTGAGTAAAATCAACGCTAAAGATACTGTTGCAAATGCTGATAGCAGGCTGTCTGCTGTCAGTCAGAAGTACGGTATTCCGCAGCATATGCTTTATGCAGTATGGGCGCAGGAAAGCCGCAAAGGCAACATGAAACAGGCTTCTTCTGCCGGTGCGAAAGGTCATTTCCAGTTTATGCCCGGCACTGCCAAAGCTTACGGCATTTCAGGCAGGGAGTGGGATTTTGACGCTTCCAGTGACGCCGCAGCGCGTTACTTCCAATGGTTGCTGAAGCATTACAACGGAGACCATAGTAAAGCCCTTGCAGCGTATAACTGGGGCAATGGTAATCTTGACAAGGCCATTAAGCAGTACGGCACAGGCTGGTTTGCCCATATGCCCAAAGAAACGCAGGGATATGTCAACAGTATTAACAAAATGATGGCATACCGAAGCAACGGCGGCATGATGTCACGTCCTTTGGGCGGTCATGCTGTTGCGCAGAATCTCAGCGACCAACAGGGGCGCATTATGGCTTCACGCAATGCGGCAAATCCTCATAACGTCAGCAATACCCAAAGCACGCAAATCACGGTAAACGGCGGTATCAACGTCCAAACCAGTGCAAGCACCGTTCGGGGTAATATGCAAGACGCGATGGACGGACTGAATAGCCGTGCCAATCAGTACGCAGTAGCGCAGATGTAACCAAAACAAAGAGGCTGTCTGATTTCAGACGGCCTTTTCTGTTTACTGGAGTTTTATATGAAGTGGAACAGTGTCGGCATACCTAACGTGCCAAAGTTGCCGCCCAATATCGGCAATGCCTTGATTAGCTTCGGCGGTGCGCAACTGATTAACTTGGTTTTCGGCGAAAAGTGGGGCATTTTCAATCAGCGCGGTATTCCTTTGTTGCTGGCTGACAACGTGGCTTCAGTTCGATTTGAAAACAAATCATCGGTCGTTAATTCGCCTATCGAGAATGGCAGTTTTACGAGCTACAACAAGGTAAATGAGCCGTTCAAGGCAAGTGTAATGATGACTAAGGCAACCGGCGGCGTAGTGCAGCGTGGCGCGTTTTTGGCGTTATTAAGCACGTTCGCCAATTCAACCGACTTGTTTATGATTATCACGCCTGAAGCCGTCTATCCGAATTGCTCAATCACTGGTTACGACTATATCCGCGAGGCTGGCAACGGTGCGCGAATGATTAAAGTGAATATCCACTTCCAAGAGGTGCGTTTGGCTAAGGTTGAGTATCGGAAAACCAAGTCAGAAGCAGGATTGCAGGCAGATGGCGGAAAGGTTCAGGCGAAAGAAGCACCAACGGCAACCGCGCCGGAGTCTGTCAAAGAATCCGTATTGTCTCAAATCGCAACACAGGTCACAGGTGGCTGATATGAAAGTTTATACCATTCCGATTGCTGACGAGAGGTCGCAAAAGTTGTCTGTAACGCTGGGTAAGCAGGAAGTAGATATTGCGCTGACTATGCGACTGGGCAAGCTGTATATTGACGTGAAAGCAAACCGTGTGCCGGTAGTCAGTGGGCGCGTGTGTTTGAACAAAGAGCCAATCGTCAATGAATCTTTCCGCCCATTCGTGGGGGAATTGTACTTTGAGGATTTGCAGGGTAATGATGACCCTGTTTTCGGAGAACTGGGAAATCGTTTCGTTTTAAGGTGGGTTACAGATGCCTAGTCTGAAAGAAAAGCGAATCAAGGTCACAATCCTGCTGTCAGGCGAAGATAAGGACTTTGACGGAGACGGAAACAATACGCTTGTTTTTGATGGCCTACGGACTGAGTGTCGTATCAACTATGGCAACGGTTCAGTAATGCCGACCGCAAACGTGCGTATTTTCGGGCTGAAATTGAGCAATATGCTGACGTTGCTCAGGGTTCAATGGAACACAAAAGAAGCCTTGCAAAACATGATCCAAATCGAAGCAGGCGACAAAGACAAAATGTCTGTCGTTTACAAAGGCAACATCACGTTTGCCAAGCCTGATTTTAGTTCAGCGCCTGATGTCTGCCTGAATATCGAGAGTAGCACAGGCTACTATCATCAAATCGTGCCAACACCGCCGCGAAGTTTTGAGGGCGTGATAGATGTACCGGAAGCCATTTCTCAGCTTGCCGAAGATATGGGCATGACCTTTGAGAATAACGGCGTGACGGCGAAATTAAGCAATCAGTATTTGCCTGATTCCGCTTTGGGCAAGGTGCAGATGTTGGCAAAGCATGCCGACTTGGACTTGTATATAGACAATGACACAATCGCAATCGCGCCAAAAGGTGCGCCGCGCATGGTTGATGTGCCAGTAATTAAGCCTACTACGGGCTTGATTGGCTATCCAGTACCTGACTTGATAGGCGTTCAGTTCGCCTGCCTTTATGACCCTGCCTTGCGGTTTGGCGGCTTGGTTGAGATTGAGGACAGCATTATCCCTACCTGTAACGGCAAATGGCGCGTTTTCGGCATGAATATCACGCTTGAATCGTACAGCCCTAGCGGTAAATGGGAAGTTTTTATCAAAGCGGCTCACGCGGAAAGCGAGGCGGTACATGTCGCAAAATAAATTAGGCTTTGAGCAGCCGGGACAGCGAGGCGGACAGGGCGAGATAGGCTATATCGTTGAAAGTATCCTGTCGAGGCTTCAGACGGTAACGCTTGTAAAGGTTGTGGCCGTAAAAGGCGGTGGGTTATCCCCTGTCGGCATGGTTGATGTTCAGCCGCTTGTGTCTCAGATAGATGGCAGCGGCGGCGTGATTCCTCATGGCGTTATCTTCAATGTGCCATACATGAGGCTTCAAGGCGGCAGTAATGCCGTGATTATTGACCCTCAAGTAGGAGATATTGGAATGTGCGGTTTTTGTAGCCGTGATATTTCCAGCGTAAAGGCAAACAAATCAGCTTCAGCGCCGCAAAGCAAACGCCGTTTTGATTATTCAGACGGCCTTTATTTTGGCGGCTTCCTGAATGGAACACCAAGCCAATACATCATGTTTTCAGGCGGTGGAATCAAAATCTTTTCCCCTACCGGCATAGAACTGGAAGCCCCGAAAACAACCATCAAATCGCCGACCGTGCAGATTGAGGGTAACACCACGCAAAACGGCAGTTTCTCGCAAACAGGCGGCGGTGCGGCTTCTTTTTCAGGCAGTCTGACGACAGACGGTAAGATTGAATCAAAAGTCGATGTTGTTGGCGGTGGTAAGTCGCTGGTTAACCATACGAACGGCGGCAGTCCTGTTGATTAAGCCTGAAAGGAAAGCATGGATACTCTTTATCTTGACCCTGTATCTTGGGATTTATCGCTTACAACAGACGGCGATATTGCAATCGCAAAAAAGCCCTATTCGACCGCGCAGAGCGTTGCAAATGCGATTAGGTTGTTTGAGGGAGAATTGTATTACGACACGGAGAAAGGCGTTCCGTATTTTGACGAGGTTCTTGGACGGCCTCACTCATTTGCACTGTTTAAGCACCGTATGGAAGAGGCGGCATTGCGCGTTGACGGCGTGAAAGATGTTGCCGTATCTGTTCATCAAATCTCAGAGCGCAGATTGAGTGGGAATGTAACATTTAAGGACGAAAATAACCAAACGCATACGGTGGAATTATGAGCTTTAAAACGAATGTTCCTGCTATTGAGATTACCGACACTGGCGTGATCGTTCCAAGTGAGGACGATATTTTGCAGGGCGTGTTGGCTGATTTCAATCAGGCTTTTGGCGGTAACTTGAATCTAAACCTTGATACGCCTCAAGGTCAATTAGCCTCTTCTTTGACGGCGATTATCGCAGACCGTGACAACCAATTGGCCCGACTGATGAATCAGGTTAACCCCGATTACGCAGACGGCATCATGCAGGATGCGATTGCCAAAATCTATTTTTTGGAGCGGAAAAAAGCCGTGGATTCGTCAGTCGAATGTGAGTTTATCGGTCTTGCCGGAACAATCATCCCTAAAGGTTTCGCCGTATTGGACACACAAGGCGTGCAATGGATATTGAGGGATGAATCCTCTATTTTGGAAGGCGGCAGGGGGATGGGTATTTTTACCGCCGCCGGCGTGGTGTCGGCCGCCGCCAATACGGTAAACCAACCTGTCAGGACAATTACCGGGCTTGACCGCGTCAATAATCCGCGCCCCGCCGTCCCGGGAAGGGAATTGGAAAGCCGCGCGGATTTCCGCCGCCGCCGGCAGCAGTCGGTGGCCGCAAATGCACATGGAACGCCGCAGTCCGTGTATTCCAACGTAGCACAGCTTGACGGGGTGAGTGATGTGTATGTGGTCGATAACCCAAAATCGGTAGTGGAAACGCACAACGGGCAGGCCATCAAGCCCCACAGTATTTATGTTGCCGTTGTCGGCGGCGACGACAGGCAGATAGCAGAAACCATCTTACGCTTTGCAGGTTGCGGATGTGATTTCACAGGCAATACAACCTTGACCGTGCATGATGAAACATACACAGACCCGAAACCGGCTTACGAGGTCAGTTTTACACGCCCAACCCCCGTGCCTGTTTATTTCCGCATCAGAGTTGGGAAAGATGCAGTCATCGGCTATCAGGATGTAATCAGAAAGGCTGTTGTAGAAGCATTTAATGGGGTGGAAAAGACGGGTATCGGCGGGCGGATTTATGCCATGCGTTATGTCTGCCACATTGCGCGCGCCTTAACGTCGGCACAGGTAACCGATATAGAGGTCGGGCTGGCAAGGGGAAGCATGGGCAATAGCGCACAAGTCGGAATCCATCAGTACCCGACTATCGTGGCAGAGAATATAGAGGTTGTACCCGATGCGTAATCTTCAGCAAACCATCATCAGCCAATACGCCAACAGCCCGATTATTTGCGGGATGATTGAACGGTTTAACCAGTGTATTGATTCACGGGCCGATGTGATGGAGTTTTACCGTGATATTTGGGACATCGAAACGGCAAAGGGTTACGGCTTGGATATTTGGGGACGGATAGTCGGTATCGAACGAGAAGTCATGATTAGCGCACAAGACGAATACATCGGCTTTGCGCAGGGCTGTACTCCGTTTGATAACGGTGTATGGAGTGTAGGCGAAGGTTTGGAGCGGCGATACCGCTTGGACGATGATGCCTACCGTCGCGTGATTATGCTTAAAGCCATGAGCAATATCACTTACGCTTCCGCCCCCAATATCAACCGGCTGCTCAGTATCATGTTTGAGAAACGCGGGAGGGCGTATTTTGTCAAAAACGACACAATGGCCGCCCGTTATGTTTTTGAGTTCTTCTTACTGCCGACGGAGCGGGCGATTATTCGGCAAAGCGATTTATTGCCCCGCCCCAGTGGGGTATTACTGGATTTTTACGAACCGGAGGCAGATAAAACCTTCGGCTACATCGAAGCCAATCTAGCACCCTTCGGCGAGGGTGCTTTTTTTATGGGAGTTTAAACCATGCCGCAACCGAAACTGCTGTCCAAGCCTTGGGCTTCAGATGGCTTGAAAAACAACATTCCTGCCGAACGCAACGGTGGGCTGGCACAGGAAGCCGCCACCTATGCCGAAGGATTTCCAAGCATCACCATGACCCCGATTTCCGTCGGTGGCAAACCGCCAAGCGGGAAAGACATGAACGGTGTACTGTATGAAATCAGCGCGCACACCGTTTGGCAAAACCAAGGCGGGCGTTACCGCTTCGACCAAACCTTTTGCGACGCCATCGGCGGCTATCCCAAAGGCTCGGTGCTTATCAGCGACACGCTTGATACCGAATATATCAGCTTGGTAGATGCCAACACCCACAACCCGAACAGTGGCAATAACACAGGGAAATGGGAAATACACGCGGGCAAAGGACTGAAAGCCAGCACGACACAGGCTGGTTCCACACAGCTCTCATCCGCCACTAATATAGACCGTGAAGATATGGCCGCCACACCAAAGGCAGTAAAAATTGCCTATGACAAAGCTGTCGGCGCAGAGGCAATCGCCAATCGAAAATCAGAGGTTGCGGTTTTAACGGGAGTTATTTACGACGGTGATACCCTCCCGTTACCCGCAGGATACACAGAGAGGCAATGTAAGTGGCTGGTCTCTTTAAGAGATGACAATGCAAGTGGGGTACGATGGGATATCGATGAGGGCGGTAGCCATAACCACTTTGCATATTTAATACATGCCGATGGCGCCCGCCGCGTCACAGCTAAAATGAGGCTTAACGGCTATCCTGATCGTGGCATCCATGTCAACTACATCGTTATTGGAGTCAAATAATGAGTTTACAAACAAAATCTGGACTATGGCTTATTTTTAATTCAGCCGGCCGATTAACATGTTCGGCAGACCATGAGCCAGATGCCGATGATTTGGCATTGCGTGACGAAGCCGCTAAGTATTACAGCGCCGACGAGGCCGATGATGTATTGTCGGCGGTTATGGCGGGGGCATTACTGCTGGCAGATGGCCTGACCCCGCCGCCGCCGTCTCAATATCATGCTTGGGACGGTATAAAATGGGTCGTTGAGGATGAGTCTGCGCTTCTGGCGGATTTAAAAGACATTAAACTCAAAACACTCAATGCGCAAGCGCAAGCCTTTATTAATCAACATACCGGTCTGGATGCATTGCCCGATTTTGAGGTACAAACATGGCCACTGCAATCAGCCGAGGCGCAAGCATGGGCAGCCGATAATTCCGCCGCCACGCCCGTGTTAGACCGCATCGCCGCCGCCCGTGGCATGGAGCCGGACAAACTCAAGGCCGCCGCCTTGCGCAAAGCCTTGGCGTATTCCGCCCTGTCGGCTCATGTTGCAGGGCAACGTCAGGCTTTGCAAAGCAAGATTGAGTCAGCCAAAACGGTTGCCGCGCTGGATAAAATCAAGATTGAGTTCACCGCGCCGGAGGCTGCCTAAATGAGCAAAGTCTATCTGGCACTTTACAAAGGCCGAAAATCAGGCCGCACCCCTAAGGCATTGGCCATGCGCTTTGCGGATTGGGTAATCCGCAAAGCCACGCGCGGCATTTACTCGCATTGCGAGATTGCCCTGGCCTTGGGTGACGGCGTGTTTGAGTGCTACTCATCCAGCCTGCGTGATGGCGGCGTACGCTGTAAAGTGATGCCGCTGCCTGAGGCCAAATGGGACTTGATTCCGTTGCCATCCACCCCAGAGGCGCACGAACGCCTGCAACGGGTATGGACGGAAACCCGAGGCCAAGGCTACGACCTGAGGGGCGCATTGGGTGTCGCCTTCGGGCTGCGGCATAACCGCCGCCGCTGGTTTTGCTCCGAGTGGTGCGCCGCCGCATTGGGGCTGCCCGACGGCTGGCGTTGGTCGCCAAACGACCTTGCCGCCATGGTGTCACAAAGCAAAATGTAATTTTTTAAGAGAGAGATATATAACAGGCCGTTTCAGGCGGCCTTTTTTCATAAACGGACTTTTTGATAATTTTGTCAAAAAGTCCTTTTTCTTTGGAGATTGAAAAATGAGTAACTCATTGAAATGGGTTAAATATATTCTTGAATGGCGTTTTCTGCCTGTACGTTTTCAAAAGTGGCTGTTTGGTACCGGGACGCGCGTTGTCGAGTTTGCCAGTGGGCTGTCGATGATTGGCTATGCCGCCGTGTTTGCGTTTTCGCCTGTCGATATCTACGACTGGCCGATTTACTACAAGTTCAAGACGATACCTGAATCTATTTTAATTCCGGTGTTTGGTGGTATTGGCTTATTGCAGTTGGCGGCGATGTATTGGCAGACGTACAAGGGAAACGTCTTTTCGGGCTACTTATTGCTGGTGTCGGCGTTCATTTGGTACTTGACTGCTCAGGCGTTTTGGGGAGCGTTTCCGCCTGCTCATACAGGCATGGTCATTCCGCCCATCTTGGCGTTTCTTTGCTTACTCGCTGGCAATAACTCACTTAAATTCTTGTTTTCAGGCGAAAAATTGAAAGACAGCCTAAAGGGGGAATAATGGATTTTTTCCAATTTGGCTACCTGTTTGCCATAGGGGGCGGTATTGTCGGCAGTGCGTGGTCGAGTATTAAAGACCACGACAAAATCGTGTCAAGCTTGTTTGAGGCGGTTGTATCGGCAGTGGCAGCGGCGGCGGTAGTGGAACGGTTTTTGATGGTTAACCAAGTTTGGACTTGTGCCATTGCTGGCGCGTTTGTCGGCATTTTGACAGGTCATGCCATGGATACCGTCAAGACCTTAGCCCCGGGCTTGATGAAAAAGTGGGTCAAAAAAACGGCTGACAAATTTATCGATAAAGAGTAACGACAGGTCGTCTGAAATCAGACGGCCTTTTTTTAATGGAAGAGTAAAAAATGCAAGAGTTGGACTGGATTAAAGAGGCTAAAAAACATATTGGCCTGAAAGAGATTGTCGGCACTAAAGCGCATAACCCGACAATCGTTCAATGGCTGAAAGATATGGGAACGTTCCCCAGTGCGGCAAAGTCTTGGTACTTTGAAGATGAAACGCCGTGGTGCGGTTTGTTTGTCGGCCATTGCTTGGGCAAGAGTGGCCGCGCGGTCATTAAAGACTGGTACCGTGCCAAAGCGTGGGCAAGTGCCGGGCTGACGAAGCTGTCAAAACCTGCCTACGGTTGCATTGCCGTGAAATCACGACAAGGCGGCGGCCATGTGTTCTTTGTGGTCGGCAGAAACGCTAAAGGTCAGATTCTTGGTTTAGGCGGCAATCAAGGCAATACCGTGTCTATCGTGCCGTTTAACGCGGCGGATATTGACGGCTATTTCTGGCCGTCTAAGCTGGTGGATGGCAAGGCAGTGCCATCAAGCCCCGCGCCCGAACGTTATGTTTTGTCATCTATTACGGCAACCGCCGCGCATGGTGCAAGCGAGGCGTGATGATGAATCCTGTCGAGTTTCTGAAAGCGCGTATTGCTGAATGGGAAGAGAAGCGCAAACAGGCAAGCGAAGAAGCAGACCTGAAAGCGTTTGAGCTTGCCGAAAGCGAAATTAAAAACTACCAAGCGATGTTGAAAACCTATGAACAGCCTGCTTAAAAACTGGAAGCTGATTCTGATCGCGGTTTGTTTTGTGCTGATTGTGGGCGCGTGGCAATACGATCACGCCGCCCAATACAAGCGCGGACGTGATTCAATGACGGCGGAAATTTCAGGCCGTCTGAAAGATGCTGCTATCGAGAAAGCCAAATCGGATCAGATTATTTCTGAAAATTATCAAACCGGCAAAGCTGTGCGCGAAGAGAAAGAAAGGGTGCGTTATGTGCAAGTCAAAAATATTGTCGAAAAGCCTGTCTATCGCAACGTCTGTGTTGATTCTGATGGGCTGTCAGTCATCAACGCCGCCATTGCCGACGGCAATTAAACCGCCTGCTGACCTTGTGCAGCCATGCCCGAACCTGCCTAAACTTGAGGGCGGAACAGGCGCAGATGTGTTGCCGTGGTCATTGCAAGTCATCGGTTTGTACAACGACTGCAAAGCGCGGCATAAGGCGTTATCTGATACTATTAAATAAAGCAGAAGCCGTCTGAACAAGACTTCAGACGGCATTTTCTGTTTACCTTGCCGTAGCCTTGCTGTAAATGCCTTTAAGACATAAGGCTATGCGGTCGGAGGTGTCTTTGTCCGCATATCCCCGCAACACTTCGAGGGCTGCGACGGCTCTTTTCAGGCGTGAACGGGTTTCGTGCCAAACCGTCCACATCGTAACCGCCTGTTTGCATCCGAGCTGCCTCAGTGGTACGGAAACGTCTTTACCCAATTCAATCATCCATGTGCCGTAATAAACCATAGCGGTAATGTCGGCTAAAGAGTTGTCGTCGATGGGTAGTTTCGGCTCGGCTTTGGGCGGTGCGTCCAACACTTCGCCTGTCAAGCCTGTGTGCAGGGTCAGCGCGTGGACGTAGGCTACGGCTTCGGGCAGCTTCTCGGCAGGTATATCTTCGATGGCTTCGACGTTGAAGCGTTGGTGAATCATACTGTACGCGGAGGAGTAGTTTATGCCTTTGCGTCCGACAAGCGCGGCAACAGCTTGGCGCAATCCGGTGCGGTCGTCGGCGGTGGTTTTTTGTCCGATTTGGTAGCCGCCTGTTTTGCGGATGGTGGGCAGGACTTCAGATGTTACCCATTTGCGGAAGGGTTTGACTTCAGGTTTGCGGGATTTAAAAGCGGCGTGATAAAAACCACTTTCGTTGATGATGGTAACGGTACGGCTTTGTTTAATACCGTTTTCAGACCTGATACTCATATTGTGAGTATCAGCTTCATCATCGTCTAAAATACGTGTCAGATTGTGTGAATCTCGATAGCCGAACATGGCGGCGATTTCCGAAGCTATAAACCATGCTTCGCCGTCTTTGTTGATGACTTGGATTTGGTTTTGGTTGAAATTGAAAGATAGAACTGAATTGTTCATGATGATTTCCTGTAGGTTAATTTCGAAGTTGCCCGAAACGGGCGGCCGCGAGGTTCGAAAACTCCCTACAAGAGCCGTGCTTATTCCCCGATTAATCGGGTCTTGTATTCGCAGCCCTCGCGGCCATAGGAAACCTTTATCGAAGCAAAACACCAAGGAAACTATGGACGTAAAAAATTCACGCTGACGGGGTGAATGCCGTGTAGGAAGAGGTTTTCGACGCCTCGTGGATGTGAATATAAAACAAAACCCCTGCAAATGCAAGGGGTTCAACCGTTCAATAATCAACTCCTCTAACAAGCCGCTTCACATATACAAACCTCGTGCAATTGTTGCAGTTATAGCAAGTAATTAGTGGAAATATCGGCGCATCTCTTAATTTTACGACCTTCCCGTCATACTTTTTGCGGTATTTCTGTGCTGTTTCACAATATTCCATATCCGGTGTGAAGGTAATAGAGACATGTGTAATCCCTGCCTTTTTGCTTTTCTCCCGACTTACCATTTCCCCGGCACGAAATTTGGCAATCCTCATTTCTACCTGAATCGATTTAACATTAAAATCGCTAGGAATGGTTTCATCGGTTGCCAAAGCCTGCTGAATATCGGCATAAATCAAATTGTACCGTTCAGCAGGCGGGTGTTTCCGCAAGTATTTAGCCAATCTCCCAATTTGCTTGTTGGTCAGTTTCTTGGAAAGTTTTAACACTTTCTCTAACTCGTCAATTTCCAACAGCACTTTTTCTTTTGTATTCTTGGCTTTAACCGTAAAGAATGAGAACATAATATAGCGTTATTTCATTAGGCGTTATCTGATACATTCAAGTAAAACAAAGGCCGTCTGATTAAATCAGATGGCCTGTTTCTTTTGTCCCAAAACCGTCCCAATACGTTTTAAGTGGTTGATTTATTTATTGTTAATGGTGCGGACGGAGAGACTCGAACTCTCACACCTCGCGGCGCCAGAACCTAAATCTGGTGCGTCTACCAATTTCGCCACGTCCGCACTAATTTGAACCG
>QWCI01000233.1_pt1 | contig 45637 bp, 25 predicted proteins | sample 1972541 | NCBI WGS metagenome assembly QWCI01 (sample SAMN09866712, study PRJNA288562) | Human oral metagenome isolate term3_saliva, whole genome shotgun sequencing... | isolation source: mouth | host: Homo sapiens | place: USA: California | reverse complement strand
AGCACGTAGTCGGCCAGGGCGGAAAACTCGGCTTCGTTGATCTCGTAGTCGGTCTCGTTGATGACCTCGGTCATGACGTGTACTCCCTGCGTGCGGTGTTGTGGCTGCGGGTGCGTGCGCGGCGCGCGGCATTTCGATCGTCGAAACGCTGGTAGGCGTCGATGATGGCGCCGACCAACTCGTGGCGCACGACGTCAGCGCTGGTCAGGCGGCAGAATTCGATATCGTCGATGTCGCCCAGGATGTTTTCGACGACGGACAGTCCGGAGGTCTGACTGCCCGGCAGGTCGACCTGCGAGGCGTCGCCCGTGACGACGACTTTGGAGCCGAAGCCCAGGCGCGTGAGGAACATTTTCATCTGGCCGACCGTCGTGTTTTGGGCTTCGTCCAGGATGATGAAGGAGTCGTTGAGGGTGCGGCCACGCATGTAGGCCAGGGGTGCGACCTCGATGGTGCCGGCGGCCATGAGCTTGGGCAGGGCCTCGGGGTCGAGCATGTCACCCAGGGCGTCGTAGAGGGGACGCAGGTAGGGGTCGATCTTGTCGGTGAGGGAGCCGGGCAGGAAGCCCAAGTTTTCCCCGGCCTCGACGGCGGGGCGGGTCAGGACGATGCGGCGCACCTCGCCGGAGAGGAGGCGGCGCACGGCCTGGGCCATCGCCAGGTAGGTTTTGCCCGTGCCCGCGGGGCCGATGCCGAAGACGACGGTGGCGCGGTCGATGGCGTCCGTGTAGGCCTTCTGGCCGGGTGTCTTGGGGCGGATCGAGCGGCCGCGCGCGGAGAGGATCTCCTCTGTGGGGGCTTCGCCCGAGGTGAGGCGTCCGAGCAGCCCGATGGCCTGTTCGACGGCGGTGGCATCCAACGCGGTGCCGCGTCGGGCCATGCCGATGAGTTCCTCGAGGAGTCCGGCGGCCACGTCGATGTCCGCCTGGGTGCCGGCCAGGGAGATTTCGCGCCCGGTCACGAGGAAGCGGACGTGCGGGAAGCCGCGTTCGAGGGCGCGAAGCACCTGGTCTGCGATTCCGAGGACCACAATCGGGTCCATGTCTGCGGGGATGGTGACGCGCCCCGTGGTGTGTGCGAGGGTGGCCGCCGCGAGCGTCGGCGCAGTGTTCTCCATAGTCATACTGCGCTCTATTTTACGCGCAATACCCACAGTCCAGGTAGCGCGCCACCCACTAGAGCAGTGACCCCGGACGCATCGGGACCGGTTGGGTGGTGGTCCCGGATGCGTGTGTTATCCCGGAGAACGCACAATAAAGCCATGCCCACCCTCGAAGAGCTTGTTTCCAACCCGCCGGAGCTGCCGGTCACGCGCGCGCTGGGCGCTATCGCAGCGGCGACGCGGCCGGGCTGCTGCACAGTGGTGACTGCTCCCCCGGGCACGGGTAAGACGACGCTGCTGCCGCCCGCTGTCGCGGTTGCGTTGGAGGGGCACGAGGCCTCGGCCGGGCGGGTGCTCGTCACCCAGCCGCGCAGGGTGGCCGCGCGCGCCGCAGCCCGCCGGATCGCCCGTCTGCTCGGCGAGGAGGTCGGCGGGCAGGTTGGCTATTCGGTGCGCGGGGATTCGAGGGTCAGCGAGCGCACGCGCGTGGAGATGGTGACGCCGGGCGTGGCGTTGCGCCGTCTGCAGCGTGACCCGGAGCTGCCGGGCGTTGTGGGACTCGTCATCGACGAGTTCCACGAGCGCGACCTGGACACGGACCTGGCACTGGCCTTCGCTCTGGATGCGCGTTCGGCGCTGCGCGAGGACCTGTTTATTGCTCTGACATCGGCGACGCTGGAGGCCTCGCGCACGGTCTCTTGGCTGCGTGAGGCGACCGGCGAAGAACCCGCGCTCGTGGATATTCCGGGCGATATTTTTCCGTTGGAGCTGCGTTACGCTCCCCCGCCGCGCGGCGTCGAGGCCGTGGGCGCGATCGGGAATGAGCGCGTGGGTGTGCGCCGCGAGTATCTGGCGCACGTGGCGCGCACGGTCGAGAGCACGGTCGCTGCCACCGAGGGGTCGGTCCTGGTGTTCCTGCCGGGCGTGGGTGAGATCGAGGCCGTGCGTGGCGCGCTGAGCGTCCCCGGCGTCGAGGTTCTGACCTTGCATGGCCAACTCAGCGCCGCCGAGCAGGACCGCGCGCTCTCCCCCACCGATCAGCGCCGCGTCATCCTCTCCACCTCGATTGCTGAGTCGTCGCTGACAGTTCCGGGGGTGTCCGTCGTGGTCGACGCCGGCCTGGCCCGCGAGCCGCGCTTCGATGCGGGGCGCTCGTTGTCTTCGCTGGTGACGGTTCCCGCCTCGCTTGCTCGTTTGGAACAGCGTGCGGGCCGCGCCGCGCGCACTGGGCCGGGCATCGCCGTTCGCGTCATGGACCCCGTGGACGTGGCGCGCAGGCCCGCCCAGTCCGCTCCGGGCATCGCCACGCAGGACCTGACGGACGCGCGCTTGCAGGTGGCCGCGTGGGGCACGCCGGTGGAGGAGCTGGCCCTGCTCGACGCTCCACCCGCGGGTACGTGGCAGGCCGCCGGGGAGCGTTTGTCTTCCCTGGGTGCCATCGACGAGGCCGGGGCCGCGACCGCTCTGGGCCGCACTTTGGCGTCGCTGCCGTTGGACCCGCCCCTGGGCAGGGCGCTTCTGGCTGCGAGCGCTCTCCTGGGGGCGTCGAAGGCGGCGCGCTTCGTGGCCCTCTTGTCGGAGGACGTGCGCGCACCGGGTGCCGACCTGGGAGGCGTGGAGCGCCGACTTGGGCGCGGCGGGGACGCGGGAGTCGGCCGCGCCCAGGCGGCGCGCGTCAAGGAAACGGAGGCTCGCCTGAAACGCCTGGCGTCCAGGCTGGTGGACGGGGAGTTGGCGGGACTGGGTCTGCCCGGCGCCGCCGTCGACGCGACGCTCGGCACCGCGCGGGGCACGGGCGGCTCCCGGGCGACGCGGCGGGGTGCGCGCACCCGCGAGGACGAGCTGGCCCTGACCTGCGCGCTCGCCTACCCGCAGTGGATCGCGCGGCGTCGCCCGGCCTCGTCCGCGTACATCCTGGCGGGAGGCGTAGGTGCCGAGCTGCCCGATGGTTCTCCCCTGGAGGGCCAGGAGTGGCTGGCGGTGGCCTCCATTGACCGCGCCCCGACCTCGCGCCACGCACGCATCCTCGCGGCCGTCCCGCTGAGCGAGGGGGACGCGCTGGCGGCGGGCACGGCTCTCCTCGTCACCCGCACGGACGCGTCGATCGACAAGGGCGTGCTACGCGCGACGTGCACGCGCAGCCTCGGCGCGATCCCCTTGTCTTCCTCCCCCGCCCACGCCCTGAGCAACGAGGAAGCGACCGCGCTGGTGGCCCAGCACCTGGCCTCCCGCGGACTCGGCGAACTCGGCTGGGGGAAGGAGGCCTCGTCCCTGAGGGAGCGCATGCGCGCGCTGCACGAGGTCTTCGGCGAGCCGTGGCCGGACGTGTCGGACGAGGCCTTGGCGGGCAGCGCGCACCGGTGGCTGGCTCCGTGGGGGCGACGCCTCGCGTCAGGCGCTCCCCTGTCGCAAGTGTCGATGCTGGACGTGTTGCGCTCGCTGCTGCCGTGGCCAGAGGCGGCACGCCTGGATGAGCTGGCACCCGACAAGCTACCGATTCCTTCCGGCGGGACACGGCCGATTGACTGGAGCGGTGCACACCCGGTGCTCACCCTGCGCGTGCAGCAGGCCTTCGGGTGGACGGACACACCGCGCCTGCTGGACGGGCGCGTCCCCCTGGCCCTGCACCTGACGGACCCAGCGGGTCGGCCCGCGGCGATCACCTCGGACCTGACGTCGTTTTGGGCGGGACCCTATCGGGACGTGCGCGCGCAGCTGCGCGGGCGCTACCCCAAGCACCCGTGGCCAGAGGACCCGCTGCACGCGGAGCCGACGAACCGGGCCAAGCGGCGGAGCTAGTGGGAAGTGCCAGTCCAATGCAAACGGATCGTTGCAACCGCATCCGTGGGTTTGGAATCATTCAACGCGGCGAAAACACCTGCAACCCGCAATCGTGCGCAGCTTCGCGCATACGGTCGTCGTAGGTAACGATTCCGTCTAATTCACTGCCCAGCTCGAGGGCTGAGGCCAAGTGTATGGCGTCGAGGCTGCGTAAGAAGGGATGCGGCAGGGAACCCGCCTGATTGTATGTTTCCGTGTCCAGTGTGAGGATGTCAAAGATCCCCACGGTCTCGGCCACAATTGCGGGGTCCAGCTGCTGACGAATCGCGACGCGACCAATCTCCGTGCGGGATAGATCGCACGTGAAATAGATGTTCGGCTCGCTGTTCATGAAGCGATGCAGGGCAGCAGTCTCAGCCTCATCACGCATAAGCTTAACGATGGCGGACGTGTCGAAATAGAGAAGCATCAGTAACGTTCCTCGTTGCGCATCTGCGCCAGAACGTCGGAGAGCGACTCCCCCTGCGTCGGCACGGGGAGTTTCGTACGTGATCGCGTTGCGGGCGCGATACGCCCCTGCGCCCGCAACTGCTCAATCTTGCTGGGGCGCGTCGCCGTCATCTGCGCGACCGGGCGGCCGCGATCAGTGATGGTAATGACCTCGCCGGCGGCGGCCCTGGCCACCACTTGGGAGGCGTTTTGACGCAGTTCCCGAATACCAACGGACTCCATGTGCTACATGGTAGCACATGGAGCCTGGTGACAAACTTCGTCAGTCCTGCAGTTTGCCGACGATGCCCCGCCCGTCAGGGAGGTTTTTGGACGGCATCTGGTAGGTGTCGAGGTCCGCCATGGCGGGACGCTCGAGCCCCAAGTCGCGCAACTGCTGGTACGTCGACATGCGCACAGGACCAAGCTCGGCGACAGGCTGGCCTTCTTGTGTGAGCGTGACGACTTCCCCGGATGAGGCCCGCGCGAGCGCGGCTCCTACATCCTCTTTGAAATCACCGATTTCTAGAGCCCTCATGGCTCTATTCAAGCATGCCGGAGGCACTTTCAACGACCGGCAGGACCACACTATGACACAGCGCTCCCATACAACAGCCAATCGACTGGCATCTCGCCGTTTGCGAGTGAAAAGCGACACGCCCGGGATGTTCACCCTGTGGAATAGATCCGCCGCGCGGTCGTTCTGATAAGTATCACCTCACTAACTGAAGGAGAAACATGTCCACGAACGCAATCGAGTCCGTCGACCTGCTGGTTGTTGGCGGCGGCAAGGCCGGAAAGTCCCTCGCGATGGAGCGTGCGAAGGCCGGCTGGAAGGTCGCCATGGTGGAGCGGCGTTTCGTCGGCGGCACCTGCATTAACGTGGCATGTATCCCCACGAAGTCGCTGGTCAACTCGGCTCGTCGCCTGAACGACGCCCGCACGGATGAGGCGTTCGGCATCGTCGGTACCGAGGGCGCGCGCGTGGACTTGGCGAAGCTCCGCGCTCACAAGGAGGGCATCGTCGGTGCCATGGTGGCTGCGCACGAGAAGATGTTCGCGGCCCCCGGCTTGGATTTCATTCGCGGCGAGGCTCGTTTCACGGGCGAGCGTATGGTGACAATCGCGCTTGAGGAGGGCGGCGAGCGCACGATTCGCGGCGAGCGCGTCCTCATCAACCTGGGTTCACGTCCGGCACGTCCCGAGATCCCCGGCCTGTGGGAGTCTGGCGCGTGGACGAACGAGGAGATCCTGCGCCTGGAGGAGCTGCCTTCCTCCCTGGCGATCATCGGTGCCAGCTACATTGGCGTGGAGTTCGCGTCGATGATGGCGACCTTCGGCGTGGACGTCACGCTTATCTCCTCGGGTGATCATGTGCTGCCTCGCGAGGACGAAGATGCCGCCCGCGTCGTTGAGGCTGGCCTTGAGGCCGCCGGCGTGCGCATCGTGCGCGGCCGCGCGGCGTCGGCCTCGCGCGAAGGCAACACGACGACGCTGACGCTCACGGATGGCTCCACGGTATCCGCCGAGGCGGTCCTGGTGGCCGTGGGTCGCGTTCCCAACACGGACGGCATCGGCCTGGACGAGGCCGGGGTTGAGTTGACGGATCGCGGTTTCGTCGCGGTGGATGAGCACCTGCGCACCTCAGCTGAGGGCGTGTGGGCGGCCGGCGACTGCGCGGGCACCCCCATGTTCACGCACGCGTCCTGGTCGGATTTCCGTATCATCCGCGCGCAGCTGACCGGCGTGTCCCTGGATGATCCGACGACCACCACGAAGGGCCGCACGATCCCCTACGCCGTGTTTGCCACCCCCGAGCTGGCCCGCATCGGCCTGTCCGAGGGCGAGGCCCGCGCGGCCGGCCTCGACGTGCGCATCGCGAAGGTTCCGACGGCCGCGATTCCGCGCGCCAAGACGCTGCGTTACGCAGGCGAGGGCTTCTGGAAGGCCGTCGTGGACGCGAACACGCACCAGATCCTGGGCGCGACGCTGATCGGCCCGAACGTCTCCGAGGTGATTACCGCCGTACAGCTCGCGATGGCCGGTGGCCTGACCTACGAGCAGCTCCGCTTCCTCCCGGTCGCGCACCCGACCATGGCGGAGGGCCTGCAGGTCCTCTTCGATTCGCTGGGCTGACACACCGGAACGATGCTAGGGCGCTGAGTGCCCGAAGCCCCTTTCTCGCTCTGGAATATGAGCGGGCGGGTCCGAACCATACGTTCGGACCCGCCCGCTTTCTCATGCTCTCAGGAGAGCGCGAGGACGCGTGACCGGGGAAGGGGCCACGGCCTCGTCAGCGGCGGCTCAGCGGCGCAAGGCACCCGAGGCGTCGAAGGTGTACCACGTACCGTCGATCTGGACGCGGCCGGTCACCATCTGGCCGGACTCGTTCAGGTAGTACCAGGTGCCACCATAGTTGACCCAGCCGGTCGCCATCGCGCCCGACTCCTGGAAGTAGTACCAGGAGTCGCCGATCTTCGTCCAGCCCATGGCCATCTTTCCGGAGTCCGCCAGGTAGAACCAGGAGCCGCGCACCTGCGTCCACCCCGTCGTCATCGCGCCGGAGTTGTCCATGTAATACCAGGCGTCGGCGACCTTGGTCCAGCCGGTCGCAATGCGGCCGGAGGTACCCAGCCAGTGCCACGCACCGTCGTAGGAGACCCAGCCGGTGCCCAGGATGCCGTTCTCGTCGAAGTAGTAGCTGTCCGCGCCGATGGTGAGCGGACCCTTTGCGCACGTCGAGTCGGTGTAGCAGTACTTCCAACCGGCGGGGTCGTTCACCCACGCGCCGCCCTCGTGGGCGGATGCATCGACGTGGAAGTGGACGGCGTCCGCGACATCGTCATCGGCGCGCTCGTCCTTGTTGCGGCCCTCCGCGGTCACGGTGACCGAGGCGAAGGGCTCGTCGGCGGGCAGCTTGCTGGTGTCGTAGGGGCCGCCGAGGAGGACGACCTGGTTGCCGGTGAACTCGCCGGTGCCCTCAACCGTCACGGGATCCTGATCCTCGACCTTCATGGTGGCCGTGGTGACCGGGCCGGTGACCGTGGTGCGCACGTAGATCATGCCTGCGACGTGGGCGTCGGCCAGCGGACGCCAGTCGGTGCCGCCGTCGTAGGAGTACTCGATGCTACCCATGACGGGCTTGGGCTGATCCTTCAGGACCGCGTCGAGCGCGTTGACCAGGCCCGCGCCGCGGTATTCCTTGCCGTCCGTCGGCTCAGCGAGGCGGTCGTAGGTGTAGCCGGCCTGCTTCTTGACCAGCGCGATGACCTCATCGGCCGTGTAATCCGGGTGGATCTCCTTGACCAGCGCGGCCACGCCCGCCGCATGCGGGGAGGCCATGGACGTGCCCGACAGGTAGCCGAACGGCGGATCCTTCTCCCAGGTGGGCATCGTGGACCAGATGCGCTGGCCGGGTGCGGCCACGTCGACCGAGTTCTTGCCGTAGTTGGAGAACCCAGCGCGCTCTAGCTTCGCGGTAGCCGGGTCGGCACCGGTCGGCAGCTTCAGCGCGGAGACGGACAGGACCGAATCGCTCAGCATGGCCGGGACGTCGATGCCGCCCGCGACGTTACGCTCAACGGCCGCGCCCTCAACGTCGTTGGGGGAATCCTTGTCGATCGTCGGGTTGTCGTGGTCGTCGTCGGAGTTGCCCTCGGAGGCGAAGTTAACGACGCCGTGCTCCTTCGAGTAGTGCACCGCGCGCGACGCCGCTTCGAGGCCCGCGGCCTGGGAGGCCTCGTTCGGCAACCAGAAGGCGTAGGGGTCCATGTAGTAGCTGGAGTTCGACACGTCGACGTTGTGCTCGGCCGCCCAGTCGAAGGCGCAGGCCACGTACTCGGGGTAGAAGGAGCCGGCCTTGTTCGAGGTCTTGATGGCGATCAGGGTCGCGTCGGGTGCCACGCCGTCCACACCGTAGCCGTTGTGCGAGGCCGCGATGGTGCCGGCGACGTGCGTGCCGTGGTAGTGGTCATCCTTCCAGGCCGAAGGGTCCTGGTTGGGGATGCCGTTAACCTGGCAGCCGACCGAGCGCGAGGCGTCGATGCGGTCCTTCAAGTCCCTGTGGTCGGGGTCGATGCCGGTGTCCATGACGGCGACGGTGACTGTCGCGCGAGGCACGTCAACCTGTTGGGCTTCGACCGCGCCGATGGCGGACAGGCCCCAGGCGTTGGCGTCGCCCTCGTCGGGGGTGAAGTCGTTGAGCTGGGACTCGGCGGACAGGCCGGTCTCATGCTCGGCGGCGGCCTCGTTGACGGCGTTCGCTTCGGCGTCGGTCTTCGTGGGCTGCTCGGTGCGGACCTCGTCACCCGTGACAGTCTTGTAGCGGGTGGGGCCGATGGAGTCGTAGGAGATGCCCGCGGCCACGAGGCTCTTGCCGAGGTCGGGCGCGTAGGCTGCCTTCACCGACTGGACGAAGAAGGAGTTGAATTCGGGGTATTGGGCCAGGACCACGCCATTTTCCGAGGCCTTGGAGACGGCCGCGTTGAAGTCGTAGCGCGAGGCGGTGGCGGGCAGGTTGACCGCGTAGTTCATGACCTCATCCTGGGCGCGCGCCTCGGAGGTGATTCCGGCGACGCCTTCTGCGTGGGAGGGCGCTCCGAGCGCGGTGAGGGTTAAGCCGACCGTGAGGGCGGCTCCTCCCGCGATGAGGGCCTTCCATGAGCGTTGGTGCATCAGAGTTCCTCGTTTCTGTGCTGCTATGCTAACGGAGACGCGGCCCCTGGTCAGTCCAGACAACGCGCCATAGTGTCAATCATCTCAAGGTTCCTGACAAACCTCCCAGAGGGGTTTCACATTTTAAGAAGTCTTGACCTAATTTGTGGCGGCGGGTAGGAATTTAAGCATTTTTGACGAGGGCGACAAGCTTATAGCAGCTCCCAGTCCCCAAATCCGCAGATGAGTCCAACAATGCACTAGACAGTTGTTCATTAATTGAAATAAATATCGATACTCAAGACAGCTATCATGCAGAAAAGTCCTTTTACGCAGACATTGGTTAACCAGGCGCAACACTTGACAGTTGGACATGATCTGTCAGACATTCTATGCTACCGTCAGAGACGACAGTCACACGCAAGTGATGGGAGGCACCGATGCCAGCGTCCGTTTACGTGAGCTTTGACGCACCCGAAGGGGTGCCAGCCACACCTAGGCGGCTTCACGCCGCCCTGTCAGCTGTGTTGGACTTACCGCCGGGTATCAGCCCGGCCAGAGCTTCCCAGTTCCCAACGCTGGCGCACCGGCCGGTTCACGGGTCGGGTGGGGTGAAGTCCTATTCGCTGGGCGAGCTGAGCCGCTCGGAGTCAGCATTCGGCATCGAGGTGCGTTTCCTGGATGACCGGCTCGTCGACACATTGGATGCGTGGCTGTCGTGGGGCGGGGTGATGCGCCTCGGCGCTGGCACTGAGGACGACGCAGTACTGATCGCCCGCGAAGGGCAGGTTATCGCCCAAGAGTCGTGGGAGGAGCTGGCGCAGCGCGATCAGAACACCACGTGGGAGATACGCCTGGTCACACCGACGACATTTTCATCGAAGGGCCATCACGTTCCGAGCCTGTCTCCGGCGACGATTGCGACGAGCCTGCAGCAGCGCTGGTGGACGTGGAATCGGAGGCTCGCTCCCCCACGCATCGACCGCCATACCATGGCGAGTGTGCTGGCGACCCAGGATTTCACACACTCATCCATGGTGTCACTGGTGATGCCACGCAACTCGGGCCAGGGCCGCCTTAGCTCACGCCAAATCCCCGCCCACGAGGGCCACCTGCGCATCAGCGGCGTCGAGGGGGCCGAAGCAACCCGCATCTTCTCGCGCCTGATGGCGCTGTCCGCATACACGAACGTCGGCTCACATACAAGCTTCGGCATGGGCGTCATAGACGCTGTGGCCGCATAACCAACACAGATTCAAGGAATTACCATGAGAAACAAACGTTATATCATCACTCTAGGCATCATCATAGTAATCGCATTTATAGTTGTCATATTGACTTTTAATTTTGTCAATATTTCTGAGGACCGACGCTGGGTTGACCTGTCACAAACATTCCTATACCCCCTGAGCTGCACTCTCATTGGTTCAGCCATCCTCGCCTACGCAGGACTTGAAATATCAGACAAGGTCCTCGAAAACTACAATAAGCGAATCGGGTACGGTCTAAGTAATAGACAAATCTACTTTGAGGGAAGCGCGAATAAAATTTCAGAAACCAAGGAAGACCTCCAGGTTTCTAACCTTATTAAGTCCGAAAACTACATGGACTCAACTACCACCGCCAACGACGCCGACATTGCAATTCTCTGCATTGACAAAGAGCAGACAAAGGAAAGTAAGCAGGAATCAAACAATCCTAATCAAAAGAGCGATTCGAAGAAAATGTCGAAGTGGCAGATGGAAGCGCACGATCAAGTCACCGCCTTGAAAGCCGCGCTGACCCCACACCAAGCGCTCATCGTCTACACGGATGGCTGGTTACACGATGACACTAAGGCTCTGATTAATAATCGCCCCTTCTCAGTTCTTGTTAATTTCAAGGGGCGAATCGTGAGCGACATCCATTCACTCCTGACGACACTTCCCCCACGCAACGGAGAGTAGGGAGGAAACGACCGTGACAAGTTACCTCGTCATGCTGCAGACGAACAGCAATCAGCCCTTCATCTTCTCGTCTCCTCGCCTGCGCGAGCAGATCGGTGCGTCCTTCGAGATCACGCTGCTGTCCAAGTGGGTGAAGGATAAAGCAGAAGAACTCCTTGATACGAAGACTCTTCCGAGTTACTTCTGGGTTTCCGACTCCTCCGGCAAGGTGATCGTTCGCTTCACCGAGGCTGATGGAGATCCAACGGATTTAGCGAAGCGACTGATCCGAGAGGTCACGCTCCGTGCGCTGACTGACGCCCCAGGCCTCGACGTCACGGGTGTCTTCATTGAAACGTCATCTGATCCGGTTGATCCGGCGGACCTGAACAGACTCGACCGAGCCTTCAGTGAGTACTCGCTGAACCGCCGACCGGCGGCGGCTCGCTTCCCGCAGTTCCCGTTCCTGGAACGCGGCTCAGAGTCCGCTCTTCCCGCATCTACATCGCTTCACGATCTGAACCTCATCCAGAAGCCTCTGAAGCCGAATGACTTCGATGAGTCCTCACCCTTGTCCCTCCCATCGCGTGTGAAACGCGCGTTAGCGACGACATCACGAGAACAGCAAGTTAAAGATGTACAGAATCGGCTTAAAAAGCTAGGCAAGAGTCTCGAACAAGAACCCCAACTCAATCCAACTAAGCTTGCTGCTGCATTCCAGGATGGCGAGGAATCCGAAGACGCCAAGGACATGTTGTCATCGGTTGGAGTCGTCCATATTGACGGTAACGGCGTTGGCGCGATCATGCGCGATCTGAAACGTGCACATGATGCCGTCAAGAAAATTGCTGACAAGCGGCCGGATATGACGATTGTCTCCGGAATTGATGACTTTCGATCATTCATCATGTCGGTGAATAAGCGCCTCGACGATGTCGTGAAGGACGCCATCGCACTGTCTTGGTACGACGTTCAAGAACTGACTCCAAAAGATGCTCAGGAACCGACTCCCAAAACTGTCGTTCCCATCGTTCCCGTTCTCGTGGGCGGTGACGACGTCACGGTCTACACGGACGGACGCTACGCGATTCCCTTCGCCGAAGCCTACATCCGCCACTATGAGGAACTCACGAAGGACGACGATCTTTTATCAGTTCTCGCCATTGTTGCTGGAGGAAAAAAGGCCGACGCACCAGAGCGGGACCACTTCGAAATCGACGACTACATCATTCAAAACCCCGGCCCGCTCACGGCCTCGGCGGGCGTGGCCATCGTGGGCCGCAACTTCCCGTTCCACATCGCCTACGACCTGGCGGAAGAGCTGGTGGAGCGAGGAAAGAAGCTTGGCAAGAAGCCGGGAACGGTCCCCTGTTCGACGATCAACTTCCACGTCCTGCGCGACGCGACGGTCCTCGACCCGGAGGACACGCTGAACGAGTACAAGGGCCGCTCGCAGCGCCCCTTCTTGGTCGGCCACTACGCGCAGGAGCGGATCGGGGACGCACCCACGACTTCATCCGCTGCGGGGAGTCTACAAACACAGGATCAGTGGAAACGTATTCTCCGCGCGGTCGCTGCCTTCGACGGCAAGAACCCGGACGACCCCACGCAGACCACCGGCGACCCGTTCCCACGTGCCCGCGCAAACCGCATCGTGAAGCTCCTCGCGGGCTATGTCACGGTTCCCAAGGATGATACGGCGCGATCCGAGTGTCTCGGCTACGTCCTGACGGACAACGAAAAGACGTTCGCAACGCAGGAGCAGATCGACAACGACAAGCAAAAGTCGGACGACAAGAGGATAACGAAGCGCTGCAACCACCCGATCTGCGCGATCCGCATCGAATGGAAGGATGCACAGGAGAACGCACGGGGCGCGAAGGCGCTCGTGGACGCGTTGTGGCCGCTGCCCTCGCAGGCCCACCTCGCCGATTCCGACGAGAACACCGAGGACTGCGTCGAGCAGGTGCGCTGGCTCCTGGACCTCATCGATCTGTCTGAGAACTTGCCCGACGGGTACCTCGTTTCCCGGATTGGCGGCGGCACCAACTCCCAGAGAACAGAGACTGATTCCACCGATGGAGGTGCCAAGTGACCACCAATTCACCTACCACTTCTCCTACCTCGAGCGGCCACGTGACCGTCGTGTTCACGTCTGACTGGGGCGTATCCACGGGCGTGGGCCACGCGGGACGCACACACTCAAAAATTGAGCGAAGCAACAACAAGCCGGTCGTGCGCGGCACGGTCATCACGGGTGTTCTGCGCGAGCAGGCAATGCTGGCGGCGCGGGCCCTCGACGGGTCGAAGGAAGGGAAGTGGACCAGCTTCGCCCTGTGGCTCTTCGGCCAGGACCCCGACGGCAAGCAAGGCTCAACCCCCCACCCGCGTCACGTTCTCTTCACGGACGCCACCCCGGCCTCGTCGATTCGTATCCACGACACGGTGTCCCTGTCCATCGACCCAACCACGGGGACGGCGCGCGACCAGTTCCTGCGCTTCACGGAGCGCGCGGCGGCCGGCATCCTCACGGGCACGTTCACGCTCATCGACGAGGCCGGGGCTGAGATCTCCAATCCGGCGACGATTGAGGCCGCGCACTTCCTCCTGGGGGTCGCGGGCCTCATGGTCCGAGGCATCGGGTCGGGCCGCAGCGGAGGCGACGGCGAGTGCACGGTCCTCGTGACCAACCACGAGATTGAGGCGCGAGCGGGGCAGTCCACGTCCGCTTTCGTCACATACGCGTCGGACCAGGCAAAGTCTCTGAGGAAGAACCTCAAGAACCTTGCAGAAGGTGTCAACACGCTCCCAGACCCACAACAGGGCGGCACACAACACCAGGTCGGGGACGTCGACGGTTCCGCAGCTCAGCACGGCAGCGGGCACCACCTGATCCTCGACCTCACGCTCAACTCGCCCATCGTGTCCTACGAGGTCCCCTTCTCGAACGAAATCCGCTCCTTGGACTTCCTGCGGGGAACGGTCCTGCTTCCCTGGCTGCACCGGCTGGTGTCATCGAATAAGCGCGGAGAGGATAAGGCGGTCATTACCAACGCCGTGACCGGCGGCCACCTGTTCGTCTCGGACGCGCTGCCCGTCATTGAGGGCAGCGAGGGCCGCCCCGTTCCCCTCACACTCAAGACAGACAAGACGCCGACCTCGGACTCGACCATCACCCTGTACGGCGACTCCCCCGAGAATCAGGGGAAGCTCCCCGTTCGCGGCGGGTACGTGTTTTTCGGCTCCAAGGGAGGCGACGGCAAAGAGCCCGGCACGAAGACTCAGGGCTGGTACGGTAAGCCTCCCCTGCGCGGGCGACAGACGACCGCCATCAACCATGAGACGGGCGCGGCCAGCAAGGGGCAACTCGTCCTGGTCGAGGCCCTGCCCGAGGGCATGCGCATACGCGCGCACGTCTGGGTGTCGGATGAGCTCTGGGAGGCCGCCTCTGTCTCTTCTCTTCTCGGTAAGACACGCGAGGCCCGGCTCGGGTCGCGCAAGCTCACGGGCACATTCGGGTCCGCGACGTGCACGCTGCGTGAAGAGACCGATGATGAGCGGGAGGCACGCAGCCGCTTCGGTAACGCCGGAAGCACGCAGCTCACGAGCGCTGCCTCGACGTCCGCTGACGGGACGGCCCCCGGCGAGGGCACCGCGGCCTCGTCCAGCGTTGTGTCGCTGTGGTTCACGTCCGACGTGATCGCGCGCTCCGCTGGGCTCGGGGCTGGAGGGACCGCCGACGACCTCATTCGTGCATTCAAGCGCAAGGGCATCATCGTCGAGGCAGTCGGTACCCCCTCGATCCGTCACCGCCGCGTCGACTCGTGGTCGCCTGCGGACAACGGGCCGCGCGCGACTCGGCTGGCCATTCAGGCAGGTTCCGTGCTTCAGGTGCACGTCAGCAAGAAGGATCGACCCAAGCTGCTGGAACTCGCGCCGTTCGGAATCGGTGAACTCACCGCGCAGGGCTACGGCCGCTTCGTCGTTGATCATCCCATTCTCAGCAACCATTCCATTGAGGTCACGAAAGCAAAGCTTGAGCACTTTGTGCCGGCGAAAGCGCCCGAAGGAGGCGAAGAGAAGTGACATTCACACGCTATGAACTCACCATCCCCGTTGAGCTGACGTCGGAACTCCACATCGGTGGAGTGGACCCGGTCCCCGACCGCGACGGCGAGGGAACCGTCATCCGCTTCAACCGCAATGGCCTCAAAGAGCCGACGATCCCAGGAAGGTCTATCAGGGGCGCGGTTCGCGCGGCGTGCGACGTCGCCCGTCAGGCGCTGGAGGAGGCCGGGGATCCGGCGATTCAGGACGGAGGGGTATTCTCGAAAGCCACCTGGGTGTCCCTGTGGGGCGATGACTCGCTCGACACCGGAAAGTCACTCCTCGAGCGCCGCCTGCGCAGAGACGACTCCCTGCCGATCAGGCAGAGCGCGCTCACCTTCCACGCGGTGTCATTCCCGCAATACAAGGACAGCGACTCCGGAGAGTCTCCCTTGCCGAGGCGTCACGGCGTCGGCATCGACCGGACGACAGGAGCAGCCTCGGACGGAGCGCTCTACGAGCACGAGTTCCTTCCCCGCGGCACCGCATTCGTCATTCGCATCACCGCCGAGGGGCGCGATGGCGAGCCGATGAGGCGCGACCAGTCGGAGGGGATACCGGGCCCCGCGTCATCCGACACCGTCGAGAAACTCCTCGAGTTCATCGTTGACGTCCTCAAATCTGACACTTTCTCCTTGGGGGGCCGCACAGGCTCTGGCCAGGGAAAGATCCGTGTCATTGAGCCGAAACTCCGTCGCCTCAGCGGGACGACCAATGCCGGTACGCTGACTACACCGGCGGACGTTCTCAACGCGCTCATCGGTCAGGACGAGGAAGGGACGTCGCTCCCCCTCGAACTGGGAGGCTGGACCCTGGAGGAACCCGCGCGCATCGAAATCAAGTGGTGGTCACCCACCGGTATTTTCGTTGCAGAGGACGAAAAGCTGACGAAACGACGCAAGGAAGAAGCTCAGGAGAAGAACCCCGAAGCCAACGGAGTGACAGAGCCCCTCCGTGATCCGTCTGTCCCCTGGGATGAGGCACAGCTCCTCATTCCGGGGACGTCGATTCGTGGTGCGCTGCGCTCACGGGCCTCGCGCATCGCGCGGACGGTCCTCGCAGCAAAAGACAAATTGCCCACGTTCACATCCCACGATCTCCACGAACAGATCGCCGCGGAGCCGAACCTGGTCCGCTACATGTTCGGCAGCACGGAGTACCGGGGCGCAGTCACCGTCCATGACTGTCTCTCCGCTAAGCGTGGGAAACGCATCGAGGTCACACACAACGCGATTGATCGGTGGACGGGCGGCGTCATCGACGGTGGTCTCTTCACTGAGGCCGTCTACCTGGGCACTCACTGGGAGCCGATCACGATCGACATTGATCTACGCCAGCTCCTGAATAACGTCGAAGCTGAGAAGGGTCCGGAAGACAAACGCAAGGCCAAAGAGGCAGAGAAAAAAGAGACAGAGCAAGATGACCAGAGGGACTCTCAGCAACCGGAGCATGTTTACGTTCCCTACGCTCGCGCTGCCTACGTCTTGCTCGGGCTTGTGCTCGCCGAGTTGTCGGCGGGCACGCTCCCCTTGGGCAGCCGATCGACGCGAGGCCTGGGCCAGGTCGTCGTCTCATCGATCAATGTCCGTGGCTGTACCCGGGATGGCGTCGTGATTCCGGCGAAGACGCTTTCCGGTGGCGAGGCATTGGGGCATCCGGGCACCACTGCGACCAGCCCAACGCACGATCGCCACGACGTGCAGCGCAAGCTTGCAGCGGATGTCCTGCAACATTTGCGGGAGGACTTTGAGGGCGCGAAGAACTGGTCGGAGCGCCTAGAGAACAGCCCCGGAGCCGCGCGTAAACAATCTGAAGGGACGGGAGCCGCCGATGACTGACAAGAATCAGAAAGCGATGCTGACACACTCATCTATCCCCCCGGTTTCTGGTGACACACCACGCTTGGACGTCTTCCTCTGCTATGTGCATACTCATTTGGGTGAGGACGTTCAGGGCCTGGCGTTCGCGACCAACGGCACCTGGCCGGTGTTGGGGTTCGATAAGGATTCCCCTACCGAGGAACCGACGCTCTCTGTCACGCCGATCGATGGGCGAAAATTCGATCCGACGAAGCTATTCGAGCTGCGCCTGTGGGTACCGGTGAAACTGCCTGACGAACCCGCAGAGGGCGACGTTCTGGCTCACGAGTACCGTTGGGTCAACGGTGTGGGTGCCGTTGAGCTGAGACTCACCGCGGGCACCGACAGTTCGCAGTCGAGCGGAAGTAAGGGGTCTGGCGGCAGAGGGTGGGTGCACGCAGTGCAGTATCTGGAACACGTCCCTTCTGGCAGGAACACGGCGAATCCGGGAACGGATTCCACCGATAACGAGTCGAACCAGAGCGGTGGAAGTACCGGCGCTAGCCACATGACGGCACTCGAGTTCATCCAAGAAGAAGATAAGTACGGAAACACGGTCGTTACCGACCAGTTATTCACAGGAAAGTGGAACTAAGCATGTCTACCAGCAATAGCTACGAATTCACACCCTTTCACTCATCTGTCAACAGAATACCGTCAATTCGGGCACAAACCAGCAAACTATCTCCCTCACATAGGTTACGCTTCCTGCGCGACCAAACACCTGAGCCGATTAGCGAAATCAGTCAGGAACAGCTTTCTGGTTCGATTTCAGTAAGGGCAACTGTCGAAACACCTCTCATCACAGGGAGTCAACAACGAGCTAAAACACAATCATCTAAATCAGGTAGCACTAGACAGATCACTACTATCAGACCATACATGGTCAACAATAAGACCTTCATATCCCCAACAATGTTTAAAGGAATGATATCCAACGCTTTTGAAGCATTGACAAACTCAAGATACCGCATATTTGACAAACATAACGCACCACTAACCTACAGAATCGATCCCGCAACTTCAGTATCACTGATGCCAGTGCGCGTCACCCATTCAGACACCGGTGAAGCATTCATCGACCTTCTCGACGGGTCACATTCCCACAGGAACAGCGTTTTCGAAGCTAATCGAGAAGTCCCCATAGCACTAGCCGCATCTCTATACGATGGCACAACATCTGGAATCACATTAGAGGAGCACCCACAGGCCTCACGTCATAGCCGACCAATGCCTGGGGCAACAGGCTCCCCACGGGATCGTTTCATCGCGGCTTCATCACCAAAGCCAGGGGATCCATTTCCTGAGATTATCTTTGACGCTGCACTTGTATCAAATGGCCTATATGCTTACTGGATCATTACAGCTTTGTATAAGTCGCAGCACCAGAAAGAGCCGGACTACACGTTCAATATCGACTTCAACGAACTCAAATTGAACTTGATCGATAGAGAATGGAAACTCAAAGGATACCTGTACACAACAACCAATCCCCTTGACCGCAAGGCCAGCAAATCAACTTTCAAGGATAAGAAGAGCGAACGCATATTCTTTTCCTTCAGGGAAACACCTCAACAGATCAAACTAAGCCGAGATAAAGCAACGGAACTATTCTCGAGATATGAGAATACAGTTCAGAGTTACCGCATCATGTACGAGAAACGAGAAGAACTAGCTTCAAGAAAAGGACAAGATAAGCCGACTCCTAACAGATTCATAACAGATCAAAGCTGGTCAATTGCAGACCACGGCAGCCTCGCATATGCGATTCTAAGCGATGACCAGTCAGAAATTATCGACCTTGTCCCGATTCCAATTGGACGGGCAAGCTACGCCGACACGCCTACAGCGCTGGCCGAAACCAACATGCTCACCCCACCCGCATCCGCCACAGACGCATCTGCCGCAGATCGACTCTTCGGCTTCACAACTAGCCTTCCCTCCAGCGAAGATAACTCTAACCACCATCAGGCACATTATTCCCTCAAAGGCCGCCTCTCCTTTAGCAGTATCGACACCTCCAGCTGCCGTCACTACAAAGGCACACCAATAGCTCTAGAACCTCTTCTTGAACCGAAACCTTCCTCTGCCCGAAGGTTTTTGACAACTTACAAAGGTGAGAATATCCAGCCCTCAAACAAAGAACGAGCAGAAGGGACAACTGAACTTCCTATCCGACGGCAAGACTATTTCCTCGATGGAAAACAATCTCTCGGACGAGCCACGTATCCAACGCACCGAGCGCCTCTAGATCTTCCTTACGAAGAACGCATGATCAGGCCTGTCAGTCAAGACAGTGAGGCATTTTCGATTGTCGAGTCATATATACTTCCCGGATCACAAATGACCATGACAATCCACTTCGAAATGCTGACACCGCTCGAGTTGAGTATTTTACTTTGGCTTCTCAAACCCGAAAATCTTGTTCCTCACTCCGAACGTGGTAAGGGTCTTGTCGGCTACCTCCGTCTCGGAATGGGAAAGCCTCTGGGATACGGTACGCTTAGAGTGGAGGCGACGGAGTTGCGGCTCCAAACTGGGCAGCAACTAGCTACTGGCTACACTCAGCTCGACGGGTGTTTGGGAACAGAGACGATCAGCTCGATCGACCATTATCAGGTACCCGATGGTTTCGACAAGTTCCCTTGGGTTCAAGCATTCCAGCGGGCATCGTTTGGCTACACAGACGGCATCCCAGTGCGATACATGACGCGTAAAGAGAACCAGCAAAACAACGCGACGAACTTCGATGACGGGTACCCCAAAGAAGGACGAGCACTGGAAGCCACACAACTGTTCCCCTCGGTACATCATCCATCCTCGGGTGAACCGATTTGCGTTCCTAAACCTGTTTAGGACATCCGCTAACCCCTCACCACACTCCCCTACACAACCCCACATCGTCTAGCGCTATGGCTGCGCCGAGTATGTCGGCGTGGTCGGCGCAGGATGAGCAGATGGGGTAGATGTGGATGACGTCGTCGACGTCGGAGATGAGGGCAGCGAGCCGAGCACGCACGCGAGCGAGCGTAGCGCTATCAAGGCGGAGTTGGAACACGGATTCTTGGATGCGGTAGCCCCAGGATTCCAGTGTTTTGGCGACGCGGAGCCGACGTTTGTTGTCGGCGATGTCGTAGGCGACGATGTAGATCATCGCCAGGCAACCCCGTTCCACTGGTAGTCGGGTTCGGTGATGGCGCGTGCCAGCATCTGCGCGGAGTGGGCGATGTGCCTGCGCCACGACCCCGAGTATCCGGGCAGGGCGCCGGTGACGGATCGCTGGCAGGCGGCCTCGTACGCGTCGACGAGGATTTTCTTGCCGTCGGCGCCCAGCCAGACTCCCCCGGCCTCGGCCTCGACGACGCCGTGTTCGGGCCGGAGTTTACGCGTGCGCAGGAGCGCCATGACGGTTTGGTCGACCAGGAGCGGGCGGAACTGTTCCATGAGGTCCAGCGCCAGGCTGGGCCGTTTGTCGGTGGGCGCGTGCGCGATGCCGAGGGATGGCTCGAGCCCGGCGGCGTGGAGCGCGCCGACGCATTCGGACAGGAGGATCGCGTACCCGTAGGACAGGGCGGCGTTGGGCAGGTCGCGGGGTGGGCGTCGGCTGCGCCCGTTGAAGGTGATGTCGGCGGGCACGCACGCGGAGAGCGCGTCGAAGTAGGCGTTGGAGCACACACCTTCGATGCCCATGACTTCGTCGAGGGTGCGCGCGCCTGCGAGGGAGCGCCGCCAGGCGTGCATGTTCGCGGTCGTGTCGGCGACGTGCACGGCCTGGTCGCGTCGGGCGATGCGGGTGAGGACGTGGATTTGTCCGCGGATTTTCGCGCCGATGAGGCTGGCGGCCAGGCAGACGCGCCGCTCATGGTCGCCGGTGAGGGCCACTTGCGCGAGGAGCCGACTGGCGTGCGCTCCCGTGTTCGCACCGATGAGGGTGCCCTGGTAGGAGCCTCGCCGCGACAGGCACACGACGTCGACGCCGCTGCGCATCGCCCACGAGCGCGCGCCGGCGGACAGGCCGACGTTTCCGGACAGGACGATGCGCGTGACGCTGTTTTTCGGCACGGAGGTCGCGGGCATCGAGCCGGGCGCATCGATGAGGACGCGGCCCGCTTTGACATGGACGCGTGCACCGTCACGGCCGACGTAGAGGATGCGGTCGGCTTGGCCTGTGGGTTCGTCGCTGGGCCGGGTGATCCACGGGTCGATGCCGACGCTCGCGAGGGCTTTCTCCTCGTCAATGTGCTGGGTCGTCAGGTCGGTGACGCGCGCGCCCGCGTTGATGGCCGCGGCGGCGACGGCATCGATGGCCTCGGCCAAGCGCAGCTCGCTTGGTGCCGCGAGCAAGAGGGTGGTTCCGACGCGCGAGTAGAGCAGGCCTGCCCCGGTGGCGTACCTGTCAAGGTCCAGCAGGGCCGCGTCGGCGAGGACACGCGTGAGCGGGTTGGTGTCCGAGGCCTGGGCGAGTTCGTCGATAATGGTGGCGTCGGTGTCGGGCAGGTCTAGTGCCGAGAGTGCCGCGCGGGTCACGAGGCCTGGGTCGGCCGGGCGGATAGTGGCTCGCGCCAGGTGGTGGTTGCCATGGTCGTAGTCCTCGGCGACTCCTCTACTGAAGGCGTCGTGTCCTGCGCGCGTGTCGTCGTAGGTGCCGTGGGGGCGTTCTGCGGTGAGTCGCCGTTCGAGGCTTTCGCGCACTGATTCGGCCAGGAGCGCCCGGGTGACGGTGTCAGCCGTCGCGATGGCGTTTGTGTCGAGCGCGCCGATGCGGGGCGGCACCCAGTCGCTTGCAGCGAGGACTCGGAGCTGGTCATCGGTGAGGCTTCCCGACGCGGGAGTCTTCGAGCTGGTGGGATCGGGGTGGGCTGTAAGGAGTCGGCGTCTGGCGCGAGTAAGGGCCTCGGGGGCGAGCGCTGCTCTCAGCGACGAGGCCGTGGCAGGTATCGTCATTGTCGGTCCTTCCACTCAACAACCTTGCAGTTACTCTACAAGTATGGGGTGTTATGGTCTGGCGACACGCCGATAAGGGAGACGATTTCCGGGGCAACACCGGCCCCGCAGGCGGTCCGCGGCGATACATGCAATCGCAACGAAAAGTCTGATATTCTAGCCTCGTGCTTGCTGGTCGGAGGGGTGCTTTTTCGACCACTGGCGATCCGACACGGCATTTCCCCTGATCACGGGGGTGCGACACGCCGGGCAGTCAGAAAGCACCGAGCGCCATAAGGCGCATTAAGACTGCAAATATACCCCCCGGAGCAAATATCGAGGGGGCGGGTCAGAAAGCACCGAGCGCCATAAGGCGCATTAAGACTCTTAGCGACAGTGATGGTCTCCCACACCTCACCGTCCTGCGTCAGAAAGCACCGAGCGCCATAAGGCGCATTAAGACTGGATGTCGCCGAGTCCCTCAGCTTTGTCAGAAAGCACCGAGCGCCATAAGGCGCATTAAGACTTTTCAGCGACCTTCGTCCAGTCGGCGGTGTCGTTCGGTCAGAAAGCACCGAGCGCCATAAGGCGCATTAAGACGGTTTACCCTCAGCCCTCGCGGTCTTCAACAGGAGCACGTCAGAAAGCACCGAGCGCCATAAGGCGCATTAAGACCCGTCCTCAGAGACATAGCCAAGCTTGACAAACCTGGTCAGAAAGCACCGAGCGCCATAAGGTGCATTAAGACACGATTCTGACCGTTCGGACATCCCGAACGGAGACCTTCAGTCAGAAAGCACCGAGCGCCATAAGGTGCATTAAGACTGGTCATGATGTCTTCCTCCCTTCGCTACCATCAGGTAGGTCAGAAAGCACCGAGCGCCATAAGGTGCGTTAAGACCCGCAATCTGACGAATACGGATCTCAACATCGTCAGTCAGAAAGCACCGAGCGCCATAAGGTGCATTAAGACCTCGCGGTAGGTGTCCCAGGAGGATGCGTCGCTGTGTGTCAGAAAGCACCGAGCGCCATAAGGTGCATTAAGACTCCCCTGGTATGACTCGTCTGGCCGTGGACCTGAAGAGTCAGAAAGCACCGAGCGCCATAAGGTGCATTAAGACAAGGCCTATAACATAGTCGTTGTTGATCATTCTTATCTGGTCAGAAAGCACCGAGCGCCATAAGGTGCATTAAGACGATGCCATGGTCGGCTAGGAGTGAGGACGCGTTGCCTACGTCAGAAAGCAACGAGCGCCATAAGGTGCATTAAGACCGACTGGAACACGCTATCGTCCAGCCACACGGTGAGTCAGAAAGCAACGAGCGCCATAAGGTGCATTAAGACGTGGGCCGCCATCGTCCCCGTCTCCTCCGTGGAAGGGTCAGAAAGCAACGAGCGCCATAAGGTGCATTAGGACTGGTGGTCTTCGCGTACCCATCTGGCACTTTCTTTCCTGCGTCAGAAAGCACCGAGCGCCATAAGGTGCATTAAGACTTGTCAAAAATGCCCGTGATGCCACCTTCCGTATCCCACGTCAGAAAGCACTGAGCGCCATAAGGTGCATTAAGACCATTGACTTCTTCCGATAGTCGGTAAAAGCAAACCTGTGTCAGAAAGCACTGAGCGCCATAAGGTGCATTAAGACTGGCCGGAAGTGAGCTGAGGTAGGTTGTTCTCTGTCTCGCGTCAGAAAGCACCGAGCGCCATAAGGTGCATTAAGACCCGGTGTTGTCTGTGATGGTGGTTTGGTGGGTGAGGGAGAGCCAGAAAGCACCGAGCGCCATAAGGTGCATTAAGACAGCGAGCGCTTGAACTCCTGACGCTTGCGACGCTTGGCGCGTCAGAAAGCACCAAGCACCAAAAGGTGCATTAAGACACGTGTTCGATCTGGTTGCGATTGGTGATGATCACGAGGCGTCAGAAAGCGCCAAGCGCCATAAGGTGCATTAAGACTGCGTGTAATCCTTAAACGTTGCACCATTCGTCTTCGCGTCAGAAAGCGCCAAGCGCCATAAGGTGCATTAAGACGGAGTCACGTGGGTTTCGTCCAGCGGCTTGCAGGCGAGGGTCAGAAAGCGCCAAGCGCCATAAGGTGCATTAAGACGACAGGCAGATGTCCTCCAGTAGGGCGTGGATGCGTTCGGAGTCATAAAGCACCGAGCGCCAAACGGTGCATTAAGACCTGCACGATCTTGTCCTTTCTGTGGGGGTCGTGCGTGGGGTCAGAAAGCACCGAGCGCCAAACGGTGCATTAAGACACGCCATTGAGCGCGCCAGTAGCGGGCGTGGTCTCGTCAGAAAGCACCGAACGCCATAAGGTGCATTAAGACATCAGTACCGTGTGGTACTGCGGCCGTAACGGGGTCAGAAAGCACCGAGCGCCAAAAGGTGCATTAAGACAGGTTGTAGGCGAGGAAGCACAGAGCGAGGCCAACAGGTCAGAAAGCACCAAGCACCATAAGGCGCATTAAGACCCATACGGCGGCGAACTCGGGGGCGGTGAGGTTTTCTGGTTAGAAAGCACCAAGCGCCATAAGGTGCATTAAGACTCGCCGACTGGTTCGTCGCTACGGGGTAGACCAAGATAGTCAGAAAGCACCAAGCGCCATAAGGTGCATTAAGACCGGTCGAGCACGTCGAGGATGCGGGGGATAGCAGGGGTCAGAAAGCACCGAGCACCAAAAGGTGCATTAAGACTTGTCGCCCTCAAAGACATTGTGCTTCATATCTTCCTCGGGTCAGAAAGCACCGAGCACCAAAAGGTGCATTGAGACGTCGCACCGAACGGGTTGTCCGGGTCGTCCTTCATTTTGTCAGAAAGCACCGAGCGCCATAAGGTGCATTAAGACTGTCAGCCTGTTGCGGTTCGGTCGTATTTGTGCGCGGCGTCAGAAAGCACCGAGCACCATAAGGTGCATTAAGACCGGTCTACGAACGACCTCTTCCATTTTGATTCCCACCGAGTCAGAAAGCACCGAGCACCAAAAGGCGTATTTAGACTCGCGCTGCGACGCACTGTAACCGGCCTGATGATCGAGTCAGAAAGCACCAAGCGCCATAAGGTGCATTAAGACTGGTGCACATACTTGGCGACGAAGGAGGCGATGTTGTGTCAGAAAGCACCGAGCGCCATAAGGCGCATTAAGACGCATGATCCAGGCGCATTCGTCGCGGTAGTGCTCGCTGAGTCAGAAAGCACCGAGCGCCATAAGGTGCATTAAGACGCCTTGCGCTTGGCGTACTTATCGACAGTCAGCCCGGGCAGGTCAGAAAGCACCGAGCGCCATAAGGTGTATTAAGACTGGAAGCCCTTTCACTTTTTCGACGCATTCGGAGCAAAGTCAGAAAGCACCGAGCGTCAAAAGGTGCATTAAGACCGCTCGTTGTTCTCGCCGACTTCGAGGTTGCGGCTGAAGTCAGAAAGCACCGAGCGCCATAAGGTGCATTAAGACTGTTGACGAGGTCCATGTACTGGTCCCAGGGGAAGTCCGTCAGAAAGCACCGAGCGCCACAAGGCGCATTAGGACGTGATCTCGCGCTTGTCGGCGGACAGCTTGTTCTCGCGTCAGAAAGCACCGAGCACCATAAGGTGCATTAAGACATGGTTGCCTGGAGGTTGCCGACTGCGTTCTCGATACGGGTCAGAAAGCACCGGGCACCATAAGGTGCATTAAGACGACGTCAAGCGACGACGCCAAGATATCATGCAGGACGAGTCAGAAAGCCCCGAGCGCCAAAAGGTGCATTAAGACTCTCTGAATAGATAAGCAGGTAGTAGACCGCAAACGTACCAGTCAGAAAGCACCAAGCGCCAAAAGGTGCATTAAGACATGGAAGATGGAGTACCCTGCGTTCGTGGAGTCTTCGTCAGAAAGCACCGAGCACCAAACGGTGCATTAAGACCGGAACTGCCGCAAGCGCTTTCTGGATCTGCTGCGCGTCAGAAAGTACAGAGCGCCATAAGGTACATCCAGAACTGGCCCCCGACTCCTCCAGCGACGCTTGGTTCCAGAATTCGTAGACCATCCCCCATGGCCACGACGGGTAGCCACCCGCAAGCTACACGAGTTCGTCCAGGAACTGGGCACGTACCTTCATGGCATGAATGAGGAGCTCTCCGCCACCATCGAAAACTAATACGACCAGCTCGAGAACACGCCCCGACTGGTCGATACCCACCACGAGCCATCGCCTGGGATCGTCCTCATCATCGAGAAGGCGAGAGATCAAGGCATGCTCGTACGTATGCAGGACAGGCTCATCAGAACCGGCCAGTCACGCCCCATATGTCTACGGATGCCGACATGAGCTTAGAGTCAATGGGACAACTCTCTCGCCGCCGCGCGAACCGCGTCAGAACAGCTCGCGATCCCCTTGGGGGCGGTGGGTTCTATGAGCACCCCTCAACGTCTGTTCATCCAGGTACACCGCCACAGCGTCAGCAGGTCCCTCCCCCACCGGAGGACGCCCTGGGCGTGGCGAAGGCAAGTCCGCCAGGTCGTACCCGCGTTCGGCCTCATCAGCCCACGCCTGGATCCGTTCATCACTGACGGGGACTCCGTGAAGAAGACGCTCGCTCATACAAATAGCGTAGACGACAGTCTCGAGCGGCACCGATGCATGAATCGCCACGGACAACTACGGGAGAACAACGCTCACCGCACATGCAAGGGGCCGCGCACGAGTTTTCGTGCGCGGCCCCGTTTTGTCTCAGCCGGAATCCACCACCCGGAATCCGTCAGGCCACCGACACTCACGTCAGCAGGCGGCCCCGGGCGTCGAACACGTAGCGCGTGCCGCCAATCCAGTGGGTGCCCGTCACCATGGCCCCCAAGCACGTCAGGTAATACCAGTGTCCGCCGTCCTTCAGCCAGCCCGTGTGCACCACGCCCGAGGAAGGATCCAGGTAGTACCAGGCCCCCTGGATGCGCGTCCACCCAAAAGCCTGGGCACCGTCGCGCCCGAAATAAGACCACTGACCGTCCACGCGGGACCAGCCGGTCACCACGTAGCCGCGCGCGTTGAAGCGGTACACCTTCCCATCGATGCGCAGGCGTGTATTCGTCGGGTAGGTGCCGTCATCAAAACGCCACCACGTGCCCCGGGCGGAGGTGACCCAGCGCCCGGCCCCGGCCTCGGCGACGCCAGAAGCCCCGGAACCGCCAGCCCCCACCGTGAACGGCGTCAAAGCAACGACATCGTCGTCGGCACGCGAATCGGAGTTGCGCCCGAAGGCTTCGACGGTCACGGACGTGTCGCCGACGACGGCAGGACCCCCGGCCACAGGCCGCGACACGTCCACACCATCAACCCGCAGGGTCACGCCAGGCCCGGAGAACTCGCCGCTCCCCTGCCCGGTCGCGACCTCCTGGCCGCCAACGAGCAGCCGAGCCGACGTCACCGGCCCGGTCACGGTCGCGCGCAGAGACACGCGCCCGGACATGCTCTGCCCGGACAGCGGTGCCCACGTGGAGCCGTCGGTCGAGTACTCGACCTCGCCGACCACGGGACGCGCCTGGTCCTTCAGGACGGCGTCCAGCGCGCTCGGCATGCCGGCACCCCGGTACTCGCGCTCACCCTCGGGCGAGGCCAGACGCGCCCAGTTGGAAGCGGAACCCGCCTGCTTACGCGCCAACGCGAGAATCTGAGAGGAATCCATCTCCGGGTGCACCTGGCGCAGCGTCGCGATCACGCCCGCGGCCACGGGAGCGGCCATCGATGAATCCCTCGCAACATCGCCGGGCGACCCGGCATCGCTCGGCAGCGACGTGTACACGTTCTCGCCGGGAGCCGCGAAAGCAATCGTCTGTTTGCCCCAGTTCGCCGTCCGCGCGGGCTCGAGCGTGCCCGTCGTCGGGTCCTGCCCGTCCGCCAGGCGCAGCGTGGAGACGGGCACGACGTTGTCCATCATGGCCGGGATGGTCAGGCCGCTCCACGAGTCACGCTCGTAGGGTGCCCACGCGTCGGTGGGCGACGCCGAATCCTTGCTCGGCGGATTATCCAAGTCAATACCGCCGCTTCCCGCGCCCACCACGTTGATGACGTCCTTCGACGCCGCGTAGTCGATGGCACGCCGCATCGCCTCGCGCCCCGCCGCCTGGTTGGGTTCGTGAGGCATCCAGTACTTCCACGGATCCGCCGCGAAGGAGCTGGCAGTCACCGAAATCCCGTGATCGGCGGCCCACACGAAGCCGCACACCACGTACTCGGGGTAGTGCATGCCCGTCTGGCGCGACTGCACGTCGATCGCCGCGACGCTCAGCGTCGGGTTGACGCCGGGCACGCCGCTGGAGACGCCGCGCCCCGCGATCGCCCCGGCCATCTGCGTGCCGCGCGTCGCGCTCGATGACCCCCACATCCATGAGGAGCCGGTCGGGATGCCGTTGACATTGCAGGACACGGACTTGTCGAAGTCGACGCGCCCGTCCAGATCCGTGATCATGTGGTCGAAGCCGTCCGCCATGACGCCAACCGTCACGGGCGCGCGCATGACGTCCACGCCCTGCGCGTCCAGCGCTCCGATGGCCTTCAGGTGCCACTGGTTGTCGCTCGGCGGGGGCGGGTAGAGCCCGCCGACGATCACCGGCGAGTCTGCGCCCGGCCCGGCCCCGGCCTCGTCCGCGGCACCAGGGACCGGCGTCCCCTCCGCGCCGACGGGCATAACGGCCTCGTTACCGAGCACCGGTGCCTGGCGAGTCGGCCCCACGGAGTGGAAGGAGATGCCCGCCTCGGAGAGCACCGCGCCCAGGTCGGACGCGAAGCTAGGCGAACCCGACTGGACGAAGAACGTCCCAAAGGCCGGGTACTGCGCGAGCACCAGTCCTCCCAGGGACGAGGCCTTGGCGGCCGCACGCTGGAAGGTGGCCTCATCCGCTCCCGCAGTGAGGTTCACAGCGTAGTTGGCGGGCAGCTGGTGGGTCAGCAGGTCGGGCGAGACGATGCCGGGAGCGACGGGCTCGCCGGGGGCCGGGTCCTCCCCCGGGTCGGGAGCGGGTTGCGGCGCGGGCACGACGTTCGGGTCGCGCGCGACCGTAAAGGTGGTTTCGGTGGTCGCATCGTCGTCAGCGTGCCCGTCGTAGTTGAGGCCCTCAGCAAACACCACGCCGTGAGGGACGCGTACTCCTGGCCGTCGGGGATCACCTGACGCAGATCCATCTCGTCGGCTTCCAGGAGCATGGGTTCAGCGAAGTAACCATCCTCCCGGTCGGTGGACACGGCTGTCTCACCCGGAATGTCGAGGTTCATGTAGGAGACCGGCGCGCTCGCTTCGACGCGCATCTGCACGACGTCGGCGGGCAGCACGGCACCGCTCAGGCTGGTCCATTCGCCGTCACCGACGCGATACTCGACCGCGCGGATCACCGGGGACGCCTGGTCGAACACCATCGCCGAGCGGGCGTCGAGGAAACCGTAGCCTCGATACTCCGCACCGTCACTCGGGGCTTTCAAGCGCCCGTACTCGTAGGCGGCCTGCTTGCGCATGATGCTGATGATCTGCGCGCCGGGCAGCGTCGGGTGCACCGATTTAACGAGCGCGGCGATGCCGCTCACGTGCGCGGCGGCCGTTGACGTGCCCGACGTGTATCCGTAGATCTGCGGAATCCGCCCGTTCGGGTAGGTCGAATAGATCCACTCCCCTGGCGCGGCAAAGTCAACGGATGCCCCGTAGTTCGACCGCTCCGCGCGCATCAGCGTCGCCCGTAGCGGCTCCGCGTTCCAGTCCTCCATGCCGACCGAGCTGACGGTCACAACGCCGCTGACCTGCGCCGGGACCATCCGCGCACCCTCGACGGAGCGATTCGGGATAGGCGTCGAATCCGTCGGCGAGTCACTATCGGTCGTCGGGTGGTCGATGTCGACGCCGCGGTCGCCGGCTCCCGCGATCACCGCGAGTCCGCTTGACTGGGCACGGTGAATCGCGCGCTCAGCGGCCTCGAGGGCGGCGGCCTGCTCGGGGTCCGTCGGGTTCCAGTACACCCACGGGTCCATTTGGTAGGAGTTGTGGATGATGTCCACCTGGTGGGTCGTCGCCCACTCGTAGGCGCACACGAGGGCCTCGGGGTAGAGCAGGTCCGACTCGTTGAGCGCCTTGATCGACACGAGCGTCGCCTCCGGCGCGATGCCATCAATGCCGATGTCGTTGTGGTTGGCGGCAATCACACCAGCGACGTGAGTGCCGTGCTCTCTGCTGAACCTCCGGGCATCCTCAGCCTGGTTTGGAACGCCGTTGACGGCGCACGAGACGGACCGGGCGGTGTCCACCCGCCCCACCAGGTCGGGCTGCGTGTCGTCGATGCCAGTGTCGATGATGCCGACGGCCACGGGCACGCGGGTCACGGCGACCTCGGCAGCGCCCCGGGCATCCATGGCCTCAGCACCCCAGTTCGAGCGGGCCGAACCAACCCTGCTGTTCGGGTCCGGGATCGTCACGGTGGGCACGTCGGGTGCGTCCGCAGCTGGCCCGTCCGCAACCGGCCCGTCCGCGGCGGACTCCACGGCGGACGCAGCCGCCGGGGCTGCTGGCGTCGCCCCGCCCACGGCACGCTCGCTCTCTGGCACGGCGGCCACGCGGGTCGAGCCGATGGAGTGAACGCTCACCCCGACCTTCGCCAGGGCATCAGCCAGGTCGGGCGCGAACGAGGCCGACTCACTTTGGGCGAACAGGGTGCCCAACTGCGGGTAGCTGGTTAGAAGAACGCCGCCGACGCTTGGAATCAGGTCGGCGGCGCTGGCCATCTCGCTCTCCCCCACGTTGGGGTCGAGGTTAATGGCATAGTTCATGAGGCCCGCATCGGATCGTGCGGACGAGACCAGGCCGACGTTATCGTCGGCGCTGGCAGGCGGGGCGGTCGCCGCGGTGACGCTCATGGACAGAGCGAGGACCACGACGAGGCCAATGCGTGCAACTGTGCGGCGCATGGTTCCTCGACTTTCACTTGTCACTATGCATGAGCATCGTTGCCCATGCAGTAACCATGATCCACATGTTTGACAGTCGAGACAAATGACACACTTAATTCTCAACAATACAAGCTGTTTAAGTGTTTTATAAGCTCAATATTTAGACACATATTCGCGCATCGGCTTGTCCCGCACGAGCGAGGCCTCCCCGAAAACGTCCGGGGAGGCCTCGGGGTAATGAGCGCGAACGGCACCTACGAGCGCGACCCCGCGTCTCTCTTGGCGGGGTGACGCCGATCTTCTCCCCGCCACCACGGCATCCACGCTCGGTACCCATCGGCGGGCGGGGTGGGCGAGTCGGGCTCGAAGCCGAGCTGCGCGGGCGTCTGCGGGATGCGATCAACGAGGAAATACTTGTCCCTGTCGTCACAGTGCTCGCGCACGATAGTGCGGAACTCGGCCAGCTCGCAGTACAGGACGCCCGTGATCGGGTTGCGCTTGAAGGCGACTATCTTGTAGAGCCAGTAGGCAAACAGCGCGACGTTGGCCGCGAGCGCGGCGGCCGCACACGCAATGTTCGCGCGCGGGTCCATGGTCGCGAAGTTGAAGATGTCCGAGGGAGGAACCAAGACCTCGGGCAGGAGCGTGTTCATGGAGATCCAGAAGACCAGGGTGAAGCAGCGGAACCAGATCCACTGGCCTTTCGCCCACGTGAACGCGGGGATCGTGCAGGCGAGCAGCAGGGCGAGCGTGCAGTACCACGTGTAGTCGGCCAGGGAGTTGTAGAGGAAGGCGTGGTTCCACAGGTCGTAGGCGATGACCCAGGGCCAGACCATGTCCACCCAGATGAGGCCGCGCACGGAGCGCTTGCCAGGCGAGGTGGCGATGATTTTGCCGAGGCCGGTGATCGTAATGATGTTGAGGAGGCCGGCGGCGGCCGACAGGAGGTTCCAGTAGCCGCCGATGGTGCGGAAGCCCGTCTCCGGGTCGATGCCGACGTGGCGGGCGTCAAGGTTGGCGGCGACTTCCTGATACCACTGCTGGGAGTGCAGCTCCGCGGTGACGCCCCTGGCCTCGGGCAGGCCGGCGATCATATCAATGGTGTGGGAGTCGTTGACGCCCTTCAGGCACTGCCAGTCCGCGCCGCACGCGTAGTACGAATCCGCATTGAAATAGATCGTCAGGTCGCGGATGTTGGCCTCCATAATGTTGACGGCCAGACCGATCCACAGGGCAACGCCCAGCCAGATCGCGTACTTGTGAGCCTTGACGGGGTTGCGTTTCGCGTAGACCAGGACCGTGCCCGTCATGGTGGCCGTCAGGATCATGATCGCGTACTTACCGAACGGGAACCACCCCACCATCGGGGTCCCGTGGATCCACGCGTAGGGCATCAGGGCGATACCGCCGACGGTCCACACCGCGAAGATGGTCCAATTCCAGCGCCGGTTAATTTCCGCGACGATGATTTGGGCTACCAGCACGAGCAGCCAGATGAGGCACACCTCGGGAGTTCCAAGCTCCCAGAGGAAGAGCGAGTCCACAGCATTCTCCTTCGAACGCACAACAGGGCTAATAGTTGTCGGTTATCATAGTCCCCAACACTAACCTAGTGTGCGGGGTTCGCCGTCGAATCCCACAACGCACCGGGGTTCCCCATGCTCCGCACCAGCGGAAGCGTCCCTCGTTAATTCCTCAAGGAGGAGGACCCATGACACGTAACGCCCGATCCCGTCGCACCCTCTGCTGCGCCGCCCTCGCGGGGAGCGCCGCGCTCCTGGGCGGCATGTACGCCTTCAGCCAGCTCAGCGGCAAAGCCACGCCCGAGGAGCAAGCCTGGCGTTACCCGGGCGACGACCTGATCGACGCGAACTACGACAACGGATACTCCTCCACCTACGCGATCACAATCAACGCGCCCGCCTACGCGGTGTGGCGACTCTTCAAGCAGATCGGTGCGGAAAAGTCCGGATCCTTCTCCTCAGAGTTCCTCGAGCGAGTCTTCGCGCGCCTCCCCTTCTTCAACTCCTACGAGATCCAGGAGGAATTCCAGCAGCCCGACTCGATGATGCCCGGCGACATCGCGGCCTTCGACTTCCACGGCATGTCCATGGAGTGGGCAGACGTCGTGCCCGGCAAGTACATGGTCCAGTGGGTCGACACGAAAAACCCGCCCAAGGCCCCCGGATCCTACGCGTTCCGCTTCCCCGGCATGTCGCACTTCGCCGCCGCCTGGTGCTTCTACATGGTGCCCCTGTCGGGCGAGCGCACGCGCCTCATCAACCACTGGCGCATCGGCTACGAGCCCGCCTCCCCCGCCATGAAAGCCCTGAACTGGGTCAACATCGAATTCATCGGCGGATGCATGACGCACCTGCAAAACCTCTACGTCAAGCGCGTCCTCGAATTCAAAAAGAAGCAGCACCTGACGGGCCGCTTCATGCGCGGCATGCTCGGCGGGCGCTTCTTCAACTCGGGCACGGCCGCCGGCCGCCACGACAACACTCCCCTCTTCGAGGAGACCTACACCCAGTGGTTCCGCTACGGCCGGTCCGCCCCCGCCGTCGCCGAAATCCGCCCGCCCGTCACCGACGACCCCTCCTGGCCTCCGACGGGCGCGGACAGCCCGTGGGCCTCCGACATCGACGCCTCCTACTTCGACGGCTGGCGCGAGCCGGAGTTCTCCTGGGAGGAACAGATCCGCCAAAAGATGGAGCGCAGCTACCTGCCGAACTGGGGCAAGGAACAACGCTGATGGGCGGCATCACTCCCCCGGACTACCCGACGCTGTTCTTCTTCGAGGTCGGCCAGTGGTGGGACTACGCGATGCTCCTCATCGTTATCGCGGCCCTGGCGGTCATGGCGTGGCTCGCGCAGCGCAACATGTGGGTGGTCCTCGTGCTCTTCGTGGCGGTACCGGTCGCCCTGACCATCTTCTGGTGGCCGCACTCGACGGCAGGGACGGCCTCGGCGGGCTGGTTCCCCATCGTGAAACAGTACTCGGCGCTGGCGGGCTCCCTCTGCCTCGTCGCCCTCCAAGTGTTCCCGAGGCTGCGACACAACCGCTGGTACCTGCTCATCCCGCCCATCATCCTTGCGATCAACATCGCCGAGGCCGTGGTGCGCGACTTCCAGTGCTACGGGATTCACGGGGTGGACCCCTCACAGGGGATGGTCACGTGGGGCGGGCCGTGGAACATCATGAACGGCGTCGCCGGGATCCTCAACCTGCTGGCTATCTCCGGCTGGGTCGGCATCTTCGTGTCCACAGGCAAGGAGCGCGCCCTCGTCTGGGGCGACCTGACAATCGGGTGGATCATCGCCTACGACCTGTGGAACTTCGCGTACGTGTACAACTGCCTGGCAGACCGGGCGTGGTACTCGGGCGTGGCGCTGCTGGCCTCGTGCACGATCCCGGCGCTCATGACGTTCGGGCGAGGCGCGTGGATCCAGTACCGGGCGTACACACTCACGTTCTGGTCGGCAGTCGTCCTCACGTTCCCGCACTTCATGCACGACTCGATGTTCGCCCACCGCAGCTCCCACAACCCCTGGGCGCTGCTCATCGTCTCGGCGGCCGCGCTCATCGCGAACGTGTGGATGTTCGTCGCTCACGTCCGGGCCATCGTCACGAAGCGGCGCAACCCCTTCACCCAAGAGGTCCACGCCGACGAGGCCACCTACGCCTCGTGGGTCCGCGACCTCGCGTCCGACGACGACAAGGAACTCATCGCCGCGCGCCTCGGCACGACGCCGCAGGAGGCGGGGTTCGTCGCTGCGGATAGCCGATAAATCTCTTTTTTGGGAACCGTTCTGTGGGGCGGTTCTTGCTGGCGGGGGCCGCGCACGTCTCGGGGTGCGCGGCCCCGGTCCCGTCCCAGCCGCAAGAGCCGCGACAGCTCCAGCAGCTGAATCAGCCTCAACCACCACGCAGGCAGGAGAAGCCACGCCAGCCAGGCCAGACACACGCCTATGGCATCAGCCTCCCCTCGCCATCGAAAGCGTAGCGCGTGCCGTCGATCCATCGGCTACCCGTCGCCATCGCGCCTGAGGACGTCAGATAGTACCAGGCATCACCGTCGCGCAGCCACCCGGTGGCCATCGCACCGCCGTCGGGTGACAGGTAATACCAGGAGGATCCCACGCGCTGCCAGCCGGTGGCCAGAGCACCCGAGAAGGTCAGGTAGTACCACGCGGACCCGTCGCGCACCCATCCGGTGCGCATCGCGCCGGAGGAGGAGAGGTAGTACCAGGTGCCCTGCACCTTGGTCCAGCCGCTCGCCATCGCGCCGGTGAGGGGATCCAGGTAATACCACGTGCCGTGCACACGAACCCATCCGGCGGCCTGGCCGCCCGACGCGCCGTAGTAGTACCACTGACCGTCCTCGTACACCCATCCAGTCACCATGTATCCTCGCGCGTTGAAGCGGTAGATCGCCCCGTCGATGCGCAGCTGCGTGGAGGTCGGGTAGCCCCCGTCCTCGTAGCGCCACCACCAGCCGAAGGTGCCGGAGACCCAGCGCCCAGCCCGGGCCTCGTCGGGACCCACGTGGTCGGTGCTGACCGTGAAGGGAACCTGCGCGGTCGCATCGTCGTCGGCGCGCGGATCGAAGTTGCGCCCGGAGGCTTCGACCGTGACCGTGGCTGCGCCGGAGAAGCGTCCCGTGCCCGCCGGGTGCGAGACGTCCACGCCGTCAGCCTGCAGCGTCACGCCGGCCCCATCGAACGAGCCGTCGCCGACGCCGGTCGTGATCTCGCGGTCGCCGAGCAGCAGCCGAGCGCTGGTCACCGGTCCGGTCACGGTGGCGCGCACGGAGACGCGCCCGGCGAGGGTCTCCCCCGCCAGCGGCTTCCACGCCACCCCGTCGGTCGAATACTCGACCGCGCCAATCACTGGCACAGGCTGATCCGTGAGCACGGCATCGAGCGCGTTGGGCAATCCCGCGCCCCGGTACTCGCGGCCCTCCGCGGGCGCGGCCAGGCGGGACCAGTTCTCGGGTGCGGACGCCTGCTTCTTCGCCACAGCAACAATCTCCGAAGCACTCATCTCCGGATGCACCTGGCGCAACGTCGCGAGGACGGCCGCGGCCAGCGGCGAGGCCTGCGACGTGCCGTACAGGTTCCCGTAGGCCTTGCCGTACCAGCTCGTCAGCGGCGCGTAGATCTTCGCGCCGGGTGCCGCGAAGGCAATGCTGGTCGCACCCCAGTTCGACCAGGACGTCGGCTCCAGCACGCCCGTGGCCGGGTCCGCGCCCTCGGGCAGCTGCAGCGCGGAGACCGCGAGGGTACCGCGCATCATCGACGGCATGTAGACGCCGCCCGTCACGCCACGCTCGAACGCGCCCCACGTGTCGCCCGGCGACGAGTCGTCGATCACGGGCGGGTTATCCAGGTCCGTCGTCCAGTTGCCTGCGGCCACCACGTTGATGACGTCCTTCGAGGCCGCGTAGTCCGCGGCGCGCTGCACGGCTTCCAGGCCCGCGGCCTGCTCGGGGTCGTTCGGCATCCAGTACTTCCACGGGTTGACGTAGTAGGAGCCGTTCGTCACCGAAATGCCGTGCTCGGCGGCCCACACGAAACCGCACGCGATGTATTCGGGGTAGAAGTAGCCGCCGTTGCGCGACGCCACATTGATCGCGGCTATGCGCAGCGTCGGGTTGACGCCGTCCACGCCCACGCCGTCATGCTTGGCGGCAATCGACCCCGCCACGTGCGTGCCGTGGGTCGCATCGTCCCAGCGCCACGCCGCCGGATCCTGGTTGGGGATTCCGTTGACGTTGCAGGCCACGGACTTGGCGTGGTCAACTTGCCCAGCCAGGTCCGGCACGGTGTCATCGATGGATTGGTCCATGATGCCCACGGTCACGGGGGCGCGCATGACGTCCACGTCCTGGGCCTCGAGCGCGTGCAGAGCCTGGAGGTGCCACCCGTTGGAGGTCTGCGGGTCGGGAGTTACCCCGGCCTCGTCCTCGCTCTGGATTCCGTCGCTCTGGGCGGCATCGGACTTTGGCGCGGCCGCGAGCGCTGCATCGGCTCGCACGCGGGTCGTGTAGTCGATGGGGACCACGGCCTCGTTGCCGCCGACGGGTGCCTGGCGGGTGGGGCCGATGGAGTCGTAGCTGATGCCCTCCTTGATGAGCGCCGCGCCCAGGTCGGGTGAGAACGTCGGGGAGGCGGATTGGACGAAGAAGGTGGAGAACTGCGGGTAGCGCGCCAGGACCAGTCCTCCCTTGAACGAGGCCTGGGCTGCGGCTCGCTCGAAGGTGGCCTTGTCCGTGCCTGTGGGGAGGTTCACCGCGTAGTTGGCGGGCAGTTGTTCGGCGCTTCGCGCGAGGGCGGTGACTCCGGCCGTCGCTTCGCCGGGCACGGGGGCTTCGCCGGTGCCCGGATCGGGCTGCGGTTGGGGTACGACGGCGGGGTCACGCGAGACCGTGAAGGTCGCTTCGCGGCCCGTGTCGTCGTCGGCTTGGCGGTCGAAGTTGATGCCTGCAGCGCTGACTTGAACGCGGGCGGTAACCGAGTCCGTGCCGTCGGGCAGGAGGGAGGAGAGGTCCACGTTCTCCGCGGACACGCTCAGCTCGGGGTCGCCGTATTTGCCGGAGCCGTCGCGGTCGACGCCGGTCAGGGACGCCACGTCCATGTGCAGGTGGCTGATCGGCGAGGCGGCGGCCGCGTAGAAGGTGACGGGGCCTGCGGGCAGGGTCGCGCCGTCGAGGCTCTTCCATTCGCCCTTGCCGACCCGGTATTCGAGGGTCGTGACGGTCGGCTGCATCTGGTCGCGACGCATGGTGGTCAGCGCGTTGATGAAGCCGTAGCCGCGGTATTCCTTGCCGTCGGCGGGCACCTCCAGGCGCGTGTAGTCGATGGCCGCCTGCTTGCGCATGAGATCGACGATCTGGGTGCCCGTGAACGCGGGGTGCGTGGCCTTGATGAGCGCGGCGATGCCCGTGATGTGCGGGGCCGCCATGGAGGTGCCGCTCGTCTTGGCGTATCCGCTGGGGTACTGGGCGGTTGGGACGGTGGAGTAGATGCTGTCGCCGGGTGCCGCGAAGTCAATGGTGGTGCCGTAGTTGGAGAAGTCCGCGCGCGCGAGGGTCGTCCACTCGGGCTTGGTCTTCTCGTCGACGCGCGTGAGAGCGCTCACCTGGCTGACCCCCGCCACCTGGCCGGGAACGCGGATTGATCCCGCGACCGGACGATCCTTGATGGGCGTGTCCATGTCGGTCGGCGAGCCAGAATCGATCGTCGGATGGTCGTTGTCCGCGCCCTCGTTGCCGGCCGAGGCGATGACGGCCAGTCCTTTACCCTGCGCGTAGGTGATCGAACGGGTCGCGGCCTCCAGGCCCGCCGCCTGCTCAGGATCGGTCGGACTCCAGTACATCCACGGATCCATCGAATACGAGTTGTTAACAATGTCCACGCCATGGCTGGCCGCCCACATAAACGCACACGTCACATACTCGGGGTAGATGAGCTGCTCGGAGTTGGCGGCCTTGATCGACACGAGGGTCGTATACGGCGCGACGCCGTCGATGCCGATCCCGTTGTGGTTCGCCGCGATAATGCCGGCAACGTGCGTGCCGTGGAAGTAGTCATCACGCCAACCCCCGTACTCCTGGGAGGCGACGCCGTTGGACGCGCACGACACGGAGCGAGTCTGGTCCACGCGCCCGGCCAAGTCCGGGTGCATGTCGTCGATGCCCGTATCGATGACGCCGACGATCACTGGGGCGTGGGCGACGGGCACGCCCGCCGCCTCGGCCACGCTCATGGCCGCAGCGCCCCAGTTAGAGATCTCCTCGGTCCCATCAGCCTCGCTCAGCGCCCGTCCACGAGCGCTCTGCACACCGCCAGGATGCGCGCCCGACTGCGCGCCGCTCTGGCCGGTGCCGTCCCCGGACTGCGCTGGGTCGGGTGTGGGTTCGGGTGCTGGAGCGGGCGCGGGGGCCTTGACGCGCTCCACCTCGGGCACGGCGGCCACGCGGGTCGGACCAATCGAGTGCACCGTGATCCCGGCCCCCGCCAAGGCCTCGGCCATGTCCGGGGCGAACGAGGCCGACTCACTCTGTGCGAAGAACGTGCCGATCTGCGGGTACGAGGCCAGGGCGACACCGCCCGCGAAGGAGACCAGGGCGAGTGCGCGTTCCAGGTCGGCGGGAGCGGCACCCGGACTCAGGTTAATCGCGTAGTTCATAAGGCCCGCGTTCGCTCGAGCGGGGGCAATCAGAGAGGTTGGGTCATCGGCTCGGGCTGGTGGGGCTGTTACCGTCGCGACACCCATCGACAGGGTGAGAGCGGCGACGATCCCGATGCGTGCAGCGTTGCGGCGCATGGTTCCTCATTTCGGTTGTGAGTGTCGCGCGCACGACACCGTGCACACGTGATCACCATCATCCTAGAGTTTGACATGTCCGACAATTCATATCACTTAACATTGGTCAACACTGGAGCAGATCTGAGCGTGACAGCGGGAGGGGCCGCGCGCGTGCGCGACCCCTCCCCAACCGCTGTCGGCCCTTCCCGGGCGTGGCCCTGCCCGGGGGTGCCGAGGTGGCGGCTACCGCATGCGGCCAGACGAATCGAAGGAGTATGCAACTCCGTCGATCACGCGGTCGCCCGTTACCATGACGCCGGTTTCATCCAGGTAGTACCAGGACGTACCCTCCTTCAGCCAGCCAGTCGCCATCGCGCCCGAAGACTGCAAGTAGTACCAGGCCGACCCTTCCTTCAGCCAGCCCGTGCGCATCGCACCCGTCGTCGGCTCCAGGTAATACCAGGCACCGCCCACGTTCGCCCAGCCCGACACCTGAGCGCCGGACGCGCCGTAGTAGAACCACTGGCCGTCCTCGCTGGCCCAGCCGGTCACCATGTAGCCGCGCGCGTCAAAGCGGTAGACCTCGCCGTTAATGCGCAGCGCCTCGGAAACCGGGTAGGTACCGTCGGCCTTACGCCACCACCAGCCCATCGCATCGGATGTCCACTCGCCGGCCACGGCCTCGTTCGGATCGTCGCCGCCCGCAACCGTGAACGGTACCGACGTGCTCGCATCATCGTCGGCGCGCGGATCCGAGTTGCGCCCCGAGGCCTCAACCGTCACGGACTGCACACCGGAGAGGGAGGAGACGTCCACGCCGTCAGCCTGAAGCGTCACGACGCCGCCCGCGGGCGTGCCAGCCGCGACCTCCTGGCCGCCCACGAGCAGGCGCGCCGACGTCACAGCACCGCTCACCGTCGCGCGCACGGAAACGGAACCGGAGAATTCCTGGCCATCCAGCGGCGCCCACTGAGCGCCGTCGGTCGAGTATTCGATCTGACCAATCACGGGAGTGGGCTGGTCCTTCAGGACCGCGTCCAGCGCGTCGGGCAAGCCCGCGCCGCGGTACTCCTTGCCGTCCCACGGGGCGTTGAGCTCGCCGTAGTGGCCCGCCGCCTGCTTCTTCATCAGCTCAATGATCTGATCACCCGTGTACTCCGGGTGCACCGACTGAAGCAGCGCGGCAACGCCCGCGACGTGCGGGGTCGCCATCGAGGTGCCGTCGGCAACCGCGTAGCCGCTCACGTAGAACAGCAGCGGCGCGGTCGAGTAAATCTGGTCGCCCGGGGCCGCAAAGTCGATAGTCGTGCCGTAGTTCGAGAAATCCGCGCGCGCCAGCGACAGGCCGGGTTTTACGTTGTACGCCTGAGCGACCGCGCTCACCTGCGCGACGCCGTCGAGCATGGAGGGCACGCGGATGCCACCCTCGACGTTCCGCCCCTTCGTCGGAGCAGGCGCATCCGTCGGGGAACCATTGTCAATCGTCGGGTTGTCGATGCTCACCCCCTCGTTACCGGCGGCCGCGATAACGGCCAGTCCCTTGCCCTGCGCGTAGGTGATCGAACGGGTCGCGGCCTCCAGGCCCGCCGCCTGCTCGGGATCGGTCGGACTCCAGTAGACCCACGGATCCATCGAATACGAGTTGTTAACAATGTCCACGCCATGGCTGGCCGCCCACATAAACGCACACGTCACATACTCGGGGTAGATAAGACGATTGTCATTCGTGGCTTGAATCGCCACAATGGTCGCCTCGGGGGCGATGCCGTCGATGCCGATGTCGTTGTGGTTCGCCGCGATAATGCCGGCAACGTGCGTGCCGTGGTAAAACTCGTCGCGCCAGCCGTAGAAGTCCTGCGTCGCCACACCGTTGACCGAACACTTCACCGAACGCTCAGTATCCACGCGGCCCGCCAGATCAGGGTGCGTATCCTCAACGCCCGAGTCAACGACCGCGACCGTGACCGGCGCGCGCTCCACGTCAACCGCCCCGGCTTCGCGCGCGTGCATGGTCTGCGCTCCCCAGTTGAAGATTTCTTCACCCGCCGCCTCGGTCGTACTCTCGTCTCGCATGGCGGCCAGGCCGCCCGGCGAAGCATCGTCAACCGCAGGGTCACCAGCTGCGGGGGCCTCGACTGCGGGGGCGTCAGTATTCTCGTCGGTGACCGGGGCCTCGTCACCCGTGGGGAGGGTGACTCGCTCGTAATAGAGGACCCCCTCGGTGCGGGTCGGGCCGATGGAGTGAACCGGGATGCCCGCGTCCTTCAGTGCGGCGGCCAAGTCGGGTGCGAACGAGGGCGTGGCGCTCTGAGCGAAGAAGCTGCCGATCTCGGGGTACGAGGCCAAGGCCACGCCCTTCACCGACGGAACTAGGCCGATAGCTCGCTCCAGGTCGGAGGCACTGGCACCCGGGACCAGGTTGATCGCGTAGTTCATCTCGTCATCGTTCGCGCGGGGAGACGAGATCAGGCCGTCGGTGGGTTCGTCGGCGTGGGCGGGCGGGGCCACCGCCGTCGCGACGCCCATGGACAGGGCGAGCGCGGCGACGACTCCGATGCGTGCGGCGGTGCGGCGCATTGTTCCTCGGCTTTCGGTTGGTACTGCGTCGTGCAGGTCTGCATCTGCGGGCAACACCATCATCCTAGGATTTGCCGGTAACAACAAAATGTAGGCTGCCCTAAGCTCACAATATGGTTCCCCCACAATGTCGCATGTGATTCCACAACAGGAGTGACACGATCACACGAATGAAGACGAACGAGCTAGATGCTGTCGGGGATTGCATGCGACGTCGCTCAGAAAACACCATCTCCGCACGGGAACAGAGGCGAACTCGGGAACACAAGAGGCGGGGAGCGCACGCACTCCCCGCCTCGTTGACTCCAGAACGGTGTCGTCTACTCCAGACCAGCGTCCAACGCCAGCAGATGATCCACCGTCTGCGGACGGACAAACCAGCGCGCGGTTCCGTCCTCGACGGCGAGAACGCCGGGCTTCGTCAGCATGTTGTAGTTGGATGCCATCGAGTAGCCGTACGCGCCGACGGCGGGCACGGCCAGCAGGTCGCCACCCGCAATGTCGGCTGGTAGATCGATGTCGCTGATGATGATGTCGCCGCTCTCGCAGTGTTTGCCGACGATGCGGCAGCGCGCCAGGGACGAGGCCTGCGCCGGATCCCGGTTCGCGAGCGTCGCCGTGTAGGTCGCATCATAGAGAACGGGACGGATGTTATCCGACATGCCGCCGTCGATGGCCACATAGCGACGCACTCCCCCATCTTCCAGGGAAACGTCCTTGACGACGCCGACGCGGTAGAGCATGACCATCGAGGGGCCTGCGATGGAGCGACCGGGTTCGACGGACACGTGCGGGATCGGCAGGCCGTGGTAGGCGCAGCGCTCTCGCACCACGGTGGCCAGTGCTCGGGCAACCTCGACCGGGGAAGTCGGGACAGGATCCTGCCCCGTGTAGGCGATGCCAACTCCGCCCCCCAGGTCAATCGCGGGGACGTCCAGGCCCAGCTCACCGCTCACGCGCGCCGCGAAATCAACGACGATACGCGCGGCCTCGACGAAGGCCTCGGTCCCAAAGATCTGGGACCCGATATGGCTGTGCAGGCCGCGGAAGTCCAGGTGAGCCGCATCCTTGATCGCGGCAACGGCCTCGTACGCCTGGCCGGTGACCAGGGACAGACCGAACTTCTGGTCTTCGTGGGCGGTCGCGATGTATTCGTTGCCTCCCGCGTGGATACCGGACTTCAGGCGCACCATGACGGGCGCGACGACGCCGAGATCAGCGGCGATGCGCTCGATCTGGCGAACCTCGTCCATCGAGTCGATGAAGATGCGGTGGATGCCGGCCTCAAGAGCGAGGCGAATCTCCGCATCCGACTTGTTGTTGCCGTGCAGGCCGATGCGCGAGGGATCCACGCCTGCGCGCAGGGCGAGGGTCAGCTCGCCGAGCGAGGCAGTGTCGATCCCCAGCCCCTCGGCCGCGACCAGGCGCGCGACGTCGGCGCTCAGAAATGCCTTGCCGGCGTAGAAGGCATCGCCACCGCTTAATCCGTAGCCATCCCAGAACTCCTCGGCCATCGCCGATGCCCACACGCGGGCGCGCCCCCGCATGGCCTCGACGTCGAGTACGAAGGTCGGCGTGCCGAAGTCGGCGGCGACGCTGGTCAGGTCGACACCTCCCACGCGCAGCACGCCATCCACCCGGGTCGCGCTCCACGGCCACAGGTCGGGGCGCTCATCAGGGGTCGGGCACGTCAGAGTAACCGCCTCGCTCACCAGGTCACATCCTTTCGGGAGCGCTCACGCCGAGCAGGCCGAGGCCGGTGCGCAGCACCTGGGTGACCGCGTCGTTGAGCCAGAGGCGGGCGACGTGGCCGGGTTCGACCGGGTCGTCGCCGCGAGGCGTCACGCGGCACTGGCCGTACCAGGCGTGGTAGGTGGCAGCCAGGGACTCCAGGTAGCGGGCGATGCGGTGCGGCTCGCGCAGCTCCGTGGCCTGCGCAACCTGCGCAGGGAACTGGGCGAGGGCGGCCAGCAGGGCCTCGTCGGCCTCGGTGTCCAGGGCTGCCGGGTCGAAGCCGGCGTCGCGAGTGACGCCGTGCGCGGCCGCGTTGCGGGCAACGTTGCAGGTGCGCACGTGCGCGTACTGCACGTAGTAGACCGGGTTGTCGTTGGAGTGCTGCGAGAGCAGGTCCAGGTCGATGTCGACCTGCGTGTCCATGGACACGCGCACGAGGGCGTAGCGCGCGGCGTCCACGCCCACGGCGTCAACGAGGTCGTCGAGGGTGACAATGGTGCCGGCGCGCTTGGACATGCGCACGGGTTCGCCGTCCTTGACCAGGTTGACAAGCTGGCCGATGAGGATCTGCAGGTTCTCGCCCGGCTTGTCACCGAAGGCAGCGCACATGGCCATCATGCGGCCGATGTAGCCGTGGTGGTCAGCACCCAGCAGGTAGATGGCCACATCCGCGCCGCGCTCACGCTTATTCAGGTAGTAGGCGACGTCGCCCGCGAAGTACGCGGCCTGGCCGTCCGACTTAATGAGGACGCGGTCCTTGTCGTCGCCGTAGGCGGTCGTACGCAGCCACACCGCGCCGCCCTCGTCGAAGATCACGCCACGCTTGCGCAGGCGCTCAATCGCCTCGGCCACCGCACCGGAGTTGTGCAGGGAGTCCTCGTGGAAAAAGACGTCGAAGTCAGCGCGGAAGGAGTGCAGGCGCTCCTTAATCTCAGCAAACATCAGCTCGACGCCGCGGGCGCGGAAGACCTCGATGGCCTCGTCCTCGGGCAGCGTGACCGGGTCAGGTTCACCGGCGACGCACACGTCGGCGCGGACCTGGTCGGCGATATCGGCGATGTACTGGCCGCCGTAGCCATCCTCAGGGACCTCGCGGCCCATGGCACGCGCGTAGAGCGAGTGGGAAAAGCGGTCGATCTGCGAGCCATGGTCGTTGAAGTAGTACTCGCGAGTCACAGCGGCACCGGAGGCAGCCATGAGGCGCGCCAGAGAGTCACCGACGGCGGCCCAGCGAGCACCACCCAGGTGCACGGGACCGGTCGGATTCGCAGACACGTACTCGAGGTTGATGGAACGACCCGCGAGCGTCGCGTTACAACCATACTCAGCCCCGGCCTCGACGATAGTGCGGGCAAGTTCGCCGGCCGCCCCCGCGCCCAGACGGATGTTGATGAAGCCGGGGCCCGCGACCTCGACGGAATCGATGCCGTCGGCCGCGACGAGAGCGTCCGCGAGGATCTGCGCAAACTCGCGCGGTGCCATGCCAGCCTTCTTGCCGAGCTGCATGGCGACGTTGGTCGCCCAGTCGCCGTGCTCGCGCACGCGGGGACGCTCGACCGTCACAGGATCGGGCACCAGGGCGGGGTCGATGGAGATGCGCCCGGCGGCGGCAGCGTCCAGCAGCGTCGAGCGAATAAGGGAGGCAAGTTCTTCAGGAGTCACCCCTTTAGCCTACGGGGTTTTGCCTCGTCACCGCTCCCCCATACGCGGTGCACGCGTGAAAACCTGGCCACACGAGGCCCGCCCGGGCGGCTTTCGTCCCGTGACCGGGCGCGAGTGGCGAGTAGGATTTCGGGTAGCCGAACATTTCCTATCTGCAGTGAGGATTCCCGTGAACGCCACGGACACCGAGCATCGCCACAAGCTCATCCCTCTCCTCGGCCCCGCCTTCGTCGCGGCCGTCGCCTACGTCGACCCCGGAAACGTCGCAGCCAACATCACGGCCGGCGCACGCTACGGGTACCTGCTCGTGTGGGTCCTGGTAGCCTCGAACATCTTCGCGATGGTCGTCCAATATCTGTCCGCCAAGCTCGGCCTCGTCACCGGTCGATCCCTGCCCGCCCTCCTGGGTGATCGCATGTCCAAGCCCGGACGCATCGCCTTTTGGATCCAAGCGGAGATCGTGGCCGCCGCGACCGACCTAGCCGAAGTCATCGGCGGCGCGCTCGCCCTCCACCTCCTCTTCGGGATCTCACTGCTGTGGGGCGGCGTCATCATCGGTGCCGTGTCCATGGCGCTTCTCGTCGTCCAAGGCGAAGGCAAACAGCGCCA
>QWCI01000072.1_pt1 | contig 46577 bp, 44 predicted proteins | sample 1972541 | NCBI WGS metagenome assembly QWCI01 (sample SAMN09866712, study PRJNA288562) | Human oral metagenome isolate term3_saliva, whole genome shotgun sequencing... | isolation source: mouth | host: Homo sapiens | place: USA: California | reverse complement strand
AGTGTAATTTCAACGTAAGCGGGTAGAAACACATGAACGTGCCCGTGTAGTGGTGCCGTAGCTGCGCCAGCACGACCGTAGGTGGACGCGCGAACCTTCGGGTTCAAACCAAACTTTCGTGCTCTACAAACTTAGTCGTGTCACATTTGTTGCACGGTTTTGAAGCTATACATCGAAGTTAAAACGCCACGCGGCGTTCAAAGTGAGTATCAAAAAATCTTTCACCAGAACATTGAATCCCACGGGGGAATTTACATATTAGCGCGAGGTTTAGAAGACGTACAACACCTCGCCAAAGGGGTTAATTCAAATGGATAGTATATTTGTCCGACAGTTAAAACAAAGTGCACGCGAACGATTCGAAGCGGCTCATAATGGCACAAGTGTTGAGCAGGAAAAAGCTAAAGGAATCTTTGCTACTTACGCAGACTTTGTTGAATATAACAATACATTCATTGCGCTTGCTTCCGTTGTTCTTGGCGCAATCGGATTCGTCCTGATGGGCTATTTGGCGCAAGTCTGGCTCAAAAACAGCTCGTTTTATTTCGGGACATTCGTTGACGCGGTTTTGGGCGGCATTGCCGTCGCGATTATTCTATGGGGCGTTAAATCGGTTGTTTCTTACGCAGTATGGCACGGAATGATTAGCAAGGACTATGAATCAGATTCGGTATACCCATTTTTGACGCTTGAAGGAATGAGCGACATTGCGTACTTTATCATGGTACCGTTCTTTATCGTTGTTGCAATTTTGAGCACACATTTAGGCGTTCTCATGATTGGCGGCGCAGTGTTTCTCAAATACGCTCTATTGTGGCTGACTTATCCACTCGTTGTTGAACAGTGCACAACAGGCGATAAAGCGCTGCTTGTTGCAAGTTCGATTGGCTCAATAATCGTGCTTGGCGTTATTATCAAAATGTTTGTGGGGGCGTAAACGTGGCAGAGAATGAGCGCGGTACAGTGGATTTACTTTCTCGCGTTTCCACTGAAACACAGCAACCAACAGTAAATCAACAACAACCAATAACAAGTAATCAAACGATTCCAATAAATAACCAAGAGTGGGGACGCTCTCTTCTTTCGCCGGAAAATAAGCATAATAAAGAAATCGCAGGAGAGGATAATTACATCTCTCCCTTCTCCACAGAAGCAAAAGAACGCAGAGAACAGAGCGAAGAAGAGTACGAACAAGAGGTTGAAAGCGAAAACGCAGTTTCATCAAACCGTATTGGCTCTTATTTGCTCTTTGGGTTCATTTTCTATGTCCTAGCGCTCTGTGTTGGTTATCATTACACCTTATTTGAAGATGGTGTGCCACAAGTAGTCTCAGCAAAGCAAATTGAAGCGAAAGAGTATTTAAGCAAGGTTGATGAGTACCTGCTATCCATCCAAAACCTGCACAGTGAGTCCATTGATGCAATTGAGAGCTTCACGAATGAAACAATGGGCGCATCAGAGATGTCATCGCTCATGAAGAAGAGCAACGAGAAGATTACAAAGCAGCAAGAGGAAATCAAGGAGATTGTTCCTCCTGAAGGTTACGAAACGCTCCATTCCGCTCTCATTGAAATCTACTCGTTACAGGTAAGTCTCAACAGCGCGGCTACTAACTACGCTTCAAGCAAGAAAGAAAACACATTCAAGGTGCTTGCAAACATCAATGACAAGTACGAAAAAGCGGCTGAGGAGTTCTTAGATAACTACAACAAGGCATTTCGGAACTGAAAAAAGGCTCCTGTATGGAGCTTTTTTCGTCGCCCAAATTTCTGCAAGGAAAAAAAGTTGATCTATAATGGAAATATAAAGAAAAACGGAGGTAATTCTACAATGAAAGCAAAAGAAGCAAATGAGTTGATTTTGAAAAACTTCTGCGAAAAATACAATCTTGAAGTTAAAAGGTCATTCCATGAACCATACTTTATCTTTGCCAACGATACGCTCAAATTCAGCGTTAAGTCGCTCAAAGGATGGATATTTGCAGTTTGGAGTCGGCAGTGCCCCGATGATGAGTGGGATGGTAAGTTTAGCATCATATGCGAGCATGCGGCGTTTGTCGATAAGTTTAAACCCGATCACACATGGGTAACCATTAACGAGGTTGAACCATTCAATGTGACCGATTTCAGCGCTATGGATGCTTATATGAATCTTATGAAGGAGAATCATCATAAAGCATTCGTCGCGGCACAATGCGACTACCCTCCGTGCTTCCCTGCCTACGAGAAAACTCCATTTGGCAGTAGTATATGGGGTTACCAGCACGAAATTGATGATGATGGTAACGATTACAACAGCGGTATCTCTGAACAGGATTTCATTACCAACCAAATTACGCGGTACAAACGCGCTATGAAAGCGGAACAGATGTGGCTCAACCTTGCGCACATGAAGCAGTTAAAACTCGCGCAGGAGATTGTCAATCAGTTTGGCTTTGTGAAATATGTCGGGTTCTTTGATACTGATATTGACTCATGGAGGTGCTATCCAAAGTACGAGATTGTTGTTGGCGTATCTGATGAGAACATCTTAGATGATGACACTGATGGCGTGTATGAAAAAGTTAAAGTGTTCAACGACTTTTTGCAAAAATACAACAACATTGGACTATGTGGCGCATGGCAGGCAGAATCAGTGAATCATCTACATGACATGTTTGATTTGTTTCCTGTCAGTAAAGGATTGGATAAAAAATGCAGGTTTATTGTTTACGAAGAGAATCCCAATGAGGTGATTCGGCGCAAAAAAGGCAAAGAATTCAGAGAAGGAATTCCATCAGAATTTAAGATTGAACGACTGCTTGAAAGAGCGATTAAAATGTCCGAAAGCATTAATTGAACAAAAAATGACCACGAACTAAATCGTGGTCTATTTTTATGCGCCAATGCGTGCCCTTGCGAGTTTGTATGCGCCGATGATGTCTTTATGTTCTTTTGTGATGTCCTTGAGGACGGTCAAAACAAACTCTTCTTTTTTCATTCCTGATAGCTCTGCCATGATTTCGATATTTTTTGTGAGTTCTTCATCAAGCATCAACAGGTTGTTTTTTATTCTAGTTTTCTTGCTTTTCTTTGGTTGATTTGACGCTGACGAACCATAAGTGTCGCCCGATGTGTGTGCCTGCCGAATGAATTCACTATGCGCGCTTTTCTTGTTTTCTCCAAATATGCTTGCCGCTTCACTGCTCAATTCTTGCGTGTTGCAGATATGATTCCTGTCCGATTCTGTAGTTTGTGGTTTAATGCAAAGAAATAGATCCATAACTTGACCGCATTACTTGCAATGCGTACTCCTCTCTAACAATTGAAGAATTAAAGAACGAAGAAGATGTTCTTTTTAGATTTTTAGGTAAAGAATTGTCACTAAATTGCAAAATTAGAACATCGTTCTTTATTATTCTACTTATATAAATAGAAACGCCTAAATAAAATACCTCTCTAAAAAATAAAAAAGGCACGAGTTTTTATTCTCGCACCTTCTTTTTTTAGTCAGTTTTAGTTCGCCGTCTCATTTGCTCTCGTTAGGTAAATGACGCGCCCAGTGTAGTATGGGTAGCTTGGAGGCGTATATCCTTTCTTTTGGTCAGTGTCTTCATGCCCTGCGTAGTTTTGCGGATCGAAGACTTCTTTGAGGATGATTTGGTTCGGCTGCGCACCCTCATATTCCCACTCGTAGAAGTAAGGATAGAGCCAACTCATCTTGGTATGCCATCCTTCCATGCCGGCGTTAATCGCTTCGTAGTCAAGGTAAGGAAGGAGGAATTGAGGATTGTTTAACTCGACTTCCGAATGTCCAAATCCTGTCAACCCGCCCATGACGTCGGTTGTTGTCAACTTATTGCCTTCTGCTGGCGAGGAATAATTACCATTTTCAGTCTTGTTGTTTGGGATATTCATGAAGTCAGGAGGAAGATTTGTTTTGGAAAATTCTTCGCTAGACGTAACATCAAACATTTGAAGGATATTGTATCGATGCGTTTCATCCGCTGGAATCCCCATAACAGGCATAAAGCGCATCAAAGAGTGCCCCTGGAGGAAAGTTTCTCGGTTAACCATATGATATGCTGTAACATCTTTTGGACTCATTGTATAAGCGTCAATATACCATGGCTTTGAAATCAACCAATGCAAATCAAGTTCTGTTTTTCCATTAGGAATCCAACCTTTTCGCCCATCTTCACTTGTTGTAAAGTCATCCCAAGTGAAATTTTCAAGGTTTTCAAAATAGATTTCTTCTGGGAGTTTTCCAAGATACTGTTTGAAAATAGGTGCAAGTTCTTTATGCACTCTTTCTCCTCTAATTTCATATTTCTCAGAAGCTATTTTTCGCGCAATATTTTGTGCATTTGCATACTTCGGAGCTTCAATTTTGCTTCCATATTCGAACACAGATCGCTTTCCACGCTCATTGTTGTCAAACTGGTGCTTGAGTTCTTCAATCACCTGTGGAGCAACCTGTTCTACACCCTTATATGCTGATGTAACAGCGCTTTGGAGATCTGTTGGAGTATATGTTGACTTGGAATACTCATCAATAAAATTCATAGGGTCATAAATGTTATATGGGTAGCCAAGGTTTTGTTCGATATATGTCTCCGCGCTTTTAAGAGACTCTTCCCATGATTTGTCTCCTTCTCCGTATCTGTCACGAACAACTCCTTCATAAGTTATTGGGTTGGTTGTGTTGCTTCCATACACGTCAAGAAGGACATTCTTTGAGTCTTTGTACTTCCCATTGTCGTACTCATCAATAGTTACATCGGCATACTTTCTGCCGTTAACCATAATCGTGGCAATTACGTTGCTACGAATTCGCGTTTTGTCAGAAATTGGCGTTGCTGTTTTTGCCTCTTCAGGCTCAACAGTAACAGGTTTATGCTGATGGCGATACCAATGCTCAATAGGTTTAATTGTATTTCCGCAATGAATATCCCTGTTCGGATTGTTGTCACAAAATGTCTTTTTCTTCGGTACGTTTGAACCTTGACTCGGGTGTTTCTGTTCGGTGGGTTGCGGATATTTCGGCGGGAACAACATTTGCCACAGCATGATTGCAGTAGAAACATCATCAGCATCAAAACTGAACGCATATACAGTCTTAGGTGCCGCGATAGGTGCACAAAGTGCAAATGCCGTGCTAAGTGTAATTACTGTTTTTATGGCTTTCTTTTTAGAAAACATTTAAATTCATCTCCTGTCTAAAATTGAAATCGAAATTGTTTTGATTACGAGATTAGTATACACTCATCTCAATGAATTTTCACAAAAATGTTTTGAAAATTAACGTTTGCTAATGTTTTTATTTTTAGCTGCAGAATAACTGAGTCTGTCTTTTTTATCTAGTTTCTCAATTCCTTTGTTTTTAATTCCGACATACTTAAATTTCTCATCTACTCTGCCATCCATATACCTTCCTGCAATCTCGTCCATTATCTTGTCTCTTCGTTGCCTAATTAGCTCTTGTTCGACCAACGAGTAATCCTCATCGCCTTTTTTGCCATACAGTTTTGCCGCTAAGACGTAAACAATGTTGTTGTCTTTATCTAAGATGTAATCCTGCATATTATCACACTCAACAATGTGCGAATTTGGATGCGGCTCTGCGTTGATAAGAATGTCTATTTTATCGTCTGCATTGAAGCTCAATGGTTGCATCCTAAGCGTTACATGAGGAAATCCTGCAATGTCGCCAATTTTGGGTTCAAGATAAAATGCTTCATACATGCCACGATTGGCGAATAGTTTGCTCTTTATGAACTCAAAGATGTGATAAATGTAATCTTTGAATGTCGGTGATTCTTGTTGAACTGATTCTGTCATTTTTTTAATGTTCAATGGTTATTTATATTCCTCTACTTTCTTCTATGCTTTTTTCGGCAATATTGTAACATAGATTAGAACGAAAAACAGAGTTTTATTAAGGAAAATTTTATTCCCAAAATATCATTTGTGAAAGTATAATGAGTATAGATATTTCTTCATTGTTTTTGATCTGAAAGGAGAGTGTTCTTTATGAACAAAGAAGAAATGAACAACGTGTCAAGAGCTACTTATAAGTGGCTTATGACGCATTGTCAACCGTTTAAAGAAACTATCAACGACGATTGTTACGAGCTAAAATCGCGGCTCGGAAAATGGTCACCAGAAGATAGGCTTCTCAAATTGTCTTTACTGAAAAAGGCTATAATGAGTAAAGACAAAGAAGGCGGGTTGAGCGCGTATGAACTGAATGAGTTCGTTGTCGTGTTTGACATTTTGCTGTCCTGCGGGATAGAAATGTGCGTTTCGGCGAGCGGTAAAACCGCGAAAATCGCGCCCAAATACCATTGGCAGGATGATGCTACTGCAAAATGGGATGATGAATTCCATGTGATGCTTGACCTGCTCAGAGAGCAGATTCCTGGTGCTTACGCATGGTTGCTTAAAGCGCTTAGGGAGCTGCCGCACGACTGCGGATTGCGGGAGGTGCAGTGATATGTTTAACGATAAACCTCTGTGCCTACTGATTGACGAGGATTATTTCCCGCAGGAACTCGCGGAGAAATTGTTGTCGGAATGCCTCTTTAACGGAGACTATGACGATTTTATCGTCGAACTCTTCCGTGAGGAGGCGTTGCAGTCGAAGCGCGATTTTCGCAACGGATTTTGTGACGCATATGCCATTCCAATGGATATGCTGAGCAAAGTTGTTGCTGGATTTGCGCACGCAGTTAAATTTGATGACTCTTTCTCCAAAGATGATGCCTTCTTTACGACAGATATCGTTGGCGAGGAAGTTGTTATCAAGTCGCACAAGTTTGGTGATATTGTTGCATACTATCGCGACGAGGTTGTTGAGTGGGCGGCTGATGACCTCCCTCCAATGCTCTACGATGAGTTGTGGATAGAGAAGGAAGAGCGGCGTGCCTACTACGAAGAGGAAGTTCTTCCACGAAAGCTTAAAGAGCTTGAGTGGGAACGCTCTGCCGCGATGCGAGATTTCATCTGAGCAAACAAAAAAGAACCTTTTCACCATTATGGCGAATTGGTTCTTTTTTGTTTGTTGTTATCAGATCTGTTTTTCGTTCTTGTTCTGAACTACTTGTCTTGTAGCAAACATGTGCAACAAACTTGCTACTGCAACGCTATTGGGATCTTTCTTGTGCTCCACATAGATGTCAATCGGTTTCTTAGTTGGGTCAACGAACTTAACGCGACAATGATACAAACCTGTCAGCGATACGGATGCTACTTCGTCGAAATTGATGCCGACAGACTTCTGCTCGCTGCCGTCATGGTATTTAAGTTGGTAGATTCTTGACATTGTTTTTCCTTTCAGTTAACTCAAAATTACTCGTCTGCGAATTCTTTGTTCAGCGCATCACGCAACGCAAGCGCTTCTTCTTTGGATAGGGAGACGCCCTTCCTCATCTGCTCATGCGTGCTATCCCACTGCCGAATGTCGTACTTAGCGCGCCGTTCGTTGAACGATACGAGGTTCAGCTCCAACAGAAAGCCATCAGACGTGCGCTCTGCGGCAAGTGGTGCAATTTCGCGTTCGATGTCATACTTAAATGCCATTTTTATTATCCTCCGTTTTTTCCATTAAACAATCTAATGTTTCTCAAAGGCTTTTCTTCAACCCAAACATACAGCGTGCCTTCGTGCTCGCCTGTGACTTTTGCGTGCACAACTTTCTCGCCGTATAGAAATTGATGCTTGATATACCACTGTTGGTACGCATCAGGATTGACCTCAATTGGCGCTTGTGTAGCATCATCAGACCAATAGAGGTTTCTATCGCCATGACCACGCACAATATATCCTTCAAGCCCAACAAGCGAATTAGTTTGCTCGAAGTTTGCCATAATCTCGCGATTTTGTTGCGACATTTCAGCAGTTATTTCTACGCCATTGTCGCGCGTTATATCTACTTCGCGCCAAAGGAAGAGATAGAGTGCTGAAACAAGTCCAATGCAAAATACAAGAGAAAAGATTATTATTTTCCCAATGACTCCCAGGATTTTTTTTGTTGTCACATTGTCATTCCCCATTTCTAGTTTTAGAAGTTTTGGTTTTTGCTTTCTTTTGGCATCGTTGCTAAGTCATGTAGCAAATTGACATCGGATGTCGTAAATGGCACATGAACAAACTTAGCATATGTGGTTTGGACGAAATATCCAGAACCTCCCAAGTTCCCTTACAGGTTTGTCTTGGGTAGAATACGACGATTTTCGTACCCCGCTGGTTTTTCTCTAAAAGTTTATTCTTAATAGCCAAGGAAACCTTGCGATTGCTTGGCTTTTTTACTTTCTTTGGTGTGGATGTGTGATTTTTTCTTAACTTAGTTATTTTGTTTTCCTTTTGGTTTCGTTTATTTCGTTTCGCGATATTGATTGAAGCCAAGAGATCGCGATCAATGACATCCCCGCTGGAAAAACGGACGTTTCGTCCAGATTTTCGACCAAGTTCGCCAGTAATGGGATGTGCAGAACTTGTATGCTTTGCACAAACTTTAATGACTTTAATTCCTTTGAGTTCCGCAAACTCGGTAACAAAGTCTTGAATTTCAGAATGATTCCATCGTCCTCCTTGGGATTCAAGCCAAGAAAGATTTTCCAAGTGGATTTCCTTGCAATCGTTTTCTTTGGCGATGGAAACAATTTCTCCTGCAATCTGTTTTGCTTGGTTTCTCTTTGTCCTCAACATATTGGTTCGTAATTCTATGATTTGACCGATTCTGTTTTGTCGAATTTCTTCCAAATGCGAATTAAAGAGGTTGAGATCTCCGTTGATTAATTCCTCTAAAACTCTGTTTTTGTTTAAAAGCTTGTCAAGATCCTTCTTCTTTCGTTTGAACTTTTCGTCTACGGTAGATGAAAGTCTACTATTAACGATTTCTTCGGAGTAACTTCCATCGGAATAAAGAACAACCGAAGAAAAGAGTTTCTTTTTCCCAAGATCCACGCCAAGGATGTTTTGACCTTCGCTTGGTTCAATCTCCACTTCATAGGAACAGTGTCCGACGTATTTCCCGTCTCGTTTCCTCTTTAAAAATCGTGGCTTCGTGATTTTTCCCGTCAAATTCTTCCGAAGTGAAAGAGGGAGAACGACTTCGTAGGCGAGATATTCTCCTTTTTGAACCTTAAATCCAAACGTCGTTTCATTGATCCGAATACACGTCTGGAATGTTTTCAAAGATCATACGGGAATACCACGCAGGATTGGGAATCTCCCACTGCGTAATCTCCTCCTGACCGACGATATTTCGTATTTCTTCCCAGATTTTCCCTTTTGGCTGAGACAAATCAATTTGAAATAATTGCCTACGAATCACAGGATTCCCGATCCACAGGTTTATTTTCTCTTGAAGAAAATTGTAAATCCAAACAAGTTCTTCCGGCATTTCAATCAAAAACGTCAGAAATTTATTTGTTTTTACCATTGTTATTCTCCCCTCCCTTCTTTTAATAAAATCATAACAACAGTCAGTTCTTCTATTTGCTTTTATTTTCTTGAAAATTGTCTATTTGTTATTGCTGTCGCAATCATTGTAACACATATAAAAACCAATTTCTTAAATTTCTAAAAAACTGCAAACAAAAAACAAAAAAGATTCCATTGTTTAAGTGGAATCTTTTTTTGCTGTCTAGTCGCTAAACTTGACGCGTTAGAGCCTCTTCGGGCGCGTCAACTCAGTGACAACGCCGTCAGCAAGAGACTCAGCCGTGCACTCACTTGACCATTGGTTGCGCGAATGAGCGCCGCCATAGTCTTTCGTGCCACGGGCTTCACGGAACATGAAGGTCGTGTACGCACAACGCGCGTCTGTCGTATTGACGTAAACAACTTTATTTGTCGCGTTGTTTACGACGAAGCCAGAGCAGCCGACTTTCTGCCCATTGATATTATCGTTGTGCCAACCCACAAACGAGACATTAACGCCCCGTGTCTCAGCGCAGCGACGAATGGCGTTCTTAGCCTTCGTCATCAAAAGGGCACGGGGATGCTTGCTCGGCAAACCATATTCTGCGAACCTGTTCATAATAAGATCTCCTTTCTTTGCGCCCAAAGGCGCGACAAGGCGACAAATGCCACCATTAACATACATCAAGTATATACTGAAACTGAATTTTAAACTAATTTTTTACCATTAAGTGCAACAAAAAAGACCGCCGAAGCAGTCTCTTTTGTTTTTTTAAAAGTTATTCTTAGAACGTATGCGTGCTCGTTCTGTCGTGCACTTCGGCAAGCTTCCCGTCATTCATGTTCTGAATTTCCGAGAAATAACCTGTTACGCGACGGATGCGGTGAATGTGACCACTCTTGCCGCAAACGGGACACACATCATCAGGAATAACTCCCTGATAGCCACAAGAATCACAGAAATCAATCGGGAAATTGATACCTGCATACCCGATATTGCTATCGGCCATGTGGTTCAGGATTGCCTCTACCGCACGGAGGTTGTTCGCCGGAGGAGCATCAAACTCCACATAGGCAATGTGACCTGCCGTGCAGTACTTGTGAAACTTGCCTTCGATTTCCATCTTCTTGAAGTGGGAAATCGGGCAATACACAGGCACATGAACGCTGTTGGTGTAGTATTCGCGGTCAGTGACCCCTTTGATGACACCAAAGCGCTTACGGTCAATCGCTGTGAAGCGACCAGCAAGCCCTTCTGCCGGAGTGGCGAAGAGCGAGAAGTTCAGGTGAGTCTTCTCTGTCATCTCATCCATAGCGTCGTGCATATGGGAGACAATTCGAAGCCCAAGCTTCTCAGCTTCTTCAGATTCGCCGTGGTGCTTGCCCGTTAGAGCAACAAGCGTTTCAGCGAGTCCAATGAAGCCCATGCTTATTGACCCGTTACGAATGGCGGGTTCAATAGAATCCTCGGGTTTAAGCCCTTCCGACCCCATGTAAAGATGCTGTCCCATTACGAAAGGCATATCCTTTACTTTGATGTGGCCGCAAACATACTTGTACCTATCCATCAGATGCCTCTCACAGAGGTCGATTTCCTTGTCAAGCAGTTCGAAGAACTTGTTAATCCGAGCATCCTCATTGTACCCCTCAGCCTGACGAGCAAGAATCCCCAAACGAGGGAGGTTCATCGTTACGAAGAACAGGTTACCCCTTCCTTCGCTCGTCTCAGGGCCATTGACATTGCCAATGACTCTCGTGCGGCAACCCATGTACTCTACGGACTTGTAAGGTTTGTTAACCTCCGCGTCCATAAAGATGTACGTCGGATTCATCCGGCGAGAGGTTACACGCATAGCGAGCTTGAAAAGATCGTAATTAGGATCTCCTGGGCGACGTGACACTCCATCCTTCACTTGGAAGAGAAGGTTAGGGAAAATTGGATTTTCCCCGTTGCCGAGTCCTTTTTCATACTCGGTCAGGAGCGCCTTTGTCCAACGGCGTGCACCTTCACTCGTGTCCAAACCGAAGTTCAGAGACGAGAACGGAATTTGCGAACCTGCACGCGAGTGCATGGTGTTAAGGTTATACACCAATGCCTGCGCCGCCTGCGAAATCTCTTCATCAGGTACTTCGGGACCGCAGAAACGCGCCATGACGGAATCAATCGCTGGGATTGACTGCCCTCCATAGAAGTCGTTCTGACTTGCCTGAATCAGGATGCACGCAAGTGCGACAGCGGTGCCAATGCGCTTGGGAGGACGCGTAAATCCGTGCCCTGTATTAAAGCCCGTTTCAAAGAGCTTTCTTACAGGAATTTGACTACAATTGACCGTAAAGCCGTAGAAGTCCAAATCGTGCACATGGATGCCGCCATTCTTGTGCTCCTCTGCGAACTCCTTCGGAATCACATGTTCAAGGTTGTAAGCCTTGGTCGCAATTCCTCCTGCCTGTAACATTTTGGCCATAGGACCATTTGTTACGTTGGCGTTACTACGGTCAGTATTAACATACACCGAAGCAACGGAATCCATAAAAGATTTCTTAAACTGACGGTCTTTCGAGTGCGCCTCGCGATAGGTTGCATACGCCAACCCAACCTTGCGATTAACGTCAAGAAGAGCGTCTACCGCAATGTCCTGAACATCCTCAATGCCAATCGTGTCTCCACGATAAGCAAAAAGTTTGTCCATGATAATCCGCGTTGCGGCTTCAAGATCCTTCTCGTAGCCACTTTTGCATGTTGCGATAAATGCTTTCTCCATCGCATTAATGATTTTGTCCGTTACAAAATCCTGCTTCTCACCATTGCGTTTGATAATAAATTTAATCATTGTGTTTTGCTCCTTTCAAGCAGCTGCGGGCTGATTACTCAATCCCGCAAAATAAAATTTATTTGAGTCATTTGACTCATTATATTGAGAGTGTAGCATCTTATTAGATACACACATCAAAATAACCTGTATGTTGTTTTGGGTAAGCATTTTTAGAATTCCTTTCGCTTTCTTTTTGTGCTCAATTTTTTGCCAATGGTGTGCCTACAATCTTATTGTCAACACCCCACAGCTAAAGCTGGGGGCTTGTAAGTCATCCATCTAGTCCTAACGTCGCAATGCTCCTAGATGGTTTCCAACGATTGATTGGAAATACTATCGGTACAGATAGCCTATGCCTACATCACCGGACGGTTGACAAACGCCCGCTTTTTTCTTCCTCAGACATGTCCAAGGAAATATATGTTAGCCAAACCGAGGAAACGTGCCCTCACCATACGTCTGAACGAGTGTCTTAGAAATCTAATTGTTCACATCCGAAATCCAACGGTTCTCTCGTTCAGAAATCGTCGTCGAAAATACAGAGAGGAGGAAACGAATGCTCATCCCTATGCCTAAAGGCAGGGGTTTCCGCGCTCAATTACTTCGGTGAATTGAACTTGTTTTTCGTTACGTCAAAACACAACATCTTGTGGTTAATTATTATAATACCACAACTAATGCAACCCAACAAAGAAATAAAAGAAAAAGAGACATAGAATTTTTCTATGTCTCTACAAAGAAAGCCAATGTTAATTTGGCGCCTTCGGCATCGCTTGTCCAGCTCCATTATTGCCTGTATTCGCCTTTGGTGCGTTTCCGTTCGCCTTATTGGTTTCAGTGATTTCATTGTTGCGATTTGATGCCTTAGAAATGCTCTGTTTTGCATCTTCTTTGCGAATCTCGCCGCCATCAAGAGAAATCCTCTTGGCGCGAAGGAGGGTTGTGATGCGGTTCATATCCCAAGCGCGCATTGGCTCAGTGTAAGCGGAGTTTGGATCGTAGTTGCGCCCTTTAGCAATGTCATCAAGCGACATCCCGTTTGCCATTAAGAGTTTTTTCGCGAGGTCAAAGAGATACTGATCGGATGCTGCCTGATCTCCGTTGCCGCTATCAGTGTCGGTTGGTTGTGCACGAAGGAGACTTTCAATACGCGAGGCAAGTGAATCATTGGCGTTAAGTCCGTTCATCGAACCATCGCCATCAGCATCTGATATACCATCCATCATGCCCATAAGGTCTTGGATTGCCGATAAATTGCCGTCATCAAAGCCGCCGTCGCCCGAGCCATCGTAATAACCATCGCCATTACCTGCACTATTTGCATCTTTATTGGCAAGATAATCTGCCATGCCAACGACATTACCGTCAAATGTTTGCACTGAATCAGCTACGCCGTCGCCATCTGTATCAATTGCGGTTTCGCCATTGCCGAGCATGTCTTCAACGCCAAGGATGTCATTCGTTAAGCCGTTTGGAAGCTCTTCGTTGCCATCCATGCCATTAAAGTAGCTGTCAAGATTACTTAACCCGCTTTCACCTTTATTGGAGCCCGCCCAATCGTTATCGCCGCTGTTGTACGAACCGCTGCCATTGTTGAGGAGTTTGTCAATTAAACGACCATAATTGTCGTTTCCATAGGTGCTGTTGCTCCCATCAGATCCGTCTTTGCCGTTTGTTCCATTGCCGTGATCGGGATCAATGTGATCGGGAATTCCGTCTCCATCGCGATCTTGTTTGCTGTCAGGAATACCGTCACCATTACGGTCTGCGTTTGGATCATTATCATTGGTTAAATCGTTAATTGTTCCATTATTCTCACCAGGCAATGTAATGTCAGAAGCGGAACAAACATATGAACCATCGGCACAGAGCTTGTTGCCTGCTATTCCGCTTCCTCCATTGGAATCATCGAAGTCTTTAAGCCCATTGCTGTTGTTTTCAAGGAGCTTTCGCATCTCTTCATTAGATTCCGTTAATGGATTGAAAGTTCCATATGGACTTGAACCGAGTCCCATTCCTGTTTCGCCTTTATAACCATTGATTTTAATAGTTATGGGGAGAACAGCCCATGCAGACTTCCATCTATATCCTTCGCTTGCGTTTTCATCAGGAACTTTATATTGATATTGATACGGTGCCCATCCACTTAAGGTTTGCTTCCCGCCTGTGGCTTTTCCTCTAATTGGAATTGCCGCCCCACGGGCGCGAGTTCCAGTAACGACACAGTTATAAGTAACGCTTTCATTTTGACTTGGACTTCTTGTTCCCTGACAAACAGGAATTGGTCTAGCCCAACCGCCAACTTGCCCCATTGGGTTACTCCATGAATAGGAAACTGTTCCGCTAATTGGAACCATGCCCATAGCGCCCATGACGTTAATTGTTTGCTCTAAACCTGTCGGATCTTGCCCTTTTTCTACACGAGGATCAGGTTGTTCTTCTGAGCCTGAGCTAGAGTCACTAGAAGATCCCGTGTTTGAGCTATCTGGTTGTGAAGAAGTTTGCCCTTCATCTTGGGTTGAATTATCATCATCGGCAAAAGCAGTAGAAAAAGTAGCCCCAAAAGACAAAGTTAAAGCCAGAATCGAAGCTAAAAACTTCAGTTTTTGTTTCTCTTTATATTTTTGAAAGATCATCTTTTTTCACCTTCCATTTGGTAGAGATTCTAAAATTTACATATATCAAACAATGTAGTATGCATTGCGTTTTTACATAGAATAGTTTAAGTTTACCATCTCAAATCAAAAAGAACAAAACTAATTGTTTCTTGTGCTTAATCTCAAAAAATTAGAAAAATTAAAATGTTGATGCTAAACTCTCCATTAGAAATAAAGGAACGGAAACCAAGGAAGGCTCTATTTGTGGACAAGAAAGGGAAAATTATATATGGATAAAGACGATTTATCTAACAGAACAAACGGAATGGAGAGTAAACAAAAAATCGAAATCAATCTATCAAACTTGATTAATCAAACTTATAACAAAGAAATGTTTCTCGAAATTTGCCAACAAGTGCTGCAATCAGACGGCGCAATGGAGGTTGTATCGGCGAATATCGCGAGTGGAATGACAAAAGAAAAATATGACAATATGTTAGCGTACTTGACTGCATACAATAGAACAACACAAGAATTAAAAACGGCATAGAGAAAAAGGACGGATTATGATTCCGTCCTTTTAGTTTTTGTTTTGTTGTTAGTTTTTTCTTAGACTTGACGACTCGTCAAATACGTTTTCGTCAATTTATCGGCAAATTTTTTCGCATCCGACCACTCTTTAAAGACTTTGATGTTTCCTTTCTTATCTCTCGCTAAACAATCAAGTCGAGTTGAATCATCTTTCCACGAAGTGTTGTCTAAAACAGACCAATCCCCTTGGAACATTAAATGGTTAGGAGAAAGGGTAACGGCGAAATATGGAATGTCTTTGCCTAAAACAGGTTTGTCTTCTTCATCGTTTTCGGTATCATCCTCTTCTAAAACCATATCGTCTTCATGTGAAAGTTCTTCATCCTCTTCATTTTCTCTCATAATTTTTCTTCCATCCACAAAATTCCCTTTCTCATCCACATTAAATGTTCGGGCAAAAAGAATTGGGTCAACCCCAACAATACAGTCGGCACATGCTTCTAAAATATACCTTTTAGCAAAATTGTAGAAGAAGGTTTGCCGAATAATCGCGGGAAGATCGCTTAAGGCTGTGACTGAATGTAGCCTTTTGAGATCACAAATCATCCCGTTCGTCAAATACGATTGCGATAAAATCTGCACCTGCTTTGACTTATCGTTTTTATACATGTGTTTGTAGTGAATTCTCATAATAAAAGGATCTGACTCATAATTGTCACGCATAAACAAAACAAGTCTGTAAAAAGCTCTCATCGTTTCAATGTCTGTTATATTACTGTCTTTAAATATATTTTCAAACAGTATCTCGCGCTCTTTCGGCGTTTTGTCAAAAATCTTGTTAAGCGTTTTTGCGCTGATTTTTTGAGCGTTCATCGTGTCAATAATAGTCAGCATATTACGCGCTGTGTTCATGAGTTTTGCGAACCTGATAGCCGGAATTTTATACTTTGTGCCGCAATCAGATGTTACTTCGATTTCTTTTCGCGACGTAATTCCATCAGGGAAATATCCTCTAAATCCGACATTTAGAACTTTGTCGTTGTTTAAACGCTCCTCAATTGTTTCAATCAGCTCATCATCCTGCTTTTTGCGAAATGCATTGTAATCAGCTTTTTCGCGCTCACTTTCCTCATCATCGGTAATAAAACCCTCTGGAAGCATCGGTAATGCAGTCCAAAGAAGTCCTTCGTCACAGAGCTCGTCAGCACATTCAATACAACCTGCTTCTCCAACATCTCCATGTTGATATTCGGTATTGGGAAGAATGGTATAAAAACCATCCTTCACAACTTCATAGGCATAATGATCTTCTTCAAGAATCATCCTGAGTAGTTTTTTATTCGTTGTTTCTGTGTCGCTATTCGCATCCATTTGCTCTTTGAGCGTCGGATTAAACAAAGGGATTCGATCTCCTTTTTGATACCACTTCGCGACAATCATGAAACAAGCGTTGTCATAATATGGAACGGCAAGAAGATATGATTTCCCACTTTCCTGTGGCTGTTCCTCAGAGAGCTTTTTCCAATCCATTTGAGAGCGAATCAACATTGTCATTCTTCCTTTCTATTAACCATTAACCTGTTCGTGTTCAAAAATAAACTTTTCAGCCGCTTCGCGCAACAATCCTGAAACGTCTGCGCCATATAGACGTAGTTTGTAATCAATATATGCTGGAATTGTCACGTTACGGCGCACTGTCGGCGTATCGAAGGATTCTCGCATCAACCTGTCAACATCAACAGGAAGATACACCCCATCCCCACTGTACTCAGAAGATGCAGGAAGTGATTCTCCTTTGCGCATTTTGAGCACAATATGTTTGATGAGTTCTCCTTCGAGCAGAGAGATTGCCGTTTTGGGATCTTGCGCTTTGCAACCGACATCAAAATCCTTTGATTCTGTAACGAACCATCCATCAGGTTCTTTGCGCGTTGTGATGCGATATAGTCGCACGCTATCAACTCCTTAATTCGGTGTGGAAAATTACACATCATTTTTACAAGATAAATATACCACATCGGAAATAAAAAAGCAACTACTTTTTATAAATTAACTTCTTGATTGCATTGCGAGCAAACGCATCTGTCAGGAAATCCTGCTTCTAAATTCTGTTATACTCAACTTGATAACTCGCGCGACTTGGTGCGCCGTTTTTTTCGCCAAAAAAGTAAGATTAAGGAAGGTTTTTATAAATGGCACAAAAAGCAAAGTTAAGCTCAGTGAATTTATCAAATGTAAAACGAGATTACGCTTGGTATGCTGTCGTTACGCTGTTTAATTACGAACAAGCATATATCAATAATGTCAAACAAGCAGTCTCTGGAACAGCACTTAAAAAACTGGTAAAGGAATACTATGTCCCAATCAAATACATAAAAGAGACAATAAAAAAAGAAGACGGAACGACGAAAGAGAAAATCAGAAAGCAAAAAGGATGCTATTCAAATTACGTATTCATCAAGTGCGTCATGACAAGCCAAATTTGGAACTTATTGCGTACAACAACGGGCGCTGCCGTTATTTTGACCACGAGCGGTTTTCCGACAGAAATCTCAGAAGAAGAAATCAAAAAGATTAAATTTGATCAGCGCTCTGAGGGTTTTTCACCATCGGAAATTCAAGAAATGATAGATGAAAATAATAGAAGTTATATAATGAAAGTGAATTTAGATGGTATTGATTTAGATGAATCAAAATTCAATACTGACTTTACTTCCTAAACGACAAGAAAAGGCCAACGAGTTTAACTAAAAAAGACCAAGGATTTTAGTTTCCTCGGTCTTTTTTTAGTTTGATTCCTTACTGCTATTCGTCGCTCTTTTTTGTCTTCGTGTGCACAGCATCAGCAATCGCATTGGCAACCACTGCGGCTTTTGTGGAATCACTATCAACGCCACTTACATTGACGTTCTTTGTAACCTTTGCATCGTATGTTTCACCGCGCATAATTTCAGCGAGGTCAACGCCAGTGGTTTCTTTGATGGTTTGGAATGTCTTAGCCATCACAATAGGCACATTGTCGGCAACAGGACTTGTTGTGCCGCCTTGCCCTCCTCCAATGATGGAGATGTTTCCAATACGCTCCATTGGAGCCGCGACCTCTGCTGCAACCTTGGGGAGAATTTCAACAACCATCTGCGCCATAGCAGCTTTGCCGTACTTCTTGAGAGCTTCTGCTTTCTTATCCATCGCGGCGGCTTCTGCTTCGCCCTTCGCTTGAATAGCAGCGGCTTCTGCCTCACCTTTTGCCTTAATTCCTGCGGCTTCCTGCTCTGCGGCATATCTTGCGGCGGCGGCTTTGGCTTTCTGTGCTTCTGCGGCGCGTTGCTGCTCGTAGAGATTAGCTTCTGCTTCACGCTGACGTTTTGCAAGATCAGCGGCAGCGTTCTGTTCAACGGCATACTTTTCAGCGTCTGCTTGCTTTTGGATCTGTGCGGCAAGCTCCTGCTCGCGAACAGCGACTTCCTGCTTTTTCAGCTCCTGATCTCGTTCCGCTTTTGCAATCTGTGCGTTAACGGTAACAGTCTGAATGGTCTTCTGCTGTTCCTGCGACTGAATTTCATATGCCGCATCTGCCTCAGCGCGTTTAATGTCCGTAGCTTTTTTGAGTTCTGCTTGCCTGATAGCAAGATCAGTGTTGCGCTGTGCAATTTCAAGTCCTGCCTGAACCTTGGCATCATTTGCCTCTTTTTCTGCCTGCGCCTTTGCGACTGCAACATCGCGCTCTGCTTCTGCACGCGAGATGGCGGCACGCTTTTTGATGCGGGCGGTGTTGTCAGCACCAAGATCAACAATAAGACCATTATCATCGGTAACATTTTGGATGTTACATGACAGAATCTCGATACCGAGTTTCTTCATATCCTGCGCCGCTTTTTCGACAACCTGATCGGAGAAACTGTCGCGATCTGTGTTGATTGCTTCGAGCGTAAGCGTTCCAATAATTTCACGCATATTGCCTTCAAGTGAATCTTGGAGATCTTTTGCAATTTCAGCGGCGGTGAAGTTCAAGAAGTTGCGCGATGCAAGCTGAATGGATTCAGCATCGCGACCAACCATGACCTTCGCAACAGCATCAACATTCACGTTGATGTAGTCGTTCGTCGGCACTGATGTTTCTGTTTTAATGTCAACAGAAATCTGTCCAAGAAACAACGAATCCATACGCTCGATAAGCGGAATCCTAACGCCGCCCTGTCCAATCAGGATGCGCGGTGTGCGCTTTAGTCCTGAAATGATCAATGCTGTTGATGGCGGCGCTTTCACATAAGCGGCTACAATACAGCCAATAATGAGCACGATGAGCATTAATGCTCCAAATACAAGAGTGAATTCGTCCATTCAATCAAACCCTTTCTTTGATAGAGCGTGGAAATTCCACATATTTAACTTTCCTAATGTATAGGATAGCACAAAAAATTAGTTGATGTTTGGGCGTTTAAAAAAGAAGGAAGACGGCGCTTACCAAATCATGCGTCATGCCGTTGATGTTACTTGGGATGGAACGACGAACATCTTCTATCCAGAAACTGTTATATGCTGAGAGAATATGCGTTGAGCCAAACTCTCAGTGGGACGAGATACCATCCTGCATTGTTCGTTACGAACGTCGAAGAATTTCTCAAGTCACGCTAACCCAAAATTAGAAGTGGATACATCACAACTGTTGCAGTTGTAATATATTTTCACCTAATCGTCAGTCGGTTGTGATGAAATCTAGTACTTCACAATAACTCGTTTTTTGCAACAAAACTTATCTTTTTCTGATTAAGTTAAATTTTGCTTTTGATATTATATTAGCTAAAATAGACGCTAGAACTTTCAAGAAATAATTACGATTTGCGGGCAGTCCCGCACCATATATGAGATTGAAGTCAATAATCCAGCGCCTACGCTTCACTTAGAGGCGGGGGTATTCTCGCGGATTTTAAATAAAAGGAGGGAGCGCGACTTTCGCGCAAACGATCATGATAAAAATTAAACGCAATAAAATGCTTGCACGCGTTATCGCTGCAAGTTTTGCATTAAATAGCTGTGGTTTCTCAGCGATGCCGATGATTACTTATGCAGCTGATGCACCCACAGCACAAGATAAAGCTAAGACAGAAATTCCTAAAACTCTTGGCACTTTTGGCTATGTCCCCAAAGGGAAAGTAGACAAGGTTGAAGTTAAACCTGATGGTGACGGAAAAATTGTTCGTGCCACGTTCAAGGATGGCTCTTCCGTTGAGTCTTACCAAGATAAGGATGGCAAAGTCAAGCATCAAATTGAAAAGTTCATGAGTGACGGCGTGGAAGCGACTTATGATATTACGATTGACGGTTCAAATCAAAACTCAACGTTGACTAAGACTTTTGATGACGGCTCGCAGATTGTCAAGACTGGAACGCGCTCGAAAAATGCAAGTGGGCGCTTCAATGCGTGGCAGACAAACGAAAAAGTCAGCAACCCTGATGGTTCTGACAAAGAAACGCTTGCAGATAAAGCGTGGAATGCGCAGAAACAGAAGCAGGTAAATGCCGCCGCAGGCGTGGTTAATGCGAAAAAGAATCAGCAAACCGTTGAGAAAGCAATGGGTAGTATCATCTCGCTCAAAGACAAAGATGATGTCGCTTTCCTGCGCTCTATTCAGGCTTTAACACAAGATCCAACGGGCAAGACGAGTATGGCTGACAACTGGAAGGCGCTTGTTGAAGCCGCAACAGCGGCAAAAACAAAAGCTGATGAAAACAATGCAAAACTTGACGACTACAACCAAGGCATCTTAGACGCGAACACGCGCATGGAGCAGATTATGTCTGATCTTTCTGCGCGTAATGTGCCTGTTGATAAGATGACCAAAACAATGATTGAGAACTATAAGAAGATTTATTCCAACGGGATGGCACGTCTTAAAACCTGCAAAGCAGAAGCCGTCGCCGCTGGGAAAGATGATTCTTCTTGTGTTCTTACGCCAGAAGAGCAAACAGCAGCAAACGTAATGCTTGCTCATGAACAGCAGCAAATCAATGAAAACACCAACGCTGTAGCAAAAAAGAACGCCACTGAACAAGCTGGTAAAGCATCTAGCGAGAGCAACAGCAAGTCGTTCGAAACAAAATCAAGCAAAACTGAAAAACAACAAGAAATGAAGTGCTATGAGGGCACTGTGCTTTCTGGTGATGGCAAGTGCTGCCCGCAAGCAACCCCTATTTACGACAAAAAAGCCGATAAGTGCATTCCTGCAACACAACAGCAACAAACATCAAACAAAGATGACGACGATGACAATGGTGGGTTTGCTTCCATGCTTCCGATGATGTGCGCAATTATGCCACAGAACTGTGGTATAGGTGGCAAAGCTGACACGGGCACAGGCGGCTGTTACGGCGGACTACCTACAGACGATAGAGGGTCTGCAAATGGTTCTGTTAATAAAGAGAACGGTAAAAACGCATCGTTTTCATACAATGATTTTGGGTATAAATTCAATTATGAGACAGATCCAAAAACCCATATTACATATCTCCCAACCGCAGACGGAGATAAAGAGGGAATAAAATTTGTCTTGTTAGGCTCTAAAACCATGCACGATCATATTAATTCGTTAAAAGAAGCGGGAACTTATATTGATCACAGAATTACTCTTGATGTGCCGCTATCTCTTGATGGGATTGATAACTTAATACCATATCCGCGAATTATAAAAGAAAGAGAAGTTATTGATTTCTATACAGGCGCAAACCTTGAAAAAGATTACGCATATAAAGGTCGTAAAGTATTAAGAACCCCCGCTAGAAATAAAGGTCGCAAAGTATATCTTGCCGTAGTTAAATATGAGATTGCAAGAAAAGATTCTCCAACAATTGAAACGACTCGTTTCGTTATTCCATTTGATTTCCATGATGCTTCTACAAGACTTATCCCAATCATTGATGGAAAAATGGACTCTAACACAGTCTATGTTTCAAGCTCTGAAACAGCATATAATTTGGTCGGAAAAATATCAAATGCCCAATGGGACTCTAAAGCACAAGCTTGCCGAATGAATGTTAGCGGTCAGGTTTATGATCAACAAATAGATAGTACATCTAACGAGGATATTACGTATACGGATCATACAATAAAAAATGAAGAGCAATGCAAATCTCGTGAAGGAAAAGAAATTACAGTAAACAATGCAACATTCTCTGATGATGGACAAGGACATACTGAGTTTAGTGCTAACAGAAAAGCGAACGTTGGTTATTCCGATGAAGATAACTACGATATTTATAAAACAGAACCAAATGATGATGTTTCATACATGCAACGACACTCTATTACAATTGGGAATATGACCTTTAGTTCAGATCCTGACGATAAAAACGTTGAAGGTATTCTTGTTGGGACAGATCAAGCAGGAATTCGGCGTTTAATGAAACTAGATAAAGAATCTAAAAAACCTGTTCCGTTTGATGAAAACGACTACGATTATATGCGTAGCCAAACAGGAATTGACTTTGAAGATATTAGGAATTGCGATCCTCCTAATGACTCTCGCATGTGTTTGATTGACCATAATGGCGGTCAAACCGCTATTTCAGACGATGGGTTTGCTTCTTCACATAGGATAGTAAAACATCTTACGACAGGAGGAGATCTTGCAGGAGATGTTCGATTTAAAGACTATAATGAAGCAAGAAATGAAACGCAAAATACGATTAACGCTGCGACTGGTCGATTCAAAGTTAGTCCTTTTGGCTCCTTCGTAAGTCGTGCTACAGCAGCATTGGGCGTTAATGATCCTGTTAATAAAACAACAGGGGTCGGCGTTGGTAATTCATCAGTTAATAAAAAAGATAACGATTTAACAAATGAAAGATACAAAACCATGAGAGACAAAGCTGATACGTCAGCAAAAAGAAACGCAGAAGCGGCTAAACAATTAGCAAACTAACGCGCCCAATAAAGAAAAAATAAAACAAGGGATAATCGTTAATTTTTCACAAATACAACGATTATCCCTTGTTTTATTAATTAATAAATTTTAGGAGTTCCATTCACGCCATTTTCCTCATAATCTTTAATAAGTCTCATTAAGACATACATGAAACATCCATTTTCCTTTGCACGAACATAACCACTAAACTTAGCGTTATTTGTTTCAACAAGTTTATTGTAGGCTTCTTGCACATCTTCTTTTTTCCCTGCGAACATAGCAATTATTTTATACCCGCCTTGAATTGAAGGTGAACGAAACACAAGAGCGGACTTATTTATGCTGTCCTTATTAAAGTCTTCAAGATAGACGTTTTTTGTGCTCATAACCCCTTTATCAATCGCAAAAGCAAACTGTGCAAAAGCATAAGAAACAATGGTGTTTCCAAATTTTACGTTTTGTGAAGCATTAAACAAGTCTTCATAATAAAGTCCTTTATATGCTAAATTACCATCTTTAGAAGACAACACACCGTTTCCTCTTTCAAATATATATTTATTAACGGCATCTCGTTCAAACATTGAATTGCCTTCCCCATGAGGTCCTATTGGTTTTGCTAACTCCTTATAAAAGCCGCTCCAACTACATTCTCCGATTTTTGCACATGTATCTAACGAATACTCATTTGCTTCAATTTCTTTGTTTTCGTGCATCATTGAATCAGAACCATTATCAGGAATATACATATGACCTAAAACGCAATGTCCAATTTCATGCCCAAACAAATAATAATAATACTGCATCTCATATGTGTCTGGAAATCTATTCTTTTCTCCCGTAATTATTTTTCCCAATCCCGTAGCAAATGAATTGTCATACCCCTCAAGGTAATAAATTGGCTGGACCTTTGTTTTATAATCATAGACGCTTGTAAAGTCCCCATAAGATAATCCGTTTACTTCCATAACCCTTCGCTGAACATTTAAAATGTCTTTGTTCGCTGGAACAAGTTTCACGTTAGGGTTTTTAGTTTCAGCAATAGCTTCATCAATTATTTTTTGTGTAGGAGCAATCCAATCGCTTGGAGACTTCGGGAGTACAATTTTATTCTTATAACGACTTTCATGAATCTCGGCGCTTGCAACATTATCTGTTACATTAACACCACAAAAAACGCTTACAATAGACAGCGCCATCGCAACTTTTTTAACTGAACTTTTTACCATTGTAATTACCTTCTTTCTTTATCCGTTTTTTAACTAAAAACCGCGAGAATTCCCCCGCCTCTAAGTCCGTTAGGACGTAGACGGCGGGAGTATGTCACAACAATTTATATCGAAATTTCATTTATCTCGAACTTTCTTCTAAGAAGTATACCCCTTAATTAAATTTTATTCAGAAAAATGTACTGTAATTTATTTCGTTTCAAAAGCAAACTAAATCCGTTTTTCTTTACTAACATATGCTGTATTCGTTATAATTATATACAATGGTTTTTGTGCCTTAAAGCGCGAAACCTAAGTTCGGTATCATGTTTTTTAAAGGGGAGGTGTATTCTGTTTTTACTAATAGTAAAGGCAGAAGGTTTTATGTTTTGTAAAAAGAAATCAAAAAAGAAAGCACAGCTAGTCGCCGCCGTATGCTGTGCTACCATGATGGCAACAACGTTGCCTTGGAACGTCGTTTATGCTGAAGGTTCGTCACAAAGCAACCTAGATGGCGATTATGATGATGAGGATGCAATCTCAGCGCAAGAGCGTAGAGAATTAGAAGCGCACGGACAGGATGTCGCTGATTCATTCCATTCACATTGGCGCCAGCAAGCAAATGAAGAAGCCAGCGAAGCTGTTAGAAACCGAGTAGGCACAAAAGAAGAATATTGTAAAAATAGCGACTATGAGTCAAGATGCCGTTCGCGTTATGATAGGATGGTGCGCAGAGAGAGCAATAACCGTTATGACTCAGGTGTCGCATCTGGTAAAATGCCAAAAGGCTTCTTAGAAAGTCAGGGTTGGGATAGAGATTCCATCAACAGCATCCGCGAGCAAGAAAGTGGCGGCGGGGGTGGAAATTGGCAGTCACAAATTGGTGCGGCTCAAAATGGAGATTACTTATCTGCTCTAGGTTCGTTCTTCGGTCTCAATAAACTTTCTGACTCGGCATCATACACGTCAAAAGGTAAAAAAGGTCGCCTTATCTGTGCAGCAACAGGAAATAAAAACCCAACGCAAAATGAAAAGTTTAGAGCGGCGTGTGTCGGCGTTCCAACATCATCCCGTACATTCGTTGTTCCACTTCCTCCAATCAGCGTAAAAGCAGGTGAAGGTGGAAACGAATCTCACAAATACCGTACCATATCTATTACTTGGCACAAATATTGGGTTGAAATCAATCCTGTCACAATGGATCTCAATATGAACACTTATGGCGGTACAACTGGCATGAGCGCTGGAGCTGATTACTACGGAGACTTCAGTGGCATTGCAAATAGTTTCGCTGGTGGTAATGGGCTAAGTCACGACCTACTCAGTATGGGTAACTTTAATGAAATCTCCAACGACGGCGGTTCTTTTGCGCCAGGTAGCGGAACGCTAAATGACAGTCTTTCTGATTACTACGCTAACAAGTACAATCCAGGCAATAATGGAGACTTTGATATTGGCGGTAACGGGAACTACGGCAACCTCAACAACGGAGGAAATTATAATTTCGATCCAAGCAACCCATCAAGCACTTTTGGTGAAGGGTTTAACAGTGGTCAAGCAGACTGGGCGAACTCAAACTCAGGCGGTGGCATGAGTGCTGATGAGCTTGGCAACTATTTCGGTGGGAATGGAAATAGCGGTTCAGGCAGCTTCTTCGGAGGAAACGGCGGCTACGGTGGTGCAAACGGAAGTAACGGTTTTGGTCTTACCGATGACCTGACGGGTATGGATCATGGTGGGGCTGATAGTCTTGGACTATCTGGAGCAGATGTAGGTAAGATTCTCGCCAATGGAGGACGTATTGATAACCTCGGAAATGTTTACAACAGCAATGGCGAACTTATCGGAACTGCCGGTGATGCTGGTCTTGCCATGATTGCGAACGGCTCTGATACGCTCAACGACATTCTTGCCAACGGCGGCCGTGTGGATGCGAACGGCAACGTCTATGATTCTCAAGGGAATCTCATTGGTCACGTTGTCGGCAATGGTTCAAACCTGACAGAATTTGCAGCGAACTCGCCTGAACTCAACAAGATCCTCGCAGAGGGCGGTTGGGTAGATGAATACGGCAACGTTCATGACGCCAATGGAAACATTGTCGGACATGTCTCAAAAGCTGACGAATCAGCACTCAAAGAAGGTGCATTCTACAAAGGCCAAGACATGAACGGTAAGTTCCTCAGCAACTTCCAAGACATGCTTGCAAGCATGTCTGGCAACAATGCTGATGGAAGTCTTGTCAACAAGCTCTTAGGCGGTCAGCTTGGCGGCAATGTGCTTGACTCCTTCAAGGCAACATTTGGTCTTGATGATCAAGCGGCAATCGCGAAGAACACAATGACACCGCAAGAGATGTACGACATGGCGGCGAAATTCCTCAAAGCGCTCGGCTACAATGATGGTGATATTGCCAACGGGTTCAACTACGATCCAAACTCAGCATACACTGCGCCAGAAGATGCTTGGGATATGAACCGTATTACAACACTTCAAAGGAACTTCAAGATTGACACAAAGATTTCTAAAGAAGATAAACGTGCAAGCATGATGAACGCGGCGAACAACTTCCAAGCGATTCAGGACACACAACCGAAGCCATTAGCTCGGTAAACAAAATTGAGCGACAAAAAAGGCGATCCGATTAAGGATCGCTTTTTGCTATTCTTCTTCGTCCTCTTCGTCATCGTCAGCTTCTTTTTCGCTCGCTTTTGCCATCTCTGGATATTCTTCGTTGAGCTTTTCAATACTTGAATACCCATAATAAAGCAAACACCAACCGCCGCAGAAATTCAGCACTGTGCTTGCCATAACGGTTGATAACGGAATGATGTGCGGATAGAGATAAAAGAGTAGATAAACGAGTATTGAGAATCCTAGCGAAACAAAACCGCCAATGATGCAAATAAAATACTTTTTATGCAAGTCTTTGTAGACTTTATCTCGAAAATTCGAATATGTAACAAGAAGTTCAGGGAGCGTCATTTGATTGAGTTCTTCTTCGTCTAGTTTTGGGATATTTGATGTAAACATGAATAAACCTCCTCAAGGAATGTTGATTTAATTCTACCACAACACAAAAAGACATCCATTAGGATGCCTCTTTGCTTTTAAGCTGTTGCTTACTTGCGGGGCACGACAGCGACATCAAGCAACTGACGAACAATGCTCTTGCGACGCTGTTTGTGGCGCGCCATTTTGACACGTTGAGCGAACGTCCGCTCAACCGAAGCTGGATTGAGCATGTAGATCGGCGAGACATTAATCTCTCCCCTCCATGCCGCAAGCTCTTCAAATTCTTCTGCTCGTTTCACGGCGATTTCGTACTCGCCTGAATTGAGGAGTACGACAGGGCGATATCCAATATAACGCCCTGTAAAGAGAAAACTTTCATAGTGATTGTTATACATTTTGATCTACTCCTTTTTCTAAAAAATAAAAACTAAAAACCACTACATAGTGAGTGTAGTGTTTTTCTTAGTTCCAATCAAATAATTTGTCGTTCAAGATGTTTCTTCGAATGACAACGTAATGGAACGTCTTTGCGTTTTTTGCATCTTCAAAAATTGAATCAATAAAATTGCGCGCGATGTAGCACGAAGCGTGATGAAATAGCGGCGTGGTTTTGATTTCAATAATCAGCAACATAACTGCTAACCATAAAAAAATACTACAAAAGCATTTTTCTTGCGAGTTTTGCGACTAGAATGTACTATATTTAATAGATTCTTTTTTATTTTTTGTCGATCTGAAAAGGAGGATAGTTATGCAAAAGAATCAAAACGTGATTACCAAAGAGCGCGTGTTGGAAGTATATGCCGACATTCGCGAAAAGATGATCGCGATTGGCGCCCCTGTTTGTAACTATGTGACTTTGGAATATATGCCCAAATCACTTAAAGTGCGAATGGGTGATTGCACGCGACTCAATAAAGAGGCGACAAGATTTCGTGTCCGACTCCATCCTGTCTTTTTGTCAGGATTTATGTCGGAAGCATCCCTCTATGAGACTTTGGCGCATGAGCTTGTGCACACGTTTCCTAAGTGCCAAAACCACGGCAAGTGGTTTCAGTCTTGGAGCGCGCGATTGAACGCCGAATACGGTTGGGGTATCGGCACATACGCGAACCCTCAGACAACGCGCGAATACACAACGTCAGAAGTTGGGACTGCGAAAACATTCGCTGTTTGCATGGATTGCGGCTGTGTGCATGTGCTCCATCGCCACACAACAAGCATTGAGCGTTGGTCACAACTTGGCTATGTCACGCATCAATGCGTGTGCAATAAGCACAAGACAGGCGACTTAGTAGTCCTTCGATACAAAGGACAAGACTTCTGCTCTCCGACATATGTCGCAGAAGGGCGCGAAATGGACACAATAAAGTGGTTCAACGCGCATCTTCCCATTGACTTCGCAGAACATCTTTGCGGAGAAAATGGCGATCCTCGCAACTTCCGCTGGATGGCAGAAATGCTGCAACCATATTGGTGGGTAGATGACGAGGAGCAACGCCAAAAGGCAATTAAAGACGGCAAACCGCTGTTATTTGATTGGCGTTCCGAAATTGTGACACTTTCAGCGCGTAACAACACTCCTAACTTCGAGTTGGAGTGCCAGACCGTTGAAGATCTCCGCGAAGAAGCGGAATATCGCAAGATGGTCGCGATGAAAGCGAAAAAGAAATCTCGAAACTCAATAAGAAGCAAAAAGAAGTTTTCTGTTCCAAAAGAGCAGTTATCTTTGTTCTGATTATTGATACGAGATTACAAAAAGGAGATCGAAGAGATCTCTTTTTTGTTTTTCTATTTCTTGTTAAGATCGAAATGAGGTGATTTGCATTGAACGAAATTATTCAAGTAATAGAAGACATATATCCACTCCAATGGGCACTCATTTGCTCTGTTGTGTTTATTTTGTTCGTTACTGTCAAAACTAAGAATTTAATGGCGATGGGGATTTCTTGCGTCATTTGCACATTAGGTCTGACAGGATTCTACTTTACAGAGAGAAAAGCAGAAGATCAGCAGGTTAAAATGTATGGTAACGCCATCCAAATGTTCTACAATGATTTCGGCTACTTACCTGCCGAACAAGATGCTATATCTAATGTCCTTTATCCGCTGACTTTTCCTATTGATGGCTACGGACCATATATCGAAACTGAACGCTACAAAGAGCGCGATGTGTGGAATGAACCATATGTGTATCATAAGATCAATGACCATCAATTTGTTGTTTACAGTAAAGGTGTTCTTCACAAAGGTTATTTTAACGATAAAGCAGGTGACTTAGGAGGAACGGCTATCGGTTATATTGGAACAAGGCATTGATTTTAAAAAACCAAGACAAGAATTTATTTTTGATGTATACTAAGGATGACAAGACGTAGGCACGTCCAAACCACGACGGAGGCTAAAGTGGGGATTGATGTGCCGAGAAAATCCTATCATGGCAAGTAATTCCACAGGTAGGTTGGTAGGCAAAGACGTCTACTTCTCACTCCAGAGAGAGTGTGCGGATTGAAACAACGCAAAAAAGCAAGTCAAATTAATGACTTGCTTTTTTACATCCTTTTTTACATCAAAGAAGTTCTTTTGCCGACTTCCAAATCTTTTCTGCAATCGCCTTTCGCGACATCAAATTGCCATCCTTGTCGTTGCAGATGATGATTTCCCATCCGCAATTTTCGGCAACTTGAAGCGCATTCACATAAACGCGATTCAGAAAGTCAGAGTCGGATTCGTGGATGTCCTTCCCTGAGTGTTTAGCTGTTCCGCGCTTTTTCAAGAGCTTTTGGAACAAGTCATAACTCAATGCAAGAAAGAATACGCGATTCGGCATTGGTAGTGCGAGTTTGTGATACTCAAAATCGTACTGCCATTCCACATACTCATTTCGCTGCACTGGGTCCGCGATTTTTGCCGATTGATACAAGAGGTTGCTCTCTACATATCGATCACAGACAATATCGCTTCCATCTGCCAAGAGCGGCTTCATTTTGGTGTGGTAGGTGTAAAGCCTATCCATAGCGAACATTGCAGATGCTTGATAAGCGTTCACTTCGTCCGCAGAACCAAAATCGCCGTTCAAATAAGCCTCTACCATACTGCAACCAGTTGTGTTGTAGTTCGGGAAACTAATCATCTCGGCTTTTCTACCAAACTGCTGAATATTTGCAAGAAGGAATCTGGATTGAGTTTCTTTCCCTGTTCCATCTAGCCCTTCAATTGTAAAAATCATATGTTCGTCTCCTTTCTGTTTAAACGATAAACCTTAATCCGATTGTATCATTCGGAAAAAAACAAATCCAACATAATAATCAAGCCGTGCCAATTTATGCCAAAATTTGTGATAAAATTAAAATGGCTAAAAAAGCTCAAAGTACATCAAAACATCAAAAAGAAAGGATGGTGACATTTTGAAAATAATCGCATGTGTAGACAAAGCAATGGGACTTGGTTATAAAAATCAACTTCTCTACCACATCAAAGCCGACATGGAGCATTTCAGGAGCATCACAATGGGCGGGACAGTTGTGATGGGTTACAACACATATCTATCTCTTCCCAACGGTGCGCTTCCTTATCGCAACAATGTGGTATTATCGCGCAATCATGACATCAATGATTCCAATGTAACTGTTATTCGCGACAAGAAAGACTTAATGGCGTATTTTATTCGTGAATACCTAGATGTCGATAGCGTTTGGATTATTGGCGGTGCATCTATGTATGAGCAATTTATTGATGACTGCGATAAGATTTATTTGACAGTGGTCGATGATCTCAAAAAAGCAGATGCATTCTTTCCTCCCATTGACGATTGGGTAACGGTTCATGAAACCAAGGGAAGAGAAAATGGATTGAAGTTCTCCATTAAAGAACTTATGAGACGGCGAACAAGAAGCGTATTCGATTTTTCATCAGCTAAAGAATTGCTTCCGAAATTCCATGTGCCATTTGTGCACAAAGAGCCGTGCTTAACAGCGTTCAGATAATAAGAAAAGAGCCTTGGATAACTCCAAAGCTCTTTTTTGTTTTAGTTCTGTGCCGCCAATAAAGCATTATTAAGCGGAATGTCGAAATCCTTCATTGTAACAACATCACGCCCATCCATGACGCAAATCTTCATTGCAGATTTCGCAACTTCAACGATTTCGGACGCGCAATGACCATCCAAACGCTTGGCAACAGTGTCAATATCGCAATCCACATTGATTGTCGATAGCGTCATTTCAAGGAGTCTCTTTCGCTCTTCAAATAAGAGCATAGGAATCTCAATCACGTCATCAAAGCGCCGAAAGAGCGCATGGTCAAGGATGGTTTTTAGGTTCGTTGTAGCAATGATGATTCCGTCTGCATTGTACTCATCAAGAAGCGCCAAAAGCATATTCGTGATGCGTGGAATCTCCCCAATCTCATGCTTTGCAGTGCGCGACTTGGCAATAAAGTCGCACTCATCCAAGAGAAGAACGCAAGGTTGCTTCTCGCAAAAGTCGAATACAGAGCGCAGATTGGATGCTGATTCGCCAAGGTAAGACGAGATGATGGAGTCAAATCGCACCTTCATCAGAGGTAATCCCAAATCCCATGCAATCCGCTCAGCGCTCATTGTCTTGCCCATTCCCAGGTGCTCCATAAAGCAAAATTTTACGCTTTGGTGCAAGTCCAAACTGTTTCAGTTTGTCACGAACATTCCATTCATCTTCAATGGCTACAATGCGACTCTCCACAGGCGGCGCTAAAACCATGTGATGTTTTAGTTTTTCTCGGTCAATCCACTTCAAAAGCTCTGTCCTGCTGTCTTTCTGCGCTCTTGGAAGTTGGTGGAGAACTGGGGTGTGATTCTTTCTGTAATTTGTGGTTTCGATATAAACGATTTTCTCCAACGTATCGGCGAATTGGGTACGACCATTATCGCGCTCATCTTTGATGAAATCATCAACAAGTTTATGCGCTTGGTCCAAATCATTCGCAGAAATCGCCCGAATGAGATTTATACAGGTTGCTTGTCTCATTAGTTACTCTCCTTTCCAACAATGTCGCGACCATATCTATCCAAGAGATGAGCACCAAGATTCCAGTCACCACCAATTGGTTTCACTTTGCCGTTCGCGCAACAGGTAGGACAGAACCACTCCGATGCTCCTTCTACGTCCCATTGAGCGGCGGCAACGTTGACGTAATGGTTTTCAAGGTTTATTGGAGATCCTTTCGAATCTGTTTCAAAATCAATAAGCATTGGCAATGTGAGTTTTATTTCTTTCCCGCAATTCGGACATTTCATATTATATTTCCCCTTCCTTCAAAGATTTCCATCCATAATGTATTGACATTTCTTTTGGTGCTGTTTGTGCTTCTTCAAGACTATCGTAAATATAGTAAGGTTGTCATCGGCATCCCATTCAGATTCGTTGACGAAATAAATTACATTGGATTTGACATCTTTATATTTCAATCGCTATCAACTTCCTCTCTACACTTTCGCACAAAAATGAGCAGAAGTTTTTGTTTATCTTATTGTACTTTATTCTTGCTTTTGTTTCAGAGATGTTGTTGATTTTTTCTTTTTATAAAAAATCAACGAACTTAGTTGGTATAAAAACATTTTTAATATATGAGTAGTTACAAATAGCTCCATATGTTTTTTGTTTTTTTAATGAGCAAAACCTCATCTTAGAGATAAAAACTAGCTCACAATCCTTCTTTCTTGGTCGAAATGGAGACTAACGATTAAGAAAAAACGTGCCTTTGGGAGAGAATCGTACCTTCCACAACTTTCCTTCTTGGCTTTTTGGAACAAAACTTCTTATCAAAATCAACCTTAGAGATCGAAACTTTCCTCTTCACCTTTTGCTTTGGAAAGAAAAACCAAAGAACTACCTAAACGAAGGGTTGTTTCCTTTGCATGAAACCACGAAACTTGCGATCCATGTCTTTTTGACCAAGAAAACTACAAATAACCAGAGAAAAAATCAGAAAAACACGAAACTTGGAGCACACTGGCTTAACGAACAAAAAGATCTAAAACCTCCAACGTTCCTTCTTGGAAAGAATCAACACACTCTAAAACTTGCAATCCTTGTCTTAGCGAACAGAGAAATCGAAAAACAACCAACCTTTTCTCTTGGCTAGAGATCCGAAAATCTCAAACAACCAAAACACTTCTTAACGAACAGAAAACTACAAACTACAAAGAACTGATAAGGAGAGCGAAAACACAGCTAAACTTTCGCAATCATAGAGCACGTCACTCACTTAATTTAGGACTATTTCGCAACCGATAGCCACGGATTGCTCTACTTCGCACATTGTGGATATCAAATATGTGTGAGCAAGATAAGTGTTCCCGCTGGTGTGAAGCAGATGCACATTAACATTAAAGTAATCCACTTCGCTATCAATTCGCAGCAGGTTAGATTGCTGTTTGGCGTTTTATCAGATTACTCAACCAATAACATTTTCGCCTAACAGTTTCACATCAATACAAATCGCATCTATCCAATTTCGCATCAGTACGATCAGGTTTCGCTCTATTGCGATCTTAATTCGCTCCATCAGCTACCTGCTTCACAAAAACGCTAAACAAACTGTCCGCTTAAACGCACGAGGTTTTCAATCGGCGCGCAAAAAAATAACCGTTAGGTTCGTGAAATCTAGCGCGCCAAGATCTTATGTTTCTCAGAGCTTATATCTTTATATATTTATTCTTTATATATTGTCTGTTTTTGCGATTTTCTTCTAATGGCATTGAACCTTTATGTATCAACGCTTACAGCATTTTTGCAAAATAGCAAATAACCACTTTTGCGTAAGTTACGACTACCTATGCGTAAGTTAAAACTACCTTTGCGTAAGTATCAACAACCTTTAAGTAACAATCTGCAACCTATGCGTAAATTACGACTACCTTTGCGTAAGTATAAACTACCTTTGCGTAAGTTAAAACTACAAAGTAGCGGATAAATCGACTACAAAGTGGTTTTTGTTGTTGAAATATTCCTTTTTATATGTTAGTATGGGTAAAGATTTTAATTTTGCGAAAAAAGAAAGGATAGATTATATTGATGTTTCCTCCCGAAGAACTTGAAAAGAACAGAGAAAAACTATTTAAAGAAACTGTTGCGCAAGCGAAAGATGTTACAGAACTAGATCTTAGAAGATTGACTTATCGTCAAGACAACTATCTTTCTCAGGTGACTACTTATAACGGCTCATATTTAGAACATCGGTTGATTACTTCAATTATTGCTATTGTTGAACAAGAAGGGAATTTAGATCGATGGTATAAGTTCTATTTGCCATCACTTGCATCATGCAGCAATTCAAAAACGCAAGATGTAAAAAAGGCTTTGTCAAAAATAGAAAAAACCATTGAATCTAAAGCATTGTTATTTTTCTCTAAAGATAGAGAGAATGTGGCAATTATCCCTTGGCTTGCAGGACTAATTATTAATTCGCAACAAAAATTTTTATGTGTGAAAGTAAATACCGAGCTTGCAAAATGGATAATGAATTTAAAAGAACGATACACAGAAGAATATTTAAGTGTCCTTTTTGATTATCGCCGACATGGGGCATCAAGATTACATTACCTTTTTTGCTCAGAGTTCAATCTAAGTACATCTCGTATGAACTCGGTACAAATGGAAAGTTATGTTAAAGAAGTAAAAGTTGAAATTGGCCTTCTACGCTTTTTGCTTTCGTTCGGAAATGCAGATTCCTATGAAAGAATTTCTAGTTTCTTAGAAAAGAGTTTGACTCCTGCATTAAATGAAATTAACGAGAAAGAGTATTTTGAAATCCTAGATCCAACAATAGCTCTTTGCGATGGTTCTATAACTGACGAAAAACATCAAGGGAAATCAAAGAATAACTATGTTATCAACAAGGTTGGAAAAAAAATAACTTCTATTACGTTTTATATTAAAGCTGGAAAGAACAATACTAGGGTAGAAGATCAGCGACTCATTGAATATAAAAAAGCTTTGCAAAAAGAACAAGAAAAAGAAGAAAGGAAAAATACACAACTACTTATTGCTGAGAACAAGTCTGTTGAACAGAATAACGCTAGTCATAATCTTAATTTAATTGAAGATAAAAAAGGAGTTGAGCAAGATCCCTCTAACATCATGAATAGAATACTGGAGTTGGTGCAATCCCAAGGAAATATGTTAAACGACATGGAAAAAAGAATGGATAAAGCGGGGATTTAAAAAAGCACTCAGACAGCCAAAAGAAACATTTACTTTTTTGACTAAAACTTTTGTGCTTTTGCATCAAAAAAGCCTAGAAGAAGCGATTAAACTTCTCTAGGCTTTTTGCTTATTTCAAATTCAGATATCTGAAAATTTCATCAGCACTAAACTTTGTTAATCCGTGCTTCTCTAACAAACACTGCACGTCATCAACTTCAAGTTTTGCATCCTCATAGCCTTGATATGCCGCTTTTTGTGTCTGAAACAGCATATCCTCCAACTCGTTATCAAACTCAGGATTTTCTTCCAACCATTTTTTGATTTTCTTTTTCTTCTTGTGCCACGCCTGCGCCTTTTTATCGTGCCTCCATTTGAACGCAACTATCGCCTTTTGCGCGGTCTTGTAGCCGTAACCTTGCGCATCGTCAAGCACATTGCCACTCTCTACATCAACAACGACAAATCGCGGAAAGTGTTGATCCGAAAGTGCATCCGATTTGACAACCTTCCAATTAGTCATCGCCATTTACCCTATTTACGGCAGAATTCAGTGCAACCATAGCGGCGATAAACAGGTGCAATCTTACGTTGAAATTACCATCATCAGCGCTCATCCTAAGTTCGCCGTCAACAATGTCAACATTGTAGCTCCTTGCGAGGCGCGTAATGCACTCCTTGTTGACAACAGAGTCAGTGTCAATGCCGCTTGTTTGCATGTCTGAAATCACATAAGCGTCATCTGAGAACTTATATTGATCTCCATCTTGACTTACATAGACAACCAACCCGTCGTTGTGCGAATCCATAAACGGGGTCGCAACAGAGAAGCATCCATCGGGCAACTTTTCGACAACAATGCTTTTTTTGAGCCAGTCAAAATATCCGTTTACCTTATCGTTGAAATCCATGATAATTTCCCTTTCTTTTGAAAGAAAAACAAGCGACATTTTGTCGCCTGCTTTTCTGTTTTTACCGATAAGCCAAATCGCGTGTACCGCTCTGCGCCTCGCGAACCGCTTCCGAGACAGGAAGCGTTGCAGAGTATTTGCGGATAATCACGACCGTCGTGATAATACCCGCCGCAAGCGCGAATACTGCAATCATAATTGCCTTAACGGTGCTATTATCGGAGTCAAGGTCATCCTTGTCCAACCCGCCGATACTCTTAGAGACAACATCCCATGCACCGCCAAAGCTATTGACTGCGTTATAGATGTTGTAGCCTTGCGCGAATGTGTTCCACCCGGCAACTCCAAGGTTCATCAGGCTCTTTTCACGCGCGAATCGAATCCATGATTCAATCGTGATGATAACGCCTGAGCCAATCAGCGGCACAACGATAGCGACATAAATGAGAGCGTGAACAACATTCACAGTCTCACGCGGAAGATGCCCTGTCGCGACTCCAATCCAGCAGATGATAAGCGTGTAGAACGACGTGAAGCCAATCGCTGCCATAACAGCGCCAGCCCATGTCACAACGCGAATCCATCCTCCGACTGCCTTGCTCTCTTCCCAAACGCGGCCAACATTGCGCGCGTTAAAGAAGCTGATAACAAGGTTGATTAACATAATCACAAAAACCATTTTATATACCTCCTCTTCGTTTTAAGATGAATGGTTTTGATTACCTTACAGAATCAAATATATCACCAAAACAACGGAGAAACAGGAAAATACAGTTTCGCATGTTTTGTTCGTGGAACAAATACGATTAAAGTGATATACTACAAATCAAACAATTCCTTTAGGTTGCTAATAACTTTACTATATAGTTTACGAAGTGTAATTTTATTTTAAAATAGCTAGATCTATAAGAGGAATCACAAGGATGAATAAAGAACAATTTCTTCACTATTTTCAGTGCATACCAGTCTCTATAAACAACCTTTATGGAGATCCATTCTTTTCGCTTCAACGTGCAAATACGCTTGCAAAATTAAGCTCTCTTAGAGCTACTGATCATAAAGGTATAGTTAAAAAGATCTAAACAAGCGATATAAACCTTTTAAAAACGTGATACAATGAGGATGTTTAGAAAGGGGGGTGAAATTCGTGCTTACCTATCAACGTTACCTAAAACGTGACAATCCTGTCTTTTCAGAAGTCGTTCGGATGTCGAAGAAAGCGAACAACCTTTACAACCAAGCGATGTGGTTGACAAAACATGAAATGAAAGTGCATGGAAAGACACTTTCTTATGGGGATTTGGACAAAATCACTAAACAACTCCCCTCGTCCTACAACAACTATCGGTTGCTTCCTGCAAAGACATCTCAACAAACCTTGCGACAGTTGGATTCCGATATCAAAAGTTATTGGGCTGCGCTCAGGGATTATCAAAAACGTCCCGAGAAATATAAGACAGAACCAAAGAAACCGAGGTTTCGTCAAAAGGGAGGTCGTTCTCCCGTCATTTTCTGTAATCAACAGTTCAAATACGACGGAGCAAACATCAGAATTCCACATCTCAATAATTTCTTGATTCGCTTTGAGATAAAGGATGCAACTCCTAAACAAGTGATGTTTCTCCCTCACGGTGAAATCTTTAAGATTCTCGTTTCCTATGAGATATCGGAGCAGTCTAGCTATCAAGGCAGTGGGTTAGTCGCAAGCATTGATCCTGGGCTAGAGATTTTATCTGCCGTTGCGTTTAGCGACATGAGCCAACCAGTTCTATTCTCAGGAAAGAAAGCGAAGGACTATAACGTCCATTTCAACGAGAAGATGGCGAGAGTTCAGTCCGAACTCAAGATTACGACAGGAAGACATCATTCCAAGAAAACCGAATCTCTTTGGCGAAAACGCAAAGGATTTTTCGACAACCACATGCACCAAGTATCGAGAAAACTGGTCGATCTGTTAGCTGTCAAAGGCGTTTCCACGTTAATCATTGGAAAAAATGACCAACAGAAACAGAAGAACAAGATCAAAAACTTTGTGCAAGTGCCGATCTTTCGTTTGCTGGAGTTAATCAAAGAGAAAGCGGAGCGCCTTGGAATCAAAGTCATCGTCCTGCGGGAATCCTATACCTCTGGCACGTCGTTCTTGGATAACGAGAAACCAAGTAAAGCGAATTACGATAAAACTCGTAGGGTTGAACGAGGTCTCTTTGTTTCCAACGAGGGAAGAAAAATTCACGCCGATGTGAACGGCGCTTACCAAATTATGCGCCGTGCCGTCGATGTTGTTTGGGATGGAACGACGAACATCTTTAATCCCCAAACCATTACATGCTGAGAGAATATGCGAAGAGCCAAACTCTCAGTGGGGCGAGGTACCGTCCTGTACTGTTCATTTTGAACGTCGAAGAATTTCTTAAGTCACACTGACCCAAAATTAGAAGTGGATATATTACAACTGTTACAGTTGCAATATATTTTCACCTAGTCGTAAGTCGGTTGTGATGAGATCTAGTACCTTGGCGATTAAGGAGACGAACCTTAAAGTTGTCATTTTGGTTTCTGTCTCTGAGCTTCCAAATAAATCTGCGATGAGGAACAAAAAGATGAATAAAGAACAATTTCTCCATTATTTTCAACACATTCCCGTCTCTATAAATAATCTTTATGGAGATCCTTTCTTCTCGCTTCAACGGAATAACACATTTGCAAAATTAAATTCTTTGGAATCAACAAACCATAAGGGGATTGTCTCTATTATTACAAAGTCGGAACTAACAGAATCCGATATTTTGGAGATTAAGTCTAAGAATTTAAAAACGATTATTTTAGTTTCAGTTTCAGGACTTCCAAACAAAAAGATTCAAGGAACGGCATATGAATTAACAACAGGAAATCGTTACAAGACATTGGCACTTTGTCATAAACATAACCTTCCTGCACTTGCATATGTGCGCCCATTTGTGCCGCCATTCAACACATCTCGTGAAACTATACATAGAATGTTCGCTAAGATTGCCGCTACGGGAATTAAGAATGTCATCGTTTCAGGACTTCGCGGTGATGACACAATCCTTGCAAAAACAGGATTGACAAAATCGGAATATGATAAATGGTCTTGGCGTGTCAAAAAGATTCCCAAAGACATTCGCGTCATTATTGACCAAGAAAGTGCATCAATGGGACTTCGCCTTTTTGAACGTACAAGTTGTGGCGTTTGCTATGTATTAGAAGAAGATTATAGTTATAATCCTTACTACTCTGCACCACAGCTTTGCAAATGCGATCAGTGTCCGCTCAAAAGCACTTGTTTTACCAAAAGAGATTCATTTATTCCCACAGATACAGACTTGGAACTTTGCGAAGCGCTTGGTTATGATGCAGAAAAGCTCGTTGTGCCACATGGTGAAATGTGCAAAACAGAACCATCAAAGCGCACTGAGTGCATGAGTTGTTGCACGAGCTGCTTTATGCTTAATCGCTCAGGAATTCGCATCAAAGGTGAAGATTTGAAGCTAGGTGACGTTGGCTTACTGCGGCTTTTGACGCATAAACTTGTCTATGCAAAAGATGTGTATGACACTGGACGAATTGATATAGGCAATCCACAAGTAAATCCAAACTGGTATATACTGAACTCATGGTGGTCTTTTTCGCGTGAAATCAGTCAGTGCTATGGTTGCAGTTATTGTGTCGTGAAACACTACAATAATGAACCTGCCGAATATGGTGGTAATCCTATGTTAGAAGCGGAGAAATATTGGAATGCAAAATACAATAAAACCTATCTGTCCTGTGCAATGTAAATACTGCATGGCAGCATATGTGTCACGACGTGCGGACTATTGGAACTCAGGCTATCGTCTTGGCATCAATAAGTCATGTGTTTTTATCAACAGGTTTCCCGACGATCCTCCTTTAAGCGAGATGTCATTTCCATATGAACTAATGGATGGCGATTTTATCGGTTTCCAAGGGATCACGGATTGTTTTTGGGATATATATTTGGATGATTTACGTTTTATTGCAGATAAAGTGCAGAATAGCGACATCAGAAAGCTTACATTAATCTCCAAAATTCCTGCTTCAAAAAAGCACCTTGAAATACTAAATCAAATCAAAGATAAGCTCACAGTGTGTTACAGCGTAACAGGATTAGACGAATACGAAAACACAACAACAAAGGAACGCATTGAAGCGCTTTGTACGCTAAAAGAAGCGGGAGTTGATGTGCTTCCCGTGATGCACCCATACATCCACGGATTGAGTGACTATCGCGTAGTCATTGACCAATTAGTGCAACATGGATTCTACGAAATGAATTGGAAAGGATTTCGTCATGATTCACGCATGACGTTGATGCCAAAGTTGCCGCAATATCCTGATGACGGAACTGAGTTAATGCTAGGTGAGGATATTGTTTCTAACTATGCAAATCAACATGGAATTCAATATGTTGGCTTAAAAGAATATTTGCATCGCACAAACATCAAAGGAGTTAGCGAAGATGTAGCTAAGAAGCAGGTCGAAGAGTTAATGAATATGGATATAGTTGTGTCGTCCTCAGACGCAAGAGAAGAAGTTATCAAAGAAACGATAAGGAGAAAACAATGATCACCAAACAGGATTTCCTTGGCTGTGTTGAAAACAACATCTATCTTGACAACGCGGCAAGCACATTGGCGCTTAAAAGTGTCGCAGATGCGGGAATGAACTTTCTTCAAACCTATGGTTCAATTCATCGTGGTGCAGGATATAATAGTGAGGTTTCGACTAACGCATACGAACAAGCGCGGACAACAATCCACTCTTATATTGATGGCACGCAAACAGATGATGTAATTTTTACTGGAAACACGACAGAAGCGATCAATATGCTCGCACATATTCTGTCTTCGCACGATGGGGAAATTCTTATCAGCGACATTGAGCACTCTAGTAACGCAATTCCGTGGCGTACACTCTTTATCGTGAACGAATTTCAAACGAACAATGGAAGAGTAGATCCTGCGCTGATTGATGTTGCACTTACAAAACATCCAAATACGCAACTTGTAGCTTGCACATGGGCATCGAACGTGTCTGGCTATATCACTGACATGGAAGCCGTCTATCAAGTTTGCCAAAAGCACAATGTATTTCTTCTTGCCGATGCGTCCCAATATGCTCCACATTTTCGCCCGTCGCTTAATTATTGCGATTTCCTTGTTTATTGCGGACACAAGATGAACGCGCCATTCGGCACAGGCATCCTTGCAGGTAGACATGATGTTCTTAACGATCATGGTACAGCGCCAACAGGCGGCGGCAATATTGTTTATACGTCAAGCATCGGTACTGTCTACAAACCATCTCCATGGATGCACGAAGCAGGCACGCCAAATGGAATCGGTGCGGTTACAATAGCAAAAGCTCATGAAATGCTATATGAGCACGTTGATGCTCTGAAAGCTCACAATGAGGCAATGAATAAAGCTGTCGCACTTGCAGGCAATAAGTTGCGCGAAGTTGGCTACGATGTTTGGTTCGACAAAGGCGAAAACAAAACGCCGACCTTTCTTATTAGTGCGCCCTTTGCAAACAATAAGGTTGTTGTGCGAATGATGAACGGTACGGTAGAAGACTTCAATAAGAATGTTTTCTGCTGTGAAGGCACTTTCTGTGTATACAACATGCTCGAAAATGTGCGCGGGATTGAGCATATCAAAGACTTGAAAAAAGCGTTTCCTAACGCGATTGACAAATCTGGAACGTTAATTTCGCAAGAAAGTTTGCCTAATGAATACTCGTTTATTCGCTTATCGGCAGGTCTAATCAACGATGAGAAAGATATCGAATACGCAACAGAAAAGTTGCGAGCGATTGCGAAATTTTTGCAGTAAGTTTTGAGAGCGGAAAACCGCTCTTTTTTGTTTTTCAGCGGAAAGGGAATAAAAATGCTAGTCTATTTTTATAGAACGTCGTCGAGAAACCCCCTGCTTTAGCCGAGGGGAGTATCAAAAAGCAAAAGAAAGGAAATAAAGCATGGAAGTAAAGAAGTTTAAAATCAACGATGACGACAGAATTTATGATGTTGCCGTCAAAGGCGCAGTAAATCAGCTCCTATTGCCCGACAAAACAGCAATCATTGTTGTTGCGCGAAAGCTTTTTGATGAGGTTTTTGGCGACAAGTGGGAAGATAGTTTGTTACTCACGTTGCTCGCTGATGGTGTCGCTGAACAGCCGCTTGTGAACTACAATGTGCTAAAGAAAGAGTTGATTGCCCTGAAAGAGAAGCTGGATGCGGCTAGTCAAGAGAAGGAATATGTTGGAGGAAAAATAATGGGCTTAGATGCAGTTCGTGTCGCAGAGAATAACCTTTTCCAAAATACTAGTCAGAACAATGTTGATTTTGACGATGTGAAGCAATTTGTGGAAGTATACAAAAAGAAAGGGAAGAACTAAAAAAGAACCGTCATGGTTCTTTTTTTATCTGTTCGCATGGAAAAATTTGTTGTCGCACACTAATCAAATCTATGGTATAATGTTCTTGCACTCACCCCTGCCTACCAAGGAGGAAAAATAAATGCAGCAAGTTGTTGGAAGCAACAGAGAGATCGAGCAAGCTGTCATTGGCGTTATGCTGATGAACAACGGGAAAATTCATGAAGTTGTTAAAACGCTACAAGAAGACGATTTCGGACAGGATGATTTGCGTAAGATATACGCTGTCATAAAGAATCTCTACAACAGTGGCCAAACATCAATGGATGACGTGCTCATTCGCGACAAATTGATGGCAGATGGAAGCTATGTAGACGCTAATATCCACACCACAATTATTGGTTGCATGAATGTCTCAAAGTCGCCGGATTTGCTCGAAGCGTACATGGAGAGCGTCAAAAACAGCGGACTTCGACGCAAATATGCAATCTTGATGGAGGAACTTCGTCAGCACGCATATAATGGCGAAATAGAGACTATGCAACTGCTGCCAATCGCAGGACAGCGTGTTGCAGAATTATTGAAATCAAGCGATACAATCAAAGATAAAACCATTGAGGACATTATTAAAGCATCTATGTGCGGCATTGGAAAAATGCTCAATGGTGAAGTCGGCGAAGGAATTACGACAGGATTTAGCTCGCTTGATCGAAAACTCTTTAAGATTGAAAACTCCGATCTTGTGCTCATAGCTGCACGTCCATCAATGGGCAAAACTGCTTTTGCGCTCAATATTGTCGAAAATGTTGCATTACAACAGAGCAAAGCAGTTGGCTTTTTTTCTCTCGAAATGAATGATGAGCAACTTGGTCAGCGCATGATTTGTTCCCAATCAGGCGTATCTCTTCAAAAAATTCGTGATCGCAATATTACATCTGAAGAGCTTAGTCGAATGGATGAAGCTGCGAATCGCATCAGCAGAGCGCCATTTTACTTCTCCGACAAGGGTTGCACAACAATTACGTCGCTTATCGCGACTGCAAAGAAGTGGAAAGCAGAACATGATATCGGACTTATTGTTATTGATTACTTACAGCTCATCAGCGGTTCTGCGAAAACATCGCGCAGTGGGCGCGAACAAGAGGTCAGCGAAATTTCACGCTCACTCAAACTGCTCGCCAAAGATTTAGACATCCCAATTATTGCTCTCAGTCAGCTCAATCGCAGTGTAGAATATCGTCAAGATAAACGCCCAATGCTTGCCGATTTGCGCGAATCAGGCTCATTGGAGCAGGATGCTGACATCATCATGTTCCTTTACCGTGAAGACTATTACAAAGAAGACTCTGAGCGCCCCAATGTGTGCGATGTGATTCTCTCTAAGCACAGAAACGGCGCACTTGGCACTGTGGAGCTTTATTTTGGCAAAGATACGTTCCACTTCTCTGTTCTTGGCAAAGATGAAGAGCCTGAGCGTGTGTCTGATGATGGGTATTATCCAGAAGATGCAGTACAGACTCCAATTCAGCAACCTGTGAGTATTGGAAATGCAAATCAAAACTCCAATGTTCAAAGCAACTGCCAACCAACACCGAACCAACAGTCAGTCAACTATCAACCGACTAACATACAGAAAGCCAATCAAGCAAATGGAACACAAACGGTTACAAATCAGAGCACAAATACACCAAGTGGACCGCCGATGATGTCTGACCCTGTTGACGACCCATTTGAGTTCGATTACGCTGTATAAAAGCTAAAATAGAGCAAAACAAAAGAGCAAGTAGATTTCTCTACCTGCTCTCTTTTTGTTGTCGGATTGTTAGTTCGTTCTCAAATCAGAACAAGAACTGGACACGCCCGAAGATAGACGATGCGTTATCGTTGCCGCTTAAATTAGCAACCTTCCCGTTGAAGTAGTTGCCGGAAGCAACAACGTTGCGGAACAGCGTGTATTCGCCGCCAAAGACGTAGCCCTTCTCGCCTGCACTCATGCCGCTAAACATCGGGCTAAGGGAAACTCCTTCGCCAAGGTGGCGATACCCTACGTAAACGCCCCATGAACCCTTATTAAGTGCATTAGCGCCCTTGTAGTTGAGCTGTAGGTTGTAAGCCTTCTCGCCCTTATCAACGTTGGCGTTCTCAGCATAAGAGCTAGAGAACTTCACGTTGTCGTTAATCTTGTAACCAACGTTCGCCGTCCAAATGTCAACGTCGCCCTTGCTGGTCGAATAAGAACTGAGCGTGTCGGAATTGAGGTGATGGTATGCACCACCAACGGAAACCTTGCCGTTATCGTACTGTGCTCCTGCGAACTGGTACGAAGCCGTGTCGCCAAGCGTACGGTTACGAACATAGGAGTCGTTCGCCATGCTCATGCGACCGCCGCCGCCATAAGCGGTAACGTTGCCCTTCGTTGCAGAAACGGTGCCGCCAGAGAAGCTGTCATAGTCGCTGTCAAAGACGAGACCCGTCTTGTCCTCAGTACCAACCTTACCTGCCTTGATGCCAAAAACGCCAGTCTTTCCAGATGCAAACACTTGGTTGAGAGAAACGCCGTCGGAACGGTCATTCTTCAGATCCGTGAAAGCTGTCAGTCGTGCCGCAACATGCACATTCTTGTTGATTTCAGCCGTGGGGTTGATGCGGAACTCAAGGTTGTTGTTAATCTTCTCGTTCGCCTTAATAAGCGCATTACTGTCAGGACGGTTGTTGGTGTAGGAGTAGCGAAGCTCGCCTGTCCACTTCACCATATCTGCATTGCGCTCAAGGTTGGAGACGCGAACGCCGAGGTTGTTCAGCTCATCGGCGAACTCACTTGCGAGGCGCGAAAGGAGCTGCTTGTCGCGAATGGAAGTGTCTGGTTTCTCATTCGCCATCGCCTTTGCAACCATCTGTGCCATTTCGTAGCGCGTGATGTTCTGATCACCGCGATAGGTGCCGTCGCCATAACCCTCAATGACTCCATCCTTTGCAAGCTCTGTGACTGCATCATACGCCCAATGATCTTTCGGAACATCGGAGAATGGATTCGCCGCTGCGAATGATGTCGTTGCCACTGCGCCAACCATCAGCGCGCTTGCAATTCCTGCGATAACCTGCTTTTTCATGATAGTACCTCATACTTTCTTGTAGAGTTAATCGGCTCAACAGGTGCACATTGTGTCCGTTTGACCAATTCAAGAAAGTAGGAGTTTCCATGTTTCCTCATTACTTGCGCTTGAATTGTGTCACATTAGAGCACAATTTATCACCTGTTGCTAAGAGCATACCACAGATTGAAAGAGATTGCAAATTAGTTTTTCATTGGAAGGATTTGGAAGTTAAAAAGCCGTATGTTTTTTATTTTCCTTTCCGATTAAATGCGAATATACTTCTTATTGATATCTTTCTTTTTAGTCCGAATAAGGAGGTGAAAAAAATGAAAGAGAAGGATTTTGCATCTGCCGTCGCCAATGCTGGCGGCAAGGCGTTTGTCGTGGGCGGGTTCGTACGTGATAGCATCGTTGCTAAATCATGTAGCAAATAGACATCGGATGTCGTAAATGGAACATGAACAAACTTAGCATATGTGGTTTGGAATTAACATCCAGAACCTCC
>QWCI01000044.1_pt1 | contig 47689 bp, 44 predicted proteins | sample 1972541 | NCBI WGS metagenome assembly QWCI01 (sample SAMN09866712, study PRJNA288562) | Human oral metagenome isolate term3_saliva, whole genome shotgun sequencing... | isolation source: mouth | host: Homo sapiens | place: USA: California | reverse complement strand
CCCGTATAGATAAAGGGGATACAAGCAGTTTCAGGTCTCTTTTTGGCATATAAGAGAAAAAGAGACCCATTTTAGGTCTCTTTTTGTCACTTATGCCCCTATTCGATTTAATGGAGCTTTTCATTATCGGTATTAATAAGCACAATTTTCCCTTTTTCTCTTTATTAACCCCAATTCGGTTTAAGAAGCGCTCTTTCATGAGTTTCTTAAACCGAATTGGGGTTAATAGACAAGGTATCATGGACCCGACGTTTAGACAATCTGCTCAAACAGAATATAGAGGAGCTTGGTAAAAAGTTTATTACGTTCAGAAAAGGCTTGGTCAAATGCAGAGATTACATTTTCAATTTCCTCGAAAATCCGATGATACCATTTGACAATAATGGAAGCGAAAGGGGAATACGCAAGCTAAAAATCAAACTGAAGAACTCCTGTACATTTCGTTCAGACTTCGGAGCAGACGCTTTCCTTGAACTTCATTCAATTGTAGAAATAGCTAAGAAGCACAACAAAACTCCATATAATACGATTCAAGCCTTATTTTAGGTTTGATAAATTGATATGCACTTATATATCAATTATCGCTGAATAGTTACTGGTGCAAATAGTTATATGTGTATGAGGAAAATAAAAAGCACTGGCAAATTTAAACCTTATGCAATAATAAACCAAAAGACATTCGATACGGAGATAAAGAACGTGCATAAAACAAAGCCGCCAAAATAATTTGCTAACCCGATTACGGTGCTACTCTCTCATTTCAACGGCTTTACGCTGTAAAGATAAAGAGAATATTCGATAAAAGCAAATTATAATCGTTAAAAGATATGGCAAAGCCAAAATACGACTATGATAGCATCGACTTCTACAAGCGAATAGAAGCCCTTGCAATGAACGGATACACGGACGAGGAGATTGCAAATGAACTGAACCTTGCCGCAGATGTATTCGGGTTTATGAAGAATGGCAACTATCAATGTTGAAACGAAGAAGAAAGCCAGCGCAGAGGAGCTGAAATTAATAGGGTCTTAGCGCATGGTCGGACAAAGATTGTAGCTTTACTTCGTGGTGCATATATCAAAGGTGCTTTTGGTGGAAAGAAGACAAAATCAAAGGTAGTCAAATTCGTACAAGATAAGTGCGAATGCATGGGGCAGGATAAGAAATGCCCCTATTGCGGCGGCACAGGGTGGGTAACGCTCACTGATAAAGCGGTTGTGCAAGAATCAGAAATATTGACAATAAAGATGCAGGACTGACCGAGCAAGACCTCGATATTATCGGTGTGAATTTCCACTTCCAGACAGAAGAAGAAAACACCATCGCTGATGAACTCGAAACACTCATGGAACCTGTCAGGGAGGAACGTCAAGTAGAAGTAGCACAAAAGCAAGCCGAGAGAGCGGAGAAAGTTGCTCACATGAAGCAAGTAAAAGAGGAAGTCAAACAAGCCGCTACAAAGGCGGCTGCCAACATGGACGCTTATCTTATGCTATCATTCGATAATTGGGATGCAAAGGCAGATTTCTGTGAGAAGTTCGGATTTAATCCCGAAGAGAAATTTCTCAAAGGAGAAGTGTTTGAAGAAAAGATAGACGCACTTTTGACTGAATGAATGGTGAGGGTATTGACATATATGGGACGAGTTCTGCGGCACGGAAAATCCGTGATATAGTGACAGACATCAAGATGAAGGGATTTTCCAAAATAAAACCGTTCGCTATGGGGCGAGTAGAATCTCGAATGGCAGAATATGCAAAAACACATGGTATAACGTTGGCAAGCAAATCTGTATATATGAGTTCCCATTCCATAGCTCATACTTTTAGAGGAAGTAAACAACGAGATAATATGGCTGTATCTTTAATGGACTTGGCAAGTTTCCCCAAAAGCCGATCAAGGATGGATTTATATTTTGACGGCAAGGCCTTTGTTTATACGGACTACAAGTCTAAATTCATTATTCATCCAAACTATGATATTAAAATAAATCGCAATAAAGTGAAAAAGGTAAACTATATTACCGCAACGAAAGTTAATGATGCAAACGAATTTAAGTTAAAAAAATACTCAAAAGTATAAAAGTTTGGTAGACGGCAGAATCGAACTGCTGCTCATAGGAATATCCTATGCCTACTTACCATACATACAGGCTCTATCTACCAACCTTTACACTACAAAGATAAACGAAAAAATTCGATAAACGCAAATTATAAACGTTAAAAGTTATGGCAAAACCAAAATACGATTACGATAGTGAAGACTTCTACAAGCGCATAGAAGCCCTTGCAATGAATGGATACACGGATAGCGAGATTGCAAATGAACTGAACCTTGCCGCAGATGTATTCGGGTCTATGAAGAATGGCAACTATCAATGTTGGAACGAAGAAGAAAGCCAGCGCAGAGGAGCTGAAATTAATAGGGTCTTAGCGTATGGTCGGACAAAGATTGTAGCCTTACTTCGTGGTGTATATATCAAAGGTGCTTTTGGTGGCAAGAAGACAAAATCAAAGGTTGTTAAGTTCGTCCAAGACAAGTGCGAGTGTATGGGGCAGGATAAGAAATGCCCCTATTGCGACGGCACAGGGTGGATAACGCTCACTGATAAGGCGGTTATGCAAGAATCAGAAATATTGACAATAAAGATGCAGGTCTTACCGAGCAAGACCTCGATATTATCGGTGTGAATTTCCACTTCCAGACAGAAGAAGAAAACACCATCGCTGATGAACTCGAAACACTCATGGAACCCGTCAGGGAGGAACGTCAAGTAGAAGTAGCACAAAAGCAAGCCGAGAGAGCGGAGAAAGTTGCTCACATGAAGCAAGTAAAAGAAGAAGTGAAACAAGCTGCTACAAAGGCGGCCGCCAACATGGACGCTTACCTTATGCTATCATTCAACAATTGGGACGCAAAGGTGGAGTTCTGCGAGAAGTTCGGGTTTAATCCCGATGAGAAGTTTCTCAAAGGTGAAGTATTCTCTGAAAAGATAGAAACGCTTTTAACTGAATAATGGGTGAAGGGATATTGATATATGGCTTACATGGCAACAAACGGAGATACACAAAAGACCTACAAGGATTTGCAGATAAAGTCCTTGCAGGTGGAAAAGTAAGAAAGTCCGTGTATATTTTCGGAAAGACCAATAAACCGAATTGGGGTTAGTAGTAAAAACGCAAAATGTTTTGGTAATTGATTACTTTTTTGTCATCTTTACATTGTCATTAAGGCAAGAGTTCATTTACATCATGAAACATTCAGAGTTAATTCGCGTGTTAAGAAGGGCTGGCTGCCTTTTGAAGCGACATGGTGCTTCGCATGACATTGGATAAACCCAAAAACAGGGGCGAGAACAAGCGTACCGAGGCATGGAAGTAAGGAAATCAAAGAAAAGACTGCAAAATCAATTCTTGAAGACCTTTTGAATGAGTAAAAGAGTGCCGCCATCCTTCATGGATGGCGGTATCTCCTTACAGAATGTGTACATGTACAATTGGACTTTTAATATATAAACAATAGAAGGTATGTGTAAGGTAGTTGCAAAAGTAGAACGAGAGACTGGAGACAGAAATTTCTCTTGTTACATGAAAGTTGGTAGTATTAATGTAGGAGTATTAGGACAAGGGAATACTGCAAAGGCGGCCATTGCCGATATGCTCCGAGGTTGGGAAGACATCAAAACGGACTTGAAAGATGATGGGGTTGGTGTTCCTTCCATAGATATTGAATACACCTTTGATATTGGTGCCTTTTTCAATTACTACGACTTTATCAACGTTGCTGGCGTATCACGGGAGATAGGTATTAGTCCGGCAGTTATGCGACAATATGCCACTGGCGCAAGGAAACCGAGCCAAAAGCGAAAAACACGGATTATTGAAGGCGTTAAATCACTCGCAAAGAAAATTGAATTAACGAGTGTCTATTGATAAGAAATTGAATATTTCAAATTGTAAAATGAACTCTTTTGAGGTTCATCCCCGAATCAAATCACTACAAGCATCTTTTAGGTGGTTTCGGGATCGGTCTGTGCTAAAGTTGTCCTGATTATGGTCTTTCTCCATACGTCCGATAATGCCAGAAAGTTGATGCCGCATGAGTTCTCTCAGTCTCCTTTGCTCCTACTCTATGAGTTTTACGAAATCTTTTGCGTCCACTTATTTTTCAAAATAAATTGTATATTTGCATGGGATTTACAGAGAATTCATTCTCTTGTACTTCCACCTGCGCCGGGGTGTTCCATGAAAAACCCGGCTTTTTTTATTCTTTGTGATAGATGAGACTCATCCATGATGAATAGTACTATGCCCCATTCTAAACAACTGCATCTGGTATTCATTTTCAAGGTGATCGATGTAAGCCCTCCGAAGAAGCGTTCGGCATTCGGTCCATCATGGGATTACTTTTCTTTAGAAATGAGAGTATTTTGTTCGTAACTTGTTATGTTGCAAAATATTGTTATCTTTGCAGCGTGTGAATGTCGAAGATTCGGCGCGATAACTTCAAGCTTTCCTTTCACACTTTCAAAGGTGGCTTCGGTCACCTTTTTATTTTTTCTAATTCAGTCCTTATTATTTCATTCGTTTGCCTCGCCTCTCCAGAAAAGAAATCATAGCCTTGTCAGTGTATATTACATAGCACTACTCACTTATGTATGATGCAGCGTGCAAACTCATACGCCAGCAGCATACAGGAAGAAGAGAAGAAGAGGAAGCAAGGGAGGAAGAATAAAACACCGACATGTGAAAATCCGCATCGCTCTCTCTGCAAAGAGAGCAATAACTTTTCAAAACACAAAGAGTCATAAAGTGCAACGGAAACTTCATGTACATCCCTACGAGGATATAAAAAAAGAAAAGCAATGATCCGTCGCCTTCCTCGTGTGTCTCGCGATAAACGCGAGACGAAGGATAACTTGATACATTGCTTTAGGGCAAAAGTAGCAATAACTTTTCAAAACACAAAAAGTTACGAATAAAATTCTCTCTTTTCTAAAGCGCTAAACAATAATGCACACAAAGATACGTCCCCGAAAGTAGCTCACAACAAAAAACCCAGCGATGAAGCTGGGGAGGTTGAGCGAGGGACGGTCTCTGAAGGTTAACCGCACCCCTCGCACTGCAAATATACGGAAAAATCTGTATAATCTTCTTTTTTGCAATTTTGATTGTCTTCAGCAGAAAAAGGCGAAAAAAACATATCATTTATTTCATCGTCCATAGCCTTATTGCGTTTGAGAACAGAATAAGGCTGTCAGCTGATAGCCTTATTCTGTCAGCCGACACCCTTATTGTAGCGGAGCTGATGATAAGGAAAGCCGAAGCGAAGAGGATACATTCTCCTCCTCTGCTTTGTTTTCGTGCCGTCACGTCGTCACGTTGTCACACTTCCATTATAACAAACAGGAAACATGCATGTTGCGCGGGTGACAACAGCGTGACAACAAGATCAAAACACAAATCGTTGCCACACGTCTAAACTCCTGTTTATCAACCCATCAGCACCTCTGTGACAACGTGACAACAAAAAGAGAACAGTTTCGCTCGTGGAGGAAAAAGCGACAATATCCCATGCAGCATTCTGTGTCCTCTCCGCGCTACACACATACAGCTCTAATGTAAATATATAGGGTGCAAAAGAGAAGAAAGATGGAACAGAAAGGAGAAGGATAAAGTTTTTTTACGATTTTATTGCAGATTTTGTTAACTTTACTTGGCATAATAAAATATAGTATATATATTTGCCTATCCCAACTAAAGTTAACATCTATACAACTACTTAAATCATGCAAACAACACCGATGCTTTCGTTTCCGAAAGCAATAAAAAAGGTATTCCGCGACTACGCCGTCTTCAGTGGACGCTCGCGCCGGTCGGAATTCTGGTGGTTCGCACTGTTCAACACGGTTGTGACCGTGGGTTTGCAGTTTGCATTTTTCACGATCTCTGTTATCACGGGACTTGTTTGGGTAAAATTCCTTGTTTATCTCTATGCTTTGGCAACACTCATTCCGTCCTTCGCTGTCGCGGTGCGACGCCTACATGACACGGGACGGAGCGGCGGTTGGACTGTCGGGCTTTTCTTCTCGGCACTTCCAATGATACCTACTCTCCCTTTGGCCGTATGGAATGGCTATATCTGGGCAGTAGTGATTCTCTCTCTTTGCGCTCTGATCTGCTTAGCTCTCAGCATCACCATCTTGGTGTTCTGCGCCAGCGATTCGAGTACATACAGCAACAAGTATGGGCCTTCGCCCAAATATATAGACTAATATCTACAAAAGTCAATCAACATTTAATTATTTCGGAGGAGCGCTACATTGTGAAATGTGGCCTCCTCTTTTTTTCTAAGAAATGGTACATATTAGGAAGGAACTGAAAGAGAGAAAAAACTGACAAAAGAGTCTGAGGTAACACTTTTTCCTGTGTCAAAATAGTTGGAGACATACGCTTCTGTAGGAATCCATGTGCTCCGCATCTAAAATTCTTTAATTCCTCAAAGCTACCGTTTTTTTGGTGTATTTTTGCGTAAGACTTAACGCACAAAAAATGTATCACAGACTTTTTCTATATCTCCCCGCCCTACTGCTGCTGCTCACCAGTTGCAGCAGTGGCAAAAATCAGCACAATCATTCTAAGCAGCAAAGCCCTGCCGACACCGTGGTGGACGATGCGCTCCGTCAGCAGCTGGCGGACTACATCAAGCAGAAGCCACAAGCCGACCATTTGGGGCTTTATGTCTACGACCTCACGGCCGACAAACCCGTTTTTGGCTATCGCGAACAAGCCCCGATGCCACCGGCTTCGTGCATGAAACTCATCAGTGGCGTGGCGGCTATGCACCTGCTCACGGACAAATACTTCTACCGCACCACGCTCTACACGAAAGGGCGCATCCGCAACGGCGTATTGCAGGGCGATGTAGTGCTACAAGGCAGTCTCGACCCGCAACTCTACGCTCCCGACCTCGCCATGTTCACCAACGCCTTGAAGCGCCACGGCGTCCAGGAGGTGGAGGGCAACGTTTTCTTCGCGCCCGTCCACGACGAAGTACCCACGCCCGAGCAGCATTGGGACCCTGGCGATGTGGTGCTCCCCCAGTACGGACTCTTCTACCAACCGCGCCCCACCATCTTGCGCGCCCTCCGCAACGCACTGCAGCGCGCCGGCATCAAAGTGGACGCCGCACGAGTGGGCATAGGCACAGTGCCCCATGGAGCGCGCCGAATCTTCCGCTTCAGCCGCCAAATGGGCCTCGTCCTCGGGCGGGCGTGGCACAACAGTAGTAACACGCAGAGCAGCGGCCTCCTCTATACCCTCGGCTTAGAGTCGTCGCCCAGCGCGTCCGCAAATCCCGACCGCCACGACCTGCGCCAGCGCGGCGTGGACTATATCCACCGCTTTGTGCGTGAGCAGCTCGACAGCACCGGAACAAATACCATCCACGACGCCTGCGGCCTCTGTTCCGAAAACCGCGTCACAGCCGAGCTCCTCGTTAAGACCCTGCGCTATGCCTACCACCATCCCGACATCTTCCGCATGATGCGCGCCCACCTCCCTATCTCAGGCACCAACGGTTCTTTCCGCCACATGATGGAACGCAGCACAGCGCGCGGTAAGATTCAGGCCAAAACCGGCACACTCACTCGCCCTTACGGTATCTCCACACTGTCGGGCTTTTGCCGCGGACGAAACGGCCATCTCTTGGCTTTCGCCATTCTCAACAGTCAGATGTCTATCCTCGATGCCCACCCCATTCAGCAACGGCTCTGCGAAATCATGATTCAGTAGGGAGAAGGGAAACAATGGAAGAAGCAGAAGGGAAAGCCCAAAGGCTTTGCCTAAAAATCCGCCCGCTCTGCCGATAGGCTTATTTGGTGTTTTTATCACAATATCGTATTTTTGCAGTCAAACCAATCATTATGTTCGAAATAGAAAAAATAGAGAACCGCGTAGAAAAGGCGGTGCTCGTTGCGCTCATCACCAAAACGCAGGACGAACGCCAAGCTAACGAATACCTCGACGAGCTGGCTTTTCTGGCCGAAACGGCTGGCGCGGAATGCGTCAAACGCTTCACGCAGAAGCTCGATGGGCCCAATTCTGTCACTTATGTGGGCAAAGGAAAGCTCGAAGAGATGCGCAGCTGGATCGAGTCCGAACTCGAAGCGGAGCGGGATGTAGATATGGTGATCTTCGACGACGAACTCAGCGCGAAGCAGATCCGCAACATTGAGAACGAGCTGAAAGTGCGCGTCATCGACCGCACACAACTCATCCTCGACATCTTCGCCATGCGCGCCCAGACGGCCAACGCCAAGACGCAAGTGGAGCTGGCTCAATACAAATATATGCTGCCGCGCTTGCAGCGCATGTGGACCCACCTCGAACGTCAGGGTGGCGGTTCTGGCTCGGGCGGTGGAAAAGGTTCGGTAGGCCTTCGCGGTCCGGGTGAGACACAGCTCGAGATGGACCGCCGAATCATCCTCAACCGTATGGCACTGCTCAAAAGTCGCTTGGCGGAAATCGATAAACAAAAGCGCACGCAGCGTTCCAACCGCGGCCGCATGATTCGCGTGGCTCTTGTGGGCTATACGAACGTGGGAAAATCCACGCTCCTCAACCTCATGGCCAAGACGGAGGTGTTCGCCGAAAACAAACTCTTCGCCACGCTCGATACAACGGTTCGAAAGGTGGTTATCGACAATCTGCCGTTCCTCCTCTCCGACACCGTGGGCTTCATCCGCAAGATTCCCACCGACCTCGTTGATTCGTTCAAATCCACCCTTGATGAGGTGCGCGAGGCCGACCTCCTACTCCACGTTGTCGATATTTCGCACCCCGATTTCGAGGAACAAATCGAAGTGGTCAACCGCACGCTGGCCGACTTGGGTTGTGCGGAGAAACCTGTCATTATCGTGTTCAACAAAGTGGACGCTTACACCTGGACGGAGAAGGAGGCTGACGACCTCACGCCGGCAGGTAGCGAGAACGTGAGCTTGGTGGAACTCCAACAAACGTGGATGAACAAAATGGGCGAGAACTGTATTTTCATCTCCGCCCGAGAACGCCTCAATATCGACGAACTCCGTGATTTGCTCTATAATCGTGTGCGTCAGCTCCACGTTCAGAAATATCCCTACAACGATTTTCTTTTCAATCAGTACGACAGCGACGGCCGTCCACTCTGATTTATTCTCTCATATCCCTAAAAGCCGAGCCAGTTTGCAGCACCTTCTCTCATTTCCGTGCTGCCGCGGCTCGGCCTTTTCCCATCCATTATGCAAGAACAACATTCTCGAACCCAACTCCTCTTAGGTCGTCCGGCCATCGATACGCTCGAAGGTAGCAGCGTAGCGGTTTTCGGTGTGGGCGGCGTAGGCGGCTACGTTGTGGAAGTACTCGCCCGCAGCGGCGTGGGCGAACTCGCTCTTTTCGACAACGACCGCGTGTGTCTCTCCAATCTGAACCGACAAATTGTGGCCCTTCATTCCACTGTGGGGCAATATAAAGTGGATGCGGCCGAGGCGCGTATCTACGACATCAACCCGCATTGCATTGTCCATAAATATCCCACTTTTTATCTTCCCTCAAATGCCGACGACTACGATTTGAGCCAGTACGACTATGTGGTGGATTGCATCGACACGGTCACAGCAAAAATCGAACTCATCAAGCGTTGTCACCAGCTCCACGTGCCTATCATTTCTTGTATGGGCGCGGCCAACAAAATGGATCCAACAGCGTTTCGCGTGACGGATATTACTAAGACGACAATGGACCCTCTGGCGAAAGTTATCCGCAAGAAACTTCGCACTCTGCGCATACCTCATCTCAAAGTGGTGTATAGCGAGGAGCAGCCGCTCCGCCCACTCATCGAGGAGATGCCGGTTGCTGCTGTTCAGAACTCCTCCGACACCTCCCCCTGCCTCTCGACAGATGCGGAGATGCCCACCCCCGCGGAGCGGCGTACCGCTCCTGCCAGTAACGCTTTCGTACCCGCTACTGCCGGCCTCATCGCAGGCGGCGAAGTGGTAAAAGATCTCCTCCTTTTGGCCGACACCTATCGCATCTCACCTGCCGACGCAGCCAACAACCCTGCCGCCCAAGCTGCGGCCGAACGGGCCAAAGCCCACCGCGAACGTGTCAACAAAATCCGCAACAAAGGAGAATAAACAAAGCAGCCTGCTTCTCCGACCAGTCGGACTAATCCGACCAGTCAGACAAGTCTGACCCGTCCGCCCCGTCCGAATTGTCCGACAAGTCCAATTCTTCAAAGCACCAGCTATTCAAAAGAAAGCCCCGAGCATTCAGCGAATGTTCGGGGCTAAAATTATGGAGTTGATAGAGATTACTTGCAGCTGCCGCAAGTGGGTTTGATTTGTTTGAAGAAATCATTGCCCTTATCGTCGACGAGGATAAAGGCGGGGAAATCTTCCACGCGAATCTTCCACACAGCTTCCATACCGAGTTCGGGATATTCCACACACTCGATGCTCTTTATATTGTTATAGGAGAGGATAGCTGCTGGACCACCAATAGAACCGAGGTAGAAACCGCCGTGCTTCTTGCAGGCATCGGTCACCACTTGCGTGCGGTTGCCCTTGGCAATCATCACCATCGAACCGCCCATACTCTGGAAGAGGTCTACATAGGGGTCCATGCGGTTGGCAGTAGTCGGACCCATAGAGCCGCAGGCCATACCCTTCGGCGTCTTTGCTGGACCAGCGTAGAGCACAGGGTGGTTCTTCAAATAATCAGGGATACCTTCACCGGCATCAATGCGGGCTTTGATCTTAGCGTGGGCAATGTCGCGCGCCACAATGATGGTGCCGCTCATGCTCAAGCGCGTGCTCACGGGATACTTAGTGAGTTCCTTGAGCACTTCTTCCATCGGTTGGTCGAGGTCGATTTTCACACCGCCACCTTCGCCGGCGTTGCGGAGCTCCTCTGGAATCCAACGCGTAGGATTATCGTCGAGTTTCTCAATCCAAATACCGTCCTTGTTGATCTTACACTTAATGTTACGGTCGGCCGAGCAACTCACACCGATGCCTACAGGCAGACTTGCGCCGTGGCGGGGCAAACGAACCACACGAATATCATGGGCAAAATATTTACCGCCAAACTGAGCACCAAGTCCTATCTTATAGGCCTCTTCGAGCAACTGTTTCTCCAGTTCGAGGTCGCGGAAAGCGCGGCCGGTCTCGTCACCCGTAGTGGGGAGGTTATCGTAGTAGTGAGTAGAAGCCAGTTTCACGGTCATCAAGTTCTTCTCCGCACTCGTACCACCGATGACGATACCGATATGGTAAGGCGGGCAGGCAGCCGTACCGAGGCTCTTCATCTTTTCAATGAGGAACGGAATGAGCGTAGGCTCGTTGAGAATGGCTTTCGTTTCCTGGAAGAGATACGTCTTATTGGCCGAACCGCCACCCTTCATCACGCAGAGGAATTTATACTCGTCGCCTTCCTCAGCTTCGATGTCGATTTGTGCGGGCAGGTTGCAGCGCGTGTTCACCTCCTCAAACATAGAGAGGGGCGCATTCTGTGAGTAGCGGAGATTCTCCTCCGTATAAGTTTTATAGACACCGTGCGCAATGGCTTCAGCATCGTCGAAATCAGTCCAAACGCGCTGTCCTTTTTCTCCGTGAACGATGGCCGTCCCCGTATCTTGGCAGATGGGGAGCTGACCCTTCGCTGCAATTTCTGCATTGCGCAAGAATGTCAGAGCCACGTATTTGTCGTTGTCAGAAGCCTCCGGGTCGCTCAGAATCTTGGCCACTTGGGCGTTGTGGGCGGGACGGAGCAGGAAAGCCACATCGCGGAAAGCCTGATTGGTCATGCGTGTCAGGGCTTCGGGTGTTACTTTCAGGATTGTCTTACCTTCGAACTCGCTGGTGCTGACGCCTTCTTTCGTCAGCAGATAGTACTCCGTGTCGTCCTTGCCGAGCTGGAACATAGGAGCATACTTGAATTCCGGTGTTTGTGCCATAATGCTATGAGTTATTTAATGATTATGTTGCTGCGAAATTAAGTATTATAATTCAAATAGGAAAGATGGCGCGGAGAAAAGAGGCAGAAACGCACAAGTGTACACACAGTAAAGACAATCCGGCAGAAACAACACATCTGTAAAGGCTTTTCCTTATTGTATTTCTGCTTTTTATGAAAATTTTGTATCTTCGCCACCATAATTCATTTAACAAATTACTAAACACCAACAAATCTATGAGAAAATTGTTACTCTTGCTGCTTGTTTTGCTGGGCGTCAGCTCGATGCAAGCGCAGGTTTTGCCGTCGTTCTCTACGGCCGACAATCCAGTTTGGTACCACGTTCAGTTTAAGACGGGGTCCAACTGCTTGGCAGACCAAGGGCGCGGCAACGCACTCAAGACAGCGACAAAAGCAAATGTCGATGCGCAGAAATGGGCCTTTATTGGCACGAAGGACAACTTCGTGTTGCTCTCCAAGAAAGGCAACTACGTTAATTTCAACAGCTCAAACTTCACCACCTCCGCTACTGGCGTTGCGCTGAAGATGGTGGAGAGCACCAACGCTGCGGCTTCCGACTGCTGGGAGATACAGCGCAAGACATCGTCACAAAGCATGAACCAATGGGGTGGTACGTCGGCTGGCGTGAACCTCGGTGAGTGGACCGCTGGCGACAACAACAATCCCGTTCGTTTTGTGGCTACTGAGGCCAAACTGCCTGTGTTTAGCACCGAAACGTCCTCTACTTTCTATTTCGTGAAGTTCTGCCAAGGCGGTGGCTATTTGGCCGACCAGGGTGCAGGCCAGAGCGTGCAAATAGCAGCTGCCGACCCCATACCAACGCAAAAATGGAAGCTCGTGGGCACTCAAAGCAACTTCCAACTCGTCAACGAGGCCGGACTCTACGCCTATGTGGACGGAACGGGCAATGCCGCACGCATCAAAACGCGCACCACGCCCGACGCCAACGGCTTCTCTCTGGTAACAACAGGTGTGGCTGCATTTAGCCCCAACTGGGAAATCCACGCCAACGGTATCAGTGGCAACAATGCTTTCAACCAATGGGGCGGTGCGCAACTGGGAAATGAGATTGGTTTGTGGGCGGCTAACGATGTGAACAACCCCGTGGAGTTTATCCTACCTAAGGACATGACCTACGCTGACTATAAGGTGGAGGGCATCGACCCTGCATCTGTAAGCGGATTGTCCAAACTCACGCTTTGGTACACACAGCCCGCTACGCTCGGCGGAACATCGAACAACTGGATGGAATATTCCTTGCCCATCGGCAATGGACAGTTGGGCGCGAGCCTCTTCAATGGCGCGTACAAGGACGAAGTACAATTCAACGAGAAAACCCTCTGGAGTGGTTCGAGCACGGACAACGGTAGTTCCTACGGGGCATACCAGAACTTCGGTTCCCTCTTTGCCGAAGATTTGAACGGAGATTTCGATTTCGGCTCAGATAAGAAAGTGAAAAACTATTATCGTGCGCTCGACTTGACCCGCGCCATTGGTTCTACACACTTTACCAATGCTGACGGTAGCAAGACTTACGACCGCACCTACCTTGCCAGCTTCCCCGACCGCGTTATTGCAGTGCGCTATGCTTGCAACCAACCGGGAAGCCTCTCCCTGCGCTTCACGCTCAAACCGGGCGTGAAAGCCAACCTCTCCTATGCCGACGGCGAAGGAACGTTTAGCGGCAAACTCACCACTGTAACGTTCAACGCTCGCATGAAGGTGGTGCCCGTTGGCGGTACGATGACCACGGATGCCAACGGCGTGGAGGTGCGCAATGCTGATGAGATTTGCGTGTATCTCGCTGCTGGCACCGACTTCGATGCGTATAAGACTACTTACATCAGCAATACTGCTGCTCTTCCCAGCACGATGAAAGAGCGCGTGGACGCTGCCGCACAAAAAGGTATGGCTGCCATCATGACGGATCATGTGGCCGACTATCGCAACTACTTCGACCGTGTGGATTTCTCCCTCGAAGGTTCGGAGAATGCTATACCTACCAACAAACTGGTGGATGCTTACTCAGCCGACGCTACTGGCGTGAAGGGTTCTTCCCTCATGCTCGAACAGCTCTACTTTGCTTACGGCCGCTACCTCGAGATCGCTTCTTCACGCGGTGTGGATCTGCCCAGCAACTTGCAGGGTATTTGGAACAACACCAACACTCCGCCTTGGGCTTCGGATATTCACTCCAATATCAACGTGCAGATGAACTACTGGCCGGCAGAACCTACTAACCTGAGCGAGATGCACCTGCCGTTCCTCAATTATATCACCAACATGGCCATGAATCACGGTCAGTGGCAGAAGTATGCCAAGGATGCCGGCCAAACGAAGGGTTGGACATGCTATACTGAAAACAATATCTTCGGCGGTGTAGGTGGTTTCATGCATAATTATGTCATCGCCAACGCTTGGTATGCCACTCACCTCTGGCAGCACTATCGCTACACGCTCGACCGCGACTTCTTGCTCAGCGCCTTCCCCACAATGTGGAGTGCTTCGCAATTCTGGATTGAGCGCATGAAGCTGGCTGCCGATGGCACTTACGAATGCCCCAGCGAATACTCTCCCGAACAAGGTCCTACGGAAAATGCCGTAGCTCATGCGCAGCAACTCGTGGTTGAGCTCTTGCAGAACACCAAAGACGCTGCCGACATTCTGGGCAGCGATGCTAATCTCTCCGCTGCTGATAAAGCAAAACTGGAAGACCGCTTGGAGAAGGCCGATAAAGGTCTCGCCATCGAAAAATATACGGGCAAATGGGGTTCTCCTCACCACGGCGTGAGCAACGGTCAAGACCTTCTGCGCGAATGGAAATATAGCTCCTACACGCGCGGCGAAGATGGCCACCGCCACCAGAGCCATCTGATGTGTCTCTATCCTTTCAATCAGGTGACACCTGGTAGCCCTTACTTCAAGGCTGCTGTCAATTCTCTGAAACTCCGTTCCGATGAATCAACAGGATGGTCTATGGGCTGGCGCATCAACCTCTGGGCGCGCGCTCAAGACGGCGACCATGCTCGCGTGATACTCCACCGCGCTCTGCGCCACGCTACGTCGTTCGGCACAAACCAGTACGCTGGCGGTATCTACTACAATCTCTACGACGCACACGCTCCGTTCCAGATCGATGGTAACTTCGGTGCTTGTGCAGGTATTGCAGAGATGCTCATGCAGAGCGCAACGGACACCATCGTAGTGCTACCCGCTCTCCCCTCTGTTTGGAAGGCTGGTCATATCAAGGGTCTCAAAGCCATTGGTAACTACACGGTAGATATTGCATGGAAGGCAGGTAAGGCCACTCGCATCACGGTGACGAATGTGAAGGGACAAGCCGGAACCGTGAAGTATCCCGGCATCGGTCAAGCCAACTGCTACATCGACGGCACAAAGCAGCCCGCTGGCGCAAACAGCAACACCGCTGCTATCCCTGCTCGTCAGGGTGCCGTAGTAGTGTTCGACATCGACGGCAGCTATCAGCCCACGGGCGTCAGGCAAGTCACAGAAAATGCGCCGCTCTTCACGGTCGAAGGCCGCACGGTGACCCTCAAAGGTACTGACGTTGAAAGCGTGAGCGTTTACGACCTCCAAGGTCGCAAGTTTGTGCAGACCGCTAACCGCACATTCACTATCCCCGCCGCAGCAGGCAACACCGTTGTTCTCCAACTGGGCAACCATTCCTATAAGGTGGCTCTCTAAGAGCATCCCACCTCTTAACGCAAAGAGCGAACCCGCCCCGCAGCAGGTTCGCTCTTTTTCTATGACAAATATCCACACGCCATTCCCCATTATGGTTGCTCCACAAAACGCCATCAAGCAGTGCGTGGATATCCTTATTGCGTTTGAAAATACAATAAGGCTGTCAGCTGGTTTCCTTATTGTGTCAGCTGGCTTCCTTATTGTATTTACGAGGGCTATAAAGGAGGCATAACAACGATGCCTACTTCCTCACTTTCACCCTTACTCCTCCATCCTTACTGCTCTTTCTTCCTCTCCAGAGGCGTGAGTTCCGCCTTCAAACCAAGGAGAAAGGAGCAGAAAGGCAAAGGATTTGGGGCGTTCTCTTGGTGGAAAACAGAATTATGACGTATTTTTGCAACCACACGATAAGAGCCTTGAACAACGAAAGGGGTTCGGGGCTTTATTTTTTAATCGGTAGTATTTCCTAAATACAATGAAACAGCTTTTTATCACCCTTCTACTCCTGACTTGCACGATGGCAAGCTGGAGCAAGACCTTCAAAACCATCAAAACGCCCAAGGTGACGGCTTGCGCAATCCCATTCAAAGAAAAAATCACTGTGCAAGAAGTGGTCTTGACAGATACGGCCACTACGCTTCACCTTTGCATCGAATCGCCCGCGGGAGATCCGTTCATTCTCAACAAGAGCAGTTATCTGAAAGATGAGAGCGGCCACCGATATGCCTTGCGCTCGGCTGAGGGCGTCGTGCTCGACCAACCGATTTCTTCTCCTAAAAATGGTCCGACTCAATTCGCCCTGCATTTTGCCCCTATGCCGCAAGGCGTCAAAGTGTTCGACTTCATCGGGGGAGACGACTTCTATTCGTTTATGCTCCTCGGCATCCACGACAAGAACACCCCACTCACCACGCCCAGGCTCGAAGCACTCACCGAGAGCCATCCCTATGTGTTGCCAACGGAGTGGTTCAAGAACGATTCCATCACCATTCGCGGTCGCATCAAGGACTATGATGCCGCAAAATTTGGTTTCAACCACTTAGAATGTTACTACGAAAACATTTTTGAGAAGGAGCAGGGAATTCTCATGCTCAATATTGCGCCTGATGGGACTTTCGAGAAAAAATTCTCGGCGTGCTATCCCGTGAGAGAGGCTTTCTTCGCGGGCAATTCCAATATAGCGTTCAGCGAGATACCTTTCTTTGCCCGCCCTGGTGAGACCATCGATGTGACGGTGCAAAAGAACGCGCGCGGACAATATGAGTGCCAGTACAACAACGGGAGTTGCAAAGAGATGGAACGATGGCTCAAAGCGAAACTCCCTTTCAATGGCATCATGAATGCCCTGCGCTATTTCAATGGGCCGTTTAGCCAAGCGCAACCCCTTGCGGAAACGCTCTGGAAAAATGCGCTAACGCTACTGGCACTTACGAGCGAGCGCGACAAGTTCACTCCGATGGAAGAGCAGTTGGCCTTGGCTGATTTGCAAGTGAGCTTTGCCAGCGCATTGATTGAATATGCCATGAACCGTGAGGATGATTTTTCAAAAAAAGCAGAAGCCAACGGACAGAAGGAACTCACTGGAGCGGACAAAGCCGAAATGGATGCGCTGAACGATCCCAGCAATTTCAAACTCTTATCGCGCATACCTTTCGACAATCCTTTGCTGACAGCCAGTAGCTACTTCCCCACTCTCATCAACCGCCTGCGCTTCGCCCCTCCCGTATTTTCAGGGCAGTTTGCGTCCCTTGGAAAGATGGACAGCGTCAAGATAACAGCCGATATTCAGCAGAAAATTCTCAACAACAAGCGCGCGGCCCTGAAAAAACTAATGGGTTGCAACGACAGCAACCTGATGCTGCAAATCTGCATCTACAAAGACATTCAGGAAAACTTCAAAGAGTGGCACAACAATGAGGCGCTCATCCCTGGAATACTGGCCGACACGAGCCTCACAGAACAAGAACGCTTGGCCGAGGCGGAAAGTCTGCCCGCGCTCAACAATATGCTATCGCCCTACTTGGAAGTTCTTTCCTCCCCCTTCATCCGTCAACAAGCCGATCTCTTCTGTTCGGCAGCCATGATGGAACAAGACATCGCTACGCCTCTCCCCGCCAACAACGCAGCGGCCGAAAGGATCCGCCAACTATCGGCGCGCTTCCCGGGCCGCTATCTCCTCATCGATTTCTGGGGAATGGGCTGCTCTCCCTGCCGTGCCGCTATCCAGAAGAGTAAGGATTTGCGCGCCAGCATTGCGCAACGCAAGGATGTGAAGCTCATCTTCATCGCTGCAGAGAACACGCCGCAGGGCAGTGAGGCATATAGGAAATATGTGAAAGAATGGCTCGCCGATGAGGAGTGTATCTGTCTTTCGCCAGCAGAATACAACCAACTGTGCGAACTCTTCCGCTTCAACGCCATTCCGCACTACGAGACCATCACCCCTGAAGGTTACCGCGTCAGAGAAGACCTCAGCATCAACGGCTTCCACAATTTCGACGATGAGTTTGCGCGCCTCCAACAACAAGCCCAATCCGCTCAACCTGCCGCTATCGGTGTGCCAGCCGAAGCTGTAGAGGGAATGATTATCAACTTCGACGGGAAATAGGATAACTCAAAAAAGACAACAAGAAAAGGCTTCACCCCGAACGGAGGTGAAGCCTTTTTGTGAGCGGTCTCTAAAGAGTCCGCGTAGAGAATAGAGGTCTCGCTTAGAAGCTTACGCGGAAGCCGAGCTGCATGTGCCAGCGGCTGAGGATATCGTTCTTTGTGAGACGTGGGTTGTTATACTGGTAAACCGGCGTATAGTTGCCATCAGCACCCTTCGTCATCTTAGAAACCATCAGCGGGCTTACGTTGTAGACGTTGCTATACTGAGCGCCCCACTTCTTGTTGAGGCAGTTAGCGAAGTTCATGATATCGAAGGTGAACTCAAAGTTGCAGATGTTCTTCCAGTAAATCTTCTGACCGAAGTGGAGATCAATCTGGTGTTCCCATTCAGTCATGTTAGAATTACGTTCAGCATACTGTCCGCGGTGGTTCTTAGCGTAGCTGTCGCCTTCGATCCATTTTTCAAAAGCTGCACGGTTTTGATCAGCATCCATAATCACCTGACCCTTCACAACCGTCTGCGTGAAGTTCATCAGCGCGAGTTCGTCCTTCGTTGGGATGTAGAGGAGGTTGTTACCCTTCTGTCCGTCGCCGTTGAAGTCTTCGCTCTCGTTCATTGAGAGACTGTAGCGACCACCATTAGAGCCGTTGTAAACGATACCGATCTGCGTGCTGGTCCAGCCGTTGAGGTATTTGGGAGAAGTCCAGCCCACACGAACCATCACGCGGTGAGGAATGTCGAACTTAGAATAGCCAAGCTCACCCTTACCGTTGGTGTCGCGAGAATAGTTGTACTTCCAGTTAGAATAGGCAACAGAACTTGTACCATCGTTCACACTCTTAGAGTGGCCAAAGGTGTAGCTTGCTGCGAGGTCAAGGCCGAAGTTGAAAGTCTTTTCAAAGAGTGCGCTGAGGGCGTAGCTGTAGCCGCGGTTCGTATTCTTCAGATTGATGATGCTGTAGTAGTCAGACTTTTCACTATTGTAGTAAGGAGCAGCAGAGTTCTCTTTGCCAGGCACAGCATAGGTCTTGGCCACTTGATTGATGGCGAGATTCTCGAAGAATACATTGTTCATCGTCTTGCTATAGATGGCCTCGAGCGTCATCTTCACGTCGCCAGGCAGCGTGTGTTCGAGAGCGAGGTTAGAGCGGAAAACCTGTGGGTACTTAAACTTCTTGCTCACTACAGCAATGTCGGGCTTCTGGCTCGTAGCGCTGGCGCTGGCCACATTGTTGAGAACCTGCTGGTAGTTGTTCATACCGGGCACGCTCTTAGAGATAGTGGTAGATTTCATTTCTACACCATTACTATTGAAGGCATTGCTGAGCCATACGAAAGGCACACGACCGGTGAAGATACCCGTACCGCCGCGCAGGAGCGTCTTGTGGTCGTCGGTGAGGTACCAGTTGAAGCCGAGACGCGGGCTAACCATGAGTTTCGTACTCGGAACGACACCTACCTGAGCATCCAGATTCTTGCTCTTGGCGTATTGGTTGAAAGTTTCGTTAGCCGTTGGTTTGTTGAAAACAGCGGGCAGATCGATACGCAAACCATAAGTCACATTGAAGTTGGAAGTAGCGTTCCATTTGTCTTGCGCGTAGAAGCCAAACTGGCCTGCCTTGATGGCTGGAGAATACTTCGTGTCACCGCCGGTGAGAGATGGGTCGGTATACTTATAGTTGAATCTGTTGGGCTTATCGTTGAGGAAGTTGTCAAGACCATCGAAAGTCCAAGAACCATTAGCAGCCTGAATGAAGAGGTTAGAAACCTTATAGATTTCGTTGTGTGTACCAAAAGTCAGCGTATGGCTACCCAAGTACCAGCTGAGGTTATCCTCCAACGTGTAGATATTCTGGTCCAGTCCGTTGGCCGCAGAGCTATATTCTGTACCGATGTTGAGGCCAATGCGAGTTGAATTGTCCGCACTGTACACGTTCTGAATCAATACCGTTGGGCCTTGGTAGGGTGACTCGCGGTGGTCGCGCACGAAGCTTGCACTGGCGCGCAACTCATTGTAGAAGCTATCGCTGATACGATTGGTCCATTCTGCAACAATGTCGTTAGTCTTATTGTTATAACGGTAGCCCGAATTAGCGAAAAAATAGCTGGTGGCACCAACAGCATAGCCGTCTTTGTAGCTATTATTGTGCTGATAGCGCAGTGTGAGGTGGTTGGTCTCGTTGATATTCCAGTCGATGCGGCTCGTAATGCCGAGGCTGTGGCTCTCAACGTTGCGTGGGCCGAAACTATCACGAATGCCCGTCAACGCATAGTAGCGGTCCACTACCTGCTGTGCCACATCCGTTGAGATGTATTTCTCGCTATAGCCGGGGTAGATGTTGTTGGGATAACTCTTTCTCTTGTTTTCTACAGAAGCGAAGAAGAAGAGTTTGTTCTTGATGATCGGACCGCCGAGCGTTCCACCGAAGGTGCGCTCAAACTGGTCGGTGAGGGGCACCTTGGCATAGTCGCGCACAGCACTGTACTTACCATACATGCTCTGGTTGTTGAAGTAGGAGTACGCACTTCCGTGGAAATCGTTCGTACCCGACTTTGTCACTACATTGATACCGCCACCCGTGAAGCCACCTTGGCGAACATCATAAGGAGCGATAACCACCTGAAGTTCCTGCACGGCATCCATGGAGATGGGGTTTGCGCCCGTTTGTCCGCCGTTGGTACCATCGGCACTCAAACCAAACACGTCGTTGGCCACAACACCGTCGATCTGGAAACTGTTGTAGCGATTGTTAGAACCTACGAAGGAAATACCGCCACTCTTGGATGAAACGGCCATCGGCGTGTTCTTCACAATGCTTGCCACTGAACGATCAATCGTTGGGATGTTCTGCATTTTTTGCAGCGTGAAGTTCTCGCCTGCTCCCGTACGTGTCTTGCGATTGGCCACTACCGTTGCTTCGCCCAAGTCAGTAGATTTTGGCGACAATGAAGCATCGAGCGGGAACATATTGCCGAGCTCGAGATTGATGTTCTCAAACTTCTCTGCATTGTAACCCAGGTAGTGGATAGCTACGGTGTAAGGGCCGCCCGGACGCATACCTTGAATGGTATAACGGCCATTGGCGTTGGTCACTGCGCTGTAGGTCGTTCCTGAAGGGACGTGAGTGGCCTTTACCACTACTCCTGCAACTGGTTGGTTGGACTCATTCAGGATTTGACCGCCCAATGAGGACGTAGTCACCTGTGCCTGAACGCAAACTGCAACTGCAGGCGTCAAGGCTGCCAACAATACTCTTTGATAGTATTCCATAAGAAATAAAAAAGATTTAGAATGTCCTTTAAAACTTAGAGGGGAAAGGAATTAAGCCTCTCTTGCAGCGGGTTGCTCGAACCTGCCACTTTTCCACGCCGCGAAGTTACGCGTTTTTGTCAGAAATTAAATTCTTTTTGGGCTTTTAACAGAGAAAAAGAGAATAAAGATGCTATTCTTACCCATCAGACAAGTCGGAAACTTACAAATTGTCTGATGCAGTTTGCAGTTTTAAGGGTTTTTTCACTCTTCTGTGACTTTTTGCGCATCCTGCCATTCGATGATGCCGCCTTGGAGGTTGACAACGGTGAACTTTGCTTTGTTTAGGATTTCAGCACCGCGCATACTGCGTTTGCCCGAACGGCAATAGATGCCCACGATGCGTTTGCGCGAGAGAGCCGCTTGTGCTTTTTCGAGAAAGTCGGGTTGCTGCACATCAATGTTCGTGGCGCCTGGAATGTGGCCTTGAGCAAACTCTTCAGCCGTGCGAACATCCAAGAGCTGAATATTGCCGGTTTGCAGCAGTTTTTCAAACTCATTGGCATTCACGCTCTTGATACCTGGAACGGATACGCTGCAAGATGCGAGAGAGAGGAGCAGCCCTGTGGCTGCAAGGAGGATTTTCATAAATAACTACCGTTTTTTTGCGCCACCTATCAGCCTTGCCAATGGTGCGCGTGGATTTATCGAAGCAAAGATACGGGCTTTTCCGAAATATTGCCAACTTTCGAGGAAGAAAAGCCAAGGGAACGGCTCTTCTTTCTGAAAAACCAGCTCATATACTCTTGCTAATCAACCCCTTAAACCACTCCGTAAATACAATAAGGATGTCAGCCGACACAATAAGGCTATCAGCTGACACAATAAGGAAGCCAGCCGACAGCCTTATTGTATTTTTTTGCCCTGTCGGACAAGTTGGACCAGTCGGGCAGGTCGGACGCGTCGGACCTGTCCGATTTTCAAGTAAGCGGCCTCTGAGCTGCCTATCTTTTATTGAATAAAAGAAAAAAATCTTACTTTTGATGTTACAAAACCGAAAGTCCTGCGTTAGCACAATGTAAACCAACCACTCGAATGGCTCAGAAGTTCCCAAATAGCGACGGCTCAAAAGAGGAAGTACTCCTCCCAGCATTTCAGCGCCTCCGGCGAGGGCTGCGACGCTTGGCCTCCTCCATGGTGGGGGAGAGCGTGGCCGAAGATGCTTTGCAGGATGCTTTCATCCGCCTCTGGACACGCCGCACCACGTTGCACTCCGAGGATGAGGCCAGCCGACTGCTCACCACGACGGTGAAACATCTCAGCATCGACCACCTGCGCCAGCAGCAGCGGGAAGCCTGTGTCAGCCTCGCCGAGGCCGACGGAGCTGAAGAGGACGCGCCCGATGTGGAAAGCCGCTTCCAAGCAGTGGAACGCATCGTGGCCTCCGAACTCTCTTCGCTACAGCGCGACATCCTCCGCCGCCACGATTATGAAGGCCAGGACTATGACGCCATTGCCCAGAGCTTGCAGATGCAGCCTGCGGCCGTTAGGATGCAACTCTCACGCGCTCGACGCACCATTCGAGAAATTTACAGAAGAGATTATGAAGATGAATAGTAAAAACTTGAACGAACTCATCAACCGCTATTTCGACGCGGAAACAACGCTGGAGGAAGAGCGCGAACTGCAACGGCTCATCACTGGGCCTTTTGCCTCCGATACGCGCTATGATGAGGTGCGCGCCGTGATGGGCTTCACCGCCGTGGGGCGTAAGCTGCGCCGCAAGTCGCACCGCGCCATCCGTTGGTGGCAGGCAGCCGCAGCCGCCGTGGTGGTACTCATGCTCGGAGGCGTCTATACCATTCAGCAGGCTCACCCAGACGATGTTTGCATCGCCTATGTCAATGGGCGCAAGGTGACGAACCCCGACGAGGTGGTCAAACTGATGCAGCAAGAGATGCAGGCCGTAAGCAGCCCCACAGATGCGCCCACACCAGAGAGCCAACTCAAGGATATGTTTAACACGCTAAACCAATAAAGTCATGCAACGCATTCTGATGATTCTTATAGCTCTAATGAGCGTGGTGCTTCCCGCCCAGGCCCAAGCAGGACTAAATATTGCCTCCATCTTTGAAGGTAGCTACTCCACCCGTCAAGATGCCACTTCGGTGCAGTTCTCGGGCAGCAGGCTCAAGGCTTTCAATCTGAGCCTCTCGCGCAGCCTTTCGCTCACTCCCTCGGCGGCCGACACCCGACAAATAGAAGCTGCTGTGCTTCGCGATGCGGCGCATGCTGTATCAAAAGAAGAGGTGAGGAAGAGTGGTCATGTCTACTACGGTTTCTACAAACTCTCATCCGTGGGTGCTGAAAACCGCTACATCTTCTATCGGAACAACTCCTATCAAACGGGCTCTGACGGCCGGCTCACCCTCATCTATTTGCAGGGACGAGCCACGGCGGCCGAACTCAAACGGATGTTTAGCAAATAAAGCAAAGAAAAATAACAATAAAACCTTATGAATATGAAACTCAAAGCTTTCCTTGCCCTGACACTCATGGGCACACTGTCTGCAACAGCACAAGTGACCACCGACACAGTGACCACCGTGGAAAACGCACGCCGCGTGGTGGTGACAGAGCGGGACTCAGTGGTCAACATCGACATCTTTGGCAACGGCACAGACCCCACATTCCGCTACTCCTACTCTAAATCGGTTGGGAAAAACTCTGAATCGGTGGTCCGTCAAAGCGCGGACGACTGGGACTTTAACATTCTCTTTGGCAAGAAGAAAAAGGAACAGGAAGAGTCCAACAAATGGCAAAAAGAATTAGGCATCTTAGGTCTGGCAATGGGCTGGGTGGCCACTCCAGGAATGCCCGACGGACTCAAAGCTAAGATGAGCAAATCTGCCGAGTTCTACCTCGACATTCTCAACGTGAACTTCCAGCGTCACCACCATGCATTGGCCATTCACACAGGTTTCTACACCGCTTCCTTGTGCCACGAAGGCAAGCAACTGCGCTACGGCAAGAATGCCTCCCATGGTCTCGCCCCCGAAGCCTATCCCGCTGGTTCAGATCCTAAATTTTCTCGTCTCTTCCTCACGACCAACTACCTGGGTTTCAGCTATCGCTATACGTTCCGCCACGACTGGTTTGTGGGTCTGCGCACCAACCTCCACTATGCTTGGAGAGCTAAGGTTCGCTCCGAATATTCGCTCAATGGGCGCGACTTTATGGAGAAGATGAAGAACATTCGCACCAATCGCGTCTCGGCCGACATCATCGGACAAGTGGGTAAAGAAGATGTGGGCCTCTATGTGAAGTATAACCCCTGCCGCATCCTCCAAGATGCCACCGGCACCGACGACTCTCGCCGCATAGCCATTGGTTTCACCCTCGGTTTCTGATGGTCAGCAACTACCATAAAATTAAACAATAAGATACTCCCCTCTTTCATTTGGCTTCGCCTCTCCCCGACGGCGAAGCCTTTTTCGTTACATTCTTCTATAAATTTTGCTGATGTGTCCTCAAAAAAACTCTGCAAACCTTATTGTTTAGATCTTGCGAATAGAAGCAATCTGGTCTTTCTAAGTGGGTCAGGCAGCAAGAATAAAAAAATTGGAGAAGGCAGTGAAGCCTTCCCCAATGTCAATTGCTTTTATCATAAATCCCATAATGGGAAATGATTGCAGAAAAGAGATATTTCTCTGATTAGTCTTCCCAGAGAGAATTTTGTTTGTCCCAGATATTTGAGCCACTATTTTCTTCTAACGGACCTTGCTTTCTAGAATCAATCTCTTCGCCAGAATTGTAACCTCCTCCTACACCTGGGCTGGCAACAAGCATCAAACTTTCAGCAGACCAGGTAATAGAAGTTATTTTAGGTGCTGTATATTGTTTTTTATTCATTGTCTTCTGCGACTTTATTTGATTATTACTTTCGCACCATTGAGAATGTAGAGACCAGGCTGCTGCGGCTTGTTGATGCGCTGGCCTTGCAGATTGTAGTAAACATCAGCAGCACGATTTGAGTTTCCTGTATCAATGCTTTCGATACTCTCAATTCCTGTTGTGGTATCGTCAAAATCGAACACAACTCGTGTGCCTGCGGGTAGAGCGCTGAACTTCATATACGCCTTGTGGATGGGGAAGTTGCTGATAGTGTTCTCTGCTTTGCGGAAGGTACCGCCCTGCATCACATAAATGGGGTCGGTAGTTGTGGCTGTGAGAGAGGTAATGGGGTTTACTGTCACACCTGTCATAACGTTGTTTGTGACATGGTAGACTTGCTGATCTTGTTCACCAATCGTGTAGTAGAAGTCAGCATCTGTAGCTTCTTTATCGAGGACCTTGAGAAGCACGCCTGTATAAGCAGGAACATAAGAATAAGAACCTGAGTAACCATCGTTTTTATCAACACTCGTCATTCGAACGTGCTTGGTGGCTGTACCGTAGTCGCCTTTTCCATCCAAGATCTTAGTGCTGGCTACGAAAGCTGCTATCTCTGAACGGTGATTCTCGTTGTAGTAGTCGCTGAAGTCCACATCGAATTCGCGAGCGAAAGTACCGTACTTCTTACTAATTTTGACATCCTTGATTTGGTAATCAAGCTGTGAAGTGAAGTCGTAAGGACTTGTCTCGTTTTTATCAGTATCTTTCTTATAGATAGTCTTCGCCCATTTTGCTTTGTATTTATTGAGCGCTGTTTTCTTTACATAGATCTTCGTCGCCTTAGCGAACTCGCTGTAGTTTGTATTTGTTTGGTCGAGTTCGAAGCGTGTAGTACTCAACATTTGATTCGTGGGGTTGCTTTCAATGAAGAATACGCTCTTGATGATACTTGTATTATTTGCGCGGTTGGTGATGAAAGCTTGAGCACCAATGTATTCCACGTCTTTCTTTACTACCACTTCCTTTATGCCAGAGGTGACGTGCTGGAAAGCATAGTCGCCGATCATGCTCACTTTGTAGTTTTTGCCGTCATGGGGAATTTCCGTTGGCAGAACAAAGGTCTCGTCAGTGCGCTTTGTATTAAGCATATTTACAGCATTATCTGACACCGCGATGTATTCTTCCGTATCAACCTCAAAAGAAGGTTTGATGGATGTAAACTTCTGGTAGAATGGATCGCTATTGTAGTCATTTAGTTTTTCCTTTCGCACCTGAATATTGATGTTTTGGAACATGTTATGACTCGTCTGTGTTCCATCATCGAACGACATCTTATTCTCTTCTTTATTGATGCTGTCCGCCTTGATTTTTTCATCGCAGAGGAATGTGATTGTTTTAAGATTAGTGCAAAGACCGAAAGCACGTTCACCGATTGAGGTAACCAAATTAGGGATGGTTACATTCTTCAGGTTCTTGCAGTCGTAGAAAGCATATTTCCCGATAGAGGTGATTGACGGAGGTAGCAGGGTGAAGCGGTCGTTTGCTTTTCCTGGAGGAAAAATCATCAATGTCTTTTTGTTCTGCGATAGGAGATAACCATCAACACTTGAGTAGACGGAATTCTTCTTGCTCACGTTGATAGCTTTGAGGTTGGAGCAGTTTTTGAAAGCCTCAGGGCTGATGTCGGTAGTGGCTTCTGAAATGTTGACAGTGTCCAATGCAGCACAATTGCGGAAAGCTTCACGCTCGATTTTCTGTACATTTTTAGGCACTATGAAATTCTTCAGACCGCAGTCGGCAAATGCACCGCTACCGATGGTCCGAATCTCGGCGTCGTCAGCAAACGTTGCCGTCGCCATTTTCTCGCAACCGCTGAAAGCGTTGCTATTGATAGTGGTTACTGTTTTGGGAAACTCGAATTTTTCTAGTTCCTTCAAGTTAGCAAAAGCATTGTGGCCGATGGTCTTCAACGGGCAACTGCCTTGGATGTTGAAAGCCTTCAGTTTCGTATTGGCATTAAATGCGTTATCGGAAATCTCCTCCAGCTGTGAGCCGTTGGGGACATTGATAGTTTCCAGATTCGGGCTTTCAAGGAAAGCAACACCAATTTTTTTGAGAGATGTGGGAAAGGTTACGGTAGTTAATTTCGGACAAGAACCGAAGGTTCTAAAACCGAGTTCTGTAATCTTCGAGGGCTCTTCAAATGTTACGGTCTTAAGTTCTTGGGCACCGAGGAAAGCTTCCTGACCTAAAGATTCTACATTTTTCGGAATAACCATTGAGGTGATGTTTTGTGCCAATATGAAACATCTCTGAGCCATCTTCTTTACCGAGGCTGGGATTGCGTAGGTTTCGCCAGCCTTATTAGGCGGATAGAAATAGAGGATGTCCTTCGCAGGTTTGGAATAGACTACACCGTCTTCAGCTACGAAGTCGGTATTTTCATTCGGAACAATATATTCTTCAACTTTTTTACAAGATGTGAAGCACCCCTCAGCCATACCCATCTTTGTGGTAGGATTGTAGGTTTTGATACCCTTTGGAAGGGTGATTTTTGTGAGTTTCGCTGCATTATCAATTGAAGCCACATTCAGTTTTCTCACATTGTTTAGGTCAATCTCCTCCAGTATGGATGGCAGCAAAAAGGCATCGCTTCCAATTGTTGTAATATTGCTGGGTACTGTATAAGTCTTTTCGGGCTTTGCAGGAGGATAAACCATAAGGATTGTGTCTTTAAAAAGTACACCTGCATCAACGGAGTAAGGCGTGTCTCCTCCACCTACAATTTCAAAAGCTTCGAGCGTGCTCGTGGGCGCAATAGTGGGGTAACCATCTTTAATCTCTTTTAAATCCTTAGGCAGAACAATCTTTTTCAGCCCTTCGATCAAGCGAAATGCCGGGTTTGTAATCTTTTGCACACGACTGTCAACGGTATAAACTCCGCCAGTAGGATTTACATCAGAAGGCACAGATTGGAGTGTAGTATAGTTCTTCGAATAGAGTGCACCTTGAGAATCTGAACAGTAATTAGGGTTATCAGTAGCTACATCGTGTTTAGGAACACGACGAACTTCCCCCCAAGCATAAGGAGCAATGTATTTTACACTCTTCGGAATATTGATTCTCTCCAATCTTGCAGCTCTGAAGCATGCTCCTTCCAATCTTTCGATAGTCTCAGGAAGTTTTACAGAAGTGATATTGGCAGATCTGTAAAGCGAATGAGCGCTCACACCTATAACTTTGAAAGTGGTGCCATTTCCATCGGGGATTGTTCCTGGAATTTCTAGTTCTCCTGTACTTGAGTCGTCTGTCCCTAAAAAGTAGAGAGTGTTTTCTGTTGCAGAAACCACCTTGTAGTGGTTCGCACCAAAATGAACAATCTGATCCTTTGTGTAGGCAGACAAACTCATTGGCATTACTATTGAAAGTAACGTCAATAGCAAAAGTTTAATTTTGGTCATAAGCTCATTAAATTAATTTATTTTATATCTTAAAGTGAAGCGTATTTAATTAGCCAACATTTTTCTGGGCTATCATTATTTTCTTTTGTGAGGAGGAGATAACTAAAACGGATAATGTTGTTATAATATTTGCTATCTTCTCGTGTCTGTATTACATCACTTATAATAATATTTATTTTTAGCGTTTATTTTTACATTTCAATTGTATCTGTGATGATTATTGTCTGATGCTTTTTCATCTTAAAGTTTTATTTTTCATATCATTTACCCTTTTTGTACTTTCCTCTTTTTTTTATTATCAGAATGATTTCCAAAGGAAAACCTCAGTTTATGTGGCATATTTATTCGTTTATTTACTCTATTTTAGTGCAAAAATAGGGCTTTATTTTTACACCTACATTTTTTTGAGGCTAAAAAATAACAAAAGAAATTTATGGGGGGGGGGGGGATTTTTATTGACAAAAATGGGGCGTTTTTAATGAAACTCATGGGGCAAAGTAGGGCCATGGACCATTTATTTGTTTCTCTGAGCAACGGCTCTTTTTCTTCGAGAAAATTATGAGAGAGAAGGACAGATGTTTTGTGATGTGTTGAGCCGATAAATACTGGAATCGTTAGCGAACTTTTGAGGCAGTTTTTGATAGCTTTTTCTTGGAAAATCACCTTCTTGCACGAAAAAAATATGAGAAACTTCTGGTAAATTTCCTTTGCGATTGTCGGCGTAGATACAATAAGGGCGTCAGCTGACAGAATAAGGGTGTCAGCTGATAGCCTTATTGTATTTTCAAACGCAATAAGGATATTTACGTTTGGCTTTATAGGGCGTATGTTTTTCCTTTTGGGATGGTATTAGAAGAGCTTCAAGATGCTCACGGTTGCTATGGTGCGAACTTCCGCATTATCTTTGGTCGATACTCGTGGCTGGAGTTCCAGTTCAGGGCCGCCGCCGGGCAGACCTTTTCCTTTGCCCAAGAAATGCTTGTTGCCGCGTTCGGGAACGCGGATTCTTTCGGCCGGCATCCCCGTGAGAGATATTTCGCGAATTTTGAAACCATTTTGGAGAGAGCCTTCTTTGAGTCCGAGGGCAGTTTCGAGGCGCGTGGCCTCTTGTGTGGAAACGCTCATCTGCTCGCAGAGGTTGCCTAAGATGTCCGTAATGGCTTCTCTGTCGGTGATAAAGGTGGTTTCACGCCCGATATATTGGTAGACGTCCCAGCTAATGGGGCTGACATTGTAGGCCGTTGGGGAGTTCCGCAAGGCCAGGGTGCGCGCCGCTACCGGGGAACTGGGTTGCTGTGGAAGGACGATGCGCGGATGCGCGCCCATTGCACTGCTGTCGCCCCGCACTGTGTCGGTGGGAGCAAGAGGGAGGAAACAGGAAAGGTTTCTGCCACTTGTGGATGCGGAGAATGCGGGAAATTCTTTGTCCTTTTCTCTCGGCGCAGCAGAATGGACAGATGCTGTGCCCCAATGGGCGGAGTTGCTATCGGCATAAGTGGCGCGGGCTGTGCCACTCGGGTTAGCAAAGAGGAGTAGGAGAAGAAGGCTAACAAGAACTTTTGCCTGAACAATTGCCGCCAGAAAAGATGAAAGCCGCCCCTCAGAAGCCTTCGTTTCTTTCTTGCGGCGGCGAGAAAATATAAGCGAAAGTTGAGGAGCGGTTTTCATCATCGTTGGGGGTAGTTATATGTCTATTCCCAGCCTGCTGCGCGCATAATTTTGAGGGGAATCTCGGTGTTGTCGATTTGTCCTGCAAACTGCTCTGCGCCTACCCCGACAGCGTAGACTCCTACGAAACCGTTGGAGTGGCCGTTGCTCTGCCAGCCGATGAGGCTGTGTTCGTCCATGATTTGGCTCGCAGTGTAGGACACGGGGTCTACGGAATTGTAGAGGCTCTTCTTGTTCTCCGAAGAGTTATCAACCAGTTGTTCGTAGGCCTTGTGGAGGCGTTCGGTTTGTGCTTCCGTCAGTTCGAGACCGTCCCAGAAACCAAAGTTTTCTTGGAGATCCTGGCGCACCACTTCCCAACTGAACGCGCTGCCCTTTTCGCGGCGCAAAGCAGTCAGGTGGCGCGGATAGGCAAAGAAGGTTGTCTTTTGGTGGAGGAGCTTTTCGAGGTGGAGGGCATATTTTCCTCTGCCGAGGGACAAGCCACCTGTTTCGTGGTCGGCGGTGACTACGATGAGCGTAGAGTCGGGCTTTCTCTTGTAGAACTCGTAGGCAATCTGAACACAGCTGTCCATGTCGATGAGTTCATGGATGAATCCGGCACCATCATTAGAGTGGCAGGCCATATCAATCATGCCGCCCTCAATCATCAGGAAAAAGCCATTGCGTTCCTTTTGGCGTTCGGTGAGAAAACGGATGCCCGCTTGCGTGATTTGCTCCAGCGAGAGATTTTCTGGTTTGCGGTCGAGCTTATATGGGATGGCATAATCGTTCTGCTTACTGTCGCGGAGCGGCTGGAGGAGAATCAGCTTCTTCTGTCGGTTAGCCTGCTGGAGAAACTCATCGTAGCCGCGCACAATTTTATACCCATTGTCGGCAGCCTGCTGATAGAGGTCCTTATCACCGTTCTCCGATTGATGTTTCAAGATGTCGGAACCCGCGAAGAAGTCGAAACCAGAGAGGGTGAGCTGGCGTCCGATTTCATGGTAAGCGTGACGCTCTGGCACATGGGCGTAGAAAACGGCCGGCGTGGCGTGGTTGACCCCCACTGAAGTGGAGATGCCCACAGCAGCCCCGTGTTGCTGCGCGTGCCAAGCCACACTGTTGACAGGCGTGGTGAGGTCGGGCAGAACTCCGACAGCGGCATTCTTTGTCTTAACGCCCGAAGCTAAGGCCGTGCCCGCTGCAGCCGAGTCGGTAACACCGCTGGAGGCAGAATAGGTGGAGACGAGCCCCAGATAAGGGAACTGCGTGAAGCAGAGCGGTTTCATTCCGATGCGTCCCTCGCGGGCAGCCAGGAAGGTTTCGGCGGCATTGACCTGATTAACGCCCATGCCATCGCCAATGAAATAGAATACATACTTAGCCCTGGGCTGCGCCATTGCCATAAGGGTTAGCACAGTCAGGCATAATGTGGAGAGAAAACGTTTGGGAGTCATTTGTTAGTCTTTTTTATCCTCGCGGTAGGCACTTTCAATGTAGGGGAGACGGAGAAGGGTATCGCAGATACGCTTCACGTCGTCAGTGTCGTGGAGGAGGAATTCGATTGTTCCGTCAAAGATACCATCGTTGGTGTCGAGGGTGATGTTTTTGATTATAAGGTTCTGCTCACTGTTGTGGAGTACATCGGCAATGGCATAGAGCACGCCGTGGTCGTCAACACCTTTAACATGGATACAGACGGGGAAATAGAGAGTTTTGTGGGTATCCCACTTGAGCGCGATGATATTATTGCCATAGCGCGTTTTGAGTTTTGCAGCCGTGGGACAACTGCGTTTGTGGATTTCGAGCGTATTCTGGGGCGTGATATAGCCTAAGACATCGTCGCCGGAAATAGGGTGGCAACACGGCGCTATGGTGCATTTCTGCAATGTGTCCTCGTTGAGTACAAGCGTTTGCTTGCGATTGAGGCCGCGCACAAAGTCCTCCACATCCGTGGAGTTGACCTCCGCTTGCTTCTTAGGTCCAATGAACGGCACATAGCGTCGCCAGCCCGTTTTGCGTACTTTCCCAGTGATGGCATCCACATCGGGCTGTCCCAGCTCAATTTTGTCGGCCCCCAATGCCAGTGCCAATTCATCGCGGTCGGCCAATTCATGGAAACGGCGCAGGATGTCGATATTGGTACTTGTAGCTTCAATATCTTGCTCCTTAAAGAAAGCTGCAAGGCGTTCCTCACCGATGCGCATCTTCTCGCGGTTCTCACGACGCAAGATGGCTTGAATCTTTCCGCGCGCCTTAGCCGTAGTGGCAAAATTGAGCCATTCGGCCTTCACTTGTTGCTCGCGGGAGGTGAGAATCTCCACTTGGTCGCCGCTCTTGAGGCGGTAGCTCAGCGGCACGAGCTTATGGTTGACCTTCACCGCAAAACAGTGGGTGCCAAGGAAGGAGTGGATATGGAAAGCGAAGTCGAGAGCCGTGGCGTTGTTGGGCATGGTCTTGATTTCACCTTTCGGCGTGAATACGAGGATTTCTTTAGAGAAGAGGTTGAGCTTGATGGTGTCGAGCAGATCAAGCGTGTCGGGCTGCGGGTCGTCGAGGATTTCTTTGATGGAGTCGAGCCATTTGTCGAGTTCCTTCTCGTCGTAGTCGGCATCCTTATCCTTGTATTTCCAATGTGCCGCAAAGCCCTGCTCAGCAATATCGTTCATGCGGTCGGAACGGATTTGCACTTCAATCCATTTACCTTGGGCCGACATAAACGTGTTGTGGAGAGCTTGATAGCCATTGGCCTTGGGCGATGAGAGCCAGTCGCGGAAGCGCGTAGGATGGGGACGATAGATTTTCGTTAGGCCCGCATAGATGCTGAAGCACTCGTCGATTTCTTTCTTGCGATCGAGCGGAACGTAGACAATGCGAATGGCCAGAATATCGTAGATTTCGTTGAACGCCACGTGCTTGTTCTGCATCTTGTTCCAGATGGAATAAGGCGTCTTTATGCGCTGCTGAATCTGATACTTGAAGCCCATGCCGTCGAGCAGTTCGCGGATGGGCGGCACAAAGTTGTCGAAGATTGAAGTGCGGTCGGCCTGTGTGGAAGCCAGCATGTCCTCAATCATTTTATACTCCTCCGGGTGTTCATAACGGAAACTCAGGTCCTCCAGCTCTGTCTTGATTTTGTTGAGACCTAAGCGGTCGGCCAACGGGGCGTAGATATAGAGCGTTTCGCCCGCAATCTTGTACTGCTTTGAGGGCAGCATGGACGAAAGGGTGCGCATATTGTGGAGGCGGTCACTGATTTTAATGAGGATTACGCGTATGTCGTCGCTCATCGTGAGCAGGAGCTTCTTGAAAGTCTCGGCTTGTAGCGAAGCGCGGTCGCCGAAGATGCCACCAGAAATTTTGGTGAGTCCTTCCACGATATTGGCCACTTTCGGACCAAAGAGGTTGGAGAGGTCTTCGTTAGTATAATCGGTGTCCTCTTCCACATCGTGGAGCAGGGCTGCACAGATCGAAGTAGAGCCTAAGCCTATCTCTTCGCAGGCTATTTGCGCAACGGCGATGGGATGGAGTATGTATGGCTCTCCCGAACGTCGGCGCACACCTTTGTGGGCCTGCTTGGCAAAATTGAAAGCCTTGGTGATGACATCCACTTTCTTGCGGTGGTTGGTGGCCAGATAGGTATCGAGCAACTTTTGGAAGGCTGCACTGATCATTTCCTCATCTTTCAACTCTTGAGGCGTAAGTTTTTTCGTCGTGTCGGTCATCATGATTGTGAAATTAAGGGGGTGGAGAAATGGCTCGAAGTGGTTGTGCCGTTGCTTATTTCACTTTGAGTTTTTGTCCGGGTTTGATTTTCGAACCAGAGATCTTGTTCTTTTTCTTGAGCTTCTCTACTGTGGTGTTGTTGCGCTTAGCGATGTCGGAGAGTGTGTCGCCTTTCTTGACCGTTGTAGAGGAGTTTTTCTCGGTTTTCCTTGTTCTCTTGGTATCTGCCGTCTTGCTGTGGCGTCCTTTACGCTTGCCGCTCTTGCTGTTGCTGCGATTGTCGTCGCGCTCATCAGTCCGGCTGTGGCGCGTACTGCGCGTGTGGCGGCGTGTCTCCGCTCTGCTCTCGCGGTTGCTGGAGGACGTTGTCTCCTGTCGGTCTGCACGGCTGGAGCGACTGCGTGTGGTGCGCGGTGCCTCTGTTTCGTCCACTTCCACTTCGGCACGCTGCGTCAAGAGTTCATCCGCGCGGTAGTTGTAGACACTATCGCGCAAGTCGATAAACCGTTCTGTGGCGTCCTGAGGTAGGGTGAGCGAGGAGAGGGCAGAGAGTCCCGGAATAATATCTGTTTTGTACTGCGGATTGAGTGCGCGAACAACTTCGATGTCTACTTTGCAAAGTTCGGCCACCTGCTGCATGTGGAGCGTGCGGTCAACGAGCACCGTGTCCGTCAGTATCGGATAGCGACTCTTCATCGGTGCGATGTTGTGGTCGCAGTAGTAGTTCATCACGTAGTTAGCAGCTATGAATGCGGGCACGTAGCCGCGTGTTTCATTGGGCAGGTAGCGATAGATTTTCCAATAGTCGCGCTCTCCACCTGCTCTGCGAATGGCTTTGCTCACTTGCTGAGGCCCTGCATTGTAGGCCGCGAGGACGAGATTCCAATCGCCATAAATATTATAGAGGTCTTTGATATACTTGGCGGCAGCCCAACTGGCTTTGTAGGGGTCCATGCGCTCATCAACGAGACTGTTTATCTTCAAGTCGTAGCGGCGGGCTGTAGTGATCATAAACTGCCAGAGGCCAGCGGCTCCAGCATGGCTGATGGCCGTTGGGTCGAGACCTGATTCAACAACGGGTAGATATTTCAGTTCGAGCGGTAGGCCGTAGGCGTCGAGTGCTGCCTCGAAGATGGGGATATAATAGTTGCCTGCACCGAGCATATAGCTCACCTTGTTGCGCAACTCCTCTGTGTAGCGGTCGATGAACTTCTGCACGATTTGGTTGTAGGGCATCTCCATCTTGTTGGGTAAGCGTTGCAATCGCTCGCGGTACACCTCTGGAGCGTATGTCACATTATAGTTTGAGGTGGTTGCGGTAGTGTCAACGTAGAGATACTTTTTGGCCAACCATTTCTGAAGTTGGACACTCTCGTTGCTATTCATACCTTCGGGTATGTCGAAGACTTCATCACGGTTGGTAATGGAGTCGTGAACTGTGATTTCGCTTTGTGCTGCGAGGCCTGCGGGAAGAACCGTCAGAGCCAATGTGAGGAATATCTTGTTGATTTTGTTCATACTGTTCTTTAGCGTGTGCCCCACAATGCTAAGGGGGCTGTGTCCCAACGTAAAGATGTTCGTTGGGGTTAGAAATTAAAACTACAACCGATGCCGTAGGAAGTTTGGCGAATCAGAGGTGTCGACTGCTGGATAACGGCCGGCTGGAGCTGCATACTCAAGTCGGGCGAAATATCGAACACAGAGAGCTGAGCATCTACATAGGCGTCGATCACGCTCAAGGCGTAAACGCCCACGAAGGCAAAGATACTCATGTCGCGATAACGGCGATAGCGGTTTTTGCGGTTTTTGAAGATGGTTTTGAAGCGTTCTTCCTTCCCTGTGATATCGTAGTTGGGAGGAAGCATATTCAGATACGACTTTGTGTTTGGGTCGTCGTCCATAATGTCCAGATAGGCTTGCGAATAGTCGCGGTACATCTGCTGGTTCCACATGAGGGCGTAAGTACAGCCCAAGAAACCACCGTAGAAGATAGGCAGTTTCCAGTATTTGCGATTATAGATCTGTCCCGCACCTGGGCACACAAGTGCCAACCAGAGGGCGCGCTTAGGATCGGGAACAAAGGCAGTTTTTGTGGCCTTTTTGAGATTCTCCTTCATGACGCTCTCCGCCATCTTTCGCAGGCGCACCGTGTCGGCTGGCAGCTTCCCCTCTTGTGCCTTCTTGACCGTGTCGGTCAGCATCTCAATGGTTTCGCCCTTCAGCATTTCTGCCTCAATGGCTTTCTGCTGCTTCTTGGCTTTTTTGCTGATAGCTTTCACGGACGAGACCTTTGTGGAGTCGTCCACAATAAGACGTGCTTGCGCCGCTCCCTTCGCAGGTGCGAGGAAAGCGGCGACCAAAATAATGAGGATGTATTGCGATAGCGTTTTCGTCATTGTTGTAGGAGTGGCCAAAGGCCTAACTTCTCATCTTGTCGAACATAGCGATGATTTTCTCCAATTCTTCTTCGTTGCCGAAGTTGATAGTGATTTTGCCTTTGCCTTGCTGTGAACAAGTCATCTGCACCTTGGTTTGGAAGAAGTCGCTGAGCCGACCTTTTAGTTCGTTGTATTCTTCAGGCAAGCGGTTCTTGCGGTTGCTCAACTGGTGCCGACCGCTCTTTACAGTCTCGCCAGCGTTGAGGGCCTTTACCATTTCTTCCACTTGTCGAACGCTGTAGCCCCGTTCCTGCACTTCTTTGAACAGTCTCAGCATCACGCTGGGCTCTTGCGCACCGAGAATGGCGCGGGCATGGCCTTGGTCGATGGATTTATTGCGCAGAGCCAGCTGCACAGGGGCGGGAAGTTTGAGGAGACGCAAGGCGTTGGCCACCGTGGCCCGCCTCTTACCCACTTTCTCGCTCAGTTCCTCCTGTGTGAGGTGGTACTGCTCGATGAGCTTTTGATAAGCCAACGCCACCTCAATGGCGTTGAGGTCTTCGCGCTGGATATTCTCCACCAGCGCCATTTGCATCATATTTTCATCGTTGGCGGTGCGGACGTAGGCGGGAATTGTTGTGAGACCTGCCAATTTTGAGGCGCGCCAACGTCGCTCACCGGCAATAATCTCATAGCTCTCGTCGTCCATCTGTCGCAGTGTGATGGGCTGGACGATGCCCAACTGGCGGATGCTTTCTGCCAACTCCTCCAGCGCGTCTTCGTCAAACTCATGGCGGGGCTGGTTGGGGTTGGGGACAATCCTGTCAACGGGGATTTCGTTGATAGACGAACTGCCGCTGGTGTGTATTTCGTCGGCCGTATCAATCAAGGCATCGAGGCCTCGACCCAATGCGGGGAATTTCTTGTGTACTGGCATTGTTTTTTTCTTTTGTTCTATTCTCGGACGGACCTAAAGAAGCGAACCACTCCGATAAGCCTTTCTCTGAGGATGCTTTACTTCTCGCTCGTTTGTTTCTCTCGCTCTATGAGTTCGCGAGCCAGCGACAAATGGTTCTTTGAACCAGTGGATTCCGCATCGTAGAGAATGGCGGGCAAACCATGGCTGGGCGCTTCGGAGAGCTTCACGTTGCGCTGAATAACGGTCTTGAACACCAGTTCCTGGAAGTGGCGCTTCACTTCGTCGTAGATCTGGTTGGCCAAACGCAGGCGACTGTCGTACATCGTTAGGAGGAAACCCTCTATCTCCAATCTGGGATTGAGCTTCTTCTTGATGATGCGGATTGTGTTCAGCAATTTGCTGATTCCCTCTAAGGCAAAGTATTCGCACTGCACGGGAATGATGACAGAGTCCGCAGCCGTGAGACAGTTGACCGTGATCAGTCCTAACGAAGGACTACAATCAATGAGAATATAATCATAGAGGTCTTTGACGGGTTTGAGAAGCTCGGAGATAATGTACTCGCGTTTTTTGAAGTTGAGCATCTCCACTTCAGCCCCTACCAAATTGATATGGGAAGGAACCACATCCAGCCCCTCAATTTCGGTTGTGTAAATGGCTTCGCGTATGTCGCCGCGATTCACAATACACTCGTAGATAGACGTGTCTATCTCGTTGAGGTTAACACCTAATCCGGAAGAGGCGTTGGCTTGCGGGTCAGCGTCGATGAGGAGAACTTTCTTTTCGAGCGTTGCCAGAGAGGCAGCCAGATTCATCGAAGAGGTGGTCTTTCCAACACCGCCTTTTTGGTTCGCTATTGCGATGATTTTTCCCATGGGTTCCAATTCGTTATTTAGGTCGCAAAAATAACAAATAATCGTGGAACACTCATGGATAATAGCCTTTTTTAGTATTTTTGCAACGTTTTTTTGTGGAACGATAACCTTTTGCCCGTCGGTTCGCTTACGGGATTTGTTTCTTTTTTTATGACAGAAAATAGACCCTATATTCTTATCTCCAACGATGATGGCTACCAAGCTGGTGGCATTAACTTTTTGATCGACACGCTCAAGTCCGTGGCCGATTTGTTAGTGGTAGCTCCCGACGGCCCGCGGTCGGGATTCAGCACTGCCATCACATCGGCCCACCCCATTCATGCCGTCCTCATTCGCAAGGAACCGGGCCTAACGGTTTATGCTTGTTCTGGCACGCCAACGGACTGTGTCAAACTGGCTCTTAATCGCTACATCGAACGCCGCCCAGATCTCGTTATAGGTGGTATAAATCATGGTGACAATTCCAGCGTAAACGCTCATTATTCGGGCACTATGGGCGTGGTGCAGGAAGCTGCCATGCAGGGCCTCCCTGCTGTGGCTTTCTCGCTTTGTGATATGAGTGCAAAAGCTGATTTTACGCCTTTGCGCCCTTATCTGATCGACATCACGATGAAGGCTCTCATGGCGGGTCTGCCAGAATTCACTTGTTTGAATGTAAACTTCCCCAAACGCGCTAAATTTGAGGGTGTTCGCATCTGTCGGATGGCGCGAAGTCGTTGGGAAAAAGATATCAAAGATTTAGACAATGCTGGGCGTAGTGGCAACTGGTATTGGCTCGTAGGCGACTGCCAAGAATTAGAGCCTAATGCCACCGATACTGACCGCTGGGCGCTCTCCCACGGCTATGTAGCTATTACGCCGACAACGCTCGACAACACGGCCACACGCTTGATGCCGATGCTGAAAAGTCTGTTCTAACTTCCCTCGGACGGGTCGGACCAGTTGGACTTATCGGACCTGTCCGAGAAAACAAGCAATCCCTTATGCGCTACTTCCTTATTGCTGGTGAGGCCAGCGGAGATTTACACGCGGCCCATTTGATGAAAGCTCTGCAGGCTGAAGATCCCGAAGCTGAGTTCCAATATTATGGTGGAAACAATATGCAGGCCGTTGCGCCGGGATGCTTGCGCCACTACGAGGACTTGGCCTATATGGGGTTTATTCCTGTGTTGCTCCACGCTCGCACTATCCTGCGCGGGATGCGGCAGTGCAAAGAGCAGATTAGAGCCTATCGGCCGGATGTGGTCATACTGGTGGACTATCCTGGTTTTAATCTCTCCATCGCGCGCTTTGTTCACGCGGAGCAAATCTGCCCTGTGTTCTATTATATCTCCCCTAAAATCTGGGCTTGGAAGGAGCAGCGTATCAAAAATATCCGGCGCGACATCGACCGCCTTTATTCTATCCTGCCGTTTGAGGTAGACTATTTCAAACGGAAACACAACTATCCCATCACTTATGTAGGCAATCCCACCATGGATGAGGTGGATGCTTTTGTCCGTCAGCACGGACTGCCTGCTCCCAACGGACGCACCCTCGCCTTGCTGCCTGGCAGCAGACGGCAGGAGGTATCGGACAATCTCTCGCGTATGCTCTTAGCGGCTGCTCCCGTACTTGCGGAGCGCGATATGCTGGCTGAGATTGCCGTTGCTCCGGCTTTGCCGCTCGATTTCTATGAGCGCATCATCAGTGCGTCGGGCGTGGAGCGCAGCAGGGTGAAACTGGTGGAGAATCAGACTTATGCGTTGCTGTCGCGCTCAACGGCGGCTCTCGTCACCTCTGGGACAGCCACGCTCGAAACGGCTCTGTTCCGCGTTCCGCAAGTGGTGTGCTACTACATCACTTTGGGACCACTCTTCCGCCTACTGCGTCGCCTCTTTTTGAAAGTTCCTTTCGTCTCTTTGGTCAATCTCGTAGGCGGCGAAGAGATTGTGCCCGAACTCATAGCCGATGAAATGAACGTTGGGAATGTTCGCCGCCAACTGGAGTCTATTCTCCCCAACGGCAGTTGCCGCGAAGGGCAGTTGCAGGGCTATGAGCGAATGGCCAAGATTCTCGGGCAGCCCGGCGCTCCCGAACACGCTGCTCAGGACATGGTCAAGACGCTGAAAGACAAGAGAAACGCCCAATAGTCCGCCTCATCTGTCTTCTCTGAAAAAGTTTCTCCCAACTCGTCCTACTGCTCCGAATCGTCGAAGTTTCCATAAAAGAGAATCGCCACCGCTGGCTGATTTTCTGCTCTCCTAAGAAAAATTGTGTAACTTTGCCTCAACATCACTAATAACACTATCCGTTATGCAAAAACTCGCACATCTTTTTGCTCAAAAACTGCTTCAAGTTGAAGCTATCAAACTGCAACCCGAAACTCCCTTCACTTGGGCCAGCGGTTGGCTCTCTCCGTTCTATTGTGACAACCGCAAAGTGCTCGCCTTCCCTGACGTGCGCTCTTTCGTGAAACTCGAACTGTGTCGCCTCATCCTCGAAACTTACCCTGAAGCTGAGGCTGTGGCTGGCGTGGCTACGGGGGCTATCGCGCAAGGGGCTCTTGTGGCCGACGAACTGGGACTCCCCTTCAGCTATGTCCGTTCAAAACCCAAAGACCATGGGATGCAGAATCTCATTGAGGGACAAGTGGCTCCTGGTGCTAAAGTTGTCGTGGTGGAGGACTTGATTTCCACGGGCGGCAGTAGTTTGAAGGCTGTGCAGGCTTTGCGCGACCACGGCTGCGAGGTGCTCGGCATGGTGGCCAGTTATACCTACGGTTTCGAAGTGGCTCGCAAGGCGTTTGAGGAGGCTAATGTCGAACTCACCACGCTGACCAACTACGAAGCAGTGGTGGAAACGGCTCTCCAAACAGGATATATCAGCGAGCAGCAAGTTCCCTTGCTCCACGATTGGCGCAAAGACCCCGCCAACTGGGGCAAGAAATAAATGGCAGCCTTAGTCTTTCGTCGGGAAAGATTCTGATGTCCGCCCCTCCCACGGGGTAGGCTCGGCCCGATGAGTGAGCAATTCTTTATCATCATATAGCCCTTTCCGCGCACTCTTATGGAGTGGTGGAAGGGGCTTATTGTGTCCGTTTCCTTATTCCTCGTATCTTTTTATTATCTTTGCCGCCCAACAAATACAATAAGAATATGGGATTAAGCAAATATGAAAGCGAAGTGAAACATGTGGCGCAGCCGCAGCAGCAACTATACGAACGTTTCAGCAACCTACGCAATCTGGAGGGCATCAAAGAGCGTCTCTCCGATCCCGCCGTACAAGAGCGCATGGCGGCAGAGTTGCCCGCCGACAAGTTGGAGCAGGCTCGCCAGCAGTTTCAGAACGTAGAATTTACGGAGGACACCATCTTGCTCACAACGCCTGTGGGAAAAATCACCTTCCGCGTGGTGGAACGCGAAGAACCCAAACTCGTCAAGATGGGGAGCGAAGGCAGCCCCATCCCCTTGACCATCTGGATTCAGATGCTCCCAACGGATGCTTACTCCAGCAAACTCCGCGTCACCGTTGGGGCGGAAGTCAATATGTTTATGAAAGGCATGGTGGCAAAACCTCTCCAGCAGGCTGCCGATGGGTTGGCCAACATCTTGAGCGTACTGCCATGATGCGCCATTGGAGTTGGGCGGTGACGCTTGCAATCCTCTTTTTGCTCTCGGCGTGTTCGTCCACGCCAGAGTATGCTCGCGTACGCGCTTTCTATCGTTGTGCCAACGTGGCAGGAGCTCCGGCTCTGATGCACGCCTTAGCTCCCAACAGCGGTGTGTTCTGCACCATCCGTTTCTCGGGAAGTATGAGTTATGTGGACTATATGAACACCGCGGGGGAGCGGTCGCGCCAGAATCTCTCGGCAGCTGACAAATCCTACGGTATGCCGCAGTTTATCGCCGGCTTTATCGTGGGTCAGCTTCCCACGGCAACGCTGTCTGGCAAAGGACTGGTGGCCTACGACTTGGTATGCCCCAACTGCTACGCTTCTTCTTTCATCCAACGCTCCTTGGAATTCTCCACACAGGATGCCACACTCGTCCATTGCAGTAGGTGCCGACGCATCTACAGCCTTGCCAACGAAGGCGCCGTGGTGGAAAATGCGCAGAGCGAAAAGGACAAGAAACTCTATCAATACCACATCCAATACGGCAATAATGCGATGGTCATCACCAACTGACAAAGCATAACAATCAATAAAGGCTCATTCCCCCTTATAGATAAGAGGATACAACATTGTTGCAGGTATCTTTTTATCACTTATACTTCTTAAAAAAACAATAGCTTTAGCTAAATAGAAGCTTAAAAGAGAATATACATTTTGCTATTAAATAAGGCTTTTTAATTGTATATTCTCTTTTTTTCTGAAATTACAAACAAAAAAAGTATTATATATTTGCAACATACATATATAATATCTATTTTTGCAAAAACCAAGTTAACAATATACAGATTTTTTTGAATTATGTATAAGTCCATAAGTTTTCAATAATGAAAGTTCATCTTAACGCTCGAAGTTAAGTGAATATATAATTCTTTATCTAAATCCTTACATTATGAAAAAGATCTTTCTTTTAATTGTACTTCCTTTAGTGATGGTGCTATTCAGCGGCTGCAAGGAAGACTCTTTCGATTTGAATGATTACACTGAGAGTAAGCATTATGTTAATTCATACGTGCTGCCCAACACCATGGTTGTAGAACCTGCTAAGACTGCTGAGGGTACGCCTGAAGGTTTGAAAGTACGCTTTGATGGGGTTGTTCTGACTCATTTCGCTGGTACGTATGATCCCGGCTTTCTTCAGATTGCAAAAGTTAATGGTGATACGGCATACAATAAGGAGATAAGACACTTCAGACAGGAAGCATTGGGAACACCCATTCGCAGTATCAATGTCGTAACACTTGACAATATGGACGCAGCACATCCTGCTGGTAGTTCGCTCAATGATGTACTGACAGTGAAAAGCGTTCCACTCAATGACTATTTTAAGCACCATTATGACAGAAAGTTTTTTCGTACGAATCAAGAGCAGATTCTAAAGTTATCAGCAAATCAAGTGTTAGAAAAGATGTGGGATGATTCGTTCTTACATTTCTATTATACAGCAAATCCTGCTCTTGTACTTCCACCCGTAGAAGTCACCATTGAACTACAAAATGGAACAACCTTAAAGACAAGGAGCAATCAATGAATGTACTTTTTCATTCATTGAGCTGATATAAAAGAGGAAAGTAGCCACAACGAAACAGTGGGCTACTTTCTTTTTTCTGATAATTTTCAAACAGCAGCGTAAAGAGAACTCCTTTTCCTCTTATTTATCCCATAAAGATACGGTTATCTCAATTTACCTCCCGAAAATTTGTCAGTTTCCGAATCATAGCTTATCTTTGCACCCAGTTCTGCCCGAATGGTGGAATGGTAGACACGAGGGACTTAAAATCCCTTGGTCAGTAATGGCTGTGCGGGTTCGAGTCCCGCTTCGGGCACGGAAAGTTCCCAATCACCTCGTGTGGGGCGGTTGGGACTTTTTAGTATTTGTTGGCAGAACGGTGGCTCAGAACTTTCGGTAAGTGCCTTGCCTTCGTCCCTCCGATAGGGCTGCTCAACGCTCCAAACATGGAATTCAACGATTATGGGAAGAAACAAATTTTCAGCAAAGGAAATAAAGGCTATCAGTAAGCTGTTGCGCAGAAAGAATGTAGGCAACCGCTATCAGCAGAAGCTCATACGCCATCAGTTGCGTGTGGACTACGAATTCAACATCTCCGACTTCAACGAGCCGGGCAAGGCGTTTGGCGAGGAGGATTTGCAGGCTACCATCGACCGCGGAGCAATCCAGGTGCTAGACGATGCTACCATCGAAGCGATGAAGGCGAAACGTGCGCGCGACAAGGCACAAAGAGAGACCGAGCAAATGCAGGATGCTGTGGACACGGGAGAAGCCACCGACTGGCAAGAGGCTATGCGCGAATGGCAGGCTTGGGAGGACGGACAGAAAACGGAAGAATAACGACAACAGCCGTATGGAAAACTTCGCAGCTATTGATTTCGAAACGGCCAACAACCAGCGCACGAGCGTGTGTAGCGTGGGCGTTGTCATTTATAGGAATGGCGTTAAGGTGGACCAGTTCTATTCGCTCATCAAGCCCGAGCCCGAAGTTTACAACTACTTCTGCACGCAGGTGCATGGTCTCACGGAGGCCGACACGCAGAACGCACCGCTCTTCCCCGAGGTATGGGCTGAGATTGCGCCCCGCATAGAGGGTTTGCCCCTCGTGGCGCACAACAAAGCCTTCGACGAAAGTTGCCTGAAAGCCGTATTCCGCTGCTATCAGATGGACTACCCCGATTATCCTTTCTATTGCACTCTTGCGCGCTCCCGACAAGTGTGGCCCGAAGGCTCTCACACCCTCGATCTCATCGCAGCTCGCTGTGGCTACGACCTTCAAAACCACCACCATGCTTTGGCCGATGCCGAGGCCTGTGCTGCCATCGCGCGGAAGATACTTTGAGATATTCTACTCCTTTACTTTGTACGACGACATCCTTTGTCGTCTTTTTTATACATTACCTTAATTCCGCAGCATAAATTCTTGTGAGAACTCCAAGCGTCTGAGAAACAAAGTTCTCAAAACACTTGGATATGTCAGAAATTCACCTATCTTGGTGCTGCAAACATAACAAGTAAGCAAATTACATTTTATAATGGGCGTGGAGCAAGCGAAAAGAACTTCGACATACAGAACAATGACTTCGGATGGGCACATCTGCCCTTTTCCTTTATGGCTGAGAACATGGTTTTCATGATCAAAATGGGTGAGAACGGGAAGGCAGAACGTTCTAAACCTATATACAAATAAAACCTACTACTCTGAGATCTTCATTGAATAAACAGCATTTCTTTGTGCTTTTTCATACTTCCCCATTGGTTTGGGTGGGGGATTTCATGACTATGCAAGAACTCTCTCTCCCCAAAAAACTCGTATCAACGTATAAAGCTCCAAAAACTCATCTCAATGTATAAAATTATCTTACAAGGAATAATGCTGCGGAATTGAGGTTTTATATAGTTGTGAATAACTCCAATTGTTTATGGGGAGTTATAACCTCAACTCTTTCCTGTAAATCAAAATTGAAGACCATAGCTTCTACCATAGAGTGTCTGTTTTCAATTTTTCCACCATTATGATAGAAATGTTCTTTTTTCACAACATTGAAACGGTGCCAGAAACGCTTTATCATCTCATTTGGTCGATAATCATTGTGATGCCAGGTGGAAAGAATAAATTTTGCACGAGTTTGTGATAATGCATGGAAAAGTTCTTCTTCATCTTTCTCCGTCCACCCATTATAATAGTCTACATATCGACCATAATATGGTGGATCACAATAAATAATATCACCCTCACCAGCTTGTGCTATAGTTTCAAGAAATGAAGCATTATTAAAATTCCACTCTTCTTTTCTGATAATCTGAGCGACACTTCTTATTTGATTACAAATTTTTGTAATATATGCAGGTGCAAATCGTTCAGGCTTTTTACAAAATGGAATATTCCAATCACCACTTTTATTAAAACGCATCATTCCATTAAACCCTGCTCGAGACAAGAAAATAAAGTCATAAGGACTATGTTCTTGATTAAACCTGCTGCGAACAAGACGATAATGCGCATATCCATCTTCGTCTGCCATCTCTAATAGCTTACTTTCACGCTCAAGATATGTACGCATAGTATAAGGCGTTATCTTTCCACTTTGCACCTGCTGGTAAAAATTTATGATGTGTGGATTGGTATCGCCTACGATGTGCGTACCCTTTACAGGGGAATTGAATCCAACAGCACCCGTACCAAAGAATGGTTCTATCCACCTTGCGTTGAGCGAAATGCCCGATCTCAAAATCAAGTTGTTTATCCATGGGACTAATTTGGTCTTGATGCCTTGTGATTTTATAGGAGGAATGATAACAGCCATATTTATTTCTTTAGTTTAGTAAGTATCTTATGTCCTTTTTCTAAATACTTTTGATAAGTTTTGAGATTATTGTAGCGAGGTTTGCCTATGCCTGCTTTTGTTGCATCAGCTGCATTGTAGAAGTTCATCCAATAGTGGTCGAAAACATCTTCGCCAAGTTTTGAAAAAGTACCTTCTCCACTTACAAGTTTATCAATATCAACGATACCTCCAATATTTCTCGTATTGCCACTTCCGGGTCTGTCGCATGCAATTTTCCATTTGGGCTGTACAAAGAAAATAAATTGCTCAATAACTGACTTTATCACATCAAGTTCATCAATGCCATATACATCTTTTTCGTTTTCCTCAACAACGCTCTGTTTGTAAAGCATTCCAAGTACAAGATGACATTTGTAATCGCCGTATGGATAATCCGTATTCTTTTTTACTCTCCGATTACGGAAATATCCCCAATAAGAGCCAAGTGTAAGTCCATTCACTTTCTTGTCTTCTCCATAATAACTCGACTTGAAATCTACGGCAAAGAGGTTGCCTTCCTTGTCCTTGAAAGTAAGGTCAGGATAAAAGTTCTGAGTTGAAGGAAGTTCTAATGTAAGCCCATTCCGTTTGGCAAAGGCATCAAGTTTAGGAATAAGTATGATTTCTATGATTTTAGATACTACTTTCGTGTCATTGGTTATCGTGTAGATGTTTTTATTTACATCTATAAAGCCTTTTACTATCCAATCATTGTTCTTTGTTTCAAGTAAGGCCTTGTATGATTTTATCTCTTCGGTCAGAAGTTTTTCAAATTCCTTTTTATCCATATTTTTATATTCGATGAGAATTATTGCTAAGCCTCTCAAAATTGTCTTATAAGACTTTTCAAATTCTCTTATAGGACAATTTTAATTCTCTTATAAGACATTTTTTATCATCTGACAGGCTCTGATAATCAATATGTTGTAAACCTTAATTCCACAGCATAAATTCTTGTGAGAACTCCAAGTGCCTGAGAAACAAAGTTCTCAAAACACTTGGATATGTCAGAAATTTCACCTATCTCGGTGCTGCAAACATAACAAGTAAGCAAAAATTTGACATGACGAAGGTAGCAATTAAAAACGAGAATATCACTTCTTTCGGTGGAATTTACCATATTATGGACGTTTTCTCAAAGTTGGGCTTTGAAAAACTTACCGAATCTGTATTGGGCAAACGTGGAAGTAGCGGCAAAGCATTCTGTTATGGAAGT
>QWCI01000042.1_pt1 | contig 48076 bp, 31 predicted proteins | sample 1972541 | NCBI WGS metagenome assembly QWCI01 (sample SAMN09866712, study PRJNA288562) | Human oral metagenome isolate term3_saliva, whole genome shotgun sequencing... | isolation source: mouth | host: Homo sapiens | place: USA: California | reverse complement strand
CCCCGTATAGATAAAGGGGATACAAGCAGTTTCAGGTCTCTTTTTGGCATATAAGAGAAAAAGAGACCCATTTTAGGTCTCTTTTTGTCACTTATGCCCAAAAAAGATTCTGACACCTCAGATTATGAAGCATATCACTAATACTTGATTGATCATAAGCAACTGAAGTTTTAGTTTGCATTTCTGCTAACCCCGAAATAACCCCCAAAAGTTTTCTGTCTCACTTTTGGGGGTTATTTCAAAATCTGCGCTATCATAAATATCCTTATTGCGTTTTCAGATACAATAAGGATGTCAGTTCATATCTTTATTGCGTCAGCTCACATCCTTATTGCGTTTTCAGATGCAATAAGTTTATCCGCTTACGCGCTTATTAAACCTACTCCCCTTAGCGATGTAGTGCACTCACCCACTGTCCCCGGCGGGGACACACCATGCTTAACCGCGGGTGATACCCAAAGGGCGAACCCGTGGATGGGCAACGACACAAACCTCCGACGCAGGAAGCGTCGCACAGCACCCACCTCTCCATCCCAAGAGTTCATTTTTTTTGTTGTCACGTCGTCACGTTGTCACACTTTGAGCATAACAACTTGATAACGTATATATTACGTGTGTGACAACGCGTGATAACGGTGTGACAACAAAGAGAAATTGTTGTCACGCATATAAATCCCTATCTATCAGCATCTTCTCTTTCTCCGTGACAACGTGACGACAAAAATCGAGTATTTTCTTAGGAGGAGAGAGGAAGAATGCTCCCTCAACGCTGTCAGTGCGACGCTTCCTGCGTCGGAGGTTTGTGCATCACTTCCCCACGGGTTCACCCTCACTCTGCTCGGGTATCACCCGCGGTTAAGCATGGTGCGCCTCCGCCGGAGGCGTCAGTTACTCTGTACTGCTATGACTATGGCTGTGGAGGCTGAGCAGTGGTGGAGTATTGACAGAGCTGTAGGTGGAGTTGGTCACAGACTGTACATAGACTTTTTTCGATGTGTCTGAGGCGATGGTATGATTATAGACTGTCACGATATGCAGGGGCAGAGGACTTCCTCGCGCATCCTCACTATCCCCGCCGGAGGTGTAAGTTACTCTATTTTGCTGCAGGCTTAGTGTTGACGAAGCTATGTGTGGAGTTGCCTACCGATAGTGCATAGACTTTTTACGATGTGTGTGAGGAAGCGTAAGATAGACTTCCCTCGTGCTCACCCACTGTCCCCAGCGGGGACACACCATGCGTAACCGCGGGTGATGCCCGAAGGGTGAACCCGTGGATGGGCAACGACACAAACCTCCGACGCAGGAAGCGTCGCACAGCACCCACTGCGGCTCGTGTGGAGTTTCTCCCTCAACGCTTTCAGTGCGACGCTCGCCTGTACACTGCCTTAATGAAGGAAAATATGTATTTTTTTGTATTATTTAAAAGTTTCTTTATATTTGCAGATGTATAACTTTTAACACAAAAATGCTTGCCGCTTTGCTTTCTAAAGAACCAGAAGGCGGACACAGTGTAATCTAAACAATATAAACATTATTCATTTCAACCTGCCCAACTTCCCGATACGGCACTCCTAAAAAGCAGAACGACAAGGAGACAAAAAGAGGAAGCGAAAAATTTATGAACAAAAAATTACTCAAGAATTTCTGTGCTGTGTTCCTCGCATGGTTCATGGCCTTGTTACTCCTTCCGCAGTCCGCTCAAGCGCAGAGGAAAGAAGCCTATATTGTGAAAAGCAGCGATCAGAAAACGCTAACGTTTTACTATGATGATCAGAAATCATCCCGCACGGGCACTGTGTGGGGAATTGAGGAGACGAGGACGGGGGAGCTTGAAAATACACAGCCTGCTTGGTCTGGAACGTGGACTAGGCAGAGTACCAAGTTACTACCGCTGTCTTCGATGCTTCGTTCAAGAACTATCTTCCCCAAAGCACTGAGAATTGGTTTCTTCATTTAATAAATCTGGAGAAAATAGAAGGATTGACAAATCTCAATACATCTAAAGTCACTACGATGAGTGGAATGTTTGCTGATTGCCAGAATTTAACTTCCCTCGATCTCTCTAACTTCAAGACGGAGAACGTGCAAAACATGAGTATAATGTTTGATGGCTGCCAGAATTTAACATCCCTCAATCTCTCCAACTTCAATACGGAGAACGTGCAAAACATGAGCTTTATGTTTTTGGGCTGCTCAAGTTTAACTTCCCTCAATCTCTCCAACTTCAAGACGGAGAACGTGAAAAACATGGGTGAAATGTTTTATGAATGCAAGAATTTAACTTCCCTCGATCTCTCCAACTTCAATACAGAGAACGTGCAATACATGAGTGAAATGTTTTATGGCTGCCAGAATTTAACTTCCCTCAATCTCTCCAACTTCAAGACAGAGGACGTGCAATACATGATTGGAATGTTTGAGGGCTGCTCAAGGTTAACTTCCCTCGATCTCTCCAACTTCAAGACGAAGAACGTGAAAAACATGAGTGTAATGTTTGATGGCTGCCAGAATTTAACTTCCCTCAATCTCTCCAACTTCAATACAGAGGACGTGCAAGACATGAGGGGAATGTTTTATGGTTGCCAGAATTTAACTTCCCTCAATCTCTCCAACTTCAATACAGAGGACGTGCAAGACATGAGGGATATGTTTTTGGGCTGCTCAAGTTTAACTTCCCTCAATCTCTCCAACTTCAATACAGAGGACGTGCAAGACATGAGGGATATGTTTTTGGGCTGCTCAAGTTTAACTTCCCTCGATCTCTCCAACTTCAATACAGAGAACGTAAAAAACATGGGTGCAATGTTTTCTCGCTGTTATAATTTAACTTCCCTCAATCTCTCCAACTTCAAGACGGAGAACGTGCAAAACATGAGCTATATGTTTTATGAATGCAATTCTCTACAAACCATCTATTGCAATAATACTTGGACATGTTCGAATTCTCAATATATGTTCAATAATTGTACGAGTCTCCAAGGAGCAGTGCCTTACCATGGAAGTAAGACAGATGACTCCATGGCGAATCCTGAAACAGGATATTTCACAAAGAAAGAAAGTACGGGAGTTGCTACGGCTACCACTGAAGCCAATGCAAACATCCAAGCTATTTACTCTACTGACGGAAAAAGACTCAACGAGCTACAGCACGGGCTGAACATCGTCCGTATGAGCAATGGAACTACGCAGAAGATTCTCCGCAAGTAGTGTTCTCCCTCAAAATAGAAATTTCCCCACTAACTGCTCGCTGCGAGTAAGTTTGTGGGGATTTTCTTTGGTATAAAAACAATCATCTGCAAAACACGGAAAGGAGGGAGAGAGAAAAAAGCGAGAAAAAGGAAGAGTTTGTAAGGGAAAGATATGTGGCTACGACAAGAAATCCGTATTTTTGCCAAATATGCCGAAATCAAACAAGTTAAGAAAAATAGGAAAGGTGGCACTATGGGTGGTTTGCACACCAATAGTCCTCTTCCTCATACTGGCCCTACTGGTTTATCTTCCACCAGTTCAGAACTTTATAGTCCAGCGCGTTTGTACGCATTTCAGCGAAACAACAGGCGTTCAGTTTTCCGTCGATAATGTTCGACTAGCTTTTCCGTTGGATCTCAACGTGAATGGTGTGAAAGCAGTGCAGAAAGGCGACACGCTGCTCAACGCACGCACCGTTCGACTCAATTTGGAAATGCTCCCTCTCTTTCATGGGCAAGCCAATGTGAGTGGGATTGAATTAGACGTGTCGCGAATAGATACAAAAAACTATATCTCAAATACACGCATCAAAGGAGTTGTGGGGCATCTCACAGCAGAAACGAAAGGCGTGAATTGGCAAAAACAGGACGCTCATGTTCAGTTGGCACAACTGCGCAATTCAGACATAACAGTGGCTCTCGCCGATAGTGCGCTCGACGATACTACGACCACCAAGAGCCATTGGCGTATCCGCGTGGATGAAGTCAGTCTCGAAAATGTCAAAGCTCGTGTAGCATTGGCTGGAGCTTTGCCCACCACGCCTCCCCAAAAGGCGCATCACACTATTTGGGTGGCGGCTCAATTGAAAAAGGCGGTGCTCACCGATGGCGACTTCGACACAGGTAAGGCGTATTATGCCTTCCGCAGCTTGAATATCAAGAAGGGGAATGTGGCTTATACGCCCAATGGGGCTGACGGCACTTGGATACCAAAGAATCCCATCCCTGCAATTCCTGCCGACCGTCAACGAAACTACAAAGACAGTGTGCGCATTGCCTACACTTATAGCGATAACGTGGCAGCACTGGAACGCTGGAGTCCATTCCCCGTAGAGACAACAGGGCGCGGGAAACAATGGAAAATGCGCACAGCATCCAGCAATTCAACTACACTACAAACGTCCACAAAGCCATTCGATCCAACAAACGTTGTAGTGACAGGGCTAAACGCACAAATAGACACGCTCAGTTACAACCATGCCGGCGTTTTGCGCTTGGGTGTGCGCCACGTTGCCTTACAGGAGCAATGCGGTTTTGCAGTGAAAGAGCTCAGCGGAGCGGTGTATCTTGACAGCACACACATAGTGCTTCCTGCCCTCAACCTAAAAACGCCCTATTCTTCGCTGCGTGCCACGATAAATCTACCCTTCTCAGCTTTTGACAAAGGCAGTCGTACTTCAGTTAGTTTGAACCTCGTTGCAACGTTAGGGGCACCCGATGTGAAAAACTTGGCGCGCGGTTATCTTCCTGCTCGTTATCTCCGCCTCTATCCCAACCGAACGCTTTCGCTCAACGGGCGTTTCTCGGGGAATTTGGCTCATCTTGTCTTCCAAAACACATCTATCAACCTACCAGGAATACTGACTTTCAAGGGTAATGGACGACTGGACGGCATCACGGGAAGTACGCCTTCGGCTAGAATGAACTTTTCGCTCCGCACGGGAGCAACTCTCCCCTCACTCTTCAAAACTGTTTTGCCCAAAGTGGCCAAAACAGTTAGTATTCCTGCTGCGGTGGGGATGAAAGGTAACCTATCCTTCCACGGTTCCGACTACCAACTCAATGCGAACCTTGCAACAGGGCGCGGAAATGCTAAAGTGAAAGCACGCGTTAATCTGCAAACAGAGGCCTTTGATGTTCGCGTTGATGCTCGCCAACTCGCATTGCAGCAGTTCCTACCTAATATGGGGCTGTCGGCTTTTAGTGGGACACTCTCTGCGCGTAGCAGAAGTTTCGACGTACTCTCCCCCCGCGCCGGCCTCACGGTTGATGCTCGTGTTCGTAGTTTTAACTACGCCAATTATGATCTAAGCGGACTAGCTATCACGGTTCGCCAACAAGGTAGTACATCGAACGCTCAGTTCAGCATTAACAACGCGCTACTTACTGGAAAAGGAACGCTCCAAGCTACATTAGGTAGAGACATCTCCGGTCGATTGTCGAGCAATTTTGAGAAAATAGATTTCCGCAGGCTGGGCTTAACGGCGGACACTGTGCAAGGTGGCGGTCAGATAGACCTAAGCTTCCGCACCAATCGCACATTTACGGCTTACTCTGCATCTGGCCGACTTTCCGACCTCTTGGCAATGACGCCTCATAGAGGTTTCACGCCGGGCGATATAGATTTCTCAATCGGGACGGGCAATGATTCAACCCATGTCTTTGCTACCAGTGGCGACATGGTACTTCGACTCGGAACGCGGGGGAATGTTGATCGTCTTGTGCCGCGTCTCACGCGTTTCTTCAACCTGTTTGAAAAGCAACTGGCTCACCGTCAGCTCAATCAAGAGGTTCTCAAGAGTGAGCTACCAGTAATGGATTTCCATTTCGAAGCGGCGCGTACCAATTTTGTGAGCGACTACTTACGCATTAAAGGGTATCAGTTCCGCACGGCTTATATTGATCTCCATGCTCATCCTCTCTCAGGACTGTCGGGCCTCATCCGTGCCGACTCTATCACAACGGGTAAACTGCTTTTAGACAGTGTCAACTTAGCTATATCTCAAGATACTTCGGGCGTGGTTATTGATGGTAGTGTCCGAAACTACACGCGACGCAACCCAAATAAATTCAACGCGCAGCTACATGGTTATGTCCTTTCGCAAGGAGCTGGAATACAAGCTAAGTTCTTTGATGCTGACGGAGATAAAGGTTTCGATGTGGGCTTGCGCGCCGACGTTTTGCAAGATGGTATCAACATCGTTCTTTATCCCGAACAACCCGTTCTGGCTTATCGCAATTTTAGCATCAATAAAGACAACTACATTTTCTTGGGAAACAACAAACAGATTCGGGCAGATGTAAATTTAACGGCGGATGACGGTACAGGTCTTAAAATTTACTCTACTGCCACGGATAGTGTCAACGATATCACGCTTTCTGTGAACAATGTCAATTTAGGTGAGCTTTCCAATGTGCTTCCTTTCTTACCGAAGATGCAAGGTATGCTCTCGGGAGATATTCACTTCTTCGACGACCATAAGAGCATCAGTGCGATGGGTTCACTTCAAGCCAATAGTTTTGCTTTCGATGGTACACGCCTGGGACAGATTGGAGCTGATGTCACTTACTTGCCCAAATCGAACGGAGAACACTACGCTTCAGCCTTTATCAGTTCGGGTGGTATCGAAGTGCTCGAAGCAGAAGGTACATACGCTGACAAGAGCGGGGAATTTAACGTAAAAGGCAATCTACACGATTTCCCAATGCCTATGCTCAATGCCTTCCTTGAGGGAACTGATGTAGCATTACGCGGTAAAGCGGGAGGCGATTTCACGTTACAAGGAACAGCAAAGAACCCGATACTCAATGGCTCGTTAGATGTGGATTCTGGCCACGTTTACTCTGACGTCTACGGTTTTGACTTCCGCATGGAAGAAAAGCCTGTTGCTATCAACAACTCTAAGGTGCATTTTGAAAATTACAACCTCTACTCCACAGGGAAGAATCCGCTTGTTCTCAATGGCGACATAGATATGAGCAACACTAGCAAAGTATATTTAGACTTCAATGTAAAAGCAAAAGATTTCGAACTTATCAATGCTCAACGTAAGCGCAATTCGCTAGTGTTTGGAAAAATCTATGCCGACTGCCAAGGTACGCTGAAAGGTACGGTAGATAATCTGTCTATTCGAGGACAACTCGATATTCTCGATAATACAAATATGACATATATTCTGAAGGATTCGCCCATCTCTGTAGACAATAGGCTTGAAGACCTTGTGAAGTTCACAAATTTCACAGATCCCGAAGAAGAAACAGAAAGTGAGGAACAAGCCTCATCCAGCTATGATCTCGCGCTGGGTATCAATGTCAACGAAGGAGCCCACTTCAATTGTCTCCTCTCCGAAGATGGACAGAACTATGCCAATATTGAAGGCGGCGGCAACCTAACATTCCGCATCACACATCAAGGAGATATGCGTCTCACTGGCCGACTAACGGCAAGTTCGGGCGAGATGAAATATGAACTACCTGTTATTCCACTCCGCACATTTAAGCTGGTGGAGGGTAGCACTATCGACTTCACAGGCGATCCTACCAATCCTCGACTCAACGTAACGGCACTGGAGCGCATGAAAGTGCTCGTCACTGAAAACGAGCAACAGCGTAATGTTGCCTTTGACGTAGGGGTATCTATCACCAATACGCTCGACAAAATGGGGCTAGAATTCACCATTGCTGCTCCCGAAGATTTGAGCGTTCAAAACCAATTAGCTGCCATGTCAAAGGAGCAACGCAACAAAGCGGCTGTGGCGATGATGGCAACAGGTATGTACCTCACCGACTCAAGCTCAATGAAGAGTGGCTTTAAGGCAAACAATGCGCTAAACGCTTTCCTTCAAAATGAGATTCAGAACATTGCGGGTAATGCACTAAAGAGCGTCGATTTGAGCGTGGGCGTAGAAACCGGAACATCGCTCGCCGGTACACAAACCACTGACTATTCTTTCCAATTTGCTAAACGCTTCTGGGACGATCGTATCCGCGTTATCATCGGAGGGCGTGTCAGTGCGGGTAAGAATGCAGACAATCGTGCAGAGAGCATTATCAACAACGTGAGCGTTGAATACCGAATGAACCAAGGGGCAACTCGCTATCTGCGTGTCTTCTACGATCGCGACCAGCAAGATCCGCTCGAAGGGCAGCTCACAAAAGCTGGTTTGGGATACTCTGTGCGCAAAAAGACGGATAAGTTTGGCGATCTCTTCATCTTCTGGCGCAAGAGAGAGAAAAAATAAGTCGATATATTGCTCTCGTTCGCTGAAGCGGAAAAGCCAAAAGAGCAACCATTCTATAAGAGAAAGTAACAATGAAACAAGACATAATATCTTCCCAGCGGGTAGCACGTGCTATAAGTATTCGTCCATTTTCGAGAAGTTCGAGAAATACAATGGGACTTGTACTACTCCTTTTGCTGTTCCTCACTTCGTGCTCCACTACATCTAAATTGCCCAGTGATGAGCAATTGTATATCGGCATCGACAAAATTTCTTACACTAACACTCCCACTAAGAAAAGCAAGATTCGACTCGACTCGGTGGGCGTTATCACAACCATCGCAGATGTGGCAAATACGGTGAGTGATATTTTGTCTGGACGAACAGATGGCAACACGATTGACAAGCTCAAAGATGCAGCTCTAAACGGAAAAAAAACTAAAGCTGAGCAGAAAGCTGAAAAACAAGCTGAAGCGGCAGAACGTGCTGTTAATAAAGAAGCTTTTGAAACAGCGCAAGAGGAAGTGGAAGCCGTACTCTCCTATCCTCCTAACAATGCGCTTTTCGGTTCTTCATATCTGCGCTCTCCTTTCCAGTTGGGGTTGTGGTTCTATAATGGTTTCGTTGATGCTAAGTCTGGTTTGGGAAAATGGATCTATAAATGCTTTGCTCAGCAGCCGGTCTATGTCTCAACGGTTAATCCTGATATGCGCATCAAGGTGGCACAAAACACTCTGCAGAATTATGGGTACTTCCGTAGCAAAGTGAAATACAAAATTATAGAACAGAAAAATCCCAAGAAAGCTAAAATTCATTACACGGTGAATGTTGGACCGTTGTCGCGTTTCGACTCAATTCAATACTATTCGTATGGTGCACGGCAAGACAGTCTGCTTCATTCCACGAAGTCGAGCCGCCTCTTAACAAAAGGTGCGCCTTTTAGCGTCGTGAAACTGGCAAATGAACAAACGCGTATCGGTTCGCTCCTCAGAGAGAACGGCTACTATTACTGGCAAGACGACTACACCACTTATCAAGCCGACACCTTGCTCCGCAAAAATTTTGTACAACTCCGTGTGATGCCCAAATCCAATATCCCTATTGTTGCTAATCACCCGTGGTACATTGGACAGACATATATAAACGTACGACGCAATGAAGAGGAACAACTGAACGCCTCACGCACGGATCAGAATTTCACTTACACGTATGGAGGCAATAAGATGCCGCTGCGCTCCAGTATGTGGCGCCACGCCGTCATGCATAGTAAAGGTGAGTTGTATCACTATACTGATCAGCGCAACACATTGGAGAAATTAAACAAAATAGGCGTATTCAATTTGCTCGATGTAAGTTACGTGCCGCGTGACACAACCGCTAATTGCGACTCGCTTGATGTCTATATTTCGGCACAAATGGGCAAACGCTACGATTCTGATTTTGAAATGAATACTACTCTCAAGAGCAATCAGCAAGTAGGCCCGGGTTTGTCGTATGAGATGAATAAGCGCAACGCTTTTCGTGGTGGAGAAACTGTTTCGTTCAAAATATTTGGTTCGTATGAATGGCAGTTTGGCTCAAGCATCCGTAGCAATAACTCTTTACTAAACAGTTACGAATTAGGCTCACAGCTCTCTTTCACTTTCCCACGCTTCTTTGCGCCCATCATTTCGCACCGTCGTCTCAACTTCCCCGCCGAAACAACATTTGCTCTCAACGGCGACTGGAAGCGTCGAGCTGGTTTCTTCACCTTGGTGAGTGCCGGACTAAGTGCAACATACAACTGGTATAAGAGGTCGAACATGCTCCATGAGCTAACGCCACTCAGCATCGACTTCAACAACACTATCAACACTTCCCACACCTACGATTCTATCATGGCTGCCAACCCCACACTGGCTGTGTCCATGCGCGACCAGTTTATTCCAGCCATGTCCTACACCTTCACATACACTTCTACTGCCCGACACCGCAACACGCTAATGGTTCAGCTCCACGCAAAAGAAGCCGGAAACCTCTTTTCAGGCTTTTATGCCGCAGCAGGTAAGAAGTTTAGCGAGCAGAACAAACGCATCTTCGGAAGTCCGTTCGCACAATTTGTGAAGACAACGGCGGAGGTACACTATACCCTTCCCATCAACAACCGTTTCACACTGGCCACACGCTTTTTTGGTGGAGCCATCTTCTCCTATGGCAACAGCACTACTGCACCTTATTCCGAACAGTTCTATGTGGGAGGTGCCAATTCCGTTCGCGGTTTCACCATCCGAACCATTGGTCCTGGTAGTTATCGTAGCAATGATTCTAAATACTCCTATATAGATCAGACCGGCGACATCAAACTGGAAGCTAACGCCGAACTGCGCGCTCATCTTTTTGGCTCGCTCTATGGTGCAACATTCATAGATGCGGGTAATGTTTGGTTGCTGCGCGAAGATGCTAATAGGCCGGGCGGACGCCTCTCTGCCTCCACGCTAAAAAATATTGCAGTAGGCACGGGCGTAGGTCTACGCTACGATTTGGAATTTCTCATCCTACGCTTCGATTTAGGTATCGGACTCCACGCGCCTTACAAAACCAGCCGCAGCGGTTTCTACAATTTGGAGAAATTCAAAGACGGGCTTGTTTTCCATTTCGCCATCGGCTATCCATTCTGAGCCACGTCGAGTTCGGGGCTAACCCACAACTCTCACATCAGATAATCCTTAAACCCACAGTGATATGAAGAAAATATTATTGTTTGCAGTGGCTGTTCTGTGCAGCCTTGTTGCCCGTGCCGATGAAGGTATGTGGCTACTAAAACTCATGGAACAGCAACACCTTGCCGACTCGCTCCGAAAGGCAGGTTTGCAACTACCGCCCTCCCAACTCTATAGCGAGACAGGCTCGAGCTTGAAAGACGTTGTCGGCATCTTCGGCAATGGGTGTACGGGTGAAGTGGTATCGCCCGACGGCCTTATCTTCACCAACAACCATTGCGGTTTCTCTTACATCCACGCTATGAGCAGTGTCGAGAAAAACTATCTCAAGGATGGCTTCTTCGCAAAGAGCCGTGCAGAGGAACTCCCCACTCCGAATCTCACCTTCACGTTTGTCTTAGCGATTGAAGATGTAACGGCGCAGGTCGAAGCTGAGGCACGCCGATTGGGCATCGACAAATACACACGCCAGAGCTACAGCTTCACCTCGAAGATGAACAACGAATTGCGCAAGAAATCGAAATATGCAAAGCTGAAAGGCATCGAATCAACTCTGCTCCCATTCTTCGGCGGAAACCAGTTCTACATCATCTATATGCAGGAATATACTGACGTGCGCCTCGTGGCTGATCCTCCGCTTAATGTAGCACAGTTTGGAGGCAACTCCGACAACTGGGTATGGCCGCGCCAAAATGTGGACTGGTGCGCTTTCCGTATCTATGCCGATAAGAGCGGACAGCCTGCTCCCTACAGCCCCCAGAATGTTCCGCTGAAACGCAAAAACTATCTGCGCATTTCTTCAAAAGGTATTCAAGAGGGCGACTACACCATGGTGATGGGCTTCCCTGGCTCAACATCGCGTTTTCTCACCTCCGAACAAGTGGCACTGCGCGTCAATAGCATCAATCAACCCATAGTTGCCGCGGGCTGGCCCGTTCTCGATCTCTACAAAAAATATATGGAAAAGAACGATAGCATTCGCCTCGTTCTTGAAAGCACCAATATGCGACTGGGCAATATGGTGAAGAACTATGACGGCATGATTAAAGCAGTGCGTAATTTGAAACTTATCGATGAGAAACGCCATGAAGAAAAGCGCTTCCAAGACTTTGCGCGCCAAAGCGGCAAGCCTGAATACCAAACAGTGGTAGCCGACATCAACAAACTCTGCAAGACTTATCAGGATTCTATTTTCGACGATAATCTGCTGTATGCAACACTGGGCAACATCAAATACCCCGCATCCTACAGAATCATGCAACAGCTGCTCGCTGCGTTAAAGGCAAACAACCGTCAGGACATCCAAAACAGCAGCAAAGATTTGCTCGAAAGCTATGACAAAAAGCTGGAAGATTTCACCAAGGATTATGTCATTGAACGCACCCGCTTGCTGCTCCCCATCTGGGAGAAAAATTGTCGTTTGCCCATATCGCGCAGTTTGCAGGTGGGCAATCCCTACGAACTTATCTCACAATCCATCTTCGCCAGCCGCAAAAAGCTGGAGACATTCCTTGCAAATCCATCAGCAGAGACGCTCACTGCCGACCCAATCTATAAGATGATTAAAGACATTGACGAACTTTCAGAAAAATTGGAGGGAACAAAACATTTCAAAATGGCCGTCCAACCCCTGGAGAAGACCTACGTTCGTGGACTCGAAGAGATGTACAACAACTCCAAAGCTCCTGATGCCAACTTCACACTGCGCATGACTTACGGACACGTAAAGGCCATGAAGCCTCGTGATGGTGTTCTCTACGATTGGCGGACTACGCTGAAGGGGATGTTTGAGAAAGAGGACAGCACCAATATCGACTACATCGTACATCCGCGTATGCGCCAACTCTATGAGGCACGCGACTTCGGACGCTATGCACGCGAGGATGGTCAGCTGCCCACCTGCTTCATCTCCAACAACGACATCACCGGCGGCAATTCTGGTTCACCAGTAATGAATGCGAAGGGTGAGCTCATCGGTTTAGCATTCGATGGGAATATCGAAGCACTGAGTAGCGACCTCAAATTCGATCCCGAACTCCAGCGTTGCATCAACGTCGACATTCGTTACGTTCTCTGGATTCTCGACAAATTCGGCGAAAGCAAATATCTCTTCAACGAAATGAAGATACACTAACTCACTCCTCACAGAACGGCAGCCTCCCCTGCCGTTCTGTTTTTTTAGCCACTATCCGCTGCAAACAAGCCCCTCACGAGAAACAAATAGGTGAACACGCAGAAGAACGTCTCCCATCAAGAAAAAAACTCCATTTTTGTTGTCACGTTGTCACAGCGGAGAGAACATACTGATAAATAGATGATTAGATGCGTGACAACAACTTTTTTGTTGTCACGTTGTTGTCACACATCGTCACGCTCATAACATATACGTTTACAGTCAATTAAATTCAAAGTATGACGACATTACGACATAAAACAGAAATAAAGATATAGGGAGTGAGGAGAATTGCTCATATTTTCTAACCTCTCTCTTCACACCTCAGCCACAATAAGCGCGCCAGCTGACGCAATAAGGCTTTCAGCTGACGCAATAAGGCTTTCAGCTGACATCCTTATTGTATTTGAAAACGCAATAAGGATATTTACGCTCAAACCCTATATACTCCCACACTAAGATTGACTCTAATTGCATAAAGAAATGAAAATGTGACCATTTCCAAAGGAGGAAGAAGAAAGTAATATGTGTGTATGGAAATTTATTTTTACCTTTGCCGCATATTTGTCTTGATATGTTCGGAAGATTACGACACATACTGCTCACAATCGCTTTTCTGCTCATTGGTAGCACCACTACTTGGGCCGATAAAAACTTTATTCTGGTAATCGATCCAGGTCATGGCGGACATGATGCAGGAGCAGTGGGTGGTTTCTCTAAAGAAAAGGATATAAACCTTCAAGTGGCACTCGCCTTCGGTAATTTGGTGGAGCAAAACTGCCCCGATGTAAAGGTGATTTATACGCGCAAGACGGACATTTTTATTCCGCTCGACACGCGCGCCGATATTGCGAATAACGCCAAGGCGGACCTTTTCATCTCTGTACATACCAACTCCTTACCAGCTGGGCGCATAGCTTACGGCTCGGAAACTTACACTCTCGGTATGGCGCGTGCTGGAGCTAACCTCGAAGTTGCAAAACGCGAAAATAGTGTTATCACCTACGAAAAGGATTATCAGACACGCTACCAAGGTTTTGACCCCAACAAAGCGGAGAGTTATGTTATCTTCGAATTTATGCAGGACAAATTTATGCGACAGAGCATAGACTTGGCACGCTGCATCCAGAAACACTATGTACGCACCAATCGCAAGGACAAAGGCGTGCATCAAGCTGGATTCCTCGTACTTCGCAAAACCAGTATGCCCGCTGTGCTAACAGAATTAGGCTTTATCTCAACGCCTGAAGAAGAAACGTTTCTCAACTCCAAAGAAGGAATCAACACGCTCAGTACGGCTATATATAATGGTTTTATAGACTATCGCAAACAGCACGGATACGTAGGGAAGACTCTACCACCTCCCATCTTCAGCAACTATTCCGCAACGGAGACTACGCCGAAGGAGGATGCCACAGTGGTACAGGTTGTGCCAGTAGAAACAAGCAACACTCCCATTGTTGCTCCTCAAGAGAAAGAAGATACAGAAACAACAATCATTGCCGAGAAAAGAAATACCAAAGCTGCAGAGAAGACTCCTGCAAAGCCAGCCAACAGAGAAACGGTGACGCCACGCAAAGAGCCCACAAAACCGAAACCTCGCAAAGAGGAAAAACAAGCTACAACGACCAAGCCCACTCCCGCAGCAAAAACTCCAACAGGCTCAACGTATACAATCCAGTTTGCTGCTACCTCAACGGAGGTTTCGCTCAAAGATCCCACTTTCCGCGGAATGGAAGATGTGAAATGTACGAAGGAGGGGAACCTCTATATCTACACAACGGGGCACTACAATAGTAAAACCGAAGCCGAACAAGCAGCTAAGAAACTACCAGCGCGATATAAGAGTTATCTCATCGTAAAAGAAAAAGATCTGGCAGTTTCCGCACAGTCGTCCGCTAACGCCGAAAAGCATTCTGCAACAAAAAAGGCTGAGAAGGCTGAACCTGCTAAAGAGCAAAACAAGCTCACCTTCCGCTTGCAGTTTGCCACCACGCCAACAAAACTCCCCACCACTGATGCACGCTTCAAGGGGCTTCCCGATGTGCGATGCTATCACGAGGGGAAACTCTACAAATACACGTCGGGCAACTATGCCTCTCAAGCAGAAGCACGCAGCGCACTCAAAGAGCTGCAAAAGAAATATCCCGATGCTTTTATCGTCAAGTTTCAAGGTAACGAGAAAAAATAATTATACATACATTCACCCGACAATCAACACATACAGAACAATATGCGTTTTTTCACAAAAGAAGTAAAGATTGCTTTGACAGCCATTGTAGCCATCGCCGTGCTCTACGGCTTAATCAATTTCATGAAAGGTGTTAACATCTTTAAGTCGTCTAATACCTACTATGTAGAGTTTGAAAACATTCAAGGACTAACGGTCAGTAACGCCGTCTATGCCAATGGGTATCCCGTAGGTATTGTACGCAGTATTGAATACGATTACGATCGCACTAATAAGGTGGTAGTTGCTGTAGAACTCGATAAAGAAATGCGCGTCCCCAAAGGGACAAAGGCAGAACTCGAAACATCGCTCATGGGCGGTGTGACGATGAATCTCGTCCTCGGTCCTAACCCCACACAATATATAGAACGAGGCGACACGCTCAAAGGAGGTCCACACGAGGGAGCTATGTCAAAAGTGGAGCAGAGCGTTCCGCAAATGGTAGCTCTCATTCCGAAGATTGACTCTATCCTAACTAATTTCACACGCCTCACCAGCGACCCTGCTTTACAACAGATGCTACACAATGCAGCAGCTATCTCGGCAAACCTCCGCACCACGAGTGCACAACTCAACACGATGATGGGGCGCGACGTGCCACAGATGATGGCAAAACTCAACCAAGCAAGTACAAACCTGAATAAACTTAGCAAAAACTTGGCAGGCGTGGATGTACAATCCACTATGAAACAGGTGAATTCCGCACTGAATGAAGTGGAAGGTTTCTCCCGTAATATCAACAACCTATCTGGACAGCTCAATACCAAACTCAACTCAAAAGACAACAGTTTAGGAATGCTCATGAACGATCGTGGACTTTACGATAATCTCAACCGCACTGTTCAACATGCTGACTCTCTTGTCACCGACCTCAAGGCGCATCCGAAACGCTACGTCCACTTCAGCGTGTTTGGCAGAAAAGACAAATGAGAATAGCTCCTTTGGATGCTACAAAGATAGACTAAGAAGCTACATAACGCATAGTGCCGGCCACCACACACCATGGTAGCCGGCATTTATCTGCCTCTTCCATCACCCACTAAAAAGCGAAGAATAGCAGAAGGAAAAGATACGAATACACAAGCTTAAAATTTTGCCCTTTAGGTTTTTTTTGCGAATTTTGCAACCACTTCTCTAAACAGAAGGAAGATATACATAATGAGTAACACCCAACAGCAAGACCAGTGGGAGGTTTTCCTCTCCATCCTTAAAAGAAGCATTTCCGAACAGGAATTTAGGACGTGGTTCTCTGCCGTACAGTTCGTAAGCTATGAAAGCCACGTGCTGAGAATTGGTGTTCCCAATCGTTTCCTTACAGAATATATCGAGGGGCATTTCCTTAAAGAGATGACCAGTGCGATTGAGCAAGCGTTCGGCGTTGGCACTTCGTTGCAATATACGATCATAACTTCTCCCGATGATGAAAACCAACCACAACGCCCTGCCGCACATCCCGAGCCGAAACTACCGCCTCTGGATTCGAACCTCAATCAGAATTTTACGTTCGACAATTTTGTGGAGGGACAAAGCAATAAGTTGGCACGCACTGTGGCTCTTTCCATCGCAGAGCATCCTGGAAAGACATTCAATCCTTTCTTCCTCTACGGCCCCAGCGGAGTGGGCAAAACTCACCTTATTTCTGCCGTTGGGCACAAGCTCTTGAAGCTCTATCCCGATAAGCGTGTGCTCTATGTTCCTGCACATCTTTTCAAAACGCAGTTTATTGATTCTGTGCGCAATAACACTCAGAATGACTTTATACACTTCTATCAAACGATAGATGTGCTTATCATCGACGACATTCAAGAGTTCACTACCACCAAGACTCAACAAGCTTTCTTCCATATCTTCAACCACCTGCAGCTGAACGGCCGACAGATTATCATCTCTAGCGACCGTGAACCGGCAAAGTTTGAAGGGATTGAAGAACGCATGTTAACGCGTTTCCGCGCGGGAATGATGGCTCCGATAGAACGTCCTGATCTAGCTCTGCGTCGGGCTATTCTTCAGACGAAGATTCGTCGCGACGGACTCAAATTCCCCAAAGAAGTAGTCGACTTCATTGTGACCCACGTAGATAGTAGCGTTCGCGATTTGGAAGGTATCATTAGTTCTATCATGGCCTATTCCATCGTAGATTTCTGTGGAGAAATCACACTACCTCTGGCAGAACGCATCGTTTCTCAAGCCATCAATTTGGCAAAAAAGGAACTTTCGCTCAATACCATTACGCGCCATGTTTGCACATATTTCGGCGTGAAAGAAAAAGAAGTCATGTCGAAAACTCGCAAGCAGGGCATCGTACAGGCTCGCCAAATCTCTATGTACCTCAGCCATAAATACACGGATTTGTCTTACGCCGAAATAGGACGACAAATGGGCAAGAAGGACCACTCTACTGTGCTCCACTCTTGCAGTATGGTGAAGCGTCGCTTGTCAACTGAAAAGAACTTCCGCCACCAGGTGGAAGAAATCGAAGCAGGTTTTAAGAACTAAAATCTGTCTTTATTAAGGAAAGGGCTTCTATTCATGTCTCCCCTACAAGCTCTCAAAAAATACTTTGGTTATAATAGTTTTCGTCCCAAGCAAGCCGAAATCATCGACACAGTACTTGGCGGGCGCGACTGCTTTGTGCTGATGCCTACTGGAGGCGGGAAATCGGTGTGCTATCAGATTCCTGCAGCACTTCTTCCGGGTCTAACCATCGTTGTTTCCCCACTCATCTCGCTCATGAAGGACCAAGTGGAAAGTCTCTTAGAAGCAGGCATTCCCGCTTGCGCCATCAACAGTTCACTCCCGCTTGAGCAGAGCGTGCAACTCCAAGAGGCGTGTGTAAACGGGAAATACAAACTCGTCTATCTCTCCCCCGAAGCATTATTAGCTTCCTTGCACGGGTGGATTTCTCGCGCAAAAATTTCACTCATTGCTATCGATGAAGCTCACTGCATTAGCCAGTGGGGGCACGACTTTCGCCCCGAATATACGCAATTAGGACAAATCCGTCGCGGACTACCTGATGTCCCGATGATGGCTTTAACTGCCACGGCGGACAAGGTGACGCGTGAGGATATTCTCAAACAGCTCGGGTTGCACAACCCTTATATTTCCGTTTCCTCCTTCGATCGTCCCAATCTTTCTCTGACGGTCATCCGCGGCTTTAACGGAAGCGAAAAACTCAAAGCCATTCTCCGATTCTTGAGCGAACGCCCCGGACAAGCAGGTATTATATATTGTATGTCGCGCAAGACAACGGAGAGCGTCGCTGAAAAACTCACAGCAAAAGGCGTTCGCGCACTCTCCTACCATGCTGGACTATCAGCCGAAGTTCGCGACAAAACACAGACGGCATTTATCAACGATGATGTTCAAATCATTGTTGCCACCGTAGCATTTGGTATGGGTATCGACAAGAGCAACGTGCGCTGGGTCATCCACTACAACCTTCCCAAAAGTATTGAAAGCTACTATCAGGAGATAGGACGTGCTGGGCGCGATGGCGACCCTGCCGACACACTCCTATTCTACAATTATGCCGACATCATTCAGCTCGAACGTTTCGCTCAGGATAGTGGTCAGCAGAATATCAATATGGAACGCCTCAACCGAATGCGAGAATATGCCGAAGCCAGTGTCTGTCGCCGCCGCATCTTGCTCAACTATTTTGGTGAGGAAACAAGCACCGACTGCCACAATTGCGACGTTTGCAAAAACCCTCCAACACGCTTCGATGGTACTACGCTCGCGCAGAAAGTCCTCTCGGCCATCGCCCGCACTGAGGAAAGCATCGGTTTCAGCACAGTTATCGACATCTTGCGCGCCACCTATTCACCCACAGTCCGCTCCTCCCACTACGAACAACTAAAGACATTCGGTGCAGGACGGGATGTAACGGCTCACGACTGGCGCGACTACCTGCTACAGATGCTCCAACTCGGGCTTGTGGAAGTTGCATACAACGAGGGCGACCACCTAAAGATTACCACCTTAGGGCGCGATGTTCTCTTTGGCCGTCGCCCCATCGAATTTGCCCAAATTCAGCACGAAGATTTCCAGAAAAAGGAGAAAGAAAAAAAGGCAGCGCGCCAAAAGGAAAAAGATACCCTCTCTCTCTTCGATGCGGAAGAAATACAGCGTGGAGTCACAAACGGAGAGATATTCGAACGCCTCAAAGAGCTCCGCTTGAGCTTGGCTCGCGAACAAGGATTCCCACCCTATGTCGTATTCAACGACCGCACACTCCACGCCATGGCAACACTCCGTCCACACACGCTGGACGATTTCGACCGCGTCCCTGGCGTTGGCGACTTCAAAAAAGCAAAATACGGAAAGGCTTTCTTAGAAGAAATCAACAGATAGGAAGCACTCCTCCTGCAACATTCACAATCAAAGTTCTTGGCTAAATCATCACACAGATTTAGGAAAGGCTCCATTATATTTGCACCCAGAAGCAGAAAGGATACTAAAAGATAACAAAGATGAAACAAAAGGTAATTATCCTGACAGGTGCCAGTAGTGGTATAGGGTATCAAACAGCGAAAAAATTAGCAAAAGAAGGACACATCGTTTATGGCGCAGCACGCCGGATTGAAAAGATGGAGGCACTAAAGGCTTTTGGTGTAAAACCTCTGTGGGTGGATGTAACATCAGAAGAAAGCATAAACAAAGCCATAGAAACAATCATTACCACAGAAGGCAAAATTGATGTATTAGTAAACAATGCTGGATATGGTTCATACGGTGCCGTTGAAGATGTCGATATAGAGGAAGCACGCAAGCAGTTTGATGTCAACTTATTCGGCGTTGCTATGCTCACCAAAAAGGTTCTTCCGTATATGCGTCAGCAAGGTAGCGGAACGATAATAAATGTAGGTTCTATGGGCGGACGCTTAACAATCTTTTTCGGAGCTTGGTATCATGCCACTAAATACGCCTTAGAGGCCTTTAGTGATGCACTACGCATGGAAACAAAGCAATTTGGAATAAATGTAGTTATTATCGAACCTGGTGGCATCAAAACACCATGGGGATACATCGCAGCCGATCATTTGGAAGAAAGTTCTAAAGGAGGAGCATACGAAAAACAAGCTCACAAAACAGCAGAAGGAATGCGCAAACAATATAGTGGCAACATGATGAGTAACCCCAAAGTCATAGCAAATACTATCAGCAAAGCAATCAATGCGCATCGGCCTAAAGCACGCTATCTCATCGGATTTGGAGCAAAGCCTCTTGTCTTCTTACGTACTATTCTACCCACACGATGGTTCGATTGGATCATGATGCATGCTTTTCAAACTTAGGTATATACGTTCTTAGGATGTTACACTCAAAACTTGACAACGTAACGGCAAAAAATAAAAGCTTTGGGTGAGGAAGGTGGGTGCTGTGCGACACCGGCGGTGTCGCATAACACCCACTCCTACTCATACCCATCTTCACTCATCTACGCCTGCTGTACGAGGACTCAACAAAAATCTGCAATACCAACTTAAGGATATTGCGGAAATGAACCACTCTTTTAAGAAACGGCTTTTTATCTATTTCTCTTCAAAAAGGGTGCATATTTATGCAAAAAGGAGTATTTTTACCTGCCAAATAGGTGATAGAAAAATATGACGCTTCCATTAGATTTAGCCACAGATAAATGGCAACAAAACTTCAGATCGAAGAAAAAGGAATCAGACTTTTTGATGCAAATAATAGAACAAGAATAAGTATTCTCTTTATAATAACAACCTAAACAAACACATGAAAAAAGCTACATATACCATTGGTGAGGAGTCTTTACAAGAATGGGAAAGTAAGAATGGATCTCCTGTATATATTGTCTTGACCGGCAATGTCTCTGCTGACACTTTTACCCAGTTAGCAAAAGAGTTTGACTACACTAAATATCAGTGTATATCATTTAAAAATCTGGTTATATCTGATTATAAGTATGATAACGGCGCTACTCGGTCGTTCGAAGAGGAACTGTATAGCTACATGACGGAAGACGGCGAAAAACTTTATGTTTTATTAAAACTCTTTCTCAACTCACATCACACAAAGGATTTCGTAGTGGCAGATAATTGTGTATTCTCAGATGATCGGAAAACACTTGTTCACATTCCTGAAGCAAGGAGTGTGGTCATTCCCTCGCATGTGGAACACATTGGTGTTGGCACTTGTTGTGGCTATGAAATGATGTCTGAAATCAAACTAAACCAAGGATTAAAGAGTATAGGGAAAGGTGCGTTTATCTTAGCTGGCATAACTCAGCTATGTATGCCGGATTCCGTTGTGGAGTTAGGAGATAATGCCTTTCTGATGTCAGACCTCGAAAAGGTACGACTTTCCAACTCTTTGGTGTCCATACCATGCGGCTGCTTCAATCTCTGTTGCATAGAAAAAATTAACCTTCCTTCAAGTATCAAAACGATAGGAACCAAAGCGTTAGCAGGATTGTTATGGATTGATGAAATAGACATTCCAGAAGGCGTTGAACGAATAGACTTCGATGCTTTTGAAGCAATGTGCCGAGTGTCTCTTCCTTCTACCTTGAAAGAAATAGCACCCGACTTCTATTATGAAGAATGTATAGACAATCCTCAAGATGTTCCTTACATCACGGTGCATCCTGATAACAAAACCTTTGTATCAATAGAAGGAAGCTTATATTTTAGAGATTCGGGAGAGCTTGCTCTTGACGCTAAATATAATGATTCGGAATACTTTGATTAAGCAACAAAGGCAGCGATGATTCTACACCTAAAAGAGTTGTTACCAGTCGAGACCGCGATAAGGTTTCATTAGGTTATGATTTTCAACTTGATAAGGATTGAAGCCCTCACGCTTAGAGGCTTCAACACTCAAACCGAGCGAGAAGCTGTCGCTCACCTTCCAGTTGGCTCCCATCCCTACGCGATATTTCGCAGGGGCGTCCCAATAGTAAGGACTCCATAATAGTGCGCTTTTGGGCACTAAACTTGCCGTGGCATAGGCGTACACATCGAGTTTTTCTGTAGCTCGATAGGCTGCAAGAACACCCACTCCCAGTTCAGTACCGCCATATCCGCCCCATTTCATGTGGTTGGCGAAAACACCAGCAGCAAAGAGCAGTCGCGTACTGACAGGTTTTACATACGCCAACGCCACGTTTTGGCCAAAACCAACCCCACTGGGTGCATGTTTCCCGAAAGCTACAGAAGCACTCATGCCGAACTGTACGTTCAGGCCAGGATGTAGCGACCAGCTACCGCCCCAGAAATTGCCATAGAACGGAGAGAATGCACTATATGCGGGATTGCGCACCTCGAGAATCGGCTGCAAAGCTTCGTTTTGAGCCAGCGGTTTGTGGGCTGCGACGGCAACGGTTGTTGTATCAACAGAGAGGGATTCAACAACATCCTGTGCACTGAGAGTTTGGCACAAGAAAAACAATATCAGGAATAAACTTATCAGATGCTTCATCGGATTTGCTTTTGCTTTTGTGGCAAAGATAGAGACTTTACCTTTTTTGCGCTACTAACAAAAGCTAAAAAAACATGTAAAACTTTATCAGTTGGGATTTTCCGCGTAACTTTGAACGAAAATAATGTAATGAAAATCTCAACGATACGGCTCTTGCCACTACTTTTGTTTTGCCTTTACACGGCAATAATTGGGCAAGCACAAACTTTGCGCCAACGCCCGTTGCGCGGCATTAGTGCCGACAGCGTAGTGTTCTTGAGCAAGGATCAAACAAATCTCCGAATGGCGGGCATGATTGGGACTACTCCTGCCATGCCTCGACCGCTCACGGAATGGCGAAAGAAAGATGTGAAAGCTCTGTTGAGAACTGCCTCTACACCGCAGCAGTCTACGCTCAAAGCTCCGCAATCCGTCTATGAAGCTATCAGCACCATTCAGCATTGCTTACCGCTCCTACGATGGACGGGTGAGGCGCGCTACTGCGATTCGCTCAACGAAGCTCTCTTCAATCAGCTCATGCCGGCCTTGCTAACAAAAACATTCGAGCAGCATCTGGCACAACAAGCCGTGGTAGATGCTACACAGTGGATGTATCTCACAGACGAGCAGGGTGTTTCTATCAATCTCTATCTCAACGCCTTTGCTCGGATTGTCACGCCAAAATTTTCGCTCACGCTGGATCAGACCAGTAGGATGCCGTTTGGAAGTCGGGTGCAACTGCGCATTGGTGGCTTGAAAAGTCAGACACCGCTGGAACTCCGACTTTTCATCCCATCGTGGCAGAAAACGACACCAATCATTTATGTGAATGGGCGCGAGGAGTTTTGCACCATCGAAAAGGGCTATGCCGTCATTCGCCGCAAATGGAATGCAGGCGACGAAGTGTTTTTCGATTTCGATCTCACACCACGCATTGAGGGGGCGCTTCTCCGTGTGGGTTCTCTCTTTTATGTGCCAACAGCAGAACCTTCATTGCCCGCCTATCCCAGCAATGAGCTGAACCGCTATGAGCACCCTATCCTGCAAGGCAAAGGCTTTACAGCCGAACCTATTACAGACAAACCTATACTGCCATAAGAGAAAAACCCTTTGCTCCATCGAGCGCAACTGCCCCACTCTCACCTCCTTTTCCCTCTCTCTGATTCCCTACAACACATGCTTTCCCTACAACAACAAAAACAACTGCTTCAGAAAGAATATGAGTTCGAACGCAATGAATTCCGCCGCGAAACGGAGGCGTTCGGTATCGGACGAAAGGTGAAACGTGGCGACTGTTGGTTTCCCGTAACCGTGGGGCGCAGCTATTACAACTCGCTCGATCGCTTAGTGGTGGAAATTCATCGCTCGACCGACTCTGACATTGAACACAACTTTGAATACGGTCGCTCTGTCTGTTTTTTCTCACAGCAGAACGGCGATAACTTGAAATACCTCAACTTTAGCGGCACCATCAGTTATGCCGAGGCCGACAGGATGGTGGTGGTTCTGCCCAACGAGCAAGCACTGTCCCAACTGCAAGCACTGGAGAATGGTGGCGTTCAACTGAATTTTGACGAGACTTCGTACAAGCTAATGAACGAAGCCCTCGATGCGGTCATCAGTGCCCGCGGAAACCGCTTGGCAGAACTGCGCGACATCATTCGCAGTAGGAAACCCGTGAGCAGAACGGAGAACCTGCTCCGTCTGAACCTACCATGGCTCAACGCCTCTCAGGAACAGGCCGTTAACGATGTGTTAGCGGCACGCGATGTGATGATAGTACACGGCCCACCAGGCACGGGAAAGACCACAACGCTTGTGGAAGCTATCATGGAGGTGATGCGGCGCGAACCACAAGTGATGGTGTGTGCTCAGAGCAACATGGCTGTCGATTGGATTTCGGAACAACTTGCTGATCGCGGAGTGAGCGTGCTTCGCATTGGTAATCCGTCGCGCGTGACAGACAAAATGTTGAGTTTCACCTACGAGCGACGCTTCGAAAGCCATCCCGACTACTCCACCCTTTGGAGCATACGCCGCACCATTCGACAACTCTACGCCACACCGCACAAAGGGCGCAGCGAGAGTTTCCACCAAAAGATTGCGCGCCTTCGAGAGCGGGCTGACGAACTGGAACTTCGCATCCGCAACGCCCTCTTCGATCAATCACGAGTGGTGGCTTGCACCTTAGTGGGCAGTGCCAACCAACTCCTACAAGGCATCCATTTTCACACCCTTTTCATTGACGAAGCCGCACAGGCTCTCGAACCGGCGTGTTGGATAGCGCTACGAAAATGCGACCGCTTTGTGCTGGCAGGTGACCACTGCCAGTTGCCCCCGACTATCAAAAGCAATGCAGCACGCTATGGAGGCTTGGACAAAACGCTCATGGAGACGCTCGCGGAGACACATCCCGAAGCTGTACGCCTACTGACGGTGCAATACCGAATGAACGAAGCACTGATGCGTTTCAGTTCCGAATGGTTCTATGAGGGAAAGTTACAAGCAGCACCAGAAGTGAGTCAGCGCGGCATTATGGCCGACATGGATGAGCCACTTGTGTGGGTTGATACGGCGGGAGAAGACAACGAAGGGCAAGAGGATTTTCACGAACAATTTATTGGAGCGAGCTACGGCCGTATCAACAAAGCGGAGGCACGGCTCACACTTGCCACACTCATTGACTACGCCGAGCGCATAGGGCGACAACGCCTCCTCGAAGAGCGCATCGACATCGGCATCATTTCTCCCTACAAAGCTCAAGTGCAGTATTTACGCACTCTGCTAAAGAAAAACGCCTTTTTGCGCCCTTTGCGCAAGTCGATCACTATCAACACTGTTGACGCCTTTCAGGGACAGGAGCGCGATGTTATCCTCGTGTCGCTCGTGAGAGCTAATGAGGCAGGCGAGATTGGTTTTCTGAACGATCTGCGCCGCATGAATGTTGCCATCACACGAGCGCGAATGAAACTCATCATTTTAGGAGCGAGCACGACGCTTTGCCGACATAAATTCTATAAGAAACTATACGATAGTTGCAGCAAACTGACCATCCAGTCCCTCCGTCAAAACGAAGACTCAGCAGAAACGTACGCCTAAGAGAGGATAAGAGAGAAGGAGGTTTAGCTATATCTATTGGCATTTATACACCTTTTGCAAAACAGCAAAAGGAAAGATGCCATATCCTCCCATAAAGAGCAAGACAGACTTAGAAAAGTAGAAAAGAAGAATCCTTATAGTACGATTTTTGAAACTATGGTTTGCATTCTTCGTTGTTTTGACTATTTTTGTCCAAAATTTCCCACCTAATCATTTAAAATGAAAAAAATTACTTACTTGTTATCCGCTCTGGCCTTGTCGGCAGCACCGGTGATCAGTAGTGCACAGAGCCAATTCTCTCTGCAATCTCAGACGCTGACAAATTCCGACAACGAACCAGGACCGGTATTTCCGCTCCCTACCGAACGGCAACTGAAATGGAACGAAACAGAGTTCTATGCTTTCTTCCACTACGGAATGAACACCTACACCAACTTGGAATGGGGTAATGGCGACGAAGCCGAATCTATTTTTGCACCAACAGCAGCCCCCAACCCTGAACAATGGCTCAAAGCAGTACAAGCTGCTGGCATGAAGGGTGGTATTGCTGTTGTCAAGCACCACGACGGTTTCTGTCTTTGGCCTACTTCTTCGACAACCCATTCTGTTGTCAAAGCTGGTAACGCCTTTGGCCGAGAGACCAATATTCCTCGCGATTTCGCAGCAGCAGCTCAGAAATTAGGTTTGAAATATGGTTTCTACGTTTCTCCTTGGGATCGTAACTCAGCGCTTTATGGTACTGACAAATATGTGAAAGATGTTTTCCTCCGTCAGTGTGCCGAATTAGCTACTTATGGTACAGATCAGTTCGAAATGTGGTTTGACGGCGCGAATGGTGGCGACGGCTACTATGGCGGACGCAAAACAACAATTAGCGTTGACCGTGAGACATACTATGATATTCCGAACTTGCGCGACTCCATCCACAAAGTTTGTCCTAACATCATTCTCTGGGGTGTTGGCGGAGAAGCGCGCTGGATTGGTAACGAAGCTGGCTGGGCTGGTGAAACCAACTGGGCAACAGAGAACCTCGGTTATGCACCTGAGCGAAACGGTATGTACGGTACTGAAGATGGCTGGATCTGGTTCCCAGGCGAGAGTGACGCTAAGATGACCGACCAGGGATGGTTCTGGCACAGCAATGAGTCGCCGCTGAGCGCAGAGCGCCTATTCCAGATGTATCTGGAGACAGTGGGACGCAACGCTACACTCATTTTGAACTGCCCACCCAACAAGGCCGGCGTTTTGCCCGAAGCCGATGTAAGAGTGCTCAAACAACTCGGAACGATGCTTAAGAACAGACTTGGCAACGACTTAGCTAAGAATGCACACATCGAGGTGAGCAACACGCGTACGGCAGGTGCTCATCGCAACTACGAAACAGCGAACCTGACAGACAGCGATGCTAAGACATACTGGGCAACAAATGATGGTGTGAACAATGCCACTATCACGCTGACTTGGGACACTCCCCAAACCGTGCGCTACGTTATGTTGCAGGAATACATCCGCCTCGGACAGCGTATCAAGAGCTTCAAGATTGAAACCTCCACTGATGGCACAACGTGGAAAGCAGCAGCCCCCGGTGTGACCACTACCACAGTAGGTTACAAGCGTATCATTCCGCTCAACGGCTCTACTGCTAATAGTTACGGCAACGGCACTTCTGTTAAAGCAGTTCGTATCACGCTGACAGATTCAAAGTCTTGCCCTACACTCTCCACCCTTTCAGTTTTCTAAGATTCCATAACAATGAAACACCCCATTATATCTGGTGCTTTACTCTGTATGGCAGCACTTCCTGCCACAGCGGTAGCACAGTCCATCAACTTTGAGACTCAGGACTATAAATCAATCGGTGTTTACGACACATGGGAGAACTCTCCTTTCCGTAAAGGCCAACTGCAAGGAAACGTAGCAGTGGTTGACAACCATCTTACTGCAATGGATTCCGTCCTTTCTATTGTTCCCAATAGCTCTGCAAAGATTCTTGGCTTCCAGCGTTCGCGCTATGGTAGCAACACGTTCGGTGCGCGCATCGACTTAAAAGAGACCTTCGAACTTACGCCAGAGACTAAGTACGTACACGTGCTCATCAATAAGCCTGTAAGTGGTCGCGTTATGCTCATTGGTTTGGGTAAGCGCAAAGACCGTGCTGGTCAAAATGCTGAGACGGAGCAATTCTGGGTTTTCTCCAACAATACGGTAACACCGGATCAGTGGTGCGATGCAGTATTTCCAATCAAGGGTGCTGGCGGCATAGATATTTATAGCCTTGTGGTAGTGCCCGATGCAGAGTCTTCTCACACGCGTTCGGCCGACTTTGCGTGCTACATCGACAAGATTGTCGTAAACGATAAGTCGACCTCCGACATCGAGCGCGAGGATTATCCCACGAGCTTTAAGAAAGATCAAACTTACACCCGCGGAGACCGTGGCTTGAAGGCTGTAAAACTGCAAGCTTCTACGATCAATGTGGCGGCTTCTATTACAAAGGGCAAAACTCCTGTTTACTCAGATCTCACCTCTAAGCAGTTCCAGGTGAAACCAGGTCAAACAGTAACTCCTGCCTTCGACTACTCTGGTACATGGATGAGCGGTTACGTTTACCTTGACTATGGACGTGATGGAAAGTTCTCTTACGACATCCAAGCTAATGGTAAACCCGACAACTCCGACCTCGTCACTTATTCGTTCTATAAGAACAAGAACAGTAAGGGAATTTCTGTAAATAATGGTAACACTCTCGTTCAACCATCATTTACGATTCCTGCAAACCTGCCGATAGGTTTCTATCGCATGCGTTACAAGGTGGACTGGGATAATATAGACCCACGTGGTAATGCTTCACACGACAACAACATTGTGAACAACGGTGGTGCAATTGTGGATGTACGCCTCAATGTACACGGCGACAGCGTCAACGTGAACGATGCCAACCGTAATGGTGAGGTATTGGCTGCCGACGGCTCTAAACTCAACAGCTATCGCATTCCGTTCGGTAAGAGTTTCACCATCAAGATGAACCCCGAGCGCGGTTTCACCTATAGCGGTATCCGTCTGCGCCATGGTTACAACTTGGCTGGCGACTCTCTTGTCCACAGCACGCCACAATACGAAGATGTTATCTTCAGAAAGTCACAATTCAAGAAAGACGACACCTTCACTATTCCCGCAATCTATGTTGACGGAGATCTCGAGATTGAAGGGCTCTTCATCAGCAGTACAAGTACTGTTGTAAACGACTACCCCGTAAATTTTGATAAGGCCACAAAGCGTACTCGCACCGACCGCGTTCTCAACGGAGTTGGCTTGGGCGAAATAGCTCACAACGTGGCCAACACTGAACTCATGTACCACAACTTGACAAGCAAGTCTTTCATTGCTCGCCAAGGTAGTACAGTAAAGCCTTTTGTTAATTACAGTGCAGGCTGGATGAACGCCTATGTGTACCTCGATAAGGAACAAGATGGAGATTTCAATGTGGAAGAAGTAGGTGCCAAAGGAGCACTCACAGAAAGCACTGATCTCGTATCCTTTTCAGGCTTGACACTGAGCGATCAAACACGCTATAACAGTGCGGGTACTCAACTTGACAACCTGAACACCCTCAACACTCCTGCATTTAAGATTCCTGAGAACCTCGCTGACGGTTTCTATCTGATGCGCTATAAGGTAGACTGGGACAGTGCAGACCCTGCTGGCCGCATTGATGAGCAAAACAACATCGTAAACAATGGCGGTGCCATTGCAGATATTCGCGTGCTCGTCACCAAGAGAGAGAAAGTGACCGCTAAAGTTTTTAGCAATCACGGTCTACTTACTTCTTTCAATGGAAAAGATCTCAACAATGCAGAACTTCCATTAGGAAAAGGCCTCACAGTTTTGGCTAAATCTGAAAAAGGCTACAAACTGACAGGTTTACGCCTGCGCCACGGCATCCTTGGAGGCGATAGCATTGCAAACAAAGTGGCGCAATATGTCGACACATACTTCAGCGCTAACGACCTCAAAGGCGGAATGCTGCAACTCAATGGTGGCTACGTTGACGGCGACCTCGAATTCTACCCTACCTTTGAACCAGCAACAGCTGCTGAAGAGGCTGCAGGAGAATACATCCTCGTTTTCGATGATGAATTCAACCAGCCCAACGGTACTCAGCCCGACCCTGCACGCTGGACGCGTTCTGTTCGCTACGGCGCTGCTTGGAACCGCTGGATTAGCAACTCCAACGACGTCATCTTCTGCCAAGATAGCTGCCTCGTTGCTCGCGCCATCCCCAACCCCGACAAAAGCACCGACAATGTTGATATGCTTACAGGTGCTGTTGAAACGCGCGGTCTTTACAGCTTTACTTACGGCAAAGTAGAAGTTCGCCTTCGCACCAATCCTCATCGCGGCAATTTCCCCGCTGCTTGGATGATGCCACAACCACCTGCTGAAGGTTGGCCAAAGGCTGGTGAAATCGACATTTTCGAAACTATCGATACACAGAATCGCGCTTACCACACCATACATTCTAATTGGACCTACACGCTCGGAAACAAAAGTAATCCACAGTCTGGTTTCAATGAAGCCGTTAACGTGGCCGACTGGCACGTATATGGTGTAGAATGGAATGCAGAGCGCATCACGTGGACTGTAGACGGACAAGAGGTGGGTAGCTACGCAAAGAGTACCGATCAGAACGCACTCGACAATGGACAGTGGCCATTCACAAAACCGTTCTACCTCATTCTCAACCAGAGTGTGGGCAACGGTAGTTGGGCCGCTAATCCTGATGTCAACCACGTTTATGAAACTCGCTTCGACTACATTCGCGTTTATCAGAAAGTGCCGACAACGGGTATCATAGAAGTGACACCCAACGCAAACAACTCAAACGTAGTTTACGACCTGAGTGGCCGCCGCGTGAACAATCCCAGTAAAGGTCTCTACATCGTGAATGGAAAGAAAATTTACATCAAGTAATCCCCATTTTTCATAATACCCCCAAAGGCTGCCTCAACAAAAGGCAGCCTTTTTTTGTGCATGCAAAAAAGGTTTATTCTCGGATGAGAACAAACAATTCGGACGGAACGGAGAATACCACTTCAGCCCTGTTAGACGAATCAGAGACATCGGAGGAGGAAGTTCTCTCAATCATAATTTCCCTTATTATGTTTGCAAATACAATAAGCGCGCTGGCCAACAGCCTTATTCTGTCAGCTGACAGCCTTATTGTATTTTCAAACGCAATAAAGCTACCGACGAACACAATAAAGAGGGACAAAAATAAGCTTCTTCCACCAGAAATCCACATAGTTTTCCACAGGGTTTTCCACAGCTCTAAAATGGACATCCTTATTGTATCTCAAGGCTTTTGAGACTATTGTAGAAAACTGTTTTGAAGAAAGCAACAACCCAAAAAGCCAATCCGAAAAGAACTGGCAGATACAGATTGACAAACACAAAAAGAAAACCGCTACAAATCGTTTGACTTGTAGCGGCTAAATTGTGTTGGGGTACTCGGATTCGAACCAAGAATGACAGGACCAGAATCTGTAGTGTTACCATTACACCATACCCCAATTCCTTTGGGCTTTCGGGCTTTCCTTCCCGATTGCGAGTGCAAAAGTAGTACTTGTTTTCATAACCACCAAATGTTCCCACAACTTTTTCTAAAAAAAATTGCTGATAGCCTTATTGTATCAGCCTAAAATTTTATTTTCCTCCTTTCGGCACGCTCTTTGTTGATCAGCCCAATAAGCGAAAATCGCAACGTCCTTATTTTATTCCATTATCGGCACAAGGTCGTTCGGAAAATAAGCACTAAATTTGTTCCCCAAATAATTGTACTCAAAAAAAGATGACAGAAACGACCCAACTAGTGGATTCCATCGTTCGAGGAATCCAAGAGAAGAAAGGATTTGATATTATAACAGCCAATTTAACTTCAATTGGCACAGCACCTGCCCAATATTTCGTGATTTGTACAGGCAACAATCCGCAGCAGGTGGAGGCCATCGCTGAATCGGTGGCGGATACCTCCCGAAAGGAAATGGGCGAAAAACCGGCCGCCGTACAAGGAGAACAGCAAGCCGAATGGATTGCACTGGATTATGGCACGGTCATGGTGCACGTCTTCGTGCCTTCTGCGCGCCAATATTACGACTTAGAGCATCTCTGGGAAGACAGCGAACTGACAGAGATTCCCAATTTAGACTAACACGCAAAACATGAAACAGAACGGTTCAAAAAATAAGATGCCTAAGTTCAACCTCACTTGGGTTTATCTCCTTATCGTCTTGGGGCTTAGCTATGTACTCTTCACGGGTACAGGTTTTGGCGGCTCAGCAGATAAGGACATCGACTATACTACCTTTAAAGCCTACGTTCAAAAAGGCTATGCAAAGAGTATCACTGTCAATAAGAGCGAGCAGAATGCAAAAATCTTGATTGATAGTGGTCACATCCGCGATGTGTTTGGCAAAGAGAGCGGTAAGGTTGGACAAAACCCAACGGCCACAGCCGGAATCCCCTCTACGGATGACGTACAGGGCTTCTTGGAGGCTGTCAAATATAGAGGCCCTATTCGATACGAGATATCCAATAGTTTCTTTTCAAACCTATTAACGAGCTTCCTCCCCCTGCTACTTATCATCCTTTTCTGGTTCTGGGTGTTCCGCCGCAGCAGTGGCGACGGCGGAGGAGGTGGCGGTATCTTCAACGTTGGTAAGAGCAAAGCCAAACTCTTTGAGAAAGGCGACGGCGTACACGTAACGTTCAAAGACGTTGCAGGACAAGAGGGCGCAAAACAAGAGGTGCAGGAAATTGTAGAGTTCCTCAAAAATCCGGGGCACTATACCGAATTGGGTGGTAAGATACCCAAGGGCGCACTTCTCGTAGGACCTCCGGGTACTGGTAAGACTTTGTTGGCAAAAGCAGTAGCCGGAGAAGCCAACGTTCCCTTCTTCTCCATGTCTGGATCCGACTTCGTTGAAATGTTTGTCGGTGTTGGCGCTAGCCGTGTGCGCGACCTTTTCCGACAAGCTAAGGAGAAAGCGCCATGTATCATCTTCATCGACGAGATTGACGCCGTGGGACGTGCCCGCGGTCGCAATGCTGCGTTCGGCGGAAATGATGAGCGCGAGAATACGCTCAACCAGTTGCTCACCGAGATGGACGGCTTCGGTACTAACTCAGGTGTAATTATCTTGGCAGCTACTAACCGCGCTGACATCCTTGACCAAGCCTTGCTTCGCGCTGGCCGCTTCGACCGCCAGATACATGTAGATCTCCCCGACCTGCCCGAACGCGTGGCTATCTTTAAGGTACATCTCAGTCCGCTGAAGTACGACACCTCTCTCGATATTGAACTCTTAGCTCGTCAAACTCCAGGATTCTCTGGAGCCGATATTGCCAATGTCTGCAACGAAGCTGCGCTCATCGCTGCCCGCTACAAGCACGAGTTGGTGGGCAAGCAGGATTTCCTTGATGCCATCGACCGCATCATCGGAGGTCTGGAGAAAAAAACAAAAGTGATGACGGAGGACGAGAAGAAAGTCATCGCGCTCCACGAAGCCGGCCACGCCAGTGTTTCTTGGCTGCTGCAATACGCTAACCCGCTCGTAAAGGTCACCATTGTCCCACGCGGTCAAGCACTCGGGGCAGCTTGGTATCTGCCCGAAGAACGTACCATCACAACGAAGGAACAAATGCTCGACGAGTTATGCTCCTTGTTGGGCGGGCGCGCGGCTGAAGAACTTTTCACGGGCCACATCTCGAGCGGTGCACTCAACGATTTGGAGCGCGCCACCAAGAGTAGCTACGGAATGGTGGCTTATCTCGGTATGAGCGATGAACTTTCCAACCTCTGCTATTATAATAATGATGAATATAACTTCTCCAAACCGTATTCAGAAAAGACGGCCGAGAGAATTGATGCTGAAGTGCATCGCATCATCAAAGAGCAATACGAGCGCGCCAAGCAGTTGCTCACCGAGAACAAGGAGAAGCACGCCCGCCTGGCCCAGTTGCTCGTGGAGCGCGAGGTCATCTATCGCGAGGACGTAGAGGAAATCTTCGGTCCGCGCCCATGGAAGAGCCGCGGCGACCAGTTGCTCGAAGAACAAGAGGCTGCCAATCGCAAGAAGGCTGAAGAAATGGCTCAACAACACGCCATGGAGAAACAAAAAGCTGCTGAAGCATCCAATGCTCCACTGCAGGAAACACCGCCCACTCCTCCAACCACTGCTGACAGTGAGCTTCCGCCCATCCCAGTAGTGCCTCCTGTCTCCGAAGAAAGTCCTTCCACTGACCATCAGGACGAAGAAAAACAATAACAAATGAGTTCCGCAGAAATGCCGTAAGGTGCTTCTGCGGGACTTCTCTATTTTATACCCATTGCCCATAATGAACAATTTAGTTACTCGCGCCATCACTGGCACACTCTTTCTTTTAGTAGTCATCGGGTGTATCATTGGCTCGGCTCTATCTTTCACGCTGCTCTTTGCCCTTATCACGGGAGTAACGGTGTGGGAGTTCGGCACCAATGTCAATAACCACACGGGAGCTAACGTAAACCGCCTCATCAGCACGACGGCTGGCGTTTATCTTTTCTTTAGTTTCGCCTTCGTCATGTCGGGGATAGTCGATATCAAAGCTTTTATCCCCTATCTGCTCACTATCCTCTATCTCCCCATTAGCGAACTTTATCTCAAAGACGAGAACCCGCTGCGAAATTGGGCTTATGCCTTTGCTTCTCAGCTCTATATTGCCCTACCGTTCTCTATGCTCATCGTCTTGTCTCAATTTAGTCAAGCCATTTTTAATGGGGACAGCACGAAATATTGGGTACTCCCGCTGAGCGTTTTCATCTTCATCTGGACGAACGACACTGGAGCATACTGCTGCGGAAGCCTGCTCCACAAGCGTTTCCCTGCAAAACTCTTCGAGCGTGTCTCTCCCAATAAGAGTTGGGTGGGAAGCATCGGTGGCGGAGTGTTCTGTCTCATTGCAGCCGTACTATTGAAAACAGCTTTTGGTGGTAACATGACGGTGCTCCAATGGATGGGACTTGCACTCACTGTATGCGTGTTCGGCACTTGGGGCGACCTCGTGGAGAGCCTCTTTAAGCGACAACTCGGCATCAAGGATAGCGGCAATATTCTACCAGGACATGGCGGTATGCTCGATCGCTTCGACAGTGCCCTACTCGCCATCCCTGCCGCCACCATCTATCTCTATTCGCTCGAAGCCTTCTGCTATTGACCATGCTGAGCCTCCTCGCTCCTTGAGAGCAAAGGAACTCGGCTTACCCCATAAACAACGCCACGCTTCTGATTCAAAGAATCAGAAGCGTGGCGTTGTTATTATTTGAGAAATGAGTCGAAACGATGAGCTGAACTATTTCAAGAGTCGCTTTGCGGTTTCCATCATGAAAGGCATGAGAGCCTTGTACGGAATCACAAAGTTGGGCTGCCCATCAGCATAACTACATATTTCGTAGGACTGATACTGAAACAGAACGCCCTCTTTCGTGAAAAGCGGCCCACAATGCGGCAGAGGAATAGGTCCTTCTGAATTGTCTAAGAACGCCAGACATTCGGCAAGCTCCTTATCGGTTTTCACATTGAAGTAAACTTTCAGCGAGTCGCTCATCAGTTTCTGAAATTCATCAGAATTGGTATTGAAAACATCCCACCCTATCCGACGACCGTCCGACTTACGAAATGTTGCGCCGCGCAGTACAGATAATCCGTGAGGTCCGCCAGAAAACTCATCAGACATATCAGTCATAGTCAAATACGACTTTCCTTCCGCCAACTTTTCCACAGTAATTTCTGAATAGAGTTTTATCCCATCGAGATTCCATTCGGCAGACTCTTTCACAAGTGGCTTCATTTGCTCTTTCACATAGAAAGTTGCCATTCCTTTCACATCGGAATAGTCGCCACTATAAGAACCACCCAGCTCTTCACTGATCCATTCACGCACACTATTCGTCAATGCCTCACCAACCCCTTTGGGCGTGCTGAGACGAACGGAGGCCCAACAGATACCTGAATCCATTCGAGCAGAATCAACCACCATTTCAGTTGTATCAGCCGCTGCAAGTTTTGCACTGACTTTGTTTTCACCTTTCGGAGTACATCCGAACACCATTCCGCAGACTCCCAGCCACAGCAGAATAGGCAAACTTTTACGAATCCGTATCATCCTGTTTCAAAACTTTAGTTTGCAAAACTAAGATATATTTTCTTTTCGCTACAACACATTTATATATTCTTTTAGTATTTTTGCGAATGGATAACAAATAAAAAAAATATATGATAAGTTTCGTCATCAGTTTGGTAGCTCTTATCCTCGGATATCTGCTCTATGGACGCGTTGTAGAACGCATCTTTGCCCCCGACAACCGCCCAACGCCCGCCGTGGCTCAGGCCGACGGAGTGGACTACATCGTAATGCCTTCGTGGAAGGTCTTTATGATTCAATTTCTCAACATTGCCGGAACAGGCCCCATCTTTGGCGCAATCATGGGCGCGAAGTTTGGCCCTGCCGCCTACCTCTGGATTGTTTTTGGCTGCATCTTTGCTGGTGCTGTCCACGACTATTTTTGCGGTATGCTTTCCATGCGCCATGGCGGCTCATCACTGCCCGAGCTCGTCGGCATCTACCTTGGCATTCCCGCCAAAAAGATTCTGCTCGTATTCAGCATCATCGTGCTACTGATGGTGGGTACTGTCTTTGTCTATTCCCCAGCTCTCATCTTGGGCGGAATGACTGCACCAGCCGCTGATGCCAAGACCTTCCACATCATGCTATGGGTGGGTATTATTTTCATTTACTACATGCTGGCTACGATGCTCCCCATCGACAAAATCATTGGCAAGATTTATCCCATCTTTGCTTTCTCGCTTCTCTTCATGGCTGTGGCCTTGGGCGGTTACCTACTTGTGAAATGGCCCTCATTGCCTGAAGTGTGGGACATGGCTTCAACGCCCAATCTCGACGGTGAAGCCCTTTTCCCCTGCCTTTGCATCACTATAGCCTGCGGAGCTGTCAGCGGTTTCCATGCTACGCAAAGTCCGCTCATGGCTCGTTGCATAAAATCAGAGAAGAGCGGGCGCGCCATTTTCTATGGTGCCATGATAACGGAGGGAATTGTGGCTCTGGTGTGGGCATCTGTTTCAAGCTATTTCTTCTACGATGGTGGAGCAGCTGCCGTGGGCAGTACAACGCTGGCACAAGCGCCCGAGGTGGTAACGGCTGTGAGCAAAGGTTGGTTGGGCATCGTGGGTGGCATCTTAGCTATCCTCGGCGTTGTTGCAGCTCCCATCACGAGCGGCGATACGGCATTCCGCAGCGCACGCCTCATCATTGCCGACTTCCTCAAGTTTAGCCAACGCTCCATTATCAACCGTCTCATTGTGGCCGCTCCTCTCTTTGTGGCTGCGGGCTTCTTGCTCTGGTTCAATATAGCCGATGCAAACGGTTTCAATATCATTTGGCGCTACTTCGGGTGGTCGAACCAAACGCTTGCAGTCTTCACACTCTGGACGGCTACTGTGTATCTCGCGCGCGAGCACAAACCCTACATCATAACGCTTATCCCCGCACTTTTCATGACGGTGGTGTGCACTTCCTTTGCTTGCTATTCCAACACAATGCTCAACCTCGGACTGACAGCTTCCTACTGCGCTGGCGCCTTTGTTTTCGTTGTCACCACAATATGGTTCTTCTGCTGGCTCAAGAAGTATAACGCCAAGTCGGGACGATAAAAAATTTCATACTTGCATCACTGCCACCTGCACACTTTGCGTGGGTGGCAGTTTTTTTGTCTAAACACAAGGTTTTTCCTGAAAAATTGCAGGTACAAAGAGTATGTTTTACAACATATCAAGAGAGAGCAGCAGAGAAAACATACTTTGTAAAACATATTCTTACTTTTCGCTGGCGAGAATCGCACAAAAAGCGTATGGCAAGTACTGTGGATACGAAGAAAGGCAATAGGAAAAGAGAGAGAATAGAACTGTTCGGAAATACAATAAGGCTATCAGCTGACTTCCTTATTGCGTTGGCAGATACAATAAGGATGCTGGCTGACAGAATAAAGATATCCACCACCAGAAATAGACTATTTTTTCCTTCAAAAAGGCTAAAACAGAGCTTTTTCTCTATGTTTCGGCACACAAAAGAGGTGGTGAACGCATAAATATTTAGGAGAAAGAGCTAAGACCATCCTATTTTTTTATTTCGTTAACACTTATTTTCTCTCTTACTATTGTAAACTATTTACGCATTAAATAGAAAATATTTTGAGGTTATACAGATCGAAAAACACCCCAAACATACTTTTTAACGCTCCTTTATTTTCCTCCGAAAAACAAGTTTCCGCTATCATTATGTAAGTTTTTAACCACAATTATTTTGTAACTCCGAACACTTTTCTATACTTTTGCGAAAACAGACTAAAAATAAATCATCAAGCTATGGACAAGAATTTAGCGCTAAATCCTAACCGAGTGGTGAGTTTCTTGGGCAAAGATCCGAAGGAGTTTACGCTCGACGACATGATCACCTTTGTAGAAGAAAACGAAATAAAGATGATCAACTTCATGTATCCTGCTCAAGACGGGCGTGTGAAGACCCTCAATTTCGTTATCAACTCGCGCGCCTATCTCGAAACAATCCTGACGGAGGGCGAACGCGTTGATGGTTCGAGCCTCTTCCCAGCCTTTGTTGAAGCAGGCAGCAGCGACCTTTATGTGATGCCGCGTTTCCGCACAGCTTTCGTTGATCCGTTTTCCGAAATCCCTACACTCTGCCTCCTTTGCTCCTTCTTCGACAAGGACGGCGAGCCTTTCGATGCCGACCCGAACCAGTTGATGACGCGCGCCAATCGCGCTCTCCATGCTTCGACAGGACTGGATTTTGAAGCCATGGGCGAATTGGAATACTACGTTGTGGCACCAGAAAATCCTCTCTACCCCGCAGTGGATCAACACAACTACCACGAAAGCGAACCTTTTGCAAAGCTCAACGAGTTTAGAAAAGAGTGCATGATGGGTATTGCGCAAACTGGTGGACAAATCAAATATGGACATAGCGAAGTGGGAAACTTCACGCTCAATGGGAAGGTGTACGAACAAAACGAGGTGGAATTTCTGCCTTGCTCTGTCGACACCGCTGCCGACCAGTTACTACTGGCCAAGTGGGTCATCCGCAAACTGGCCTTTGAGTACGAACTCGATGTTACCTTTGCACCCAAAATCATCGTGGGCGAAGCGGGTAGCGGACTTCACATCCACATGCGCTTGATGAAGGATGGTGTCAACGCCACGCTTGGTGCCGACCGACAACTAAGCCGCGAAGCACGCCGCGCTATAGCGGGCTTGATGAAGCTGGCACCAGCCATCACGGCGTTTGGCAACAAAAACCCAACGTCCTACTTCCGCCTTGTGCCACATCAGGAAGCTCCCACCAATGTGTGCTGGGGAGATTGCAACCGCTCTGCACTCGTCCGCGTTCCGCTGGGCTGGACAAGCGGCAAGGATATGTGTGCAGTTCTCAACAACGAAGCACCGCACAAAGACTTCCATCCGGAACTGAAACAAACCTTTGAGATGCGTTCGCCCGATGCTTCGGCCGATATTTATCAGCTCATGGCTGGACTCTGCGTGGCTTGCCGCATCGGATTGGAAATGCCTGAAGAGGAAGCTCTCAAAATCACGGCGGAGAAATACGTGGATATGGACATCCACAAGAGTGAAAACACAGAGCGTTTGGCAGCTCTCGATGCTTTACCCACTTGCTGCTCCGAATCGGCCAACTGCTTGGAAGAGCAACGCAAGGTGTTTGAACAAGCTGACGTTTTCCGTCCGCGCATGATTGATGGCATTTTGCAACAACTCCGCAGCTTCAACGATGCCCACTTACATGAGCAGGCAGATGCTGATAAGGGGTTGATGAAAAGTTTGGTGAAGCAATATTTCTACTGTGGATGATGCACTGAGGAAATAATTTTGCATGATTTTAGTGGTAGAGTAACAAATGTGGCCAAAGGCTTGGTGAGCATCTTGTAACTTTGCCACAAAATCATTTATACAATAAAAATTATGTTCCCAGATAATAAAGATTTTGAGACATGGTCCACACGTGAGTTAATCAATTACGTGCTCGAATACCACCACCCCATTGGTCGCCGCCGCGGTCATGTTCTTCGCAACCAAGCGCGCACAACGCTCGAAGCTGCTGGCGCACAACGCCACATTGTGGAAAAAATCGTAGAGCAATTGGAAATTTCTATTCCCGACCTCGATAGCCATTTCGACCGCGAAGAAGCGGTTCTCTTTCCCTATCTGATCGAACTCTGCACGGCAGAAGAGAACAAACAGCGCATTGAGGCGTTCCACTGCGGTACGATTCTCAACCCGATCCATGTGATGATGAACGAACATGCTATGGAGCAGGATCGTTATAGTTTTCTGGAGAAACTAACAGATAATTTCACTGCACCAGCGGAAGCTACCGAGGAGTATCGCAACCTGCTGGCTGATTTGAAAACCTTTGTAACGGCTCTGCGTGAGCACATCCGTTTGGAGAACGACTTCGTTTTCCCACAGGCTACTGAGTTAGAGGCACAATGGGCATAAATTCAGTGGGATATTTACACTGAAAAATCCTCATAGTATTAAGTATTGTTGGTAATGTTAGAAGTCCGTCAACGCTCTCAAAAGGGAGAGCGAAGCGGACTTCTAACTTGTTTATTGTTTAATATAATGGTTTTCTTCGGTGTGGACTTTCCAGCCCTCACGCCCTACTCTGCAGCAGGCAAACTATTTGTTCCAGAAATGCGCGTGATAGTGACATGAGCCGCAGAGAACTCTCGAGCTGTCATCGGATTGCGACGGAAACTGGACGCGGTGGAGAAGCCATAGGAGAGCAAGCCTCCTTTCTTCACCTGAACAATCATAGAGAACGGCATCCATGATGTTTTCATCAGATTCCCCTCTATACGTTGCGTGTTGGCATCTGGCGCTAAATCCGCAAGGATTCTGCTGTTCGCTTCGCTACTGATAAAAACTCCTGGCTCAAACTCCTGTGTCTTCACCATGCTGCTATCCAAGACGGCATAAAGCGTAATGCCTTGCCCGTCCACTCGACGCATACCTTGAATCTTGTAAACACCTGGCGAAACTGTAAGCGATTTCTGAATCTCGAAGTCTAAATTTTTACCTTCATCAGCTTCCAAGTGAAGACCTTCAACCTCCGGACAATCTTCTGCATTGTCAGAATCGTAAAGTGGATCGTTGAAAGAATCAGAAGCCTCATCCGTACCGCTCAATCGAACTACTTTCCATCCTTCACTATCGAGATAGCGCCAGCTACTCTCATCGAGGAAAATGCCATTGCGCGTATTCTCCTGATGATAAACGATGCGCTGCTTCTCATTGTATTTGTCGGCAAATTCTTTTGTGCGCATCACACCTGTAATGGTTGAGAATAGAGCCAAACCAAAGGCAATGACCCAAATGATCGTTAAGGTGGCTTTTGTAGCTATCGACATTGGCGCGCTATCGGGCTTGCGAAACATTGTGCGTACGAGAGTAACAAGAGGAATAACTACGAGTATCAAACCTGAAAAGAGACCAATCCATATCCACCACTTCACATCGGGCATCTGGCTCTGAAATTCGCTCAACTCTGTAAATGGCCCTCCCCAACTGGCGGATCCTACACCAGCCACTGCGGCTGCACCAAAGGCTATCATAGAGATAAGAATCGTGAGAAGTATGCTACCAAGAACCAGAATAGCGAATCCCATCACCAGGAATAGGACGATTTTCACCATAATACCCAAACATCCCGTGGCTTGGGACTGCACACGCGGATTTGCCACAAAATCCTGAGTGGCCTTTACGCCGCGCATCACTTCGTCCCGAATGGTGGAGGGATTCACGGGTTCGCCGCGCATCTGCAAACGTTCCTCTGCTGTGCGCGCTTCAGGAATCAATGCCCATACCACTAAATAGATGAAACCAAGTGTGGACCATGTAAAAATAACAGCCAGCACAAAAAGAATACGCCAAGGCAGCGGGTCGGTTCCTCCAAAATATTTTGTAGCACCTGAAATAACACCACCGAGCATACGGTCTTCAGGGTCGCGGAAGAAGCGACGCGTAGTGCCTCCTCCATAGATAGGGGGCGGCATAGCACCAGGAGCAGTTTCTTCGCCTTCTTCTGCGTCCTCCATCTCCTGCGGATCTCCAATGCGATTGATGATGCTCTCCACCTGCTCTATCGTGATGGCCTCCACGCCTTGTTCTTTGAGTTCGGCAAAAAGCTCAGCCACACGGTGCTCTACATCATCGGCCACTTCCTCACCTCCTTCACGACGAGAAAAGTAGCTGCGGATATTTTTCTGGTACTTCTCCAACAATTCGTAAGCATCCTCATCAATATTGTAGAGCTGTCCGAAAAGATTGATCGTTATATTCTTTTTCATAAGTAAAGATGTTTGATTGTTAAACTTGATTTTGTTTGAGCAGATCTACTGTGCGTGTCAGTTGTGCCCACGCGCTGTTGAGTTCCTGCAAGGCTGCACGACCGTCCTCGGTAAGTTCATAGTACTTTCTGGGAGGCCCTTGTGTCGACTCCTGCCACTGATAAGAGAGAAGCCCGTCCTTTTTCAAGCGAGAAAGCAATGGGTAGAGCGTTCCCTCTACAACAATCAGCTCTGCCTCCTTCAACTGCGCGATGATGTCCGTCGCGTAAGAAGCTTGTCGGCTCAGGAGCAAGAGAACGCAGTATTCCAGCATCCCTTTCCGCATCTGCGATTTCGCGTTATCTGTATTCATAAGCTCATAAGTTTATATTACCAACTTGTTTGTACTGCAAAGATATGGACTTTTATAAATACCTTGCAATACAAAGTACTTGAAATATTTATTTTTTAAGTTTTTTTAGAATTAAAACAGGTTATACAAAAACAAAGAATCAATCTTGGTAGCTACAAACAGAATACAGAGATAAGAGAACTTCGTAATTTCACCGCTGCGCACAACTCAATTTATCTTATTTCTGCCTCAGAAACTATGAAGAAAGGTGTTAATGCATTTCAAAATCATATAAATAAACGAATGAAAGAGTATAACTTGCCATTTTTTTGTATTTTTACGCCGAATATCATTCAAGGCATGAACTTTTTATAGCTGTCATTCCTCCATTTTACCCTAATGAAGCCAAGAACAACCATAAAGCTCATTTATGCATGGACATTAGTTATAATGTACATGGCTGCCGTTGTTCTTAAAAGTTTCCACTATCACGACACATCTTATTATAATGTCAAGGCAAAGGTTTCAACTAATCATGAAGCCTCTGTAAAGCCGGTTTGCTACTTGTGTGACTACATCATGCACGTGTCCACAGTTGTCGAACCCACTGTGTTTATGGCCATTATAGCGGTAAGTTGGGTCGTGAAAATTGTTTTCACAGAACAGACAGTTTATCGAACTGTAGCATCAATCAATAGTCATTCTCCTCCAATAGTTGGCTGATTAACTCCTCACCACATATAGGGAGAAGTGTGTATTTACGCGTACACACAGAGCCTTATACCAACCGACATAACAATAAAAAAATAGAAAGTCTTAAATGTGCACTGACCCGTGCACACAAGACCTCGTTTTCAGGATTTTACTGGTTTTTTCGCGCGAGTGAATCACAAAAAAACCAACTATTGAATTTATTTTCAGACTATGATGCTCAATTTTAAATTAGGTAGGCATCAGTTGACAGGCGTTTTGTTCGTATGTCTGTGCTGGTGTACACCCTCAGAAGCGCAGAAGGGTCCTTCCTATAAACTTGTTCACGACTCCATAAGCCTACATGAAGCCGTGGTTTCAGGCCGCCGTCAAGTGACGGGAGCAAACCAAGTGGGCAGTCAAATTAACCAGATTACAATCTCAGAAGCCATGGGACGATCTTTGGGAGCATTGCTCGAAGGTGTCAGTGGCATGAGTTCTATCCAGACTGGAACAATCGTTTCGAAACCCGTCATACATGGAATGTATGGCAACCGCATTCTCATGGTGAGCAATGGTGCCCGACTAACCGGTCAACAATGGGGTGCAGATCATGCGCCCGAAGTAGATAAGAACAACTATAGTAACATTGGTGTGGTGAAAGGAGCAGATGCTGTTAAATATGGTTCCGAGGCACTTGGTGGTATCATTCTCTTGCAACCAGCGCCCCTACCCTATGAAAATAGTGGCTTTCGTGGCATGGTTTCAACATTTTACGGCACAAATGGCAGGCGTTTTGGTGCGTCTGGTTATATAGAGAACAGTTTCAAATGGCGCGGAAACTGGGCGTGGCGTTTACATCTGCACAGCGAGAATGGTGGAGATAGAAGCACTGCCCATTACCTATTGAACAACACGGGAATGCGTGAAAATAGCCTCTCAATGACTCTTGGCTACAGCCACAAGCCATGGCGATTAGAAGCAGGCTACAGTCTATTTGCACAGAAACTTGGCGTTATGCAGAGTGCACAGATGGGCAATGAGCAGTTGCTCCAAGAGCGAATAAGACTGGGACGGCCAGTTGATTTCACGCCCTTCAGTCGGCATATTGGCTATCCTTTTCAGGAAATCACCCATCACACGGCTTTTTTCAAAGCTTTTTTCAATCATCAAGCTCTCGGCAATTTCTCCTTTCAGTCTACCTTTCAGCAAGATAACCGACGGGAGAATCGCATCCGGCGTATGAACCATTCCAACATTCCTACTGTCAGCCTGCATCTAAAATCATTGCAGAATGCTCTTGTCTGGAACAAAGGTTATGGACAATGGCAGAGCGAAGCAGGAACTCAAATGCTTGTCACGGACAACCATAATGAGCGTGGGACAGGCGTCGTTCCTATCATTCCCAATTATACCGAGGTGGCTTTCGGGCTCTATGCATTGCAGAAACTCACAACCAATCGCTGGGGGTTTGAGGTCGGAGCACGTTTCGACGGGCAACAGACTAAAGCAGACGGCTACGACTGGACTGGACAACGATATGGTGGAAAGCGTGATTTTACAAACTTTATTTATAGCCTTGGCGCTCATTACCACATCAACAGGCAATTGAAAGTGACTTCACATTTCGGTGTAGCCTGGCGAGCGCCACACGTCTATGAACTTTATAGCAACGGTAATGAACTAAGCTCTGGCATCTTTGTAAAAGGTGATTCTACACTTCGTTCCGAACAGAGTTACAAGTGGATTACCTCTCTGAAGTATGTCAATAAGTATTTCAACATTCAGCTTGACGGCTATCTCCAATGGATCAATAACTACATCTACGACCAGCCAACAGGCCGAAACATCACTGTTATATCAGGTGCTTATCCTGTGTTTCAGTATAGGCAGACACGTGCTTTCTTTAAAGGTGTCGACTTAGATGCACACATCAGCCCCATCAGTTCGCTCGACTATCACCTTGTTTCGGCCATGATATGGGCATACGAAAAGCCTTCTCATGCCTTTCTGCCCTACATTCCGAGTTTCCGACTAACGCATTCTCTGACATGGGCGTTACCTTTCTACAAAGCTTATTCGCCCAAAATTGGCATTAGCCACCGCTTTGTGGCCAAGCAAACGCGCTTCAATCCCGCCACCGACCTCATTGCTTTCACGCCCAATGCCTATCATCTCGTAGGCTTTGAAGCGAGCTTTTCCGTGCCAATGCAAAAAGGAATGTCACTACGAATAAGCCTGATGGGCGACAATATTCTTAATCGTGAATATAAGGAGTACACCAATCGCAGCCGCTATTACGCCCATGACATGGGGCGTGATGTGCGCTGCATGATTACATGGAATTTCTAATAAAAATATAAAACAATAAAAACATAAAACGATGAAAACAAAGAATTTTATAAACACTTTTGTGCTTTTCATAAGCATTGTTGCAACTAGCTTCTTCATGGCCTGCAACCCTGAAAATCCTGAAAATGAGAAAAAGAACAAGCTGCACGAGGACCCCGTCCGTGCGGTATTCATTTTGCAAGAAGGCACTCTCAATGATAATGCAGCCTTCGACAACACACCCAAAATGGCTAATTTCATTCCCGCGTCTACTTCTCCACAGGTGATTGAATGGCAGACAACGAAGGGTGAGGGCTGGCACGTAACAAGTAGTACCAAGGCCTTCCAGGTGAAGAACAGCATTGACTCTCCTTCTGCTGTCTATCTACTAAAGATGGAATACTACAACGACAAGGGCGAAATGATGAACAATCAGTTCTTTACTCTCGGTCAGGACAAGATACATCAGCACTTCTTCTCGATGTTCAAATCAGTGAATTACAACGGAGGACTGAGTTCTGTCCGCGTCACGAACAAGACAGAATTGCCCTACGACTACCGTTATGTTGATGAACTGAACGGCACGTTCATCGGTGATACCAACCCAATGGGCTTCCAGGGACTCATTAAATTTGTGAAACCTGGGCAACGTTTTGAACTCTCCGTCGACCTCCTTCACGCTGCAGAAAGCAAATTCGGAGACGATGGAAAACCTTCTCCTTTCTATAATCCTTCCAGAAAACTGCTCAGCACAGGACTGTGGGACATCAACGTAAAACTGCCTATCGTGATCGATGGGCAGTCAGATGAAAGTACGGAACTCGATCCTTCACTCTTCAGACCGGCTAAAGCTGTGATTGAAATCTACAACGGACACCTGCACGGACCGCATGCTTTCCATCAGAACCCTACACCGAAAGAACTCAAATATATCGGGAAGAATTACAAACTCACCTATACCCTGAATGCTGGAAAATGGGTAGCTGATACTGAAAATCCCTCAAGCGTGAACCTCATGGGAAGCAGCCAAGGCTATTATGTGTCGGCTTTCGTCATTCATTATTATGACAAATCAGGAAAGGACATCACTTCGCAAATCGAGGAAAACGATGAGAACAAACACTATCAACACTTTTTCCTAGCCAAAAACATCCGTCCTTCTTATGGTGGAGAAAAAGAGGTAGACGATGAAAACTCCAGCAAGTTTTTCAAGTATATCTATTGCGATACGACACCATGGGACAAAACCAACAAGCACGACGAGGCCAAATTCACCGGTGAGGAAAATCCTATCGGCCAGAAAGGTTACTTCTGCTTTCTGCATACCCACAAGCAGTTCAATCTCGAAATACGCTTGATGCGTGCCCGCAATTCCAAATTTAATGCTGGTAAGGCAAGTGAATTCTGTGCTCCTTCTACCAGTCAGTTACAGGATGAAGCATGGATGCCGACCCTCTCTATTCCGATGAACATCTACATGGACAGCGATGAACGAGAACTCGATAGCAGCGTTTTTGATAAGGACTTTGACAAGTTGAGCAACGATGCAAAGGACTATACACAGAAAGATCTGACATCAATTCGCTCGCTCATGGAAGCTTTCAGAGTGACTGAAATCAAGACTGCTGTCCTCGATTTCTGGTGGAATTTCCACGGTGACAGTAAGCACAGCGATGCCGGTTTCTGGTTTTAGACAAACGCCCCGTATTCTCTCATCGCTTAAGGAGGAAAGTTAATAGCACAAGAAATAAAGGTTCATCCCCGAATTGCATTGGTATTTATGAGTAAAGAAAAGTGCCAACACAATTCGAGGATGAATCATTAATCTTACGAAGAGATAAGGGGATGAGTAAAAGACAGAGCAAAGATAGCAGAGCTAACAAAACTTTCCAAATCATACTATGCACACAGTAGATAAGACTTTTAGTTTTCTCGTAATAGATAACTATATTTACAATATAAAATTAAATCACAATGGATTTAGTAAATTTATGTGATAAGCTCAAAAAAGGAACAGTTTATCTCAAAGATGACTACGAGGATATAGTGTTAAGAATGGAAGCTATTGACAATTCTACACGTTGTTTTATCAAGCGTAGAGGTCGCAAAGAGGTAGAGGTTGATTCGACAGACAAAGACATTTTTGATTCACAGATGTATGGAACGGAAATCAGTAAAGACGAGTATGATAAATTTCGATGAACTTCGAGAAAGAGCTATGCAGATTGCTGAAAAAGTACATAGAGATCAGGTTGATAAAGCAGGAAAACCGTACATCGGACACCCTATTAGAGTTGAACGAATGTGCTCCCATCAGGAAGATAGGCTGGTAGCCTTACTTCACGACACAGTAGAAGATGGCGGCATAACATCGGAATATTTACTCATGGCTGGTTTTCCACAAGAGGTAGT
>QWCI01000337.1_pt1 | contig 49014 bp, 44 predicted proteins | sample 1972541 | NCBI WGS metagenome assembly QWCI01 (sample SAMN09866712, study PRJNA288562) | Human oral metagenome isolate term3_saliva, whole genome shotgun sequencing... | isolation source: mouth | host: Homo sapiens | place: USA: California | reverse complement strand
CCGCACTCCCACTATCGGCGTGGGTATATCACTGCGGCGGTGATTGACAGGGGTATCTGGGGCGTCAATCACATACACATTCGCGACATCATGCCGCCGGAGGGGCAGCACATGGGGTTCGCGAAAGTCGTCATGTGTCTAGTCTGTCGGACGGTTTCCATCCGAGCAACACCAAGTCCACACCGTGAGATTGTGTAACAACATTGTCTGTGCTGCGGACGCACACGATTCTCCACGGCGGTGTCGCCGACGCACAACACGTGGAGTCAGCGGATACGGACGTGGGCGGGACCAACCGGTCCCGCCCACGTCCTAGTGCCTCGAGGACTTTTCAGGCCTCCAGGCCGCGCTGGGCACGCACTTGTCGAGTAGCGGAGACAAGGTTGTCCAGCGACGCCTTCGTTTCCTCGTAGCCGCGGGTCTTCAGTCCGCAGTCGGGGTTCACCCACAGTCGCGAGACCGGCACGGCGTCAGCGGCCAGGCCGATGAGCTCGACGAGTTCCTCGGTGCTGGGAACGCGGGGGGCGTGGATGTCCCACACGCCGGGACCAATGCCGTGGTCAAAGCCAGCCTCGGCCAGTTCGGGGACGACCTCCATCTTGGAACGCGCTGCCTCGATGGACGTCACGTCGGCGTCCAGACCCTTGATGGCGTCGATGATCTGGCCGAACTCGGAGTAGCACAGGTGCGTGTGGATCTGAGTGTCCGGGCGCACCGAGGAGGTGACCAGGCGGAAGGATCCCACGGACCAGTTCAGGTAGTCAGCGTGGCGGTCGGCGTCCAGGGGTAGGAGCTCGCGCAGGGCGGGTTCGTCGACCTGGATGGCGGCAATGCCGGCGGCCTCGAGGTCGGACACCTCGTCGCGCAGGGCCAGACCGATCTGGTCGGCGATCTCGCCAAGCGGCAGATCATTGCGGGGGAAGGACCACGCGATGATCGTGACGGGACCGGTGAGCATGCCCTTGACGGGCTTGTCGGTCAGCGACTGGGCGTAGGTGGTCCACCCCACTGTCATGGGAGCGGGACGCGAGACGTCACCCCACAGGATCGACGGGCGCGTGCAGCGCGAGCCGTAGGACTGTACCCAGCCGTTGCGCGTGGCTGCGAAGCCGTCGAGCAGCTCGGCGAAGTACTGGACCATGTCGTTACGCTCGGCTTCGCCGTGGACGAGGACGTCCAGGCCAAGCTCCTCCTGCAGGGTGATGACGGATGCGATCTCCTCGCGCATGCGCGCCTGGTAGTCCGCGTCGGAGAGTTCACCGCGCGCGTTAGCGGCGCGGGCCTTGCGGATCTCGGTGGTCTGCGGGAACGAGCCGATCGTCGTCGTGGGCAGCGGGGGCAGGTGCAGGCGCTCGGTCTGAGCGGCCTCGCGCTCCAGGTAAGGCTCGCGGGTGCGGTCTGCATCTGTCAGGGCGGCGGTACGGGCGCGGACCTCGGGGCGTACGACGCCGGGGGCGGCGGCGCGCTGCTCGAGGACGCGGGTCGCTTCAGCGACCTCGGCGTCGATGGCCTCCCAGCCCTCGTCCAGGCCGCGGGCCAGGGCGACGACCTCGAGAACCTTCTGGTCGGCGAAGGCGAGCCAGGCGTGCAGGTTCTCGTTGAGGGTCGCGTCGTCCCAGGTCTCCAGGGCGGTGTCGTGAGGTACGTGCTGGAGGGAATTCGAGGTGGCGACGGTGACGCGGGCGGCTCCCAGGGCCTGTGCGGCCTTCAGGGTCTCGCGCAGCTGGGCCAGGTCGGCGCGCCAGATGTAGCGGCCGTCGACGCCGCCGACGACGAGGGTGACGCCGGACAGGTCTGCGCCCTCGGGGAGGGAACCGCGCAGCGTGTCGACGTGGAGGGCCTCGACACCCGTCTTGGCCAGGGCAGCCACAGCGTGGGAGGCGTCGCCGTAGGGGGTGGTGAGCAGGATCTGGGGACGCTCGGTGGCAGAAGCCAGGCGTTCGTAGACGCGGGCGGCCAGCTCGCCTAGCTCGGCGCGGGTTCGCGAGAGGTTGTCGGAGGTGAGGGCAGGCTCATCGAGCTGGACCCACGGAGCACCCGCGGCGTGCAGAGCAGCCAGCGCATCCGCGTACGCGGCCACGGCCTCGTCGATGCGGGTGAGCGGATCGAAATCGGGGGTGGCCGGATCGGCCTTGGCCAGGGCCAGGTAGGTGACTGGGCCGACCAGGACGGGACGGGTCACGTAGCCCCACTCGCGGGCGTCGGCGAAGCGGCGCACGACCGTGTCGTCGGCGAAGTGCAGCGGCGTGTCGGGGCCGATCTCGGGGACGAGGTAGTGGTAGTTCGTGTCGAACCACTTCGTCATCTCTTCGGGGCCGACCTTGTCGTCGCCGCGGGCCAGCGCGAAGTAGAGGTCGAGGCCCTGCCGGCCGACGAAGCGCGGCGGGATGGCACCCAGGAGAATCGTGGCGTCCAGGACGTGGTCGTAGAGCGAGGGCGCGTCGGCCAGAGAGGCGTCCGAGGGGTTCAGACCGAGCTCAACGAGGCGCGCCAGGTTCTCCTTACGCAGGTCGTCAGCAGCGTTCAGCAGCTCGGCCTCGGTGATGCGGCCAGCCCAACGGGCTTCGAGGGCGCGCTTGAGCTCGCGGCCGCGTCCGATACGCGGATAGGCCAGGATCGTGGCGGTGGGGAACTGCGCGGGGGCAGCGGACATAGTGATCTCCTTGGGTGTGCTACTCGTGCGGCGCACGCGGGCGAGGCCCGCACCCGGCCGCGGGGTGGATTGACGGGATGCGCTCAGTGATGCGTGAAGGGGTGCGAGGCCGGGGACCACTGCGGGTCCGGCGTCACTCCCATGAGCGCGAGAATGTCGAGGACGGGCTTGGCCTTGTTGAAGGTGCAGAGGTGGACGCCCGGGGCACCCGCGTCCAAGACGGAGTGAATGAGGCGGGATCCGAAGGCCGCGCCGAACTCGTCGCGGCGCTCCTGCTCCTCGAAACCAGCCAGTGTCGTCAGAAGCTGTTCGGGGACCTCGATACCGGTGAGATCCTGGACGCGGCGCAGGCGCGCCGGATCCGTGGCCGGCAGCAGGCCGGGAACAATCGGGATAGTGACGCCGGCGCGACGGGCGCGCTCGACGAAGGACGCGTAGACCTCGGCGTCCCAGAACAGCTGTGTGATCGCGAAGGACGCGCCCGCCGCCTGCTTGACGAGGAGGCGCTCGACCTCCTGCTGGGGCGTCGTGCCCGCCGCCGGGTTACCCGCTGGGAACGCGGCGACCGCGATGGTCAGGGGCTTGAAGGCGGAGCGCAGGGCCTCGCCCGGGTGAGCGTTGCAGCGGCGTCTTTCGACCGTGCGGATGAGATGAATGAGTTCCGTCGCGCTCGCGACGCCGCCCGGATCGGGTTCCCAGTCCTCCTGACCGACCGGCGGGTCTCCGCGCAGGGCCAGGAAGGTGCGCACGCCCGACTCCAGGTAGTCGTGCACGGTGGAGACGACTTCGGCCGTGGAATTGCCGACGCAGGTCAGGTGCGCGATCGGTTGGATCGGGGTGTCTCGTACGAGGCGCTGGACCGTCGAGCGGGCATTGCTGCGATCCTTACCTCCGGCACCGTAGGTCACGGACATGAAGTCCGGGCGAACCTGGAGGAGGCGATCAACCGTGTCCCAGAAGGGGGCTTCCAACGAGGGCTTGCGCGGGGGCATCACCTCGAAGGAGAGGAGCGTGGGCTCATGGTCGTGGGTGCAGGGACAGGCGTAGTCGTCGTCGGAGAAGGGCACAGTGGAACTCTCGGGTAGCGGCATTGTCCCGCCTGAGTGCACGTGCGTGCAGCTGGTGTTGTAGCGGCGGGTCGTGGCCTAGGGAATGGCGGACGTCGGCGTCAGCTGCACATTCGGGCACGAATCGACCCGTACATGCGACGGGTGACAATCGTTCGTGCGTTCATGCCACCCAGTATGGTCACCACCGAGAGGTCCCCGCAGAAGGGGTCCGCGGAACGGGAGTTTGTGACAGCGCTGTCTCACACGACGCGAAATGTGGGTGGGTGGTGCGACGATGGGGGTGCCTCCACGGCATCGCCCCGGGCCAGCAGCACTCCTGCCGGGGAATTGATACCGATGAGAGGAGGTGACTGGGTTGGCACAAGGCCGACGTTCGCGTCAACGGAGGCGGACTGGTCTGGATGGGAAGCAGAAAGCCCAGATCGCTCTAGCAGTGGTAACGACACTGCCACAGCTGATCTGGGCGATTGCATTCCTGCTGAGCACCCTCATGGGTAGCTAAGACCATCCCGGAAACCGGGGAGTCGGACAGCAGCAACTGTTCGACTCCCCTTATTATGACACACTGGTCGCGCAGCGCAGAGCACGAACCCCTACACCCCAACCTTCGTCGGCCCATGGACTGCACGACAGAGCCGCGCGGGACGCAGATGAGCATGCCCGCGTCGATACTCCCATCATGAGCGACAACGACGTCTCCACACCCGAGGCGATCCACACTCCCCCGCCCGTGCCTGGTTCGCGGGTATCATGTGGAGGTGGCGACGTGGCAGCCCACGCCGCTGCGCGAGCGCCGCACGTGCCCCAAGGTGGGGGCCACGGCCTCGTTCAACTGAGCTATCGTCTCACCTCTTAGAACTGTTCTGGCATGGACGCCGGTCACCCGATGAGGAGCATTCATATGTCCGACATTCGCACGACACCATCCGTGACACCGCAAGACTGCTTGAATTTTGCTGACGCCGCCCTGTATCTCGCGGGGCACACGGTCGCGGATCCTTATCTGCGTGAGCTTCACGCCAAGGCAGCGAGCGGCGAGATCACCGTCGAGGAAGCGGGGCATCTCGGTGAGGAGTACCTCTGCACGAAGTTTGGTGTGGATCATGAGTGATCCGTCATGGGATGCCTATTTCATCCCCGGGACCCACGCGATGCGTAACAAGTTCATTCGCGGGGGGCGTTTCCCCGACGGTATACCGTCGATGGTGGCGGTTGGTGCGTTGGAGGAGCATTGGGCGCGGCTGCGCCTCATTGAGCTCGTACGCTCCCCCCTCCTGGGCCACTTCGACTACGAACACATGAAGGCGATTCATCGTCACATCTTTCAGGACACTTTTGCATGGGCAGGCCAGGAGCGCAGTGCACCAATGGGCGGACCAATGATTAAGTTCGGCCCCGACGTGTCAGCGTTCCCCGACTTTGACCCGCGCGACTATTCGGTCCCGCACGAATATGCACCGGCAGGGCGGCAGCTGACCGAGGCCGCGACGCACGAATACGAGCTCCTTCAGGAAGCCGATTATCTACGCGGAATGGCGCTGAGCGAGTTCGTCGACAACCTGGCACTGCGCTGAGTATCTCTCAACGTCGTGCATTCCTTCCGCGAGGGAAACACGCGCTCGCAGCTCGTGTTTTTCTTCGAACTCGCCCACCACGCGGGCTACCACCTGGATGCGAGAGCATTCCTGCCTCCGAGCCGCGAGGATCGACTGGCGGGCGTCACGAATCCTGTTCGTGAGCGTTTCGTCGCGGCGCGCTACTACTTTCAGGACTACCACGATCACACTCCGATGGCCGATACTCTCACCGAGGTGATTGCTCCGTTGACTGAGGACCAGCGACGCGCCCGGCCCATCGTTCCCATTGAGGAGCGTTGAGAGCACACAGAGCCGGGGATCCGGACGACGACGGCTGATCGGCTCCCCGCTCGGCGGCGGCGCGTCTCACGCGGGAGTGAGCACAGTAACGCTCGTCCGGTGCGGATCGGTGGCGCCTCCGACAGGACTCGAACCTGCAACCTCGGGATTAGAAGGCCCTCGCTCTATCCATTGAGCTACGGAGGCGTGGCGCATGTGCGCCGCCTGTAAGACTAGCGGAGGTTAGCCGCGCTTTCCAACGGCGCGGCCCAGCAGGAAGGCCAGAAGCGGGAAGAGCAGGACCGATAGGGCACCGGCGACGACCAGTAGGGAGGCCAGCCAGGTCGGGATGATGCCCGTTGAGGATGCCAGGCCGGTAACGGCGACGATAATCGGCAAGCCGGTCGCGCCGTACAGGCCGATGCGCGTCGCGTCCGACCAGCCGACCCGCTCGATGGTCCCATGGAAGCGCTCGAGAGCGACGATGGGCACGCCACGCACGAGGAGGATCGCGCCGACCAAGCTCACGAGCAGGAACGGGTGAGCGGCAACGGCGCTCAGCGAGATGGCCATTCCGGACGTGACGAAGAACAGGGGGATCAGGAAAGAGAAGCCGAGCGTGCGCAGTTCCCCTTCGATCATGGTGAAGTTACCGGGTGCGAGGGCGCGCACGATGATACCGGCGGCGAAAGCACCGAGCACCATGTCCAGGTCCAGAACCGCTGACAGAGCCATGAGGCCCGTCAGGATGACCATGACGACGCGCATGAGGGTTTTTTGAGAGGTCTGGGCACCGTGCAGGATCGTCCGCCCGATCTCGGGGTGGCTCAGCACGAAGCGCGTGGGGATTGCGACGGCGACGATGGTGGCGAGTACGAAGAACATGAGGACGCCGAAGGAGAGCCAGGGGCTACGTGCGGAGAGCAGCAGCGACATGGCGACGATGGGCGCGAGTTCGCCGATGGCACCGTGCACCAGAACGGCTTTGCCGATGGTGGTGCCCATGACACCGGCCTCCATGAGGATAGGCAGAAGGGTGCCCAGCGCGGTCGAGGTCAGCGCGATAGCGAGCGCGATGTAGGTCGAGTACCCCACGCCGGTGGTCCCGGAGGCAGCGACGGCCACCCATGACACCGCCAGGCCGATCCCGAAGCAGGTCAGCCACGTGGCCAGGGAGCGCTTACCGGCGCTCCCGTGCACTTCTTGCACGTCAATTTCGGTGCCTGCGATCAGGAAGAGCATGCCCATGCCGACCTCACGGAACACGGAGATCGGTTCGGTCAGCGAGGCAAAACCCAGCGCGTTCGGCCCGACGGCGACGCCCAGGATCAGCAGCCACACGACGTCGGGGACGCGCTTGCGCGTCAGCGACGAGAGCAGAGGCGAGATGGCCGCAGCGGCGGCGATAATGAAGAGGGAAACGATAGATCCCTCGGTGTCGGTCGAGCCGTGGGCGGCGACGAGGCCGTGGCTCGTTGCAACGGTCGCGGCGAGGATCGTGGTCGGCAGGTTCATGTGCGCTCCTGACGGGGCAAAAGGATCGATGGTGCGGTGCTGCGTAACACGCGGGCGCGTCACGTCGAATTGCGGGCATGACAAAGGCCCGGGACGACTAGTCCCGGGCCCGTGCGTGGATGCGAGGTCAGCCCTCGACGTCCAGGAGGCCGTTCTTGTATGCCTTGGCCAGGCGGCGGGGCACACGGATCTCACGGCCGGCGACCTTGACGGTGTTCAGCTCGGTAAGATCAGCCTTCCAGGTAGACCGGCGGGTGCGGGTGTTCGCACGGGACATCTTACGCTTGGGAACTGCCATGTCTTACCGCTCCTCTTCTTTCTCGACGACTATTCTGGTTCGGTGCGCCACGCGGGCGCACGGCGACAACCCGACTAGACTACCACGGACCTTGCGCGTGTGGCATATCGCGCGGGCGGGTGCGCCTGCGATTCTGGTTACAGACTGGGAGCTGGGAACTCTCCCCTAGACTGGCCTCATGTCCGTTCTTCGCACGCTCGTCTCTGGCACGCTCCTCACCCACGAGATTGAGATCAAGCGTTCCCGCTTTATTACGACGCTCGCCAGGACGGACACGCCCGAGGAGGCTCGCGCACTCATCGACGCGGTCAAGTCCGAGCACCCGCAGGCGCGTCACAACTGCTCCGCATACCTGATCGCTCCGCCGGATGCCGCTCCTCTGCAGCATTCCTCGGACGACGGGGAGCCGTCGGGCACGGCGGGTACTCCGATGCTGGAGGCCCTGCGCGCCTCCAACACGTGGAACGCGACGGCTGTCGTGACGCGTTACTTCGGGGGGATCCTACTCGGCGGAGGCGGCCTCGTGCGCGCGTATTCGACGTCGGTGTCCGAGGCTGTCGCCCGCGCTCCCATCGCCTACCTGGTCGGACGCGACATCCTTGAAACGCAGCTCAGCCCCGGGGATGCGGGGCGTATCGAGGCGGAGCTACGAGGCCGCGGAGCCGCTGTCGTGGACACGATCTGGGGCACGGACGTGACGCTTCGCATCGCGATCAATCCGAGCGACCGGGAGCCGATTGACGCGTGCCTGGCCCAGGCCTCGTCCGGTGTTGCAAAGTTTCGCTACGTGGAAACCCGTCGGGTTGAACTAGACGAGGCTCCGACAGCTGGTTGAGAATTCTGGGGTACACCGCTTATGGAAGGACCCCTCATGGCTCGCATCGCCTCCACTGTCGCCGATCTGATCGGCGGCACTCCCCTCGTTCGCATCAACCATGTCGCCGGCGACGGCGTGGACGTCGTCGCAAAGGTTGAATCCTTCAACCCCGCGTCCTCCGTCAAGGACCGCATCGCCCGTTCGATCATCGACGCGGCTGAGGCCTCGGGCGCGCTGACCCCCGGCGGCACGATTGTCGAGGCCACCTCGGGTAACACGGGTATCGCCCTGTCAATGGTGGGCGCGGCTCGCGGCTACAAGGTCGTCATCGTCATGCCCGCCTCGATGTCCGTTGAGCGACGTGCGATTGTGCGCGCCTTCGGTGCCGAACTGGTTCTCACTGACCCCAAGGGCGGCGTCTCCGCCGCAGTCGCCGAGGCCGAGCGCATCGCCTCTGAGCGTCCGGGCGCGATCATCGCCTCCCAGTTCACGAACCCCGCGAACCCCGCCGCGCACATCGCCCACACGGGCGAGGAGATCTGGGCGGACACCGAGGGCCAGGTCGACGTATTCGTCGCCGGCGTGGGCACCGGCGGCACCATCTCGGGCGTCGCTCGAGTCCTGAAGGATAAGAACCCGAACGTGCGCATCGTCGCCGTCCAGCCCGCCGAGTCACCGCTGCTCACCGGCGGTGCCCCCGGCCCGCACGGCATCCAGGGCCTCATGCCCAACTTCGTGCCCGACACCTTCGACGCCGATCTCATCGACGAGGTTGTGTCCGTGGAGACCGCTACCGCACTCGAGTTTGCTCGCCGCGCGGCCGCCGAGGAGGGCTTGCTCGTGGGTATCTCGTCGGGCGCAGCCCTGGCCGGAACTGCGGTCGTGGCAGCCCGCCCCGAGCTGGCCGGCAAGAAGATTGTCACACTCCTGCCCGACACGGGTGAGCGTTACCTCTCGACTGCTCTTTTCGCTGGTCTTGAGGACTGAACAACCTGCTATGACGCGCTAGAGTGGCCCCGGAGAGAATGTCCGGGGCCACCTGTGCATTCACCCATCCATCCACCGTAGGAGGACTCCTGTGAAGCTCACCGTTCGCACTCTGTCGCGCGCCCTGTCTCGGACGCTGCCCACCAAGGCGCTCGGTCTGTTTCGCGAAGATCTGGTGACGGCTCAGCGCCGCGACCCAGCGGCCACCTCCGCTCTGGAGATCGCCCTGACGTACCCGGGCGTGCACGCCCTGTGGACCCACCGTGTCTCCCATGCCCTGTGGACCCGGGGTGCCCGCACTCCCGCGCGCGTCCTGTCGTCAGCGGCCCGCGCTGTCACCGGCGTCGACATCCACCCTGAGGCACGTATCGGACGCCGCGTCTTCATCGACCACGCGACCGGCGTCGTCATCGGCCAGACCGCCGAGGTCGGCAACGACGTCGTCATCTTCCACGGCGTCACCCTCGGCGGCGTCGCCATGACGCCGGGCAAGCGCCACCCCACGGTCGGCGATCACGTGATGATCGGCGCGGGCGCGAAGGTGCTCGGCCCCATCACCGTGGGCACGGGTGTCAAGATCGGCGCGAACGCCGTCGTCGTCAAGGACGTGCCCTGCGGAAACGTCGCGATTGGCGTGCCCGCGCGTCTGCTGCCCAAGCCCGAAAAAGATACGCGCGACCGTGATTTGATCGTCGATCCCGCGTACTTCTTCCAGGAGCCGGCGCTCTACATCTGAGTCCCCAACACCGCTGGTCGGGCCGCAATAGGACAATTTGATTGCGGCCCGTGACAAAGTGAGCACCCTCACCTATAGTTGGTTTATGGAAGCTCGAACTCTACATGCCCCACTGGACGCGTTGTCAGCGGCGAATCGCCCCCAGGGTATCGAGATCGCCACGCTCACAACATTCGACATTCCCGCTCTTGCGGTGCTCACCCTCGAAGCGTACGACGATGCTGTCACACCCGAGGCACTCCTTGAAACATCCGAGGAGCTCCGTCTTACCTTTGAAGGTGCCTTCGGTGATACCACCGAGGATTCCTTCGTGGGAGCCTGGGACGGCGGTACTCTCGTCGGCGCAATCCTCGTGGTACGCAAATCCCCCTGGGATGACGCGCTAGATGGCCCCTTCGTCATGGACCTCATCGTCGCGCCGGACTACCGCAGGCGAGGCATTGCAACCGCCCTTGTCTCGGAGGTGGCCTCCAGGTGCACCCACTGGGGTTTCGACTCCCTTGCCCTGCGCTTGGATACGCGCCACGGCGGTGCTCGCGAGCTGTACTCGATGCTCGGCTTCGAGGAGATCGCCTGACAGGTGGTGAGGAGTGCGGACCTCTCGGCCCGCACTCCCCTGACGATTTTTCACGCGCTCAGCGCTGGCAGGATGGACACCAGAACAGGCGCCGGTTCTGCATGAGCGCCTCGCGGATCGGCGTCCCGCAGCGCAGGCACGGACGGCCCGTGCGGTGGTACACGTACCACCGCGAGGCTTCTTCGTCGCCCTCAATCGGGGGGTTCGGGGCCTCGTCCGGGTCCATCGTATCCAGGCGACCGGCGGCCAGGCCGCGGTTCATGAGGTCGCATATGAGGACCCACAGCTCGCGCAGGCGCTTGAGCGAAATGTTTGCGCCCTTGCGGTGCGGCGAAATGCCCGCGAGGAAGAGGGCGTCGGCGCGGTAGATGTTGCCCACGCCCGCGATGATCGACTGGTCCATAACGATCTCGCCAATGGCCCGCTTCTTCGAGTGGACAACCTGGGCGAAACGTTCCATGGCCTCGGCGTCGGAGCGAGCCCCTGCATCCAGGGGATCCGGCCCCAGCTTCGACTCCGCTGTGATGCGCTCCTCATCGGTAATGAGGTCGCAGCGGTTGGGTCCGATCAGGTCAGCGACCGCATGGTCGTTAGACACGCGCAGGCGCACGGCGCCGACCGGCTCCGGAGGCTCCCATTCCCCCGCCTTGGCCTCGCCGAAGCCCTCGCCCCAGCGGGTCTCGGTGTGGCCGTTCCACTCCCCCTTCTGGACGTTCGGGATGCGGTGAGCAACACCGTGCCCCTCGTCGACGACGGTCTCATCGCCGTTGAACCGCCACCAGCCGTAAAGCCCCAGGTGGATGTGCACCCAGCGGTCCGGCCAGGGGGCGTCCTCACCGAGGATCGGCTCCCCACTGCCGGCCGCGGCCCCCTCGAGGAGGGCCACCCCGGCCTCGTACGTCTCGCCCGGCACGGGCGGGACAAACCCGATGAACATGTGTTTACCGTGCACGCGCACCCGCTGCATGACCCACCCATCCAGGAGGGCGGCTGAGGATGCAAAACGTCCCTGCGGGGACGACGCCGAGACGGTACCCCCGACAAAAAGCTCGTCGAGGGTACCGGCTAGGCGACGGACTGCATCGCCTTCAGGCATACGACCTCACTTCTTGACGACGACGTTGACCAGCTTCGGCGCGCGGGCGATGACCTTGAGCGGCTCGGAGCCACCGAGGGCCTTGACGATCGGGGCCTCAGCCAGGGCGGCCGCGATCAGATCCTCCTCGGAGATCGAGGGGGCGACCTCGATACGGGCCTTCACCTTGCCGTTGACCTGGACGACGGCCGTGACCGTGTCCTCCACCAGCAGCGAGGCGTCCTCGACGACCGGGAAGGACTCACGAGCCAGGGAATCCTCGTGCCCCAGACGGCTCCACAGCTCCTCACACAGGTGCGGAGCAACCGGGGCGAGCATGAGAACCAGCGGCTCGATAGCGTCGCGCGGGGCGGCATCCAAGCTGGTCAGGTGGTTGTTGAGAACGATGAGCTTCGAGAGCGCGGTGTTGATGCGCAGGTTCTCGTACTCTTCGGTGACCTCGGCAATCGTGCGAGCCACGAGGCGGCGCGTCTTCTCATCCGCAGGCTCGTCAGTGACCGTGAGCTCGCCGGTTTCCTCGTCGATAGCGTTACGCCACAGGCGCTGCAGGAAACGCTGGGAGCCGATAACCGCGCGGGTCTCCCACGGGCGCGACAGGTCGAGAGGACCCATGCTCATCTCGTACACGCGGAAGACGTCAGCACCGTAAGCGTCGTACATCTCGTCGGGCGTGACAATGTTCTTCAGGGACTTGCCCATCTTGCCGTACTCGCGGTTGACGGGCTGGCCCTGGTAGGTGAAGCCCTCCGTCTCGTCGCCTTCTACCTCGTCGGCGGGCACGTACTGGCCACGCGCATCGGTGTAGGCGTAGGCCTGCACGTAGCCCTGGTTGAAGAGCGTGTGGTAGGGCTCGGAGTCCGGCACGTGGCCCAGGTCGAAGAGGACCTTCTGCCAGAAGCGTGCGTAGAGCAGGTGCAGGACCGCGTGCTCGACGCCGCCGACGTACATGTCGGTGCCGCCGCTGACCTTGCCCTCGCGCGGACCCATCCAGTAGTCGAGGTTTTCCGGGTCTGCAAAGCGCTCCGAGTTCGTCGGGTCTGTGTAGCGCATCTCGTACCAGCACGAACCCGCCCACTGGGGCATGGTGTTGGTTTCGCGGCGGTAGCGCTTAGGCCCGTCGCCCAGGTCGAGGGTGACGTTCACCCAGTCCTCGGCGCGGCCCAGCGGAGCCTCGGGCGAAGAGTCAGCGTCGTCCGGATCGAAGGTGTGCGGGCTGTAGTCGTTGACCTCGGGCAGCTCGACGGGGAGCATCTCCTCGGGCAGGGCGTGTGCGACGCCGTCCTCGTCCCAGACGATCGGGAAGGGTTCGCCCCAGTAGCGCTGGCGGCTGAAGAGCCAGTCGCGCAGGCGGTAGGTGACGGTGCGCTTGCCCAGGCCCTTTTCGGTGAGCCAGGCGGTCATCGCGGCCTTGGCCTCGTCCTTGCCGAGGCCGTTGAGGTCGATCTCGTCGTTCGCGGAGTCGACGGCGACGCCGTCACCCGTATACGCGCCGGCCTCGAGGTCGGGGCCGTAGGGATCGTCGGCGGGGCCGATGGTGCGCACGACGTCGAGGTCGTAGGCGCGGGCGAAGGCCCAGTCACGGTCGTCGTGGGCGGGCACGGCCATGATGGCACCGGTGCCGTAGCCCCACAGGACGTAGTCGGCAACGAAGATCGGGACCTCGCGGCCGTTGACAGGGTCGATGCCGAACAGGCCGGTGAATACGCCGGTCTTGGTGCGTTCTTCGTCGGCGCGCTCGGCCTCGGACTTGGCCGAGGCCTGGGCGCGGTAGGCGCTCACGGCCGCCGCGGGGGTGGCGGCACCGCCCGTCCACGCGTCCTTCGTACCCTCGGGCCAGGAGGCCGGCAGGGTGAGGGCGGCTTCGTCACCCGCGTCGCCACCGACGGTGCCACCGAGGATCGGGTGCTCGGGGGCCACGACCATGAAGGTCGCGCCGAAGAGCGTGTCAGGGCGCGTCGTGTAGACGTCCAGGGAGTCGAGGCAGGCCCCCGCCTCACGCGCGCCGGGCACGTCGAAGCGGACGGTCGCGCCCTCCGAGCGGCCGATCCAGTTGCGCTGCATGGTGCGCACCTTCTCGGGCCAGTTGATGGTGTCGAGGTCGTCGGCCAGGCGCTTGCCGTAGGCGGTGATGCGCATCATCCACTGACGCAGGTTGCGCTTGAAGACCGGGTAGTTGCCACGCTCGGAGCGCCCGTCCGCAGTGACTTCCTCGTTGGCCAGGACCGTGCCGAGGCCGGGGCACCAGTTGACGGGTGCCTCGGAGACGTAGGCGAGGCGGTAGGAGTCGACGACCTTCGCCTGGGCGGCGCGATCCAGGGAGGCATAGTCAGAGCCGTCCTCGGGGAGGATCTCACCGGACTCGAGCTTGGCGATCAGCTCGTTGATCGGGCGAGCGGCACCCTTCGAGCCGTCGGGTGCCGTGGCCTGCGGGTCAAACCACGAGTTGAAGACCTGCAGGAAGATCCACTGCGTCCAATGCACGTACTCGATGTCGGTGGTCGCAAACGAGCGGCGCGAGTCGTGGGACAGGCCCATGCGGCGCAGCTGGCGGCGCATGTTCGCGATGTTCTGGTTCGTGGTGATGGCCGGGTGCTGGCCGGTCTGGACGGCGTACTGCTCGGCGGGCAGGCCGAAAGCATCGTAGCCCATCGTGTACAGGACGTTGTCGCCCTTCATACGGCGATAGCGCGCCAGCGTGTCGGTCGCGATGTAGCCGAGCGGGTGCCCCACGTGCAGGCCCTTACCCGAGGGGTAGGGGAACATGTCGAGGATGAAGTAGGGGGTGCGGGACGCCAGCGGGCCAGCCAGGGCACCGGTCGGGTTGTCCGCGTAGAACGTGCCCAGCTCCTCCCAACGGTCCTGCCACTTCGTCTCGATCTGACCGGCGAGCTGCGCGGTGTAGCGCTGGGCCGGGGCACTCTGCGCTGGGCCGGGGCACTCTGCGGATTTTCGCTCATCTGTGCGTTCCTCGCTTAACGATGGGTCGCGTAACAATACTCCTCACCAGGGTAGTTCACGCCCGCCCACGTCGCCGGATGCGCCCGCCCACCGAAGCGAGCACAAATAGGTGACAATAGTCGCATGAGCACTGTTTTTGAAAACATCATCTCGGGCGTCTGGCCCGGACGCTTCGTGTGGGCCGACGACCTGTGCGTCGCGTTCGCCACGATTGAACCCACCTCGCCCGGGCACGTCCTGGTCGTCCCACGCTGCCCCTATGAGGCGTGGACCGATGCCCCCTCGGACGTCGCGGCGCACCTCATGAAGGTGGCGCGCACAATTGGCCTCGCCCAGAAGGCGGCATTCGGCGTGCCGCGCGCGGGCCTGTCCATCGCTGGCTTCGAGGTGCCTCACACCCACCTGCACGTCATTCCGCTGCGCGACGAGACTGACATTCTCCTGTCGAAGGCCACCCCAGCCTCCGACGACGATCTCGACGCCACCATGGCCGCACTGCGCGAGGCTCTCCTCGCCGCGGGCCACACGGCCCACGTGCCCGCGACTATGAGTTCCCCGGCACTCGCCTGACGCTTACCCATCACCCTCTCACTCAGCTAGGCCGTAGCCTCGCCCCACTCCCGCCCACGCAGCGCGGATCAGCGGGCGCGGCCACGGCCTCGTCGCTGGCAACACTGAGCGAGAGGCGAAAGCACACTCAGCCGCGCACAATGATGCCCGAGGCCTGGGTGTCCTCGATGTGCACCATCTGCCCGTCCTCGAGGGAGACCACAATCCCACCAGCCTCACTGGCGAGGACGACGACGTGGGCACCGGGTACGAGTCCCGCTTCCTCCCACGCGCGCAGCGCCTGCGGGTCGCGGTCGGGCAGACGCTCGACCTCTCCCCCATTCCCAACCGGGAGGGTGTCCAGAGGCACTCCTGGGATCTCGTCGCTCGAACCGTCCGCACGCGGGATCGGGTCGCCGTGCGGATCGCGCGTGGGATAACCGAGCACCTTGTCGAGGCGATTGAGGAGCCGCTCGGAGACGGCATGCTCAAGAATCTCCGCCTCCTCGTGCACCTCATCCCAGGAAAAGCCGAGGGCCTCATGCAGGTAGGTCTCCAGGAGCCGATGGCGGCGCACCATCCCCAGGGCAACCCCGCGCCCCTGCTTGGTCAGGCGCACACGTCCGTACGGTTCGTGCGTGACCAGTCCCTGTCGTACGAGGCGCTGCACGTTCTCCGTCGTCGTCGAGGGAACCACTCCCATGTGCTCGCCGATATCCTTCGGTTTCACGCCGTCACGGCCAGCTTCCTCGGCACTCCACACGAGCTTCAGGATGTCCTCGACGACCGTTGAGTAGTCGCTCGACGCCTCCGACATGCTCTCCCCTTTCATCCGGGCTCCCATTGTAGCTGTGTATATTTATCTCTCGGTTGCAAAACCCCCGCGTCATTAGCTCAATTGGCAGAGCAGCTGACTCTTAATCAGCGGGTTGAGGGTTCAAGTCCCCCGTGACGCACAGAAAACCGGTGATCCTCGGATCACCGGTTTTTCGTATCTGGGTGACCACTTCCCTTCCGCCCTCGGGCCATGCGGACCGCCGGCAGGCATCCCAAGAGGGTTACAGGATAAAACGTGTTGGTTTTGTAGTGACTTTTCGGCTTGTTGGTGCGGGAAAATCCACATTGAAGGTGGTTGTTTCATCGTGGGGGTATGAATACCCCCACATGCCCGGTGTGCGGGCGAGTGATGACCAGGTATGGGCACTCAGCGTCAGAGGTGCAGCGCTGGCGCTGCTCCCTGTGCAATATCAGCCAGGTCAGCCGCATTAATTCCACGGCCAAGCATCTTGATGAGTTCGTGGCCTGGCTGCTGGGTCGGCGTTGTTAGGTGGATTTGCCTGGCGGGGGCCGCTCGTTTCGTAGGCGTTGTGAGCCGTTGTGGCAGTTATGGCCGTTTAGCCCGATCGTCGATGAGGTTCATGAGGTCGTCTTCGTCGATGGTATCCACCTGGGCCGAGGTGCCGTGGTGCTCATCGCCCAAACACCCGATCATGTGCTGGGCTGGTACGCGGCCAGGAGTGAGAATTCTCAGACCTAGGAAGCTCTCGCGCCAACGAACGGTGACCAAGCACAACCCCAAGGAACAGCAACCGAGCACGACGCCGACCGATAGCGAGGCCGGGGTACCCCATAGGGAGCCCCGGCCTCGTCCTTCAAGCGCTGAGTGTGGACATCTCTATCGATTGAACACAACGGCCTTTGCTGCGGCGAATGGCGCGACCGCTTCTGTGTGTCAGGCGCGCGCCCTTCTCACGGCAATAGCACCCGCCCCCAGGAGCGCGAGGATGCCTGCCGTACCACCAAGAATCGTCGCATCGCTGCCTGTCTTCGCCAGCCCATGGGAGGGAGCGGTCTTGCTCCGAACCGGAGTCACGGGAGCAGTGGGTGTCACGCCAGCGGGAGTCTGAGGAGTGGGAGTCGCAGGAGTGTGATGTGACGGGGTGGAGGGCGTCTGAGGGACAAGTGTAGACGGAGTGGACGGCGTGGACGGGCTAGGTGCCGGCGTGGGCTGCCCAGTGATCTGACGGATCTGAATGTCCGTATCGGCACCAACAGCACGCGCGTTCGCGGGATCATTCGGATTAACCGTGCGAGCGGCAGCGTCGAAGCCTCGGATCGTCTGGCCCGGGACGATTTCGTACCCCTCGGGCAACGCCGGTAGCGCAGTGAGCGCGGCGCGCGACGGGTCATTCTGATCGTTGCCATAACGCTGCGTCGCCAGCACGGTTCCATCGGCGTCCACGAGGCGCACACTCCCCAGGGCGGAGTAGAAAACTTCGCACACGAAATGGACATCGGGTTGGTCGGGATCGAAGTTGAGCGCCGGTGCACTGATTTCCAGTGTGTACTGGCCGGGAGCGACCGGGCTGGGATGCACGGGAATCTCACCGGCCCCGTCATTTGGCACGTATTGACGTCGCGGCTCGAGGATGTTGTCATTCTCGTCCGCGAGGTAGCAGGTTGCCGGTCCCGCGACGTCCGCAGCATAGGTGGGCGAAGGCAGGAGCACGGGAAGAGCAGCGGCACTCAGGGCAGCCGCTACGACGAGAGAACGCGACATTGACGGGATACGCATGGAAGATTCCTCTCTATCGATGGTCAGGTTACGAGCATCAAATTACCGGGTATCTGCATTCTTGTCCACAAACTAAGCCCATTTTTTCATCGATCTAGCGCACCTCGATATAACGAACGCCTGGTCAGAAGCGCACATGACACCGCTCATCATCAGCGGCCATCACACCGGGACCAGGCAGCAACATTCTCGGGCACAAAGGGACGAGGCCGGGGCACCCCAATGGGCAACCCCGGCCTCGTGACCACGAAGAAGGAGATCAGTGTCCCGGCCAGCTGCGAATCGTGGTGAGCGCGGCCACCGCGTAGCGATCCCAGACACGCCCACCGACGCGCACGGCACCCTCCAGGATGAGGATGGACCACGGCAGAGCAACCGTGTAGGCAACCCACATTGGAACGAGGCCGAAGGATGCCAAGGCGATGAGCACATAGGAGGGCAGCTGCAGAACCGCGACCCCCGCGAAGCCGATGAGCTGCAGGAGCATCGTCATCAGGAACGACCCGGTGCCCTTCGCCGCCATCGGTGAAACGCCCGGAGGCTGAACCGGATACACCCAGCGCGCATTCACGACGAGGGTCGTGGCGGTCGCGCCCGAAAAGAGGACGACACCCATCACCTGATGGAACACGAAGTCCGCAGCACTCACTCCTGCGACGACATCATGAATGAGGTATCCGATGACCTGGGGAACAAGGATGATGAGGGAACCCACAAGACGACCGCGACGCTCCTCACGCCCGCTCATGCCGGATGAGACAACGATCCACGCACCCGTCGAATCGTATTGCATGAGTGCGCCGACGGCCATGCCCGACGTGATGGGCACCAGGTAGAGGAAAATCCCTGTGTACAGGAGCTGACTCATATGATCCTCAGTACCCACGCGCCCCATAAGGACTCCGATGATCGGGAAGATCACGGCAAACACCAGGTTCATGTTCAGGCGGGGATCCACGACCCAGTAGCGCAGCGTACGCGCAGCCAGCGAAGCGCTGCGCACCCCGAGGCCCAGCCGCGTGAACGTATCGACGCTGCGCAGGCCAGCCGCTCGAGATTGGGCAGTGCGCTGTCCTCGCGCGTCCTCCTCGACAGACTCATCGATGAGGTGACGCCCCTCGTCAATAGCGCGCTGCGCGTCGGCGCTAATGGAGCCTGCATAGCCGCTCATGACGGGGCATAGGACGGCCAGCCAGGCACGCCAGCCGACGACGGCCGTGGCCACCGTGATGAGCGCGCGGATCGCGGCGGCCACCCACGCGCCCTCGAGAAGCGAGGCGACGACACCGAAAGGCACACCGACGGGCGTCCACAGAGCGACGTTCATCCCGGCGTAGAAGACCTCGGCTGAGAAACTCTCCGACAGGAGTTTCATCCAGTAGCCCAGAGGGGTCAGCACGACGAAGAAGGTCACGAAGCCGACCATGGTCAGGGTATCTTTCTTGCCCGAGCTATCCAGGCGCACCGCGAACCAGGTTCCGACCGCGCGCGCCCACAGCACCGCAAGAGGAAGAGTGACGATGCCTGCGAGGAGCCACCCGAGGGCCGCCACCCACTGGGCACGCCACAGGGCAAACCAGGTGGGGACAAAGAGAACCATGGCGGACAGGAGGCCGCCTGGACCCACGGCCGTCGATGCCGCCAGCGCCGCACCGAGGCGTTTGCTCGGCCCGACGTAGGGCGACAGGCGCACGGGATCCAGCGAATTATCCATCGCTGAGAACAAGATCGGCAGGATCAACCACAGGAGGAAGACGACGGGACCCACAATGGGCAGCACCGCCGCAAGGGTCGCTGCTCCCTCGGATCGAGCAAGGAAGGCGGTGCCCACCAGTGCGCCCACATACATGGTCCCGAACTGCAGGGTGCCGAGGATCGCGAGCACCAGCACAGCAGTCTGGCGACGAACCGTATTCCAGATGATGCGGAGCTTGAGGCGAATCAGTTGCCCAACCACGACAGGCCTTCCTCGGAGTGGACGCCGCCGACCAGGGAGGTGAAGCGCTCCCCCAGGTCTCCACCCTGGGCGACCTCGTCGGTGGTGCCGGCGACGAGGACGCGCCCCTTGTCAATGATGGCGACGTGCGTGCACAGCTGCTGGACGGTCGCCATCACATGCGAGGACAGGATGACGGTGCCGCCTCGGCGCGTGTAATCGCTGAGGATCTGGCGGATATTGGCTGCGGAGACGGGGTCCACGGCCTCGAAGGGTTCGTCGAGGACGAGCACACGCGGAGAGTGGATGAGGGCGGCAGACAGCGCGATCTTCTTCGTCATGCCGGCCGAGTAGTCGCTGATCAGCTTCTTGCCCGCCTCGGCCAGATCGAGGGCGGCCAGCAGTTCCTGGGCGCGCTCGCGGGCGGTAGAGGCATCCAACCCGTGCAGCATGCCGACGTGGACGAGGAAGTCGGGGCCGGAGAGTCGGTCGAGGAGACGCATGCCGTCGGGCATAACGCCGAGCAGACCGCGCGCCCGCTGGGTGTCACCCCACACATCGACGCCGTGCACGTAGGCCGTACCGCGGTCAGGGGTCAGCAGGCCGGTGGCCATGGTCAGCGTCGTGGTTTTACCGGCACCGTTGGGGCCGACGATCCCGTAGAACGATCCGGTGGGGATGTCGAGGGAGAGGTCGGCGACAGCGACGAGGTTTCCGTAGATCTTGACGAGGCCTCGGATCGCCAAGGCAATATCATCGCCGACGGGGGCGGCGGGCAGTGTATCGGACACAACAGGCTCCTTCACGCGTGACATGCCTGTCGATTTTACGGCGGTGCCGTCACTCATCCGACGCAATATCTCAGATCGTGATCCCTGAGATAACTCCTGATGGCGTTCCTATCGGGTGCTCAGGACGACGTTGAGTCCTTCCTCCGGGTGATACGTCCAGGTCACGCGGTAAACGTTCCATTCCTCGTGCTGGGCACCGTCGACCGCGCGAGTGATCAGCATGCGCTCACGCACCGACGACGGAATGTCGAGTTCATCCAGGATGCAGCGAAAGTTCGTCTGCGACAGACCGTTGGCCCCGTCCCCGTAGGCCACGAGAGTCAGGGAGGTCTTGTCGGAGGCCAGACGCGCGTAGGGACTGCTGATCGAGCACGCATCGAGAGAGTGCGCCAGGTTGTTGGCCGCCAAGGTACGCAGGTAGGACACCCCCACGTAGGTGCCGACAGCCAGGAGGATAGCCAGCAGGAAACCGACGATAAACATGGCGAGGCCGCGGATGGCACGTGTGCGCCGCTTGGGACGCTCGCGACGCAGGGGCAGGCACTCGTCCAGTTCCTCGTAGCGATAGGCACGCGCGTCCCGGCGGCGTTCCTTGTCGGCTTCGGTGAAGCGGGCGACAACCTGCTCACCCGGCACGCTCCGAGGAACGCGAGACGCTCGCCTATTCAGTGCGACATCGGCACGCGTGGGCAGGTCGTGCTCGGCGCTCCAGTCATCGTCACTGTCCCCGTAGAAGGCTGCCGAGGCCTCGTCACAATGGGCGTATTCCCGCTCGGTGGGGGTCTCGTCGCGTGGCGCAAAGCTTCGTTGCTGAGGCGAGAAGCGACTCAGCGGCGGCGTGGGCGGGGCGACCTGTGGCGCGGGGGTCGTGCTCGGCTGTGTGTAGGAGGCGGAGGGGGTCACGACCGCCGAGGTGTACTCGTCCTTCGGCGCGGGTGTGACGACCGGCGTGGGCTTGGTCGTCGGCGATGACTGCACGATTAAGGGATAGCTGTCCCGGGGTGGGACGCGCGCGATGACCGTGCGTTCGACGTCAGACGAGAGGGGAGCAATTCGCGGCTGGCCATTCTTCATCGGCGCTTCGGGCGCGGGGGTGAAGGCCGCTTTCGTGGGTTCCGTGGTGGGAGCCGAGGCCTCGGCGGGCAGGGCGGGACGGTCAGCCAGACGCGTGGGCACGCCTCCCGGATAGTCGGGCGTGACCGATCCTGAGCCGACCCGGTATGCGTCCGGCATCGCAGCCCCCATGAGTCCTCCAGCAACACTCACCTATCACTTGTCGAACAAGCATAGTAGGTGATTACTCAGGAGCAAGAGGTTAGTCGATCCCGAGCGCCTTGCGCAGACGAGCCACGTGACCGGTGGCCTTCACGTTGTACTGTGCCAGTGCCACGGTGCCATCCGGGGCAACGACGACGGTGGAGCGGATAATGCCGACGTACGTGCGGCCGTAGTTCTTCTTCTCCCCCCACGCACCGTAGGCCTCGAGGACCTCGTGATCGGGGTCGGAAGCCAGCGGGAAGGTCAAAGATTGCTTCTCCGCAAAGCGTTCAAGAGCAGCCATCGAGTCGGCAGACACACCGATAACGGAGTAGCCAGCACCGGTCAGGGAGGCCAGAGAATCACGGAAGTCGCAGGCCTCCTTCGTACAACCGGGCGTGGATGCCTTCGGGTAGAAATAGACGACGACACCCCGCGAGGAAGCGGCGAGGAGATCTGACAGGGACAGCGTCCCCTGGGTGGTATCGACGGTAAAGTCGGGGGCCTGCTGGCCGATGTCCAAAGCGCTCATGCCCCTCAGTCTATGAGGGTCGCTCCCCCATTGCGAGGGGGCGGTGCCGGTGCGCGAGATGGGACTCGAACCCACACGTCAAAGACACTGGAACCTAAATCCAGCGCGTCTGCCAATTCCGCCACTCGCGCGCGCACCCAAGTCTAACCGATGGGAGCCGCCACGTCCGAACACAATGTGACGAGGCATCCTACCGCCACAGGGTGGTGTCCCTCATACGCGTGGCGGGTAGGGCGTGTACGCCTGGGTGGATGACCTGTCAAGAAGGGACAGCGCGGTCCGGGAAGCGCCTGCGCGCGGCACGACTCAGCGCGCGGTGGCGTTGATCGTGCCTTCACCGAGGACGCGCGTCCTCCTGTAGACGACCATCGACTGGCCCCGCGCCACACCGCGCGCGCTCGCTTCGAGAACGACGCTGATGGTTCCAGCTTCCTCGTCCCGCATCAGCGACGTGACGGGAACGGGCGTGCCGTGTGCGCGCAGCTGCACAAAGAGGTCGGTGGCATCGGAGCCGTCGTCGTCGGAGGCGAGCCAGACGGCGTCCGTCGCTTCAATACGGGAGATGGACAGAAGCTCGGAGGCACCGACGACGACTTGGTTAGTCTCGGGCCTGGTCTCGAGGACGTAGCGGGGGCGTCCGTCGGGTGCGGGCGCGCCGATGCCCAGGCCCTTGCGCTGGCCGACCGTGTAGTTCCAGTAGCCCTCGTGGCGACCCAGAACCTCACCATCGGGGGTGACGATGTCGCCCTCGGTAGCGCCCAGGTGGGAGCGCAGAAAGCCCTGCGTGTCGCCGTCAGGGATGAAGCAGATGTCGTAAGAGTCCGGCTTGTTGGACACGCCCAGGCCCAGGCGCTCAGCCTCGGAGCGCACCCACGCCTTGTTGGGAGCATCCCCCAGCGGCAGGACGACGCGGGTCAGTTCCTCGGCCCCCATGACGGCCAGCACGTAGGACTGGTCTTTGAGGGTGTCAGCTCCGCGGTGCAGCTCGGGGCCGGCCTCCCCGTCCACGATGGCCGCGTAGTGGCCGGTGCACACCGCGTCGAAGCCGAGCGCGCGTGCGCGGCTGGCGAGCTCGCGGAACTTCACGAACTCGTTGCAGCGCACGCAGGGGTTGGGGGTGCGCCCGACCCGGTACTGCTCGACGAAGTCAGTGATGACGGTCTGCTCGAATTCCTGGGCGAGGTCCCACACATAGAAGGGGATGCCAATGATCTCAGCGGCGCGCGCAGCGTCTCCCGCGTCCTCGATGGAACAGCAGCCGCGCGAACCGATGCGGCACTCCTGCGGCTGGGAAGACAGAGCCATGTGGACGCCGACGACGTCGTGCCCAGCCTCGACGGCCTTCGCTGCGGCGACGGCGGAGTCCACGCCGCCCGACAGTGCTGCCAGAACTCGCATTTAGCGTTCCTCATTTCGTTCGTTGCGCACGTGGGAGACGCCGTCCAGAGCGGCTCCCGCGCGGATCGCGGCGGGCAGGGCGGCCAGGAAGGCATCGATGTCGGCGACGGTCGTCTCGTGTCCCAGAGAGATGCGCAGGACGCCGAGGGCTTCCTCCTCGCTGCGTCCCATCGCCATGACGATGTCGGAAGGGCGCGTCACTCCCGCGTGGCATGCGGACCCGGCGGACACGGCGATGCCGGCCATATCGAAGGCCATGAGGACGGCCTCGGGGCGGGCGGTTGGCAGGGACAGGTGGATGATCGCGCTCGACGAGGCCGACTCCCCCACCGTCGGGTACGTGCCGTCCGGCAGGTGGCTCAGCAGGTGGGCGCGCAGGAATGCCGCGCGCTCGGCGAAAGGGGTGCGCTCGGACACCGTCTCGGTGAGGGCGGCGGCGAGCGCGCAGGCACCCGCGACGTCGGGCGTGCCCGAGCGGATCGAACGCTCGTGACCGCCGCCGGGACGGTCGGTCGCCATGGGGATGCCACGCCGGGCGAGAAGGACGCCAATACCGGCGGGCGCGCCGACCTTGTGCCCGCCCACGCTCATGAGGTCGAGGCCAAGCTCTGCGAAAGAAACATCCAAAGTCGGGATCGCCTGAGCAGCATCAGAATGCGCGAGGCCTCCGCTGGCGTGGACGAGGGCAGCGAAGTCTGCAACCGGCTGGATCGTACCGATCTCGGAGGACACGAGGGTCATGGATCCGAGCGCGAGGCGTCCGTCCCAGGACGCGGGAGCACCGCCGCCCTCAGTCGCTGGCAGCACCGACAGGCCACCCGCGTCGACGGGCAGAACCTCCCACTCGAAGCCCTCGCGCGACGCGACCTCTCGCTGGTGGGCGACCGCGTCATGCTCGAGGCCGGAGACAACGATGAGGACGCGAGCACTCTCGCGGCGACACATGCCGCGGGCGGCCGCCATCACGCCGAAGGCGTCGGATTCAGTGGCACCGGAGGTGAAGATGACCTCGTGGATGTCGGCACCGAGTGCAGCTGCTACCTGCTCGCGCGCGTCGTCCAGCATGCGACGGGCACGCCGCCCTCCAAAGTGGAGGGCGGCGGGATTGCCGGGGGTGGCGGCCAGGTCACGCTGGGCGCGGGTCCACGCCTCGAGGGCGCACTCGCGCAGCGGCGTCGTGGCCGCATGGTCGAGGTAGACGCTCACGCCTGGGAGCGCGCCTCCTCGATGATTGCCAGGGCGGCCGGGACGACCTCGGCCACATCGCCGACCACGCCGAAGTCCGCGATCTCGAAGATCGGGGCATCCGGGTCATCGCACACGGCGACAATGTGGGCGGCCGACTGCATGCCGACCGTGTGGTGAATGGCACCGGAGACGCCCAGGCCGATGTAGAGATTCGGCGTGACGGTCAGGCCCGTCTGCCCGATCTGCTCAGCTCGCGGAGCCCAGCCCTCGTCACAGGCAACACGGGTCGCGCCCACGGCACCACCCAGGGCGTCGGCGAGGGAACGAACCAGCTCGAAGTCGCCGTCCACACCGCGGCCACCGCACACGACGGTGGAGGCATCGGCCAGGGACACGCCTTCCTCCTCGTCGGCCATGCTGGAGACAACCTCAATCACGGACGCCTCGGCGCTCAGCTCAACGGCGAGAGGCTCGAGGGTCAGGGAGGCGGGCGAGGCCGCCGGGGCCTCGTCGATAATGCCCGAGGAGATACCCACGATGGGGGTCTGTCCCTCGAGCACGATGCCCATCGACCAGGAGCCACCCAGGGCGGTCTTACCGACCTGGAGGACGCCGCCGTCGACGGACACGGAGGAGGCACCGGAGACGACGCCGGCCTCAGTAAGGGCGGCGACGCGACCAGCGATCTCGCGACCGCGGTAGTCCGAGGACAGCAGCACCAGGCCGTAGGAGTCGGTGCCCAGAGCGGCGATGACCGCGTCGGAGGCGACGACCGAGGAGTGACCCGCAGCACCCAGGTCGGCGTGCAGGACGCGGGTGGCACCCAGCTCTGCCAAGGCAGCCGTGTCAGGGACGGAGGCGACGGACAGGGCGACCACGTCACCGGAGGTCAGCGACGCCGCGAGGGTCACCGCCTGGCGCGTCAGGGACGTCAGGCGGGACCCGGCCTGGTCGGCCAGGACGAGGATCGGGGAATGCATCTGCTGCGTCATGTCACTTCACCACCGAAAGAATGTAGTCAGCCAGCGCGCGACCGCCCTCGCCGGCGTCCTGAATGATCGTGCCGGAGCCGTCGCGCACGTTCTCCTCGCTGAAGGTCACGGAGGTGAGCGCACGGCGCAGGACCAGGTCCTGCCCGCCGGGAACCTCGACGAGGTCGTCAATACCCCACTGATCCAGGGGCTTCTTGCGGGCCGCCTTCATCGCGGCGAAGGCCGGGTAGCGAGGCTCGTTGATCTGGTCGGTCACGGAGACCACGGCAGGCAGGGCCGCGCGCAGCGTCTCGGTGAAACCGTCGACGGAGCGCTCAATCGTCACGGTGCCGTCCTCGACGCTCATCGAGCGGGCCAGACCCAGCAACGGCATGTGGGCTTTGGCGGCCAGGGCACCGGGCAGCATGGAGGTCATTGCGTCCAGCGAGGCCATGCCGGTGATGACCAGGTCGACGGGGCCACACTCATCGGTGATCTTCGCGATGGCGACGGAGAGCACGGACGCCGTCGTGATGACGTCGGAACCCTCGAGGAACTCGTCGGAAACGATGTAGGCGCGGTCAGCGCCCATCTGCAGGGCGCGCATGAGCGCGTCTTCGGCGTCCTCAGGCCCCATGGTCAGGGCGACGACCTCGGCCTCGTGGCCTGCGTCCTCTTCTGCTTCCTTCAGCTGCACGGCGGCCTCGATGGCGTTCTCGTCCAGCTCGTTGAGCACATCGTCCTCACCGCGCACCAGGCGGCCGCCCTCAAAACGGCGTTCGGACTGCATGTCCGGGACATGCTTCACACACACGACAATTCTCATGCCTTCTAGCGTGCCACATTCCGCGCCCCACGCCCATATGAGGGTCACCTCACCGGTGCATGCCGCAGTCCGCGCGCCCTTCACCCGGAGTAGGTGGACCTCAGTCGCACGTGCGCCTCGTCATAGGCCTTTCTTCCCATCAATCCGACCGGCATGTGAGTGGTCCCGTATGATAGGGGGAGGCTATATCCACGACGTAACGGTTTGATCAGCCGTTCACCAGGAAGAGGCACAATTGTATGTCCGAGCGATCCGGCTCGTCCCACGCTCCCACAAGGCGCGTCACTGAACCTAACCCGCTGCCCACGCGCTTGGGCGTTCACCCGTCGGGCGACGGCCTCGACGTCGCGGTGATCGCGCGCGGTGCTTCCTCCGTGGATATGTGCATCTTTGACGAGGCCGGAGCTGAGACGCGCTTCGCCCTCCTGGGTCCGAAGACGGGCGTCTGGCACGGCCACATCCCCGGATACGGCGCGGGCACGCGCTATGGCTTCCGTGCGCACGGTACGTGGGACCCGGACGGCGGAAAGTTCTTCAACTCCCGCAAGCTCCTGCTGGATCCCTACGGCCGAGGCGTGGACGGCGTCGTGGACCTGAAGCCGGCGGTGTACGCGCACTGCGTGGACGATGAGCTGTACCCGTCGGAGTACCCGATGCGCCGCTCACCCCTCAACTCCGCGCCGCACATGCCGCGCTCGGTCGTGGTCGAATCCTCTTTCCCGATCATCCCTCAGCCCCGTACGCCCTGGGAAAACACAGTGATCTACGAGATCCACGTCAAGGGCTTCACGAAGAACATGCCGGGAGTACCCCAGCCCCTGCGCGGGACCTACGCTGGCCTCGCCCACCCCGCCTCCGTGTCCTACCTGAAGGACCTGGGCATCACCGCCGTTGAGCTGCTGCCGATCCACGCCAAGTGCGACGAACCCTTCCTCACCGAACGAGGACTGACGAACTACTGGGGGTACTCGACGCTTTCCTTCTTCGCTCCCGAACCCTCCTACGCGACCGCCGAATCGCGTGCCCGCGGTGCCCAGGCAGTCGTCGACGAGTTCCGCGGCATGGTCTCCCTGCTGCATCAGGCAGGCATCGAGGTCATCCTCGACGTCGTCTACAACCACACGTGCGAGGGCGGAGACGCCGGCCCGTCGCTGTCATGGCGCGGCCTGGACTCCGACATGTACTACCGCCATACGACCTCGCGTCCCATCCAGACCATCGACGTGACCGGCACCGGCAACACGATGAACATGGACCACCCCAAGACCATCCAGATGGTCCTGGACTCCCTGCGCTACTGGGCGCGCGACATGGGCGTGGACGGGTTCCGTTTCGACCTGGCCGCCACGCTGGGCCGGTTCTCCACCGGCTTTAGCCCGATGCACCCGCTCCTCATCGCGATGGCGACGGACGACATCCTCACCCACACGAAGCTCATCGCCGAGCCGTGGGATGTGGGTCCCGGCGGCTGGCAGACCGGCAACTTCCCGGTGCCCTTCTCCGAGTGGAACGACCACTACCGCGGTGCCCTGCGTAACTTCTGGCTCGCGGACGTGCGCGCCCAGGCCTCAGGCCACATCGTCTCGGGTCCCAACGACCTGGCGACCCGCCTGTCCGGCTCCCAGGACGTCTTCGAGCACGGCCTCGGTCGGCTGCGCGGACCTCGCGCGTCGATCAACTTCGTGACCGCTCACGACGGCTTCACGCTCGCCGACCTGACGGCCTACGACCGCAAGCACAACAAGGACAATCTCGAGAACAACCGCGACGGCTCCGATGACAACCGCTCGTGGAACCACGGCCTCGAAGGAACACTCGCGTCGGGCGCGACCCACCCGGACGCCGCCACCCCCTACGCGATCCTCGCCAACATGCCGATCGCGCGCCTGCGTGCCCGCTCGCAGCGCAACATCCTGGCGACCATGTTCGTCTCCTCGGGCACACCGATGCTCACGGGCGGCGACGAGTTCGGGCGCACGCAAAACGGTAACAACAACGCCTACTGCCAAGACAGCCCGATCTCGTGGGTCGACTGGGATCTGGCCGAAGGGCAGCAGGCGCAGATCGACGCCGTCTCCTGGCTGATCGCCCTGCGCAAGGCGCACCCGGTGCTGCGCCCCGACAGCTTCGCGACCGGCCACCCCTACGGCGGAGACTCGCTCCCCGACCTGTCGTGGTACACCGCCCAGGGCACCCGCATGCCCGATTATGGCTGGACGGATTCGCGCCACCGCACGTTCCAGATGCTGCGCTCGGGCGTCAAATGGGGCGACCGCGACGCTCTCATCATCATCAACGCGAACCTCGACGACGCGCAAGTGACACTGCCCGAGGGCCACGACCTGGACTGGCTGATCGCCTACTCCACCGTGTGGGAAACCCCCGCAGACGGCGGCGTCAGTTCCTCGCTCGACCCGAATGAACTCTCCATCGAAGTCGAGCACGTCATGCCTCGTACCACGCTGACGATCGAGGCTCTGTCCGTGACAATCCTGCTCTCCGACATCGCGTTTCAGCCCGAACACTGACGCCCCCGACTTTTCTGTCCCCCCCTTCCACTCGTTAGGATCAACGCATGACTCGCAGTGAAGATGCCCTGGAAACCGCAACCTCCGACGCCTCGCTGGCCCGCTCGAAAGCCCGCAGCGCCGAAATCGACCTGGCGATCGACCAGGATCCGTCGCGTTTCCGCATCCTCACCGGTGACCGTCCGACCGGCCACCTCCACCTCGGCCACTACTTCGGCACCCTGCGCAACCGCGTGTTGCTGCAGAACCGCGGGGTGGAGACATGGGTTCTGGTCGCCGACTACCAGGTGATCACCGACCGCGACGGCGTGGGGCCGATCCGCGAACGCGTCCTCGGCCTCGTCGCTGACTACCTGGCCGCGGGTATCGATCCGGAGCGCTCCACGATCTTCAACCACTCGGCAGTCCCGGCCCTCAATCAGCTGATGCTCCCCTTCCTCTCGCTCGTCACCGAGTCGGAGTTGCACCGCAACCCGACCGTGAAGGCCGAGCTGGAGGCCACCGAGGGCCGCGCGATGACGGGCCTCATGCTCACCTATCCGGTCCACCAGGCCGCCGACATCCTGTTCTGCAAGGCCAACATTGTGCCCGTGGGCCAGGACCAGCTCCCCCACCTAGAGCAGGCTCGCCTCATCGCCCAGCGCTTCGACAAGCGTTACGGTCGCGCCACTCCCGAGCGTCCCGTGTTCCCACGCCCGGAGGCCCTCCTGTCCGAGGTTCCGCTGCTGCTGGGCACGGACGGCCAGAAGATGTCGAAGTCTCGCGGCAACACCATCGAGCTGCGCATGACCGCCGACGAAACCGCGAAGATCCTGAAGAAGGCAAAGACAGATGCCGAGCGCCGTATCACCTTCGATCCCGTTGGCCGCCCCGAGGTCTCCAATCTCCTCATGCTCGCATCCCTGGCTACGGGCGATGCGCCCGAAGTGATCGCGGACCGTATCGGCGACGCCGGCGCGGGCACCCTGAAGGCCCTCGTCACCGAGTCCCTCAACGAGATGCTTGCTCCCCTGCGCGAGCGCCGCGCCGAGCTCATCGCAAACGAGGACTACCTGCTGTCCATCCTGCACGCCGGCAACGAGCGCGCCAACGAACAGGCTGATCAGACCCTGTCTGAGGTCCGCACCGCGATGCAGATGAACTATTAATCCCACGCACAACTCTCCTTTGGAGGCACCATGGCATACAACCAGTTCCCTGAGCACCCCGACGATTCCGTCGGCGGCTGGATGCTCACCCTCTTCCTGATGGGTCTTCCTCTGGTCGGCTTCGTCTACCTGCTGGTGCTTGCGCTCGGCTCCGGCGGCTCCCCCGCCAAGCGGAACTTCGCGCGCGCCGCACTCATCTGGCAGATCATCTGCGCACTCGTGGCGGTTCTTTTCTTCGTTCTCTTCGGCGCAGCGATCATGGCATCGCTCCCGGACTCGAGTATGTAACGTCGAGGCGCACGGCAAGTGTCCTTGTGGGGGCGACATCCGAATCACTCGGGTGCCGTCCCCACATTGTTTGGGGATTCACGTTACCCTCTGAGCACGCACAACACGTCTAGGAGATCGGTCACATCCCGGGGTGTGACCTTCGCCGATGCGCAGGTCGGTCCATAGGTTAGGGTTGGACATGTGAGCGAGAAACTGTTGCCCCGTATCCCGATCATCGAAGTGTTTCCCGTCATCGAGGACGGAACGCTTCCCGCTAAGGCGACCGAAGGCGAACCTTTCCCCATTCGTGCGACCGTGTTCCGCGAAGGACACGACGCATTCGCCGCCGAGGCCGTCCTTCTACGCCCGGACGGAGGTGAATACTCCCGTACCCGCATGGTCGATATTGCCCCCGGCCTGGACCGTTACGAGGCCTGGGTGGCCCCCGACGCCCCCGGCACTTGGTCGTTCCGCGTGGATTCCTGGTCGGACCCCTACGCCACCTGGCGTCACGACGCAGCCGTCAAGGTCGGCGCCGGTGTCGACGTCGAGCTGATGCTGGAGGAGGGCGCGCGCCTCATGGAACGTGCTGCCGCCGGCAAAGCCTTCCGCAACCCGAGTCAGCGTCCCCCGTCGGACGCTGACATCGAAGCCCTGCATGACGCCGCGCGTCGCCTGCGCGACGGCTCGCATTCCCCCCAGCAGCGCCTGTCCGCCGGTATCTCTTCGCGCATCCGCCTGGTCTTCCGCGACCACCCGCTGCGGGATCTGCTTGATTCCTCCCGCGTCTACCCGCTCGACGTGGCCCGTACCAAGGCCCTCGTCGGCGCATGGTACGAGATTTTCCCACGCTCGGCAGGTGCCTACCAGAACCCCGACGGCTCCTGGGTGTCCGGCACGCTTGCGAATGCCGCCGAGGACCTGCCACGCATCGCCGACATGGGCTTCGACGTTGTCTACCTGACACCGATCCACCCGATTGGCACGACGTTCCGTAAGGGCAAGAACAACTCCCTGATCGCAGCCCCCGGCGACCCGGGTTCCCCCTATGGGATCGGCGCGCCCGAGGGAGGGCACGACGCCATCCACCCGGATCTGGGTACCTTCGATGACTTCGACCGTTTCGTCGAACGCGCCCGAGGCCTCGGCATGGAGGTGGCGCTCGACCTGGCCCTCCAGTGCTCCCCCGACCACCCGTGGGTCACCGAGCACCCCGAGTGGTTCACGACGCGCGCCGATGGCACAATCGCGTACGCGGAGAACCCCCCGAAGAAGTATCAGGACATCTATCCGCTCAACTTCGACAACGACCCGGAGGGCATCTACCAGGCGGTGCGTGACGTCATCGAACTGTGGATCAACCACGGCGTGACGATCTTCCGTGTCGACAACCCGCACACGAAGCCGATCCCCTTCTGGGAGCGTCTGCTCGCCGACATCAAGGCTCAGTACCCGGGCACGCTTTTCCTGGCCGAGGCCTTCACGCGCCCCGCGATGATGCGCACCCTCGGCGCGATCGGTTTCGACCAGTCCTACACCTACTTCGCGTGGAGGACGTACAAGCAGGAGATCGAGGAGTACCTGGTGCAGATCTCCCAGGAGACCGCACACCTCATGCGCCCTGCCTTCTGGCCGACCACGCACGATATCCTCACCCCGCAGATGTGGGACGGCGGCACTGCAATCTTCGCAATCCGCGCCATGCTCGCTGCGCTGGGTGCGCCAACGTGGGGCATTTACTCGGGCTACGAGTTTGTCGAAAACGAACCGCGTGGTGCTTTCCAAGAACCCAACGACAACGAGAAGTACGAGTACCGCCCGCGTCACTGGGAGGACGCTGACGCGATCGGTATCTCTCGCTTGTTCACGCTGCTCAACGCTGCGCGCGCCAAGCACCCGGCGCTGCGTCAGCTGCACCAGATCCGCATCCACCCGACCTCCTCGGATCGCCTCATCGCGTTCTCGCGTCAGGTACCCGGCAAGTTCACTGAAGACGGCAACCCGGATACCGTCATCTGCGTGATCTCGCTGGATCCGCACGAGGGCGTCGACGGCGCGGTCTACCTGGACCTGGCGGAGATGGGCCTGGCCACGCCGGGCGGTCACATCACCGTCGTCGACGAACTCGATGGGCACTCCTACGTGTGGGGTTCGTCTAACTGGGTGGAGCTATCCCCCGTGACGCGCCTTGGCCACGTTTTCAAGGTCGAACCCGCCCATTCCTCGCCCTGGTCGCAGGCCTAACGTCGCTGCTCCCGCTCGGTGTGGCCACCCACCTACACCGAGCGGGAGCACTCCGTCAAAATCGACCACCTGAATGAGACCCGGCTCCCATTTTTGCTGGGCAAACGATAGACTATAAACACGACAGTGAACTGAGCAGTTCACACCATCTGGAGTAAGGACAATCCATGAGCTGCGAACTAACGCCGATTCAGGTCAATGACGACATTCTCGACGCCGTTGCCTCAGGCTCTTACTATTCGCCGCACTCTGTGCTCGGCGCTCATCTGAGCGAGGCTGGTGTCACCGTCCGCACCATGGCTCGCCTGGCCGACGCGGTCGACATCATCACACCGACCGGTGCTTACGCTGCCACTCATGAACGCGGCGGCATTTGGGTGGCGGTTCTGCCCGGTAAGGAGATCCCCGCTTACCGCGTGTCCGTCACCTACGGCGACAACACCACCGTTCGCGACGACCCCTACCGTTACCTGCCGACCCTGGGCGAGATGGACACCTACCTCATCTCTGAGGGCCGTCATGAGAATCTGTGGCACGTCCTCGGTGCCCATGTGAAGACCTACACTGACGAGCTGGGCGAAACCACCGGTACCGCCTTCGCCGTGTGGGCCCCCAACGCGCGCGCCGTGCGCGTCGTCGGCGAGTTCAACTTCTGGGACGGCGTGGCTACCTCCATGCGGTCGCTGGGTTCCTCCGGCATCTGGGAGATTTTCGTCCCCGGCATCGGCGTCGGCATGCGCTACAAGTTCGAGATCCAGGGTCCCGGCGGCAACTGGTTCCAGAAGGCCGACCCGCTGGCTCGCGCCACGGAGATTCCCCCGGCTACGGCCTCGGTCGTCACCGACTACTTCCACGAGTGGACCGACGACGAGTGGATGTCTACCCGCAAGGACCGCAACCCCCACGCCGGCCCCATGTCCATCTACGAGGTCCACGCGGGTTCGTGGCGTCAGGGCCTGGGCTACCGCGAGCTGGCCGACGAGCTGGTCCCCTACGTCAAGCAGATGGGCTTCACACACGTGGAGTTCATGCCGCTGGCTGAGCACCCCTTCGGTGGTTCCTGGGGCTACCAGGTGACCTCCTACTACGCTCCCACCTCACGCTACGGCACGCCGGATGATTTCCGTTACCTGGTGGATGCCTTCCACCGCGCGGGCATCGGCGTCATCCTGGACTGGGTGCCCGCCCACTTCCCGAAGGATGATTTCGCCCTGGCGCGCTTCGATGGCACCCCGCTGTACGAGGATCCGGACCCACTGCGCGGCGAACACCCCGACTGGGGCACCTACGTCTTCAACTTCGGTCGCCGCGAGGTGCGCAACTTCCTGGTTGCCAACGCCCTGTACTGGCTCGAGGACTTCCACGTCGACGGTCTGCGCGTTGACGCTGTGGCCTCGATGCTGTACCTGGATTACTCGCGCAAGGACGGCCAGTGGCGTCCCAACCAGTACGGTGGCCGCGAGAACCTGGAGGCCATCGACTTCATCCAGGAAGCGAACGCGACCGCGTATCGTCGTCACCCCGGCATCGTCATGATCGCCGAGGAGTCCACGGCGTGGCCCGGCGTGACTGCCCCGACGTCCGGCGGTGGCCTCGGCTACGGCATGAAGTGGAATATGGGCTGGATGAACGACACCCTGCGCTACCTCAGCGAGGATCCGGTCAACCGCCGCTGGCACCACGGCGAGCTTACCTTCTCTCTGGTGTACGCCTTCTCCGAGAACTACGTGCTCCCGCTGTCGCACGACGAGGTCGTGCACGGTAAGGGTTCGCTGATTTCGAAGATGCCCGGCGACAAGTGGCAGCGTCTGGCTGGTCTGCGTTCCCTGTACGCCTACCAGTGGAGTCACCCCGGCAAGCAACTCCTCTTCATGGGCCAGGAGATCGGCCAGGAGCAGGAGTGGAACGAGTCCTACTCCCTCGATTGGTGGCTGCTGGACCAGGAGGGCCACGCCGGTGTCGCTGCGCTGGTGGAGCGCCTCAACAAGATTTACGCGAACTCCCCCGCCATGTGGGACGACGACTACACGGGCTTCGAGTGGATCGATGCCTCAGACGGCGATCACAACCTGATCTCCTACCTGCGTAAGGGTACTGACGCCGACGGCAACCGTGAGGTCGTCGTGTGCGTCTCGAACTTCGCTGGCAACCCGCACGAGGGCTACCGCGTGGGCCTGCCGTTCGGCGGCGAGTGGGTCGAGATCCTGAACACGGACGCCGAGGAGTTCGGCGGCTCCGGCGTGGTCAACGTCGGCACAGGGATTCCTGCTCCGGCCTCGTCCGTTGCATGCTTGGTACGCGTCTCTCAAGCACACGTCAATATCACATGAGGAGCATCGCCAGGCGCGTACGCGCGGACGGCGTTTAGAAGCCTGCCCTCCCCCGGTCTATCTGCCCCTGTAGCTTAATGAGTTCGCTTCTGATCTCCGGATCGGACTCTCGGTCGATCTTCTTTGTCAGTTCGTTGTGCGTGGAATGCCATCCGTACCACACGACAACTACAACGAAGACGGTAGCGATAATGAACCACTTCACCGGTGTTACCCCCTCGAGCCATAGCCCAACCAGGCCAGGCATTGCGCAATCTGGTAATCCTCATGAGGACGATTCCAGATGTTCTGGCATGTCCACTGATTGGGGTACCAGTCGACGCAGTGTCCGCTCTCCGAGTAGTAGGCACAGTACTTCAGAATGCTCGGAGGCGAAGCAGCATGCACCGAAGCACTTGCCGGCACGGCAATACCCATCATGCCCACAGCAAGACAAACACTGACGAACGGTCGCATTTTCATTTTCATATCAACTATCCCCTCTTCGGACTTCGTTGTCACTTTTACTTTAACAAATATTCTATAGGGTGTTAAGACACTTTCATGACACACCCTCGAAACTTGACACCTTTCTCTCTCGCATCACCTAATTTCTATGCAAGACATCACCCAAATCCAATTGCCAATCACTTGACCTTACTTCACATTCATCCATATCCCAGACTCACACACCACTCACTGCGATAGCCTGTCAGCCACTGTGTCAAGAGCAGGGATTCCTGCTCCGGCCTCGTCCGTTGCATGCTTGGTACGCGTCTCTCAAGCACACGTCAATATCACATGAGGAGCATCGCCAGGCGCGTACGCGCCTTGGAAACCTCGGGGGACGAGCCGGCGACACGGAAGAGGTCGAGGAGCCGCAGACGCAACGCGTCGCGTTCCTCGGCGTCGGTAGTGGCGGCAACGAGTTCGAGGAGCACGTCGAAGGCTCCGGCTGCGTCACCTGCCGCGAAGAGTGCATCAGCGCGAGAGGCTGGGTCATCAGCGTTCTGCTCGCCGTAGGCACGCGCGGCGAAACGCACGCGGGACAGGTGAGACTTCGCGTCCTCGTCGCGCGGGTTCAGCTCGACGACGCGCTCCCACAGGGTGATCGCCTCATCGAGGTTGCCGGCCTCCTCCGCGGCCAGCGGTGCCTCATGCTCAGGGGGAATGGGCGCGGCGGTGTCCTCAGCTGCAACCGCGATGCGTGCGGTGATGCCCATCTGCGCCGAAGCCTCGAGCAGCTGAGAGACGACCGGGAGGACCTGATCCTTGGACGCGCCACCCTGGAAGAGCGGCACCGGGCGACCGCCGACGAGAGCAACGACCGTGGGAACGGTCTGGATCTGGAAGGCCTGAGCAATGGCGGGAGCCTTGTCAATATCCACCTCAACGAGCTGGAAAGCACCCGCATGCTCGCGCGTGATCTCCTCAAGCATGGCCAACGCGGGCTTCGATTCGAGCGAGCGCGGCGACCACATGACCATGATGACCGGCACGGCCTGGGAGGTGGACATGACGTCCTGGAAGTTCTCCTCATCCGTCGTGGTAATCAGCGGGATGTGCAGCCCCTCCCCCGAGGGCACGGCCGCGTCCTCGGCTGCGGGCGCGCTCGCGCGTGCCGACAGGTCAACGGCCCCGTGTGAATCGGCGGGAATCACGGTCGCTTCAGGGGCATCGATGCGGGGGTTAGGCGTGTTCATAGTGGTCCTCTCGAGAACGCGTAGCTATCCTCAAACGATGATAAGCGTCGTCCCCACACCAATCGGCGTGGGGACGACGTGTGCGCTATGGGTGAAACTCAGCCCGGACTGCTGGACGGATCCAGCGCGACCTTGGTGATCGCTCGCTCGCCACCGACGATCTGCACGTTTCCGCCCGCCTTCTGCGAGGGGATACGCATAATGATCGTCGCGATGCAGTCGGCGGTCGCGGTACCTTCCACCTTCGTCCCGCTGGGACTGAGCGCGGCGGTATTCCCGGCGAGGTTCATCGTCGAACCGGCAACCGTGCGCTGATAGGTCACCGTGTACTTGACGTTCGCTGCAACCAGAGCCGAGCCATCCTGCAGGACCAGGCCCGAAACCGGGTAGCTCGTCGCGCTGGCCGCCATGGTCACGGATCCGGCGCTGCTCACCGACGAATTTAGGTCGCTCACCTGCTGCAGTGTCTGCTTGGTGAAGTCGTCGGCCACGAACTGCGTCGTATCCTGGGTGCCCGAGTTCAGCATCGTGATGTACTGCGCGAGAGCGGTGTCGGGGGTAACCGTGAAGCCCTGCGAATCTCCGGTGACGTATGCCGATCCAGTACCGACGGACGGCAGGGTCAGCTGCGTGCCGCCGAGCAGGCGCGCATAGTTCGTGAGCTTATAGTCCGAACGCGCAGAGTCCTGCACGTAGACTTCGAGGACAGGCAGCGCCGTCGAGGACGTACTAGAGATGTTGAAAATCGCGCGCGGCCATGAATCCGAGTTCGTGATGGCCAGCGACGTCGGTTCGAAGTCCAAAGGCGGCAACGCCTGGCCGTTCGCGTTCACCAGCGCGTACTGCGCGGTACGCATCTCCAGGGCACCCTTGGTCACCTGATCGCCGAGGTCGGCAGCGTTCAGCGAAGCGTCAGCCGTCGCCATCACACCGCCAACCGTCTCGAGCACGGACGAAATGCGCTCGTGGTCCAGGTTCGCGGCGCTCTGCGCGGAGCTACTGCCCGACTGGGCGACAAGCTCACTCGAGCAGGCGCTCATGCCGAGCGCAGAGGTCATGAGCAGGGCGGCGGTGGCAGCCGCGAGGGTCCGTCGTTTCATCACTTTCCTCCCTGACGGTCATCGAGCCAGCCGGACATAATCGAGGTCCAGCCTCCGGTCGCCGACGCGTCATCGTCAGGAGCGGACGTAGGTGCGGGCGGGGGGGCCTGCACCTCGGTGGTGCGCCGGCGCGTGACCGGAATCAGACCGGTGTTGAATTCCTGGCCGTCCACGACGACGACCTCTTCACCGTTGTTGCGCGCCTCACGCAGAGCGCGCCGCGAGGGCAGGTTACGGCCTCCGCGGATGCCCGACAGGTCGATGACGCCGGTATCCGTCGTCGCACGCTCCGGGGGATCCACGTCGAAGGGGCCGGTGTTGAGACCGTGTCGACCGCGGCGCTCGAAGGTATCCATCATCGGATCCGGCACATAGTCGGGTGCGGACATGGCGCTGATATCCGGGGCGGGGACACCAACAATAGACGCGCGGACGATGGGCTTATCCCCCGTCGAGCGTAGCGGAAGAGATTCACGGACTGCGGTGCCCCGAGCGGGTGGTTCGTCGCGTGTCCTATCCGAGGCAGGGGCTTGGCCGGTTGAAGACGCGAAGACGGCAGCTCCCCATACGGGAGTAGTCTGAGTCTGGGTATCTTCCTCAGTGTCCTCGAACTGAGCATCCTCGAACATGGACGCCACGGCCTCGTCATCGTCAGCAACGACGGGTTCGTCTGCGGCGGGTTCCGCAGCGGGGGGCGGCGCGACCGGGGGCTCCGAGATAGCGGGGGCGGGGGCAGCGCCGGAACCGGACTCGCGGGCGGCGGCAACCATCTCAGCCACCTCGGCCGCGTTGATCGTGGAGGTGTCCAGGGAGTCGGCCTTGCGGCGCTCCTCAATGCGCTGTGCGCGGATCTTACGTAGGCGCAGCAGCTGCCAGCGCGTCAGGAAGAGAGCAAAGGCCAGGAGGGCGAAGAACGCAGCAGTCAGGAATGCAATAATCGCCAACATGTTCACCTGCTCGACCTGCCACGTCAGCGTGAACGTCAGGTCGCCGGGGCCACCCGCGGAGGCGGCGACAGCCGACCGTCCACTGGGGACGTTTTCGAGATCAAGGGAGACACTACCCGTGCCGCTCTCCTGCTTGAACCACATGGGAGACTTCGCCAGCTGATCCGTCAGCTGCGCGGAGGTCGGGTCAGCGAGGGGCTGCGCGCCGGACTGAACGGCATCCTGAGCGTTCGGGTTCACCATGCCGGTTCCGTTCGCGGCATGCGATTCCACCTTCAGCTTGGTGCGATCAGCCTCGACGCCGATGACCTCGGTGAAGGCTGCATTGCCGATCCAGCCCTTCGCGTCCTGCGAGGTGCCGATCACGAGCGTGACGGGGGCACCCGACTTCGACGTGGCGGTCACCGTGACGTCATCCTTGACGATCGACAACACATTGTCACGTGTCATGATCAGGTCCGTCGCGGATTCCACCGTCGAGACCTGCTGCGACGGCGGCCGTAGCACGGTCACGCCGAGCAGCCCAATAAGGATGCATACGAGTGCGACAGCGCCCATCGACGATGCCGCCACGTATCGCTTTAAGAGTTCCACGGTAGCTCCTCAGATCCAACGCCCACACTGCGGGCATTCTTCAGCCCCCACTTTACGTGCAAACCCAGTGAACAGGCGCATTCGCAGGCGAGGCAGTGATACATCACATTTCATTTCACAGGGGTCGAAGCCCACGCCGCCAGCATTCGGAGTGCCAATGCCGACGGCCCTCAACACCCTGCGGTAGACCGAAGGGTGCTTCCTCGGGCCACGCCACAACATGCGGCGTTCCCCTCGGGATGGGACGCAGGCACGCGGGGCAGGTGTATTCCTTGGCAGCACTGGGCAGACGGCGAACCTGATAGTCGCCTCCGTCCGGGCCTCGCTCCGTGCGCGGTATGGAGGCGAGGCAGTCCATCTGCAGTGGATGCGCTTCGCCCCACGGCCGTTTCTTGCTTCGTTTACCTCTCACGCAACCACAGTGCCACGGCGGAACACACGGCGCACGTTCAGCTCCTTGTCGACCTCGACGATGTCAGCCTTCTTTCCGGGCGAGAGCGTACCCACGGTGTCGTCGCCCAGGATGGCAGCCCCCTGCGCCGACGCCATGTAGACCGCGTCCACGAGCGGGATACCGCCCTTCGTCACAGCCACGCGGACGCAGTCCAGGAGGTGAGCGGTGCCGCCCGCAATCGCATTGCCCTGTGCCAGGCGGGCAACCCCGTCCTTGACGACGACATCCTGCGGACCCAGCGTGTACGCGCCGTCAGCCATGCCGGCCGCCGCCATCGCGTCGGTAATAAAGACGACGTGATCGCGGCCCACCATTTCGTAGACGTCTCGCACGAGCGTTGGGTCGACGTGGATCGAGTCGCAGATCAGCTCGGCGACAGCCCCTCCCCGCGCCGCGTCCGAGAGGAACTCAGCGATGGGGCCAGTGTCGCGGTGGTGCAGCGGGCGCATGCCGTTAAAGAGGTGCGTGATCGTTGCGCGGGGTCCGCGCTTGGTCTGCACCTGAGCGAAGCGCTCGCGCGAGTAGGCCAGCGCCTCGCGTGCCTTCGTCGAATTGGAGTCAGTGTGTCCCCACGAGGGCAGCGCTCCCCCATCAATAAGCGCTTCGGCAACGGAGCCGGACCCATAGGCGTTCGGTTTCTCGGGGGCAAGGGTCATCGACAGGGCGTACCCCTGGCAATCCTCCAGAAGAGCACGGGTCAGATCCGCGTCAGGATCGATGATGTATGTCGGGTCCTGGGCACCGCAGCGTTCATGGGAGACGAAGGGACCCTCGAAGTGGATGCCGGCGATCTCGCCAGCGGCGGCGAGCTGAGCGAGCGTCTTGGCACGGGCGCGCAACACGTCGGCAGACGCAGTCACGCACGAGGCAACGAGGGTCGTTGTGCCGTGGCGGCGGTGTTCCTTGACGGCGACGAGCGCTGCCTCGGCTGTCTCTGCGTTCGGGAAGGACTCGCCGCCACCGCCGTGGCAATGCACATCGACGAGGCCGGGCAGGAATGTCGAATCGGTGGCTTCGGGGAGCTCACCGTCATAGTCGGATACGGGGCAGACACGGGTAATAGTCGAGCCGTCGATCTCGATAATTCCGTCATCAACAATGGAGTTTTCGAGAACTAGGCGGCCGCGTAGCACAGAATCAGTCATGACCTTCATTGTGGCACACCGACACTCAAGCGCTCTCACTTTGACATCCAATTCTCCCAGTCCTTCATGAGCGCACGAGCCGCCTCCGCATGTACTTCTCCCCCGTCTGCGAACGAAAGAACTCCACCCAGCGCGCGCACCGCGACAACGCGCCCACCCGACACCACGATAGGACGAAACATACCGTTCTTCGCCGGACAGATGAGTTTCTCCCCGGCCTCGTCCGTCAGACAGGTTCGATCCCTGTACCCCACATGCAACTCATCGAAGGCTGGCAGCGCGAAAGTTCCCCCTGCCTCGTCCCTGCCTGATGACACCAGGTCCTCCAGGTCGGCGCGAGCAACCGCATCGCCGCGCTTCGACAGCCTCATCCCAGCCGTTTCTGCTACCTCGAGGGCACCTCCTAACGCACGCCGTGCCTCAGTGAGTGTCAGCCCAGTCCACCTGGCCAGGTCGGCCGCATCGATGGGGCCGTGCCCCCACGCGTAACGTGCCGCAAGCAGGGCCAGCGCCTCCTCGTGCCCAGCCTCCCCCTTCGCAACACCGGGGGCCTGCGGGAGCGAACGCGCGTCGATCAACAGATGCTCCCCCGCCTGCACTGGACCCGAGGTGAGAAAACCATCGAGGTGCAGGCGCATCATGAGATGACGGCGTCGCAGGCCAGCCTCGGAGGAGGCTGAAGAGATTACCTCGATCCCAGCGCTCTGCCACGCCTTGATCAGCTCCGCGCGACTCACGCCCTGCGGCGCGTTATCCAGCACGGCATACGAGGCAGCCGCCGCCCGTTCAACGACCGCGTCGACGAGGCCCAGCTCGATCGCCCTACGCTCCCATGACCCACGACGATGGCGCAGCACACGTCGCAGCCAGTGGTGGTCTCGAGCACTCGTGACGTGCACCGTACCGCGCATCGGCCAGGAACGAACCAACTCGCCGCGCGCAAACGACTCCTCAACCTGGGCGCGAGACACACCCGGGCAGCGAACCCCAATCGCCCAGGGAATGGCACTCACCAATTGGCCTTGAAGCGCGAGCAAAGACTCGACCGCCTCCACCGGGCTGTGCGCACAGGTCGCACTCACCAACCCCTGGGAAACGATGCGCGACAAGCTCGCATGCAGGTCAGAGGGCATCAGAACAGACGCGACTCGGGGTCGTCAAAGCCGCGCATCGCGTCGTAATCCAGGACCACGCAGCGAATACCGCGATCCTCGGCGAGCGTGCGAGCCTGCTTCGTAATCTCCTGTGCCGCAAAAATCCCCGTGACGTCGCCGAGGAGGGCATCTCGACCGAGAAGAGACAGGTAACGAGTCAGCTGCTCGACGCCATCGATGCCACCGCGGCGCTTCACTTCAATCGCCACGTACGCTCCATCGGCATCACGCACCATCAGGTCAACCGGCCCCACCGGTGTGGGGTACTCCCGGCGTACCAGCTCCCACCCCTCACCCAGAATCTGAGGGACCTGTTCGGCGAGGAGCTCCTGCAGGTGAGCCTCCACGCCGTCCTTTACGAGGCCGGGGTCCACTCCCAGGTCCTCCGTGACGTCAGCAATGACGTCGTGGATGCGAATGACTAGCTTGTCATCCGTCTTGTCGGCCTGAACCGTCCACACCTGCTCCATGCCTTCCTCGCCCTCCTCCGGCTCACCGAAGGAGACTGTGCACGGAGCCGTCATCCAGTTGAGAGGCTTGTACGAACCTCCCTCGGAGTGAATGAGCACGGAGCCGTCACCCTTGAGCATGATGACGCGCTTAGCAGGGTCCAGGTGGGCGCTCAGTCGACCGGAATAATCAACGGTGCAGGTAGCAATAACAATACGCACCCCGTGAGCTTACCAATCTCGGTCACGGGCGGCGCGGAGGACCAGACTCAACCCAGGAGACCAATCCGTTATACGTCAAGCGTTCCACGGCGACCTCGTAACGATGCTCACCATAGGCCAGGCGCACCTCGACCATGGCACCATCGTCCGAGTGGGAGATCGGAGCGGACACTTCCATGCCGCGACGCGGAATCGAATACACCGGCTTCAGGGACATAGCCACCAGGCGATACCACTGCAGTTCTTCGACGCCATAGACGCCGATCCCGGCCGTCCACCCCGCATGGTGGTCCGGGCGCGACCAACAGCGGAACGCGCCCAGACGCGCAGCGATCCTGCGGGCGCGCACATTCATGTACGCCCACAGGATTACCGCCGCGCACGCGAAGAGAACCACTACCGCGATCAAAACATGTATCAGGCTCATCAGGTTCTCCTCGCGTTGCGTCAACCTATTGTGATGCCACTGTAGCGCGGTCGGCCACGACCGTGATGAAATCGGAGTCAACTGAGGCGAATCCCCCACTGACCTCGACGGACACGATCTCATTGGCACACGTCACCGTGACAATTCCATCGCCCAGCTGGGCGAGCAGCGGCTGACGGCCGGGCAGAATGCCCAGGCTGCCATCAACCGTTGGGATCTGGACGGCGCTCGCAGCGCCGTGCCACAGGCGCGCCTTGTGAGAGACGACCTCAACCTGCAGGGACTTCGCCGATGCCATCAGGCTTCCTTGGCCAGTTCGTGAGCGTTACGCTCCAGATCGTCGATGCCGCCGCAGTTGTAGAACGCTTGCTCCGGAACATCGTCGTAGTGGCCTTCCGCGATGCGCTTGAACGCCTCGATGGTCTCCGACAGCGGCACGGTCGAGCCGGGTACGCCCGTGAACTTCTCGGCCATGTACATGTTCTGAGACAGGAACTGCTCGATGCGACGAGCGCGCGCAACCGTGACCTTGTCATCCTCGCTCAGCTCGTCGACGCCGAGAATCGCGATGATGTCCTGCAGTTCCTTGTTCTTCTGCAGGATGGCCTTGACGTGCGTGGCGACGTCGTAGTGCTCGCGGCCCACGAGGGCAGGGTCGAGGATACGCGAGGTCGAGGCCAGCGGGTCCACGGCGGGGTAAATACCCTTGGCCGCGATCTCACGGGAAAGCTCGGTCGTCGCATCCAGGTGAGCGAAGGTCGTCGCCGGAGCCGGGTCGGTGTAGTCGTCGGCGGGAACGTAGATCGCCTGTAGCGACGTGATCGAGTGGCCACCGGCCGAGGTAATGCGCTCCTGAAGCAGACCCATTTCGTCGGCCAGGTTGGGCTGGTAGCCAACGGCCGAGGGCATGCGGCCCAGCAGCGTGGAGACCTCGGAACCCGCCTGGGTGAAGCGGAAGATGTTGTCGATGAACAGGAGAACGTCCTGGTGCTGGACATCGCGGAAGTACTCCGCCATGGTCAGGCCGGTCAGGGCGATGCGCAGACGCGTGCCCGGCGGCTCGTCCATCTGACCGAAGACGAGAGCGGTCTTGTCGAAGACGCCCGCCTCTTCCATTTCGCCGATGAGGTCGTTGCCCTCACGGGTGCGCTCGCCGACGCCGGCGAACACGGAGACGCCGCCGTGGTCCTGGGCAACGCGCTGGATCATCTCCTGGATGAGGACGGTCTTACCGACGCCCGCGCCACCGAAAAGGCCGATCTTGCCGCCCTGCACGTAGGGGGTCAGCAGGTCGATGACCTTGATACCGGTCTCGAACATTTTGGTGCGCGCCTCGAGCTGGTCGAAGGCCGGGGGCTGGCGGTGAATCGGCCAGCGCTCGGTGACCTCAAGGGTCTCGCCCTCTTCGAGGTTGAGGACGTCACCGGTCACATTAAAAACGTGACCCTTGGTGACATCGCCGACGGGCACGGAGATCGGGGCACCGGTGTCAGTGACGGGAGTGCCACGCACGAGGCCGTCGGTGGGCTTCAGCGCGATGGTACGCACGAGGTTGTCGCCGAGGTGCTGGGCAACCTCGAGTGTCATCGTGAAGGTCGACTCGCCCTCGCCCTGACCGGCGAGGTTCACTTCGACGGTCAGTGCGTTGTAGAGCGGCGGGATGCAATCCGGGGGAAACTCCACATCGACGACAGGGCCGACGACGCGGGCGACGCGCCCCTCGGCGATTGCAGGTGTATCAGTCATTGTTTTACTCCGTGTCTCGAAGGGGTCAGCTCGCGCTCAGAGCGTCGGCCCCGCCCACGATTTCGGTGATTTCCTGGGTAATTTCCGCCTGGCGGGCCGAGTTCGCCAGACGCGTGTACTTCGTGATGAGTTCCTCAGCGTTGTCCGTCGCCGTGTGCATCGCACGCTGACGCGACGCGAGTTCGGACGCCGCCGACTGGAGAAGGACGTTGTGGATGCGCGCCTCAACATAGAGGGGTAGCAGCGTATCCAGGACCGCTTCGGGCGACGGGATGAACTCATACTCGGGCAGCGCCGAAGCAGGATCATCCGCGTAACCGCGCTCAGCCTCGCGTTCCTCGTCTGATTCAGGGGTGTCCACGACCGTGAGGGGCAGCATCTGACGTACCTCGGGCACCTGGCTCATAACCGTCTTGAAGCGGGTGTACACGAGGTGCAGAGAACCGACGCCGGTCGTCGGGTCCGGGTCCAAGAAGCGCTCGAGCAACACGGATGCGATGTCACGCGCGGTCTCGGGCGAGGGCGAATCGGACTCGCCCTCCCACTCGCGTTCGATAGTAACGCCGCGGAAACGGAAGTAGCCAGCTGCCCTGCGTCCGAAGGTGTAGAGCAACGGCTCGAAGCCGTCAGCCGTGAGGTCAGAGATGAGTTTCTCCGACTCGCGCAAAATGGTCGCCGAATAGGCTCCGGCCATGCCACGATCCGATGCCACAACCAGGATCGCAACACGCTTGGTGTCCTCGCGTTCCAGGGTCAGCGGGTGGTCAAGGTCCGTATGAACCGCAACCGCCGCGACCGCCTGAGTCAGAGCCTTTTCGTATGGTCCGGCCTCGGTGGCAGCGCGCCTCGCCGCGCCAATACGAGACGCAGCGATCATCTCCATGGCGCGGAAGACCTTCGCCAGCGTCGTCGTCGAAGCGATGCGCTGCTTATAGATCCTCTGCTGTCCGCCCATCGTTTAGGCCTTCTCGTTCGTGCGACCGCGCGAGATTTCCTCGCGGGTGCGCTCCGCCACGACCTCGCCGTCCTCCGCGGAGGCGGCACCGCGCCCGGCACTGATCCACTGGCGGTGGAACTCTTCGACGGCTTTCTTCAGGGCTTCCTCGGTCTCCTTGGACAGGTCGCCGGTCTCGGCAATCGTGTCAAGGACGGTAGAGTTCGCGCGAAGGTGGTCGAGCAGGCCGCGCTCGAAGCGCAGCACGTCCTCGACCTCGATGTCATCGAGGTAGCCGTTCGTACCCATCCAGATCGAGGCGACCTGGTCTTCCATCGCGTAGGGCGTGGACTGGGGCTGCTTGAGCAGCTCCATGAGGCGCTCGCCGCGGGTCAGCTGACGACGGGTCGCCGCATCCAGGTCGGAGGCGAACATCGCGAAGGCGGCCATCGAGCGGTACTGCGCGAGCGTGAGCTTGAGCGTACCGGCGACCTTCTTCATTGCCTTGGGCTGGGCTGCACCACCGACACGGGACACGGAAATACCCACGTCGACGGCGGGACGCTGATTCGCGTTGAACAGGTCGGACTGTAGGAAGATCTGGCCGTCGGTGATCGAAATGACGTTCGTCGGAATGTACGCCGACACGTCGTTTGCCTTGGTCTCGATAATCGGCAGGCCCGTCATCGAACCGCCGCCGAGGGCGTCCGACAGCTTCGCGCAGCGCTCCAGCAGGCGTGAGTGCAGGTAGAAGACGTCGCCGGGGTATGCTTCGCGGCCCGGCGGACGGCGCAGCAGCAGCGACACCGCACGGTAGGCCTCGGCCTGCTTGGACAGATCGTCAAAGACGATGAGGACGTGCTTGCCCTGGTACATCCAGTGCTGGCCGATGGCGGAGCCGGTGTAGGGAGCCATGTACTTGTAGCCGGCGGGGTCCGAGGCCGGGGAAGCGACGATGGTCGTGTACTCCATGGCTCCCGCGTCCTCGAGCGTGGAACGCACGGAGGCGATGGTCGAACCCTTCTGGCCGATCGCCACATAGATGCAGCGAACCTGCTTGTTCGGGTCGCCGCTCTTCCAGTTCTCGCGCTGGTTAAGGATCGTGTCGAGCGCAATCGCAGTCTTACCAGTCTTACGGTCACCGATGATGAGCTGACGCTGGCCGCGGCCAACCGGGATCATCGAGTCGATGGCCTTCAGGCCGGTAGCGAGGGGCTCGTGGACGCTCTTACGCATCATGACGCCGGGAGCCTGCAGCTCAAGCGCGCGGCGCCCATCCAGGTCCGTGATATCACCGAGGCCATCGATCGGGCGGCCGAGGGGATCAACCGTGCGGCCGAGGTAGCCGTCACCAACGGGAACGGAGAGAACCTCGCCCGTGCGATGGACGAGCTGTCCTTCTTCAATGCCACCGAAGTCACCGAGGACGACGGCACCAATCTCACGCCGGTCGAGGTTCATGGCCAGGCCCAGCGTCCCGTCCTCGAAACGCAGCAGCTCGTTTGCCATGGTGCCAGGCAGGCCCTCGACGTGGGCAATACCATCGGCCGTTTCGATGACGTGACCCACCTCTTCGGTGGCCACGTCCGCCGGACGGTAGGACTCCATGAAGGAGTCCAGTGCTCCGCGGATTTCCTCCGGGGAGATGCTGAGGTCAGCCATGAGGATTCCTAACTAAGAAAAAGTGAAGTAAATGATGGACGAGGGGCGCTAGCTAGCGATGGCGTCCCGAGCGGCGCTGATCCTGGTGGCCAGCGACGCGTCAATGGCGGTCAGACCGGCGCGCAGGCGGAAGCCTCCGATAAGCGTGGGATCCACCGAGATTGCGAGGTCAACGGTGACGCCGTAGCGCTTTTCGAGAATGGCTCGCAGACGGTCAACCTGAGCCTCGGTCATCGGCGAGGCCGTGGCGACCGTGACGAAGAGGCGGTCCTGCATGGTGGCTGCCCACTGGGCGTACCTGCGGATGTTGTGCAGGAGTCGTCCGTGGTTGGAGCGGCCGACGGCGCGACGCACGAGGCGCATCGTCCACACGCTGACTCGCGAGCCAAAGAGACTCGTGGCCAGGTCGCCTCGCTCATGCGAGTCGCCTGTGGAGATGTCGGAGAGGCGCACGCGCACCTCTCGGTTATGGTCCAGGAAGTAACGGACCTGGAACAGCTCCTCACGAACCTGGTCGAGCGCCCCCTTCGCACCTGCGGCATTCAAGACGCTGAGGATGCCCAGCACTTCGAGTGCGTCATCGATATCAGTGGGGCGACGCCAGTGGTCGGCGACGACAAGGTTGACGACGGTCATCGTCGCAGTTGTCACGTGGGAGGCGAATGCTTCCTGTGCGAGGGACTGCTTGTCCGCCAATGACCGGGCCGGGTCGGTCAGCGCACGCGCGAGACGAGTGTTTTCCTTAAACAGGTCGGCCAAGCCGAAGAAGTCCTCGGCGACCCGCATCGCGTCGGCGCCTGGGGTGGCGAGGGCCGCCGCCAGGTCGGTCGCGAACGGGACTGACTCGATCGTGCGCATCTGTGTCATCGCTTCTCCTCGACCAGCGCGTTGTCGGCCTCGAGTTCGTCAAGGAAACGATCAACGACGCGAGAGGTCAGGGCCGTGTCGGTGAGCTGCTCACCGATGATCTTTTCGGCCAGCTCGGAGGCGAGCAGCCCCACCTCGGAGCGCAGGGAGATTTCCGCGGCCTGCTTTTCAGCGAGGATCTGGCGCTGCGCACCCTCAAGGATACGGCCCGCTTCGTTGGCTGCCTCGTTACGGGCTGCGGCCACGATGGCCTTGGCCTCATCGTTGGCGCGCTCACGAATCGTGTGCGCCTCGGCGTGTGCCTGGCGGATGATCTCTTCACGCTCGCGCGCAGCGGCAGCCTGGTCTGCCTTCGCTTGCTCGGCAGCACCGAGACCCTCCTCGATTGCGGCAGCTCGCTCGTCCATCGTCTTGTAGATGCGAGGAAGCGCGTAGCGTCCGACGAGGAGCAGGACGATAAGCAGAACGAGAGCCGACCAGAAAATCTCGTACAGCGGCGGCAGGATGACGGCGAGGCCGCCGACC
>QWCI01000150.1_pt1 | contig 50325 bp, 59 predicted proteins | sample 1972541 | NCBI WGS metagenome assembly QWCI01 (sample SAMN09866712, study PRJNA288562) | Human oral metagenome isolate term3_saliva, whole genome shotgun sequencing... | isolation source: mouth | host: Homo sapiens | place: USA: California | reverse complement strand
CTTTGTTCACTTGTAAGCTTCATTGTTCTTTCTTTGATTTTTTTATTCACTACAAATATAAGAACTTTGGAGCTTACACACTTTTTTAGGACAGTATCTAATAAAAAGTGAGTGTATCTTTTTTATTAAAAATCTACCTGAAGATGAGTAAACTTTTCGCCTAACTTCTTTAAGAAATGACGTCCTGTAGCAGCTGCAATGAGCTTCTTATTGACAGAATAAAGCATATACTTCTCTTGTGTAGGATAAAACTCTGTACACAACGATAGCTCTTTAACTCCTCCATTGTCTGGGAATGAAAGCGTAAAGAATGCTGCAGTAGCACTTAATTGCTTTCTTGCTACAGGATCATCACAAGGAGTAATCTTAGCTTCTGCTAAACGATCGTTCTCAAAAATATAGTGGTTTTTAACCTCTTCACTCTTATCTAGCTCTATAATGTGCAATCCGTCTTCTGCTAATATCAAAGGAGTTGCGACATAAACTGTTCTAAACTTCACCATTCCTAAGGTACACAATCCATATAGAAAGTCCTTAAAACCATTCTTCATATGCTCCTTTGTACCTGGTGCATGAAACAAACAGCTTGCTGCAAGAACTTGTTTTCCATCTAATTGCTTTAGACAGTCTTTAAGTTCTGAGGAATAAAAGTCTGTAATCTCTTGCTCGGTAATGTTCTTAACACGGTTTTCTAAGTCTGCTTGAGTATAACCTTTTACACCGAAGAACTTACTGTAAAAGAAACTAAAAGCAAACGCTACAACGATGAAAACTGCGATAAAGATAATTTGTGTAGTAGGCATAATAATAATTTTTGTAATTTATAATTTCGTTGGCTCTTTTATGTCATCATCTTTGCCACAAAAAGACCCAGCAATAGGAATTCCTATGAGTATAATAAGTAAAAGCTTAGCTCCCCAGCGTGTGTACCAGCTAAGACTCAGCTTTTCTTCCACATCAACACCTTTTTTCTTAAGAATTTCTTTCACCTTTTGCTCATCTTGAGGAGACTTAAAATCGTAGATTAACTGGTTTTCCTTATCATAAAGAACTATTTTAGGCTCCTCTTCTATATAGAGAGGAAGAATATAAGCAATATTAAACTCCTTATGATATCGCGCAATATCTAGCTTATCTTCTCCTTCATAGAGGCTGTCTTGCTTAGAAGTAGTGTATATAACGTCCACTACATCTCGGCTACCAAAGGGTATTTTAAGCTTTGCTTCGCTCTTAATTGAAAGAAAAAGGAAGATAAAGAATAGAGCATAAGCTTTGATGGAAAAAGTACTTTTCACTTGTTTTTAATTCAGTTTGAATATAGGGTTATTTAAGTTTGATGCATTATACATAGTTGTAAATTTAGTTATTAGCAAAAATTAGTATAATTTTAAGGCAATGATATACAAAAAAAATAAAACAAAAAAGTGCTATGGCTATCGAACACAAAATTACAGAAAGATTTTACTATACAGCTTTTTCTGTAAGATTTTTTATGAAATAATAGCAAAATATATGCTAAAACCTACCAAAAAGGGGAAATATCAATGATGTTTTACAATAGCTACAGCAGGAGTTATGCTAATGATCGCTAACCTTTACAAGGGCTTGAGACCTCTGCAAAACCCCTTCTACAATTTGTCTTTCTTAAATATTCTTTGTACCTTTATCGTATGAAACAAAAGTTATCCTCTCCAAGTTTTTGCTGACTTATTCCTTAGGCAAAGAAAGGTCAAGCAGACATTCTTTTCACAAATAAATACAATCATTGATTGGGCACCTATTCGTGCTATAATAAAAGTGGCTTATACAAAAGGCTATAAACCGAATTGGGGTAATCAAACCTATACATCCTATGAACTACTTATTTTGGATGACGGATCTACTGATGGTTGTACCGAATTTGGGTTTTAAGTTAGTCACTAAAATACTGTCAGTACAAAAATAACGAAACATTCTAAATAAAACTCTCAAACCTTTACAAAAAGCAAAATGGAGGATTTGAGAATTACTCAAAAAGTTTATAGAAATAAAAAGCCCCGCACATCACTGTGCAGGGCTAAAATATGCAATAGAGAATTGTGTCGATTATTCAGCTGCTGCTTCTTCAGCAGGAACTTCAGTTGCAGGTGCTTCAGCTGCGGGAGCTTCAGCGGCTGCAGCCTTACGGCTACGACGTGTACGCTTTGCCTTCTTCTCTTCCTTAGCCATGTTTTCATCGTAGTCAACGAGTTCGATGAAAGCCATGTCGGCACCATCACTCTGGCGGAAGCCGAGCTTGATGATACGAGTGTAGCCACCAGGACGGTTAGCCACTTTCTCAGAGATATTCTTGAACAATTCAGTAACAGCGAATTTGTCCTTCAAATAGCTGAAGACAACGCGGCGAGAGTTCGTTGTGTCGTTCTTACTCTTGGTGATGAGCGGCTCAACGTACTTCTTCAGAGCCTTAGCCTTGGCGAGAGTCGTAGTGATTCTTTTGTGCTGGATCAGAGAAACTGCCATATTGGCAAGCATTGCGCTTCTGTGGGATGCAGTACGACTCAGATGGTTGAATTTTTTATTATGTCTCATTTTTTTGAATGTTGGTTGTTGCGTCGAGTTGAGGGCTTTGGCCTTAGCTTAGGCCTCTCAGCAGATTGCAAACAACGGTGGAGTTTACGGACAACTTTTGTCGTTCAATTAATCGTTGTCCAATTTGTAAAGGGTTGTGTCCATCCCGAACGACAGATTCTTGCTCTCGAGCAAATCATCAAGCTCAGTGAGTGATTTCTTACCGAAGTTGCGGAACTTGAGAAGGTCAGACTTATTGAACTGAACGAGATCGCCCAAAGTTTCAACATCGGCTGCCTTGAGACAGTTGAGCGCACGAACTGAAAGATTCAGATCGGCGAGCTTCTGCTTGAGGAGCTGACGCATCTTGAGGGTGTTCTCATCAATCGGTGGATTGTCTACACTTGTTGAGTTGCTCGCGGTGATACTCTCATCGGAGAACAGAGCGAAGTGATAGATCAGAATTTTTGCTGCTTCCTTCAGCGCATCTTTTGGCTGGATGGAACCATCCGTGGTGATTTCAAGCACAAGCTTGTCGTAGTCGGTCTTTTGCTCAACACGATACGGTTCAACGCTGTACTTAACATTGCGGATGGGAGTGTAGATGGAGTCGATGGCTATCTGATGGATGTCAGAGCAATAGTCGCGGTTTTCATCAGCGGGGACATAACCACGGCCTTTGTTAACAGTCAGTTCGATGGTCATCGAGGCTTTCGAATCTAAATGACAAATCACTAAATCAGGATTTAACACTTCAAATCCGTTGAGATGGATATCACCAGCCTTGAACTCCGTGGAGTTGGAGATGGTTAGCTGGGTCTTCTCAGTGTCGTACTCTTCTACCAGTTTCTTGAAACGTACTTGCTTCAAGTTAAGGATGATGTTGGTTACATCCTCGCTGACTCCAGGCACGGTAGCAAATTCATGCTCAACACCTTCGATCTTGATGGTATTGATGGCATAGCCTTCGAGAGAGGAGAGCAGGATGCGACGGAGGGCATTTCCGACAGTGGTACCGAAGCCCGTTTCCAAAGGACGAAGTTCGAATTTTCCGTACTTATCGTCGCTTTCCAACATGATCACTTTGTCAGGTTTTTGAAATGCTAATATCGCCATTAATTCTTTTTATTTAGGATTTTTGGGTAAAGCCTTTTCAGGCTATGAGACAAGTCGGGAAAGACTTGCCAAAAGTTTCCTCCTCTCCTCCCCTCCAAAAAAGAGGGGAAGGGAGAAAGGCTTTTTAGTTCTTAGAGTACAACTCGACAATCAGCTGCTCCTTGATGTTCTCAGGGATGTCAGCACGTTCGGGCATGTGCAGAAGCTTGCCACCCTTAACGCTTTCGTCCCATTCGATCCAAGGATACTTGCTGTGGTTGAAACCAGCCAAAGAGTCAGCAACTACTTCGAGACTCTTAGACTTCTCACGTACAGCAACGATCTGACCAGGTTTTACACTGTAAGAAGCAATGTTCACTACTTGACCATCAACAGTGATGTGCTTGTGGTTTACAAGCTGACGAGCTGCTGCGCGAGTAGGAGCGATACCCAGGCGATATACAACATTGTCAAGACGGCATTCGAGATACTGAAGAAGAATCTCACCAGTAATGCCGCTGGTTGCTGCTGCCTTATCAAACATGTTACGGAACTGACGTTCAAGAACACCATAAGTGTACTTAGCTTTCTGCTTCTCAGCAAGCATGACACCGTACTCAGAGCTCTTACGACGGCGACCATTGCCGTGCTGGCCAGGAGGGAAATTACGCTTTGCGAGAACTTTATCAGCACCGAAGATAGCCTCGCCGAAACGACGTGCGATGCGAGACTTAGGACCTGTATATTTTGCCATTTTTTTTAATTTTAGCTTTTAATATAACAATTCAACTTGCTACTGGAATTATACCTTTCTTCTCTTCGGAGGACGGCAGCCATTGTGAGGCAGCGGAGTAACGTCGATAATCTCGGTAACTTCAATACCTGCACCATGGATGGCACGGATAGCAGATTCACGACCATTGCCGGGACCCTTAACGTAAGCTTTCACCTTACGAAGACCGAGGTCGAAAGCTACCTTGGCGCAATCCTGTGCTGCCATCTGAGCAGCGTACGGAGTGTTCTTCTTGGAACCACGGAAGCCCATCTTACCAGAACTTGACCAGCTGATAATCTGACCTTCGCTGTTCGACAAGGAAACGATAATATTATTGAAAGAGCTGTGAACGTGAAGCTGACCCATTGCGTCAACCTTAACGTTACGCTTCTTAGCTGCAACTGTTTTCTTTGCCATAATCAATTATTATTTAGTAGCCTTTTTCTTGTTTGCAACGGTCTTTTTGCGACCCTTACGAGTACGAGCGTTGTTTTTCGTGCTCTGGCCGCGTACAGGAAGACCTGCACGGTGACGGATACCACGGTAGCAACCGATGTCCATGAGACGCTTAATGTTCATCTGAATCTCGCTGCGGAGGTCACCCTCTACTTTGTATTCAGCACCAATAACCTCACGAATCTTTGCTGCTTGGTCATCAGTCCAATCCTTTACTTTAATGTCTCTGTCAATACCGGCTTTATCCAAGATTTTAGCCGCGCTACTACGACCTAATCCGTAGATATAGGTCAGGGCGATTTCGCCTCGCTTGTTCTGAGGCAGATCGACACCAACAATTCTTATTGCCATATACTTGTTTTATTACTTTGCGAAAACTGATTAACCCTGACGTAATTTCATCTTAGGGTTCTTCTTGTTAATCACATACAGACGACCCTTACGACGTACAATCTTGCAATCGGCGGATCGTTTCTTCAAGGATGCTCTTGTTTTCATTATTATTTTGCTTTTTTATTTATATCGGAAAACGATTCTACCTTTTGAAAGGTCGTAGGGACTCATTTCCACTTTTACCTTGTCTCCGGGAAGGATCTTGATGTAATGCATACGCATCTTTCCTGAGATGTGGGCTGTTATTTCATGCCCATTCTCCAACTCTACGCGGAACATTGCATTGCTCAATGCTTCAACAATTGTTCCATCTTGTTCTATCGCTAACTGCTTAGACATATTAATGTTTTGTTCTTTCTATTTGTTCTACTTCTTCGAATGATGAGAGAATATCGGCTTTGCCATGGTGAATAGCTATGGTGTGCTCATAATGTGCAGCACTTTTGCCATCGCGCGTCTTTACGCTCCAACGGTCGGGCAATAGATATGAGGAAGCTTTTCCTTCTGTTATCATTGGCTCTATGGCGATGCAAAGTCCATTGGAGATTGCGAGGCCTGTGCCTGCCGTTCCGTAATTAGGAACCATGGGGTCTTCGTGCATTTTCTTTCCTATACCATGACCGGCATACTGTCGGACGACACCGTATCCATATTGCTGGACATGATGCTGCACTGCGCATCCTATATCTCCTAAGCGGTTGCCTACAATGGCTTGTTCGATTCCTTTATAAAGGCTTTCTTTCGTTACTGACAGTAACTGCTTGATTTCTGCTTTCACTTCACCTACACAAAATGTGTAACATGAATCTCCACAGAAGCCTTCGAGGAGAACTCCGCAATCCACCGAGACTATATCACCATTCTTCAATGGTTTATCGTCTGGAATACCGTGAACGATTGTGTCGTTAACTGAGGTACAAATGGATGCAGGAAAGGCGGGGCCAAAAGGATTAGGACATCCCTTAAAACTTGGGACCGCGCCATTGTCGCGAATGAAATGTTCAGCCAAGGTGTCCATCTCGCGGGTGGTTACACCCGGCTGAACAATTTTTGCGATTTCCGCAAGAGTTGCTGCTACAAGCTGATTTGCTTTTCGCAGCGCCTCTATCTCATCTTCCGTTTTCAGATATATCATCCGAATCGGTTTAAATGGAAATTTTCTTAATATGCTGCTACGCTTGAACGATTGCGTGTGTGCCCAGCGTTGAGCAAGCCGTCGTAATGGCGGACAAGCATGTAGCTCTCAATTTGCTGAAGAGTATCGATAACAACACCGACAAGAATCAACAATGAGGTACCACCAAAGAACTGAGCGAAACCTTGCTTAACACCGAAGAGTACAGCAAATGCAGGAAGAACTGCAATCAACGCAATGAAAAGAGAACCAGGGAAGGTAATTCTTGTCATAACTGTGTCGATATAATCTGCCGTAGCTTTACCGGGCTTTACGCCAGGGATAAAACCGCTGTTACGTTTCATATCTTCAGCCATCTGCACGGGATTCATCGTGATAGCCGTGTAGAAATAAGTGAAGAGAACAATCAAGATAACATAGATGATGTTGTAAGGAAGGCTAAATTGATCAGAGAGAAGATGTCCTACTGGGTTTGAACCATCCTTAGAGAACGCCATAATCATGGTGGCGGGGATAAACATAATGGCTTGAGCGAAGATAATCGGCATTACGTTGGCTGCAAATAGCTTCAACGGAATGTACTGACGTGCTCCGCCAAACTGACGGTTACCCTCGATACGCTTTGCATATTGAACCGGAACCTTGCGAGTAGCCTTTACAAGCAGGATAGACAGTGCCATAACGAAGAGCAGAGCAATAAGTTCGAAAAGGAACATTATCAAGCCACCACCTTCTGCTCCAGAGATAGAAGATGTGAGCTGCTCAAAAATAGCACCAGGGAAGCGTGCAATAATACCGATCATAATGATGAGAGAAACACCGTTTCCTACACCTTTGTCGGTTATACGCTCACCCAACCATAGGATGAACATGCTGCCTGCAGCAAGGATAATCGTAGACGAGAACATAAACCAGAACGTATCACCAACCATGAAAGCACCACTCTGGCCCACTTGTGAACGAAGGTTTATCATATAGGTAGGAGCTTGGAACAAAAGAATTGCTATCGTCAACCAACGAGTGTATTGATTGATCTTTCTCTGTCCGCTCTCACCGTCACGTTGCATCTTCTGGAAATACGGTACGGCTACAGCCAAAATCTGAATAATAATGGATGCAGAGATGTAAGGCATAATACCAAGGCCAAATACTGACGCATGAGAGAATGCACCACCTGAGAACATATTCAACAGGGACATCAAACCGTTTTCCGTTTGACTCTGCAGAGCTGCAAGACGAGTTGGATCAATGCCTGGCAGTACTACAAAAGAGCCAAAACGATAGATGGCAATGAACAGGAGAGTAATGAGGAGTCGCGTACGCAAATCCTCAATTCTCCAGATGTTCTTTAGAGTCTCGATTATTTTTTTCATAATTAGATTTTAGTTGCGGTTCCACCAACTGCCTGAATAGCAGCTTCTGCAGTCTTGGAGAAGGCGTTAGCCGCTACAGCCAACTTAGCCTTGAGGTCGCCATTACCAAGAATCTTTACTAACTGCTTAGAGGAGATGAAACCTGCAGCAATCAGTTCTTCGCGACCAATCTTCTCTAAATTTTTCTGCTCAGCGAGAGCCTGCAGAACACTGAGGTTAATGGCCTTGTATTCAACGCGGTTGATATTCTTGAAGCCGAACTTCGGCAAGCGACGCTGCAACGGCATCTGACCACCTTCGAAGCCAATCTTCTTGTGGTAACCAGAACGCGACTTAGCACCCTTGTGACCACGAGTAGAAGTGCCTCCCATGCCAGAGCCGGGACCACGACCTACTCGTTTATCATGATGCGTAGAGCCATTCGCGGGTTTTAAAGTATGTAATTTCATGACTTTCTGTTTGTTTTTACTGTTCAACAATCTCAACCAGGTGGCTTACCTTGCGAAGCATACCGCGCATTACGGGGTTATCCTCAACCTCTACAGTGCGATATAATTTCTTCAGGCCCAGTGCATCAAGTGTACTCTTCTGGTCTTTGGGAGCATGAATTCTGCTCTTAATCTGCTTTACTTTTATTGTTGCCATAGTCGAATTATCCTCTGAATACTTTATCCAATGAAACACCGCGCTGCTTAGCAACTGTACGTGCATCACGCATATTGCTCAAGGCAGCGATTGTTGCCTTCACAAGGTTGTGAGGGTTTGAAGAGCCTTTCGACTTTGCCAGAACGTCTTTGATACCTACGCTGTCGAGTACGGCACGCATAGCGCCACCTGCCACAACACCAGTACCTTCAGATGCCGGAAGGATGATAACTTCTGCACCACCATAGTGAGCTGTCATCTCGTGAGGAACTGTACCTTTGAGTACAGGAACCTGAACGAGGTTCTTCTTTGCAGCTTCAACGCCCTTAGCGATGGCAGCAGAAACTTCACCAGCCTTGCCGAGGCCCAGACCGATAACGCCTTTACCATCACCAACTACTACGATAGCAGCAAACGTGAACGTACGACCACCTTTAGTAACCTTTGTTGTACGATTGATAGCAACCAGTCTATCCTTTAATTCTTCGCTATTAACATTTACTCTGTTTGCCATAATCTTTAGAATTTAAGTCCACCTTTGCGGGCACCATCTGCCACCTGTTTTACACGACCGTGATAGAGATAACCATTACGGTCAAAAACAACCGTAGTGATACCTGCTGCGATGGCTTTTGCTGCTACAGCTTCACCAACTTTCTCTGCCTGCTCTTGTTTGGGCATGGCTTCAAAACCGAGAGAAGAAGCGCTAACAAGCGTCTTCTGAGCTTCATCATCGATAACCTGTGCATAGATCTGCTTATTGCTGCGGAACACGCTCAGACGGGGACGAGCCGCAGAACCTGAGATCTTATTGCGTACCCGATATTTGATTTTAATGCGACGTTGTTCTTTTCTTGTAGTCATAATCTTATTCTATTAAAATTACTTAGCACCGGCTGCCTTACCACTCTTGCGGCGGATCTGCTCACCGATATACAGAATACCCTTTCCTTTATAAGGTTCAGGCATACGGAAAGAACGAATTTTGGCGCAAACCATGCCGAGCAACTGCTTATCGCAGGACTCTAGGCTAATATACGGGTTCTTGTTTCTTTCGCTCTTAGTCTCAACCTTGATTTCAGCAGGAACTTGAAGGAAGATGCTGTGAGTAAAACCGAGAGAGAATTCAATCAAGTTGCCTTGATTAGATACACGGTAACCAACACCTACGAGCTCCATCTCTTTCTTATAGCCTTCGCTAACACCAACAACCATGTTATTAACCAATGCACGATAGAGGCCATGGAAAGCCTGCTTCTGCTTTTGGTCTACATCGCTGTTCTCGTTGATAGCGAAAGTAATCTGACCTTCTTCAAGGGAAACTGAGATAGCGGGATTAACCGTCTGAGACAGCTCACCCTTCGGACCCTTAACGGTCACTACATTATCCTTGACGTCAACTGTAACGCCAGCAGGAATGTTAATCGGCAATTTACCTATTCTAGACATGTTAACCTCCTAATTAATATACATAGCAAAGAACTTCGCCACCAATCTTCTCAGCGGATGCTTCCTTGTTTGTCATTACACCTTTGGAAGTGGATACGATTGCAATACCCAATCCGTTGATAACTCTCGGCATTTCGCGGTAGCCTGTATACTTACGCATACCAGGACGAGAAACTCGCTGCAAGCTCTGAATAGCACTTGCCTTTGTTTCAGGCTCATACTTGAGAGCGATTTTGATTGTTCCCTGAGGACCATCTTCTACAAACTTGTAGTTGAGGATGTAACCTTTCTCGAAGAGAATCTTCGTGATGTCCTTCTTCAGGTTTGATGCGGGCACTTCAACCACACGATGCTTAGCCTGGATGGCGTTGCGCAACCGCGTCAGAAAATCTGCTATTGGATCTGTCATTTGTTTGGTTGTTTAATTAATCGGGACTATCCCGACAATATTAAATAATAATAAAAAGGAATTTACCAGCTTGCTTTCTTTACGCCAGGAATAAGACCGCTAGAAGCCATCTCACGGAATTGGATACGAGATAAGCCGAAGAGACGGATATAGCCTTTAGGACGTCCCGTCAACTTGCAACGGTTGTGCAGGCGGATAGGATTAGCATTGCGGGGGATAGCCTGCAGCTTACGAGCTGCCTCGTAAGCTTCTACAGGATCCTGCGATTTGTTAACAATCTCCTTCAACGCTGCACGCTTCTTTGCGTATTTGGCTACCAGTTTAGCACGCTTTACTTCGCGTGCTTTCATTGATTCTTTTGCCATATTTTAATTAGTTGTTTTTAGCGTTATTAAAGGGAAGACCGAATTCTTTGAGCAGAGCGAAACCTTCTTCATCGGTAGCTGCAGTGGTAACGAACGTGATGTTCATACCTGTCATGCGTTCAATTGTATCGATGTTGATTTCTGGGAAGATAATCTGCTCTTGAATACCGAGTGTATAGTTACCACGGCCATCGAGCTTACTTGCGATACCCTTAAAGTCACGGATACGGGGCAGAGCCACGCGAACCAGACGCTCAAGGAATTCGTACATACGCTCACCACGGAGAGTAACCATAACACCGATAGGCATCTTCTTACGAAGCTTGAAGTTTGCAACGTCCTTCTTAGAAACTGTTGCAACAGCCTTCTGACCAGTGATTGTTGACAATTCGTTCAAAGCTACGTCAATGACTTTTTTGTCGGCTGTTGCCAAACCAAGTCCCTCGTTGATGACGATTTTCGTCAGACGGGGAATCTGCATCGTTGACTTGTAGTTAAACTTGTTCATCAGAGCCGGTGCAATGCGCTCTGCATATTCTTTCTTAAGACTTGCTGTATTGCTCATTACTTGATCTCCTCTCCTGATTTTTTAGCGAAGCGAACCAACTTACCAGCCTCATTCAGGCGGCGGCCGATACGTGTAGGAGTTTTCCCATCTTTAGGATCAACCACGTTGAGGTTCGAAATATGAATTGGGGCTTCCATCGCAACGATGCCACCCTGCGGATTTTTGGCACTCGGCTTCTGGCTTTTAGAAACCATATTGAGACCTTCTACGATAGCGCGCTGCTTGTCAACGAGTACGCGGACAACCTTGCCCGTCTTACCCTTTGCTTTACCTGCGTTTACGTATACGGTATCGCCTTTTTTAATATGTAACTTAGTCATTACTGTTTCTGTTTACTTTGAATTAAAGAACTTCAGGTGCCAAAGAAACGACTTTCATGTTCGTTGCACGGAGTTCACGCGCAACAGGACCGAAGATACGACTACCGCGGATTTCGCCAGCATTATTCAGAAGAACGCAAGCGTTGTCATCGAAACGGATGTATGAACCATCGGGACGACGAATTTCCTTCTTAGTGCGTACAATCAAAGCCTTGGAAACAGCACCTTTTTTCAGGTCACTTGAAGGGATGATGTTGTGAACAGCCACAACAATAACATCACCTACAGAAGCGTAGCGACGGCGAGTACCGCCCAGCACACGGATGCAGACTGCTTCACGAGCACCGCTATTGTCAGCTACGTTCAATTTACTTTCAACTTGGATCATAATTACTTAGCTCTTTCTACGATTTTAACAACTCTCCAACGCTTTGATTTGCTAAGAGGGCGAGTTTCCATGATCAGGACAGTATCGCCTTCATTGCAATCGTTCTCCTCGTTATGAGCATAGAACTTTTTCGTTTTAGAGATAAACTTACCATAAATCGGGTGTTTCTCTTTAAACTTTGCTGCAACAACAATTGTCTTGTCCATCTTGTTGCTGACAACAACACCCTGTCTTGTCTTTCTTAAATTTCTAGCTTCCATTCTGGACTATTATTTATTGTTGAGTTCGTTTTCGCGCAACACCGTTTTGATCTTGGCAATCGTACGACGAGCCTCTTTAATCTGCGCGGGATTTTCCAGAGGAGAAACGCTGTGATTGAGCAGCATCTGGTTGTATTTCTCAACCTCTGCGTCAAGGCGCTCCTGAAGCTCATTGGCTGCAATTTTACGGATTTCTGCTATTTTCATAATCAAGCGTTTTTATCGTAATCGTGTCTTACAACAAATTTGGTAGTAACGGGAAGCTTCTGTGCTGCAAGGCGAAGAGCTTCTTTAGCTACTTCGAAGGGAACGCCTTCGATTTCGAAGATAATGCGACCTGGAGTGATAGGGAAAACGTATCCAACGGGATCACCTTTACCCTTACCCATACGTACGTCAGCAGGCTTCTTAGTGATAGGTTTGTCAGGGAAGATACGAATCCAGCTCTGACCTTCACGCTGCATATAACGCGTCATTGCGATACGAGCAGCTTCGATTTGGCGACCGGTGAGCCAGTGTGTATCGAGGCTCTTGATGCCGAAACTACCAAATGCCAGCTGGTTACCACGCTGTGCATTACCTTTGCAACGGCCTTTTTGCGGTCTTCTGTATTTTGTTCTTTTCGGTTGTAACATAATACTCTAAAGAAATTAACGGTTGTTGTTTCTGTTGCCACGGAAACGACGACGATCGCGGCGATCGCCACCTTCGCGACGGCCGGTCTCCTTCTCAGGAGTAAAGTTTGGCTGGAGGTCACGTTTGCCATAAACGATGCCACGGCAAATCCAAACCTTGATACCAATCAGACCTACCTTCGTAAGAGCTGCTGTCTGGCAGTAGTCGATGTCTGCGCGGAGGGTGTGCAGCGGAGTGCGACCTTCCTTAAACATTTCCTTACGTGCCATTTCTGCGCCATTCAGACGGCCAGAAACTTGTACCTTAATACCTTCGGCACCCATGCGCATAGCATTAGCAACAGCCATTTTGATGGCGCGACGATATGCTACTTTACCTTCAATCTGGCGAGCGATGCTTTGGCCAACGATGTTTGCATCGAGATCCGGCTTGCGCACTTCGAAGATGTTAATCTGTACGTCCTTATCTGTGATTTTCTTAAGTTCTTCCTTGAGCTTGTCAACTTCCTGACCACCCTTACCAATGATGATGCCCGGACGAGCGGTGCATACAGTAATCGTAATGAGTTTTGGGGTACGCTCGATCACGATGCGTGAAACGCTGGCTTTAGCAAGACGTGCATCGAGATACTTACGGAGTTTGCTATCTTCGAGAATACGATCGCCGAAGTTAGAACCGCCGAACCAGTTAGAATCCCAACCACGAATAATTCCAAGTCGGTTACTTATCGGATTTACTTTTTGTCCCATACTTCTTTTCGATTAATCATTAGTTTTAGTTCCTACGTGAAGAGTCACGTGGTTTGAACGTTTGCGAATTCTGTAACCGCGACCTTGAGGTGCTGGACGCATACGCTTCAGCGTTACGCCTTCGTCAACAAAAACCTTGGTGATAAACAATTCGCCATCCTCTGCCTTGCGGTCGTTCTTCTGCTCCCAGTTAGCGATTGCACTGCGAAGAAGTTTTTCAACATCCAAGCTTGCTGCTTTCTTAGAGAAGCGGAGAGTTGCCAATGCGCGGTTTACTTCCATGCCGCGAACCATGTCAACGACGTAGCGCATTTTGCGGGGAGAGGAGGGAACATTTCGCAGTGAAGCGAAATATTGGGTCTTCAGGGCTTCTTTTCTAGCGTTAGCCGCTAATTTTTTTCTTGCTCCCATTTATCTATTTACTTTTTATTACTGGATTGAAAGCCTATCGTTTGTTACCAGCGTGACCACCAAACTTACGTGTCGGTGCAAATTCACCGAACTTGTGGCCTACCATGTTCTCGGTAACATAGACGGGGATGAATTTATTGCCGTTATGAACTGCTACAGTGTGACCGACGAAGTCGGGAGAAATCACTGATGCGCGAGCCCATGTTTTAACAACGCTCTTCTTGCCACTTTCGTTCATGGCGAAAATCTTCTTCTCGAGAGAAACTGCGATGTACGGACCTTTTTTAAGTGAACGACTCATACTTTAATCTTTAGGTTACTTTTTACGTCTTTCGATAATGTACTTGTTCGACTGCTTCTTCGGAGCTCTTGTCTTCAAGCCCTTAGCATACAAACCGGTACGTGAACGTGGGTGTCCACCACTCTGGCGGCCTTCACCACCACCCATTGGGTGATCAACAGGGTTCATAACAACACCACGGTTGTGAGGACGACGACCCAACCAGCGTGAACGACCTGCCTTACCGGAGGATTCAAGAGCATGATCAGAATTGCCGACGCTACCAATCGTAGCCTTGCAAGCACCTAAGATTCTACGAGTTTCACCGCTAGGCAACTTGATAACGCAATAGTCACCTTCGCGTGATGTTAGCTGTGCGAAGTTACCTGCACTACGAACGAGCAATGCGCCCTGACCCGGACGGAGCTCAATGTTGTGAACAACGGTACCTACGGGGATGTTCTTCAAAGGAAGAGCATTACCAACTTCGGGAGCTGCTTCAGCACCAGACATGAGCTGGTCGCCTACTTTCAATCCATTAGGAGCGATAATGTAACGCTTTTCACCGTCTGCGTAGAACAAAAGAGCGATACGAGCTGAACGGTTCGGATCGTATTCGATTGTTTTAACGACTGCGGGTACACCATCTTTCTCACGTCGGAAGTCGATGAAGCGATATTTTCTCTTGTGGCCACCGCCGAGGTAACGCATGGTTTCCTTACCGACGTTGTTGCGACCACCGCTTACACGCTTACCGTAAACGAGAGATTTTTCTGGTACGGATGCAGTAATTTCTTCGAACGTACCAATAACTTTGTGTCTCTGGCCCGGTGTAGTGGGCTTAAATTTACGTACTGCCATCAGTTATTTAGATATTGCTATAAAAATCGATAGTTTCGCCCTCTTTCAGGGTTACGATTGCCTTCTTAAAGGCGTTGCTACGACCACGTACGAGACCAGCACGAGTATAACGTGACTTGTTCTTACCAGCATAAACCATAGTGTTAACTGCTGTGACGTGAACATTGTAGCGAGCTTCAATCTCTGACTTAATCTGGACTTTATTTGCTTCGGGCTTTACGATGAAGCCGAACTTATTTTCCTTCTCTGTCAGAGCCGTCATCTTCTCAGTGACGATAGGTTTGATAATGAATGCCATATCTTACTTCGTAGCTTACTTGGTTAAGACAGCTTCAATACCTTTCAGAGCGTTCTCGGTTACAACCATTACGCTAGCATCCAAAACACGATATGTGTTGAGTTCTGCTGCGTTGGCAACGCGAACATTCTGCAAGTTGCGAGCTGACAAATATACATTTTTGTTTGATTCTGGCAAAACTACGAGCACCTTCTTATCGGCAACGTTGAGATTCTTTGTAAACTCAACACAGCTCTTCGTCTTGGGAGCTTCCAGATTGAAGTCTTCAACAACAACAATAGCGTTCTCCTGTGCCTTGTAGCTAAGAGCGCTACGGCGAGCAAGAGCTTTCACCTTCTTGTTGAGCTTGAAGCTATAGTTGCGGGGCTTCGGACCGAACACGCGAGCACCACCAACGAGCACCGGTGAATTGATATCACCACGGCGTGCACCGCCACCGCCTTTCTGACGGCCGAGCTTCTTAGTAGAACCGCTCAGCTCGCTTCTTTCTTTAGACTTTGCCGTACCCTGGCGCTGAGCTGCCATGTAGTGTTTCACGTCGAGGTAGATGGCGTGGTCATTCGGCTCTATGCCGAAAACAGAATCGTTCAGAGTAACTTTTCTGCCGGTATCTTCACCTTTGATATTAAATACGCTAACTTCCATTACTTTTCAACAATTACGATTGAACCTTTACATCCTGCAACTGAACCCTTGATCAAGAGTAAGTTGTGCTCAGGGATAACTTTTAAAACTTTCAGGTTTTGAGTGGTGACGCGCTTTCCGCCCATCTGGCCACCCATGCGCATACCCTTGAAAACTTTTGCAGGGTAAGAGCAGGCACCGATAGAACCCGGTTTACGCTGACGGTCATCCTGACCGTGAGTCATCTGACCAACACCGCCGAAACCGTGGCGTTTAACAACGCCCTGGAAACCATGACCCTTAGAAGTTCCTGCTACATCAACGAAATCTTCGTCCGTAAAAACATCAGAAACACTGAGGGTGTCGCCCAAATTCAGTTCCTTGTCAAAACCTGTGAACTCAGCCAAGTGGCGCTTGGGAGTGGTACCAGCTTTCTTGAAGTGACCGAGAAGGGGAGCAGAAGTATTTTTCTCTTTTGCTTCCTGGAAACCTACCTGAACGGCAGCATATCCATCTTTCTCAACGTTCTTCACCTGAGTTACCACGCAAGGACCTACTTCGATAACAGTGCACGGCACGTTCTTGCCGTCGGCACTGAAAACGGATGTCATTCCGATTTTCTTTCCTAATAATCCTGGCATTTCAGCTTGATTAATTTATGTAAATAAAAATATTAAAATCCATTTTGTGCGTAGCCCAAATCCCATCGCGACTGAGAAGTGGGGCGCATGTTGCTCTCACAACTATTAGGCTTAACGCCCTTATAATAAAGCAGGTATCTAACGTTTCCTACTTTTCGCGGGTGCAAAATTACAAAACTTATTTTATTCCACAAAGAATTTCTCCAATTATTTTTATTTCAGCTATTTAGGAGGTACATCCGAATCTCTGCATTGCAAAAACCAATGCAAAAACGCACTTCTCTAATAAGAGAATCGAACTATACACAAGAAGGACATGAGGACCACTTCAACCATACTCAACGGTAAATCTTCACCCAAAAGGGTGACAGATTGAATCCTTCTTCTGCTACAAAAGAAAAAGAACTTTTTTGTTTTCACGGTGTCACACATGAGCAAAGCAACTTGAAAAGCAAGCATTTACAATGCGCTGCAACAGTCTTTCCTCTTCATTTTATCGTCACACTGTTGTCACACTCTTAACACAAACGTTTTCAAGGCCTTAAACATCAACGGTATCAATGTAATGACGTGACAACAAAAAAATAACTATAGAAGAAGAGTAGACATCTTTCTACATCCTGCTTCTCCTACTGCGTCGGCTGCTACTATAAGCGCGCCAGCCGACACAATAAGCCTTTCAGCTCACAGCCTTATTGTATCAGCAAATCCAATAAGGATATTTTTTATACACTCCACCCTCTCTCGCTGCCAAAGAATGATTGAGAACAGCTATAGCAAGGTTCCTCCTACATAGGAAACCATAGCAAGACACCACGCATAGCCTCCCCCACTATACTCTATTTAACCATTAGCTTAGCATAGGACAACAGTTTGAATTATACAAAACAAAAATCCCCTATTCCAGAAATAGAAAGGGGATTTTTTTGCAAATATAAATTCTTCGTCAACGATATTCTTAGTCAGACCAAAGATTACGCTCACTTGAATGTTTGCGAGTTTCTCCAACCAATTCTGTATCGTCATCATCCTCATCAGGAGGAATCACGCTTACATCAAATCCTACGTTTTGAGGCCCAGATCCTGCCAAAGGCTGCCCGCTCTCAAAAAAATACACTTCACAGCGTGGACACACATATCTCTTAAGTTCTGTATTCATAAAATTTCAATTATTTATAACCCTAATTCGGTTTAAGAAACTCATGAAAGAGCGTTTCTTAAACCGAATTAGGGTTATAAGGGTAGGATTTATTACTCTCTATTATTACCGCTATCCTTCCTAAAAGAGTATATAAAAGCTCCTTTTCCTACAAAACAAGAAAAAGGAGCTATACTGTTTTAAATAGTGAGCCTAACGACTACACCTTGATTTCAACTTCAACACCGCACGGAAGTTCGAGCTTCATCAAAGCATCTACCGTCTTAGGAGTTGCGCTGTAAATATCGATGAGACGCTTGTAAGTGGAAACCTGGAACTGCTCACGAGATTTCTTGTTTACGAACGTACTACGGTTTACTGTGATGATGCGCTTGCGCGTGGGGAGAGGAATCGGGCCACTTACAATAGCACCGGTTGCCTTCACATTCTTAACGATCTTCTCTGCTGATTTCTCAACGAGAGTGTGGTCGTAGCTTTTCAGCTTAATACGAATTTTCTGACTCATTGTCTTTATTTGTTTTGAATAATCTGTCGAAGACGTACAGGCTAAGAGTCATTCGTTAGCCTGCCGTCTGGACAGTAGTGAAAAAAAGATTTTACTTGATGAGGTCTACGCGACCATTGATTTCTTCAAGTACCGCACGTGCGATAGAAGAAGAAAGAGGAGCGTGGTGGTGGTACGTCATAGAAGACGTTGCACGACCAGAGGTGATAGTACGCAGAGCTGTTACATAACCGAACATTTCTGCGAGAGGCACCTTAGCCTTTACGATACGAGCACCGCTACGGCTGCTCTCCATACCTTCAACCTGACCACGACGCTTGTTCAAGTCGCCGATAACATCACCCATGTTCTCTTCTGGCGTTACAACTTCGAGAGCCATAATTGGTTCCATCAGAACAGGACCTGCTTGAGCGCAAGAGTTCTTGTAAGCCTGGAGGGCTGCAACTTCGAATGACAGCTGGTCAGAGTCAACGGGGTGGAATGAACCATCAAGCAACTCTACTTTGAGGCTATCGAGAGGGAAGCCACCGAGCACACCGGCCTTCATTGCACTTTCAAAACCCTTCTGTACGCTAGGAATGAACTCCTTAGGAATGTTACCACCAGTAACCTTGTTGACAAACTGGAGTCCGCCTTCCTTGAAGTCTTCATCCACTGGACCAACGTTAACGATAATATCTGCAAACTTACCGCGACCACCACTCTGCTTCTTATAAACTTCGCGGAGGTTAACAGTCTTCGTGATAGCTTCCTTATAGTTAACCTGAGGTTTACCTTGGTTACATTCTACCTTGAACTCACGCTTCAGACGGTCGATAATAATATCGAGGTGAAGCTCACCCATACCAGAGATAATGGTCTGACCACTCTGCTCGTCAGTACGAACGGTAAAGGTTGGATCTTCTTCTGCCAGCTTTTGCAAACCGAGAGAGAGTTTGTCCATATCCTTTTGAGTCTTAGGCTCAACAGCGATACCGATAACGGGATCGGGGAAGTCCATAGATTCGAGAACGATGGGGTGTGCTTCGTCGCAAAGAGTATCACCAGTGTGGATATCCTTGAAACCTACACCTGCACCGATATCACCTGCGTCGATGCTCTCCATTGGAATTTCCTTGTTGGAGTTCATCTGGAAGAGGCGGCTGATACGCTCTTTCTTGCCAGAACGGCTGTTGTAGATATAAGAACCTGCTGCAATCTTACCAGAATAAACGCGGAAGAATACAAGGCGGCCCATATATGGGTCAGTAGCAATCTTAAATGCGAGAGCTGAAGTAGGTTCGTCTTCGCTTGGCTTACGATCTTCTTCTTCGCCTGTGTCAGGATTCGTACCAACAATGTTGACTGCATCCATAGGGCTGGGAAGGAAAGCACAAACGTAGTCGAGCAAAGGCTGAACACCCTTATTCTTGTAAGAAGAACCGAGAAGCATAGGAGTAATCTCCATAGATACGGTACCCTTGCGAAGAGCTGCGATGATTTCTTCTTCAGTGATAGTAGAAGGATCGTCGAAATACTTCGTCATGAGGTCCTCGTCGAAGTTAGAAGCTTCCTCGAGCATCTTGTCGCGCCACTCTTGAGCTTCGTCAACAAGTTCTGCGGGAACGTCTTCTATATCGTAGTCTGCGCCCATTGTCTCATCGTGCCAAAGGATAGCCTTCATCTTGATGAGATCTACAACACCCCTGAAGTTTTCTTCTGCACCGATAGGAATCTGAACAGGGACAGGGTTTGCGCCGAGGAGGTCCTTCATCTGGCGTACAGTCTCAAAGAAATCTGCACCAGAACGGTCCATCTTGTTCACATAACCAATACGGGGTACGTTGTATTTATCAGCCTGACGCCAAACAGTCTCAGACTGCGGCTGAACGCCATCGGCAGCAGAGTAAGTAGCTACAGCACCATCAAGAACACGAAGAGAACGCTCAACCTCAGCTGTGAAGTCAACGTGTCCCGGAGTGTCAATCAAGTTGATCTTATAAGAATTATTATTCCAGTTCCAAGAACATGTTGTAGCAGCGGAAGTAATAGTGATACCGCGCTCCTGCTCTTGGGCCATCCAGTCCATTGTTGCTGCACCGTCGTGAACCTCACCAATCTTGTGAGTTTTACCAGTGTAGAAAAGGATACGTTCGGATGTAGTCGTTTTACCAGCATCAATGTGGGCCATGATACCGATATTACGCGTCAAATGAAGATCTTGTTTTGCCATTGTTTATTTTATGCTACTTGCTGTTTAGAATCTGAAGTGAGCGAATGCACGGTTAGCCTCAGCCATGCGGTGCATATCTTCCTTACGCTTGAATGCGCCACCCTGCTCATTGAATGCATCCATGATTTCGGCAGCGAGCTTATCAGCCATAGTCTTACCTCCGCGCTTACGAGCGAAAGCAATCATATTCTTCATAGAGATGCTCTCTTTGCGGTCGGGACGAATCTCTGTAGGCACTTGGAAAGTAGCACCACCAATACGGCGGCTCTTCACCTCCACCTGCGGAGTGATTTTATCGAGGGCAGCTTTCCAAATCTCCAGCGGAGACTTTTCATTGTCCTTCATCTTCTCACCTACGAGGTTCAAAGCATTGTAGAAAATCTCATAAGAGATATTCTTCTTACCATCGTACATCAGGTGATTCACAAACTTGGAAACCTTCTGGTCTCCGAAAACGGGATCCGGAAGGATCAAACGTTTTTTTGGTTTAGCTTTTCTCATTTTTCTTATTGGTTTTAATGGGCTGCATCTTTGTTCTTCAACTCGCCGTTGCGATGTTTACTCAACCTTTCTGCAAACCAAACTTTTTATTTCTAATTACTTCTTAGCTGCTTTAGGACGCTTAGCACCGTATTTAGAACGACGCTGCGTACGGTTAGCAACACCAGCAGTATCCAACGTACCACGAACGATGTGATAACGAACACCAGGGAGGTCTTTCACACGACCGCCACGAACCAGCACGATGCTGTGTTCCTGCAAGTTGTGTCCCTCTCCGGGGATGTAAGAGTTGACTTCCTTAGAGTTCGTCAAACGAACACGAGCCACCTTACGCATTGCTGAATTAGGCTTCTTCGGCGTTGTGGTATAAACACGAACGCACACGCCTCTACGCTGTGGGCAAGAATCAAGAGCAGGCGACTTGGAGTTAGCCGTTTCTGCTGTTCTACCCTTTCTTACTAATTGTTGAATAGTAGGCATTTTGTTGATTTTTAATTGTTTATATATTTGTTTTATTTTTCTTACTTGAGATGTAGGCATACAACATGCCTTAGCGGCTGCAAAATTATGAAAAACAATCTGAACGAACAAGATTTCAACAACTTATATTTAGCATCTTTTTCTCTTTCATCCATTCAGAGGACACTTCCTCGGAGCTTTGTGTTCTATTTTTTCGTCAAGACTCACTATGATTTTTCTTCATTTACACATCAGCATAGAAAACATCAGAACGAGGTTTTTCTTCTCCATTCCTCTAAAGATGTATCGCAGACCATAAATATAAAAACTCTCACGAAAGGTTTCACTCGTGAGAGTTTTTGCGTTTTGTATGGAGGCACAGAATAAGTTTTACCTCACAAAGATGTATATTTGCAATCATAACATCTAACGCATTTCATAAACACATATATGAAGAACTTTTATCCGTTTTTTGGAATGGCTTTAGCAGGTTTTGCACTAAGCCTTCCTATGCAGGCCCGACAACGTCCCAATATCGTTCTTTTTCTAGTAGACGACATGGGATGGCAAGAAACATCTGTTCCTTTCTGGGAACATCCCACTCCGCTCAACAATCGCTACCATACACCAAACATGGAGCGACTTGCCAATATGGGCGTGAAATTCACCCAAGCCTATGCGTGTGCAATATCTTCTCCGTCACGCTGTTCGCTCCTCTCGGGAATGAATGCAGCACGCCATCGCGTGACAAATTGGACGATTCATTTCAACCGAACAACGGATTCTCCCAGCGACTCTATTGATTTGCCCGAATGGAACTGTAATGGCATTCAACCAGAGAAGGCGCAGAACTATGCTAATTTCGGACGAGCTACTTTTATCACTCCGCTTCCTCAACTTCTACACGATCATGGATATTATACCATCCTTTGTGGTAAAGCTCACTTTGGTGCGCAGCAGACACCTGGAGAAAACCCTACAGAGATGGGATTCGATGTAAACATTGCTGGGGCTGCAAATGGAGGTCCTGGCAGCTACTTGGCAGCAGACAATTACGGCCGTGGAGATTTTCACGTGGGCGGTTTAGAAAAATACTACGAAAAAGGAACTTTTCTCACAGAAGCTTTAACGCTCGAAGCAATAGACCATCTCAAAAAGCCCATTGCTGAAAAGAAGCCTTTTTTTCTCTATATGTCACACTATGCCATCCACATACCTTACCAACCTGACATCCGATTCACCAGCAACTACCAAGATCGTGACGGACAGGGTGTTTATGACGAACAGTTAAAGGCGCGGCTCAACAAAAGTGAGATAAATCATGCTGCACTGGTGGAAGGAATGGATAAGAGTTTGGGCGACTTGATGGATTTTCTTGAACAACATCCTAAGACCGCACAAAACACCATCATTATCTTCATGTCGGACAATGGTGGACAGGGTGTGGCCGTCAGACAAGGGAGAGAAGACTATGATCAGAATTGGCCTGCGCGAGCTGGCAAGGGTTCGGCTTACCTAGGCGGAATAAAGGAGCCAATGATTGTTTATTGGCCCAAAGTTACAAAAGCTGGAACGTCTAACGATAACCGCGTTATGATAGAAGATTTCTTCCCATCTCTTCTGGAGATGGCCGGCGTGAGAAACTACAGAACATTGCAAAATGTGGATGGAGTTAGTTTTGTTGACCTTCTAAAACAACCGAACAAACGGCGCGAACGCACTTTCATTTGGCATTTCCCCAACATCTGGACAACGGGTGTCTCACGCGAAGAGGGTTACGGAGCTTACTCGGCTATCATGAAAGGTGACTATCATCTTGTTTATTTTTGGGAAACACGTGAAAAGCGTTTGTTTAATATCAAGGAAGATATTGGCGAACGGAATGATGTTTCTGCTGCCCTACCCGATTTAACACAACAACTTGCGCAGGAACTATCCGATTCTCTGCGCGCCTACAAGGCACAACGCCCAACGTGGAAACGAAACAAACAACAAGTGCCATGGCCTGACGAACCATAAAAAATAAATGCAAAATCGGGGCGAAGTGGATCACTTCGCCCCGATTTTTCTATTTTTATTTAACACACTAAACTAATTGTGGGATGAGCTGGTCACGATCTCCAGGCAGCAGATCGATAACTGGAACTTCAGGCATAGTATAGCAGCCAGGTTGCTGACGCATTGTTGCACGAGCTGAACAAACAAGGATTTGAGCGGTAAGTGCGGGATTATTGATGTGCATCTTAAATTCGAACAGCTGATTCTGAGTTGTTCCGCTAACGCCTTTTCGCGTAAGATCTACACCATGTCCCATATCAATCACATCGTCCACGCAAGGAACCTGCTGAACGTGAGTCTCATCATGTACGAAATAAGGATCGTTCTTGATAGCTGCTTCCACTTCTTTGAAGTCAGCGCCTTCTTCCAATTCGATATAAACCATGCGGCGATGAATGCTGGTACCGAGAGGAATCGTCATGGAAAGAGCTGCTTTCACACCTTTGATTGCTTTCACAGCCACTGTGTGACCCATACTCATACCTGGACCGAAGTTTGTATATGTCACACCCTTTGGCGCAATGGCCTGTAACATTGTGCGAACAATAGAATCGGTACCTGGATCCCAACCAGCAGAGATGATACTTACTGCATTATGTGCCAACGCAGCAGCAGAAAGTTTTGAACGAAGTGCTAACACTTCTGTGTGAATATCGAAACTATCAACGGTATTGATTCCCAAAGCTAGAATAGGCTTAGCCGTTTCTTCAACCTTGCGTGAGGGAGTTGCAAGAATAGCCACATCTACCTGACCGAGTTCTTGTATATCTTTCACTACCTTGTAAGAGGCAAGTTCTTTTGGTTGTTTTTCTTCGGGATGACGACGAACAATACCTACAAGTTCGAAATCGGGTGCAGCCTCAAGAGCCTGCAATGTATAGTGGCCAATATTACCATAGCCAACTATTGCTGCCTTAATTTTTTTCATTGTTATATATGATAATTAAATTTCATCTGCGAAATTAGTTATTCCAATAATCTACCACAATGCTTTTAATATTATTTATACCACTTTAATGTATAGATAAAACAAATAGCCCCCTTGCAATCAATGCTTTTCCCTAAATATTTCAATGCATAATATAAAAAGAGCTGGAAGAAATCTTCCAGCTCTCATATAAAAATCTAATGTAAGTCTAATTCTTACTTCTCATCGATAGTGCTGATAGCAACGCGGTTCCATTCTGGTTCAGAGAACATCTTACCGATACCCTGACCTTCAGCAGTCAGACGCTTAGCAGCGATCTTGTACTTGTTAACGAGCATTGTCTTAACAGCATTAGCACGAGCCTCTGCAAGGCGCATGTTCAGATCAAGAGGACCTTCGGGAGAAGCGTAACCCTTGATAGTAGCAGTAGCTGCAGAATGATTCTTGAGGTAGATAGCAACGCGCTCTACGTTAGGCATCTGAGAAGCGTCGATAACGCTCTTACCTTGACGGAAAGTAACAGCAGATTCCATCAGACGGTTAGTTTCTTCCTTCACCTTAACAACTGGCTTCTGGTTGCGGCAGTCGTTGAGCTGGTTCTGGAGGTCAGCGATCTGACGATTAGCTGCGTCGAGCTGAGAATCCTTATCAGCGAGCTGACCACGGAGGTCGTTGATACGTGCGTTCAGACCATCGATTTCAGCTTGGTCGCGCGGAGTAACAACAGTGAAGTGGTGAGCGCCGTTAGAACTCTTGAAGTGGTAAGTAACACCAGCCATGAGCTCGATGTTGCTGTGATGCAAATTGAAGCGAGCGCCATTATAAGGATCGTTACCACGATAAGAGAAGTAGTCAAGATCCCAAACGATAGCGGGCTTAACAGCGATAGTCCAAGCCTTACTTTCACCGAGGTTGAACAACAGGTTCAAACCAGCCTTTGCAATGAAGTCATTACGGCCAGTTCCGTCTGCTTTCACGAACTTATTAACAGAAGAGTTGTTGATGTAGTTAGCGTTCTTATTGAAATAGTAGCGCCAGCCACCACCAAATACACCTTCAAGTTCGAAAGTACGCGGAGTACCCGTGTAACCACCGAAGAAGTTCATGAAGTTCAATTTACCCAAAACTACCAAGTCGTTGTAGTCAACAACAGTTTTAGAGTCTGTCCAGTTGAAAGCTGCGTGATCCTGAACTGCGATACCGAAAGCAGGAACGATCTGCTTCGTTAATTCAGCACCTGCAATACCACGCATGCCACCGAAGAATGCACCTTGCTTCCAAGCCTTGTGGGAGTCATACATCTGATGAAGAGCAGTAGTAGCAGTAGTAACACCACCTTCTACACCAAAAGACCAATTGTCGAAGAACTTGTTGCCTTCGTAGCCCTGTGCGTTTACACCAAGTACCATTGCACTTGCTGCAATCAATGTAAATAATTTACGCATAGTTAAATAAAAAAATTAATGATTTAGTATTTCTACTTATTAGTTATCTTAAGTTTTATATATATTTCTATCGAGTTCTTTAAGTGTCTAATTAGACGCTGCAAAATTCAATATAATTTTTGATATGTGCAAACCTTTCAACAAAAAACTACATATTTTTATTGAGTCTTCATCAAAAATCAGTATTTTTACTTGGCTTTTTGAGTTTTATAGTCTACTTTTGTCGTATACAAGTAGCAAAAACAGACAAATCTTTAATAATAAACACTTTGACTAAAATGGAAGATCAAAACAATCCTCAAGATGGTCAGCTTCAGATTGAACTGACTCCAGAAGTTGCAATGGGTAACTATGCAAACCTTGCAATTCTGTCACACTCTCATGCAGAGTTCATTGCCGACTTTGTTCGTGTTCTCCCTGGCATGCCTAAGGCTCCAGTAGTGGCTCGTATAATGTTGGCTCCTGAAAATGCTAAGCGTTTGCTGGCAGCTTTGCAAGATAATGTGCAGAAATATGAAGCTCAGTTTGGTCCTATAGAACTTCCCGAGTTGGCACAGGCTGGTAGCAAAACGGCAAATCCTTTCGGTGTTCCCCAAGGTAACGCTTAAAAATAGCTGTCCATAAAATAAAGCGGACAACCTAATTAGGTTGTCCGCTTTTTATTTACTTGAAAACTCTACGCAGGATGGACAAAAGGTTTGAGGCGTAAAAGAGATTTTTTATAAGAGGACTTAGATAACAATGATAAGCATAGCAAAAAATATCTTTATTGTGTTTGAGAAAACAATAAGGCTATCAGCTGACGCGCTTATTGTATCAGCTGACCCAATAAGGATATTGAACTGTCTGCAAGAGATGGTACATTTTTAGGGAGGATTCTCTCTGAAAAGGGATTTGACCTAAAAAAGGTCGATAGAATAAGGAGTGCCGCTCTCAAAACGAGGGCGGCACTCCTTATAAGATATTTAACGAAGAAGTGGATTTACGCTTCTGACTCTTCTTTTTGCATACGTCGATAATCATCCATATCGCCAACAATGAGGTGACTGAACTCACGCATACCTGTACCTGCTGGGATGAGGTGACCACAGATAACGTTTTCTTTCATACCTTCGAGCTGGTCGGTCTTACCACTGATGGCAGCTTCGTTGAGCACCTTGGTTGTTTCCTGGAAGGAAGCAGCCGACATGAAGCTCTTAGTTTGCAATGCTGCGCGTGTGATACCTTGAAGCACCTGAGTGGACGTTGCTGCAACAGCATCACGAGTCTTAACGAGCTTGAGGTCGCGGCGTTTCAACTGAGAGTTTTCATCGCGGAGCTTACGAGCTGTTACAATCATACCCTTCTTCATTGTTTCACTGTCGCCAGCATCAACAACGACCTTCTTACCCCAGATGCGATCATTCTCATCTGCAAAGTCGAGCTTGTCGACCATCTGAAGTTCGAGGAAGCGAGTATCACCTGGATCATTGATCTGTACCTTACGCATCATCTGACGAACGATAACTTCAAAGTGTTTATCATTGATCTTCACACCCTGAAGACGGTAAACGTCCTGTACTTGATTCACGATATATTCCTGTACAGCTGTCGGACCCATAATTGAGAGAATGTCTGACGGAGTGATAGAACCATCGGAGAGGGCTTCACCTGCACGGACATAGTCGTTTTCCTGCACCAGAATCTGCTTTGACAGAGGTACGAGGTACTTCTTGATTTCGCCGAGCTTAGAGGTTACAATGACTTCGCGATTACCACGCTTCAGTGATCCCATCGTTACCTCACCATCAATTTCACTAACCACTGCAGGGTTGCTCGGATTGCGGGCTTCGAAAAGCTCTGTCACACGAGGAAGACCACCGGTAATATCACCAGCCTTACCAACAACACGTGGAATCTTCACAAGAACTGCACCTGCCTTGAGATCTTCTCCGTCTTCAACAACAATGTGACCATTGATGGGGAAGTTGTAGCTATGGAGAATTTCACCCTTCTCGTTAAGAATATCAACAGTAGGAATCTTATTCTTTTCTTTGGACTCTATTACGATGCGTTCGCGCAAACCTGTAGCTTCGTCTTCTTCTACACGATAGGTTATACCTTCAATAATATCATTGAAGCGAATCTTACCTGAGAATTCTGTTACAATTACAGGTCTTCGTTGGTAATTTCTACCGTACGAAGTTCATCAAATTCTACTCGACAATCTTGCTTAGAAACAATGGTTGCTTTAGCGGCATCGTTAGAAGCAATACCACCAGCGTGGAACGTACGAAGAGTCAGCTGTGTACCCGGTTCACCGATAGACTGTGCTGCAATGACACCTACAGGTTCTCCCATCTGCACTAAGCGATGAGTAGCCAAGTTGCGACCATAACACTTCTGACAAACGCCGTGCTTGCTCTCACAAGTGAGAACCGAACGAATCTCAACACTCTCGATTGGACTTGCTTCGATTTCATCTGCAATGGCTTCGGTGATTTCTTCACCTGCAGCAACGATGAGCTTACCTGTTGTTGGGTGAATAATGTCGTGAACACTTACACGTCCAAGAATACGCTCACCCAAAGAAGAGATAATTTCATCACCATCTTTAAGGGCTGTACATACGAGTCCACGGAGTGTACCACAGTCTGTTTCATTGATAATCACATCATGGCTAACATCCACCAAACGGCGTGTCAGATAACCAGCATCGGCAGTCTTCAAAGCGGTATCGGCCAAACCCTTACGAGCACCGTGGGTAGAGATAAAGTACTCCAACACGCTCATACCTTCCTTGAAGTTAGAAAGAATTGGGTTCTCAATAATTTGCGCTCCTTCTGCACCAGCTTTTTGGGGCTTAGCCATCAAACCACGCATACCTGCCAACTGAGCAATCTGATCAGCAGAACCACGGGCACCAGAATCCAACATCATGAACACGGCATTGAAACCTTGGTCGGCTTCTGTCATCTGTTTCATCAATGTCTTCTTCAAGTCGGTATTAACGTGTGTCCACGTATCAATTACCTGATTGTAACGCTCCTTGTCGGTAATGAAACCCATATTATAGTTGGAGGTAATCTGATCAATCTCATCGTTACCACGCTGCACAATCTCTTTCTTCTCAACAGGGATGATGATATCATCAAGGTTGAATGAAAGACCACCTTCGTACGACTTACGATAACCCAGATTCTTGATACCATCCAGGAATTCGCAAGCACGAGCCATGTTTACTGTCTTAATTACGCGTGCGATGATATCACGCAGAGACTTCTTAGAAATGATACCATTGAAGAAACCAACCTCTTGAGGTATGATCTCGTTGACAATGACGCGACCTACAGAAGTTTCAACCATATGGCGAAGTGGGAAGCCTTTCTCGTCAACATCATCAACGATAACCTTCACTGGAGCGTGAACGTCTACCTTGCCTTCATTGTAAGCAATGATAGCCTCTTCTGCACCATAGAAAGTAAGACCTTCGCCCTTGGCACCTTTACGCAGTTTTGTGATATAATACAAACCGAGAATCATATCCTGTGAAGGTACTGTAATAGGAGCACCATTGGCAGGATTCAAGATATTATGGCTCTGAAGCATCAATACTTCTGCCTCCATAATAGCTTCGTTACTCAGGGGGAGGTGAACTGCCATCTGGTCGCCGTCGAAGTCGGCATTAAAAGCCGTACATGCTAACGGGTGGAGTTGAATAGCTTTACCCTCGATAAGTTTCGGTTGGAAAGCCTGAATACCCAGACGGTGAAGAGTCGGTGCACGGTTGAGGAGCACTGGATGACCTTTCATCACGTATTCGAGGATGTCCCAAATCACAGGATCGCGACGGTCTACAATCTTCTTTGCGCTCTTCACCGTTTTAACAATACCGCGCTCAATGAGCTTACGAATGATAAACGGCTTATAGAGTTCTGCTGCCATCAATTTTGGCAGACCGCATTCGCCCATTTTCAACTCAGGACCAACAACGATTACAGAACGCGCAGAGTAGTCGACACGCTTACCGAGAAGGTTCTGACGGAAACGACCTTGTTTTCCTTTGAGAGCATCTGAGAGAGATTTCAAAGGACGGTTACTATCGCTCTTGACGGCACTACTCTTACGAGAGTTGTCGAAAAGACTATCAACAGCTTCCTGAAGCATACGCTTCTCATTACGAAGGATTACTTCGGGAGCTTTGATTTCGATGAGCCGCTTCAAACGATTGTTACGAATCAAGACACGACGATAGAGGTCGTTCAAGTCCGACGTTGCAAAACGCCCACCATCAAGAGGCACGAGTGGGCGAAGATCAGGCGGTGTGACAGGCAAAATCTTCATAATCATCCATTCTGGACGATTCGTTTCTTTGCTTGCACGGAAAGATTCAACAACTTGAAGTCGCTTCAAGGCCTCATTTTTACGTTGCTGTGAAGAGTCGCTATTCGCACGGTCGCGAAGTTCGTAACTCATCTGATCAAGATCAAGACGGCTCAAGAGGTCATAAACAGCCTCTGCACCCATCTTAGCAATAAACTTATTGGGGTCAGTATCTTCCAAATACTGATTTTCTTTCGGGAGTTTGCGAAGGAGTTCGAGATATTCCGTTTCCTCAAGCAACTGCATATACTCAACATCGTCTGCCAAAACTCCTGGCTGAATAACGATATAGCGTTCGTAGTAGATGACAGAGTCGAGTTTCTTAGTAGGCAACCCAAGAAGGTAGCCCATCTTGTTGGGGAGTGAACGGAAATACCAAATATGAGCCACGGGCACTACAAGTGCAATGTGACCAGCACGCTCACGACGCACCTTCTTCTCTGTTACCTCAACACCGCAACGGTCACAAACAATACCTTTATAGCGAATACGCTTGTACTTACCGCAATGGCATTCATAATCCTTTGTTGGACCGAAAATGCGCTCACAGAAGAGGCCATCTCGCTCTGGTTTATAAGTGCGATAGTTGATGGTTTCAGGCTTCAGAACCTCACCATATGAGTTTGCTAGAATCTCTTCTGGAGAAGCCAAACCAATGGTAATCTTCGTGAAGTTACTCTTTATCTTATTGTCTCTTTTAAAAGCCATGATATTCTATATATATAATTGTGTAAAGAGTTTCCGGGATTAGTCGAGCTTGATGCTGAGACCCAAACCGCGAAGCTCGTGGAGCAGGACATTGAGAGATTCTGGGATACCTGGAGTAGGCATCTGTTCGCCCTTAACGATAGCTTCATAAGCTTTGGCACGGCCTGTTACATCATCAGACTTAATAGTGAGCACTTCTTGCAGCACATGAGAAGCACCAAAAGCCTCAAGTGCCCAAACCTCCATCTCACCAAAACGCTGACCACCAAATTGTGCTTTACCACCAAGGGGCTGCTGAGTAATGAGAGAGTACGGACCAATAGAACGTGCGTGCATCTTATCTTCAACCATGTGACCGAGTTTCAACATATAGGTCATACCTACAGTTGCCTTCTGGTCAAAGGCCTCACCTGTTGCTCCATCATAGAGCTGCATAGAACAATAGCGTGGTAAGCCTGCCTTGTCGGTCCATTCGCAAAGGTCATCGAGATGTGCACCATCAAAGATAGGAGTAGCAAACTTCACACCGAGGCGATAACCTGCTGCACCTAGCACAGCTTCGAAAATCTGTCCGAGGTTCATACGAGAAGGCACACCCAGCGGGTTCAAGACAATATCAACTGGACGGCCATCGGGCAAGAATGGCATATCTTCCTGACGTACAATCTTGGAAACAATACCCTTGTTACCGTGTCGACCTGCCATCTTATCACCCACTCCAATCTTACGCTTCTTAGCAATATAGACCTTTGCCATCTGAATGATTCCTGAAGGAAGTTCATCACCTATAGTGATAGAGAACTTCTTTCGTTTGAGCTCTGCATCCATTTGGTTATACTTATGGAGATAGTTCAGGACAAGACGACTTATAAGATTGTTAATACGCTCATCAGTAGTCCAGTTGTTAAGCTGCAGTGAAGTAAAGTCAAGGGTTTCTAAAACAGACTTAGTCAATTTAGCCCCCTTAGCAATTACTTCTGTACCAATTGTATCCTTCACGCCAAGAATCTTTTGGTCTTCCACCAAAGCAAGAAGCTTGGTTATCATAAGATTCTTCAGCTCTTCTGTATCCTTTTGGAACTTATCGTCAAGTTTCTGCAACGTAATCTTATCTGCTGCCTTAGATGCACGCGTTTTGATAGCCTTACTAAAGAGTTTGCGATCAATAACAACACCTGTCAAAGAAGGATTTGCTTTCAAAGAAGCGTCCTTAACATCGCCAGCTTTATCACCAAAGATAGCACGGAGCAATTTTTCTTCCGGCGTAGGATCGCTCTCACCTTTCGGCGTGATCTTACCAATCATTATGTCACCAGGCACAACGCGAGCACCTACACGAATGATACCGTTCTCATCAAGATCTTTCGTTGCATCTTCGCTGACATTTGGAATATCATTGGTCAACTCTTCCATTCCTCGCTTCGTCTCGCGAACTTCGAGGGAGAATTCGTCTACATGAACAGAAGTCAGAATATCTTCACGAACCATGCGCTCATTGAGCACAATAGCATCCTCGTAGTTGTATCCCTTCCAAGGCATGTATGCAACGAGGAGATTACGGCCAAGAGCCAACTCACCATCTTCTGTAGCATAACCTTCTGTGAGAATATCGCCTTTTGTTACACGCTGACCAACAACGCAGATCGGGCGAAGGTCAAAGACCATGTTTTGGTTCGTACGATGGAACTTAGGAATACGATATTCCTTCACTGCAGAATCAAAGCTAACAAATTCATCGTCTTCTGAGCGATCGTACTTGATACGGATAACTGTTGCATCCACAAATTCAACCACACCATCACCCTCTGCAGATATCATTGTGCGAGAATCAACACACACTTGACGCTCAATACCTGTACCTACAATAGGAGCTTCAGAATGAATCAAAGGAACGGCTTGGCGCATCATGTTTGAACCCATCAATGCACGGTGAGCATCATCGTGTTCAAGGAAGGGAATCAATGAAGCTGCTATAGAAGCAATCTGCTGCGGTGCAACGTCCATCAAGTCAACTTGTGCAGGCGGAACAACAGGATAATCTGCATCCTGACGACACTTTACTTTTGAGCGAATGAAAGTACCATCTGGATTCAACGGTGCATTACCCTGACCGATAATCTTTTCTTCCTCTTCCTCTGCACTGAGATAAACTACATTGTCGTTATTCAAATCGACAATTGAATCTTTCACTTGACGATAGGGAGTCTCTATAAAGCCGAGTTCATCAATCTTTGCATAAACACAAAGAGAAGAAATCAAACCAATGTTTGGACCTTCAGGAGACTCAATCGGGCAAAGGCGACCATAGTGAGTATAGTGTACGTCTCGAACTTCGAAACCAGCACGCTCACGGGAAAGACCGCCAGGACCAAGAGCAGAAAGACGGCGCTTGTGAGTAACCTCTGCAAGCGGATTTGTTTGGTCCATAAATTGAGAAAGAGCATTTGTTCCGAAGAAGGAATTGATAACGGAAGAAATCGTCTTAGCGTTAATCAAATCCATCGGAGTAAACACCTCATTATCGCGAACATTCATACGCTCGCGGATGGTGCGGCTCATACGAGCCAGACCTATATTAAATTGATTTGCCAACTGTTCACCAACCGTGCGAACACGACGGTTACTTAAGTGGTCTATATCATCGACAGTAGCCTTAGAGTTTATCAACTCAACAAGGTACTTGATAATTTCAATAATGTCTTCACGAGTCAAGACGCGAGTATCATTATCGGTCGTTAAACCAAGTTTCTTATTCATACGATAGCGACCAACCTCTCCAAGGTCGTAACGCTTATCAGAAAAGAAAAGATTGTTGATAACTTCACGTGCACTTGCATCATCTGCTGGATCAGCATTACGCAACTGGCGATAGATATAAGTAACAGCTTCTGACTCGGAATTACAAGGATCTTTCTGAAGAGTGTTGAAGATAATACTGTAATCCGTTGAAGAAGAATCTGCGTGGTGTACTTCAATAGTTTGAGCACCCGAATCTATGATCTTTTCGATATCATCTGCTTCAATAATACTTTCACGCTCGAGTATTATTTCACTACGTTCAATAGAAACAACCTCACCTGTATCTTCATCAACAAAGTCCTCCACCCACGTTTTCATAACGCGTGCAGCCAACTTGCGACCAACTGCCTTCTTCAAATTGGTCTTATTAACCTTGATTTCATCAGAAAGATTGAAAATCTTAAGAATGTCTTTATCACTTTCAAAACCAATAGCACGGAGAAGAGTCGTTACGGGTAACTTTTTCTTACGATCGATGTAAGCATACATAACGCTGTTAATATCCGTAGCAAACTCTATCCAAGAACCTTTGAAAGGAATGATACGCGCACTATATAATTGAGTTCCGTTGGCGTGTACACTCGAACCAAAGAACACACCTGGTGAGCGGTGCAACTGAGAAACAACTACACGCTCTGCACCGTTGATAACAAAGGTACCATTTTCCGTCATATAAGGAATAGGGCCCAAGAAAACATCTTGAACGACCGTATCAAAATCCTCATGATCTGGATCCGTGCAGTACAACTTAAGTTTCGCCTTCAGAGGCACACTATACGTAAGGCCTCTTTCGAGACATTCCTCTATCGTGTAACGTGGAGCATCGATATAATAGTCGAGGAATTCAAGCACAAAGTTGTTGCGAGTATCTGCAATAGGGAAATTCTCAGCAAAAACTTTGTACAGACCATCGTTTTTACGCTTTTCTGCCGGAGTGTCGAGTTGGAGGAAATCCCGATAGGATTTCAGCTGCACGTCGAGGAAATCCGGATAAGGCATCGGATTTTGTACTGACGCGAAGTTTACGCGACCATCAATAATTTTAGACATTCTATTGAATTTGTTGATTGGACTTCACCTTGACAAAAAGGTCAAAGTAGTTTATAGACACAAAAAGGTTAAGAACCCTCTACCAGAGGATCCTTAACCGAATGTTTATGAGAAATTGACTTAGGCGATTTCTACAACTGCACCTTCAGCTTCAAGAGCCTTCTTCAGTGCCTCTGCCTCTTCCTTAGCAACGCCTTCTTTCAGCTTGCTAGGAACACCGTCTACGAGGTCTTTAGCTTCCTTCAAACCGAGGCCGCATTGCTCTTTAACAGCCTTAACAACCTTCAGTTTAGCAGCACCTGCATCTTTCAGGACTACGTCGAAAGCAGTTTTTTCTTCTGCTGCTGCAGCACCACCTGCTGCGGGACCAGCAGCAACTGCAACAGCTGCAGCTGCGGGTTCGATGCCATACTCTTCCTTGAGGACCTGTGCCAACTCGTTAACTTCTTTTACTGTCAAATTTACCAATTCTTCAGCAATAGCTTTGATATCTGCCATTTTTTTAATGTATTTATTTGTTTTTAAAATCTATCTTATATAGCGGGTCTCAATCGCTTACTCGGAGCGCTCGCCCAAAGTTTTAAGCACACCGTGAATAGTCTGTGAACCAGACTGGAGAGCTGAGATAACATTCTTCGCTGGAGACTGTAGCAAAGCCACAACTTCTGCGATAACCTCGTTCTTGCTCTTGATTGCAACGAGTGCGTCGAGATTTTCAGCACCTACGTAGATTTCTTCCTCTGCGTAAGCAGCCTTTAGAGCGGGAATACCTGTTGCTTTACCTTCTTCCTTGATGAGCTTTGCTGGGACATTTGCTGTGTTACAGAAGAACACTGCTGTTGTTCCTTTCAAGCTATCATAAAGAGGAGTAAAGTCAGTTTCAGATTGTTCAAGTGCCTTGTGAAGAAGGTTATTCTTAACAACAACCATCTTGATTTCAGACTTGAAGCACTTTCTTCTCAATGCACTGGTAGTTTCGGCATTTAAGCCCGTAACGTCTACCAGATAAAAGTGAGCGTATTCTTTGAGTTTCTCACCGAGCTTCTCGATGATAATTGCTTTATCTTCCTTTCTCATGATTCTTATTCCTATTAAGCTTCGTCAACAGATTTGGGATCTACTTTAATACCCTGACTCATCGTTGAGGAAAGATAAATACTCTTTATATACGTACCTTTTGCAGCAGAAGGCTTCAATTTGATAATAGTATCGATAAATTCCTTTGCATTACCGAAGATTTGTTCGGGAGAGAAAGAAACTTTACCGATAGAGGCATGTACGATACCTGCCTTATCAACCTTAAAGTCAATCTTACCTTGTTTTACCTCACGGACAGCTTTCTCAATGTCCATGGTAACAGTACCACTCTTAGGGTTAGGCATCAAGCCACGCGGACCGAGCACACGACCCAGCGCACCAATCTTACCCATGATGGCAGGCATAGTGATGATAACATCAATATCAGTCCAACCACCTTTAATTTTCTCGATATATTCGTCGAGACCTACATAGTCAGCACCGGCAGCCTTAGCAGCTTCCTCCTTGTCAGGAGTGCAGAGGCAGAGCACGCGGACAGTCTTACCCGTACCATTTGGAAGAGAAACCACGCCACGAACCATTTGGTTTGCCTTGCGAGGATCCACACCAAGACGTACGTCGATATCCAATGAAGCATCGAACTTCGTTGTAGTAATTTCTTTAACGAGTTGTGCGGCTTCTTTCAGCGTGTAAGCTTTCCCTGCTTCAACTTTACCAGCGACGGCTTTCTGATTTTTTGTCAGTTTACTCATTCTTGTTTTAAAATTGAAGTTTATTTATTCTCGGGGAATTCACCTGAAACCGTGATACCCATGCTACGAGCCGTACCGGCGATCAAACGCATTGCGGCCTCTATAGTAAAGCAGTTCAAATCTGCCATCTTGTCTTCAGCGATTGCTTTCACTTGTTCCCAAGTAACGCTTCCCACTTTTTGACGATTGGGCTGTGCAGAACCACTTTTCTTCTTTGCTGCTTCAAGCAATTGCACTGCTGCAGGAGGAGTCTTAATAATGAAGGAGAAAGTCTTATCTGCGTAATACGTGATTACTACAGGGAGAACCTTTCCAGCCTTATCCTGCGTTCTGGCATTGAACTGCTTGCAGAAATCCATAATATTAATACCCTTAGAACCCAGAGCAGGACCTACGGGAGGAGCAGGATTTGCAGCGCCGCCTTTAATCTGTAATTTGATTAATCCAGCAACTTCTTTAGCCATTGTTATTTGTATTTTTTAATTTATAAGGAATCGGAGATTACGTAACATTAACCCAATTCCTTCTCAACTTGCATAAAACCAAGGTCGAGACCTGTACTGCGGCCGAAAACCTTTACGGTAACCGTCACCTTCTTCTTCTCTTCGTCTACCTTTTCGATAGCGCCAGTGAAGCCTGCAAACGGCCCCTCCGTAACCTTTACCACTTCGCCGACAACATAAGGAATCTCCATGTCTTTGACATCGTCCTCAATTTCGTCAACTTTTCCAAGGATTCGGTTCACCTCTGCCTCACGTAAAGGTTCCGGATTTTTCATATCCGGAAGAAAACCTAATACATTTGGAGTATTACGCAAAGTATGCGCAATCTCACCTACCAGCCTAGCTTCCACCAAAACATAGCCAGGAAGATAGCTTCTCTCTTTTACAACTCGTTTATTCCCACGCATCTGTACGACTTTCTCAGTGGGAATAAGAACCTGGGCTACATTTCCATTCAGACTACCGTTTTTAATCTCGGCGTCAATGTACTCTTTCACCTTAGCCTCTTTGCCACTGATTGCGCGAAGGACATACCAAGCCATTGAAACTGATGCTTCAGCCATTTTACTTGAAGGAATTAAAATTTAGACAGAATAGATGAGCTCCATAAGAGTACGGAAAACCCAATCCATGCCAGCCACTAAGAGCGCAAGTACAAGGGAAGCAACCAGTACAATAATTGCACTATGCGTCAATTCCTGGCGGGTTGGCCACGTGGTCTTATGAGCTAGTTCGTCGTAAGAATTCTTGCAATATGTAACTATGTTATTTAACATGAGTTCTTCTGATTAGCACGGGAAGAGAGGCTCGAACTCCCGACACCTGGTTTTGGAGACCAGTGCTCTACCAACTGAGCTATTCCCGTAGGAAACAGGTTCCTTCCGTGGAGGAAACCTGTAATTATAAAATATACTGTCGGATTAATCGTCAAGTACTTCAGTAATCTGACCAGAACCAACCGTACGGCCACCTTCACGGATAGCGAAACGAAGACCTTCGTTGATTGCAACAGCGTAGATAAGTTCTACAGTGATCTCTACGTTATCACCTGGCATTACCATCTCGACACCTTCAGGGAGATGAATCTCACCTGTACAGTCCATGGTACGGAGATAGAACTGAGGACGATACTTGTTACCGAATGAAGTATGGCGACCACCTTCCTTTTCAGTAAGAACATAGATAGAAGCCTTGAACTTCTTGTGAGGTTTGATAACACCCGGGTGAGTAACTACCATACCACGTTTGATTTCTTCCTTGTCGATACCACGGAGCAACAAACCTACGTTGTCACCAGCTTCACCTGTAGGAAGAGTCTTACGGAACATCTCAACACCAGTTACAACAGACTTCTTGTCTTCGCCAAGACCGAGCAACTGAACTTCGTCACCAACCTTAACGATACCAGTCTCAATACGACCAGTAGCAACAGTACCACGACCAGTGATAGAGAATACGTCCTCAACAGGCATCAAGAAAGGCTTATCAGTATCACGAACAGGATCCAAAATCCATTCGTCAACTGCATCCATCAACTTCTTAACGCTGTCTACCCACTTCTCAACACCATTCAAAGCACCGAGAGCAGAACCACGAATGATAGGAGTATCCTCTTCGTAGCCATATTCCTGAAGAAGCTCTTGCATATCCATTTCTACGAGTTCGAGCATCTCCTCATCCTCAACCATATCGCACTTGTTCAGGAACACAACCAAACGAGGAACGTTCACCTGACGAGCGAGAAGGATGTGCTCACGAGTCTGAGGCATAGGACCATCAGTTGCAGCAACTACGATGATTGCACCGTCCATCTGAGCAGCACCAGTTACCATGTTCTTCACATAGTCGGCGTGACCCGGACAGTCAACGTGAGCATAGTGACGCTTTGCAGTCTCGTACTCAATATGAGCGGTATTGATAGTAATACCACGCTCTTTCTCTTCAGGAGCGTTGTCAATCTGATCGAAAGACTTAACGTCTTCGCTACCGTAACCTTCGTCATGAAGAACCTTAGAAATAGCAGCAGTCAGAGTGGTCTTACCGTGATCGACGTGACCAATAGTACCGATGTTAACATGCGGCTTGGTACGCTCAAATACTTCTTTAGCCATAGCTTTATTTAATTTATATGAATGAATATCTTATCAGAACCCTCTTTCCTTTAGAGGAGATAGAGCTGTTAACGAGACTTGAACTCGTGACCTCTTCCTTACCAAGGAAGTGCTCTACCACTGAGCTATAACAGCAAACACGAGCGGAAAACGGGGCTCAAACCCGCGACCCCCAGCTTGGAAGGCTAGTGCTCTATCAACTGAGCTATTTCCGCAAAAATGAGCGGAAAACGGGGCTCAAACCCGCGACCCCCAGCTTGGAAGGCTAGTGCTCTATCAACTGAGCTATTTCCGCAAGTAGCTTAATAAGCTTAGGTGGGCAAAGATGGATTCGAACCACCGAAGGCGTAAGCCAGCAGATTTACAGTCTGCCCCATTTGGCCACTCTGGTATTTGCCCTTGTTTCTAAGAATTGGAAAACTTTGCAGTCGTCAGGACCTTTCCCGAAACGGCTGCAAAGTTAGTGATTAAATTTTATCCGCAAAACATTTTCAAAGAATTTTTCATGCGGACAACTTTTTATTTATCTCACAAGACCTCACTTGCCTGATTTCTTTTCTTTTTGTTTTTCCAATTGACGCTTGAGGATGTCAACACAAAGATCTACACCTTCTTCAAAAGTATCACAGGTTTTCTCTGCGTGTAGTTCTGCGCCAGGAACAAAGAGATGAATTGCTGTTTCCTTGTTATTAGCAGCTTCAGGTTTTACAATATTTAGGGTTACTTCTACACTGGTGATATTCTCTTCGAGTTTTTCGAGTTTTACAACTTTCTTCTCGATGAAGTCTTGAAGTTTGTCTGTAGCATTGAAATGGATAGCTTTAACTTTGATTTCCATAAAAACCTCCTTTTTTTAATAGTTAAGCCCGAGGATGGGCATTTTCATATTCTTTTTTGAGTTCGGCAAATGTTGTGTGCGTATAAATTTCTGTTGTTGCTAAACTTTCGTGACCGAGAAGCTCCTTTACAGCTTCTAAGTCGGCTCCATTGTTGAGCATAACAGTAGCAAACGTATGACGCAACACGTGCGGACTCTTTTTTTTCTGTAATGTAACCTTCGACAGATATTTTTCCACTATGCAGCGCACTTGCGCCGTACTGAGACGCTGTCCTTTATTGTCCACAAAGAGTGGACCATTGTTCTGCCCCGTCAGTGGTTGCAACTCTTCTTCATAGAGTTTCATATCATGGAGCAACTCTTCTCCAAAAGGGATGATGCGTTGCTTATTCCTCTTTCCTGTCACCTTCAGCTGACGTTGCGAAAAATCAACATCCGACCGCTCTAGCCCTACTAATTCACTGACACGAACGCCTGTGGAATAAAACGTGAGCAGAATCAGATGGTCGCGACGCCCCTCGAAATCTTGAGTAAAATTCACCTCATCGAGCAGCCGATCCATTTCGCTCTGTTTCAGAAACGTGGGAAGTTGTTTTCCCACTTTCGGATTACGAACGAGATGCGAAGGATCTTTTTCAACCACCTTAGTCAGCAACAGAAAGCGATAGAAAGAACGGACGGCACTCAAATGCTGTTTCATAGAACGCTCTGAAAAGCCATTTTCCAAACGCTCCACCACCCAGTTTCGAATAACGTCGGAATCCAGCGTTTCCCACTCCAGATTTGTATCGACATTCCGGAAAAAGTTCTCGAACTGTTCCAATGCGTTGCGATATGCTTCTATCGTCCGCAAAGAGTAGCCTTTATCCGCGGCTAAATAATCCAAAAACTTTTCTACTAGTGGCATTTTGCGTTGTATATCTTTCTATCTGCGAATATAAAGATATTATTCTATTACCACAAAATTTTTGCAGCGAAAATATTAATTCGTATAGAAGAAGGAATACATTAAAACCAAGGAGCACTATAGTCGCTTTCAGGTTCTTCGGCCAATGATAAAGCATTAGAAGAAAGGATATGATTTCCTTTCTGTAATCGCTCAATATAACTCCGACGAATAGTAATATTCTCCAATTCCTCTCTTCGAGCTTTGCTCATACTTAAAAAGCTTTCTTCCATTTCCAGCCCTAGATACCGCCGCCCAAGGAGATTTGCTGCTATTCCGGTAGTAGCACTACCACTAAAAGGATCAAGAATCCAAGCATTGGGTTTTGTGCTAGCTTGAATCAACCTAGACAGTACGGCTATAGGTTTTTGCGTAGGATGCTTCCCGCAGGATTTTTCCCATTTCCCTATTGCAGGTATTTGCCACACATCAGTCATTTGCTTACCAGCATTCAATGCTTTCATCAAAGCATAGTTATAAAAATGAGGCGTTTTTGAGTTTTTGCGAGCCCAAATAATAAACTCTGTACTATGCGTAAAATATCTACAAGATATATTTGGTGGAGGATTTGTCTTGACCCACGTTATTATATTCAATATCTTGAATCCTAGTTTCAAGAGCTGTTGCTGAACGCTAAAAATATTATGGTGTGTACCAGAAATCCAAATGGTGGCATTATCACGCATATGATCACGGCAAGCCGTAAGCCAACGCAAATTAAAAGCATCCATTTCCTCGGGCGTCAGAACTTTATCCCAATCGCCCTTATCAACACAGACCACTTTCCCACTTTGGCAACTTATCCCCCCACTTGACAAAAAATAAGGTGGGTCTGCAAAGATCATATCAAAATAAAATTGAAACTTTGATAATGTCTCTACACAGTCTCCTTCTATCAGCGTGAAATCTTTATTAGGAGATTTATAATAGGATGATATCATCGCTTAACAATAGATATAAAGTCGTCTATGCTCGTTAGATTATAGATACTCGGAATATTCACAAAAGCCTCTTGAAGTTTATTCCTTGCACTCTTCCATCCTATGCCATCTGTTATCCAAATAAACTCAAATCCTGGAACGGAATTTATTTTAGGAGCAATATCTGAATAAGAACGAGCCACTTCATTTAGTTTTGAGCCACCACTAGTATAAAAATTCACTTCAATAAGAAAAGTTTTTATTGGGGTTTCTACAACAAAATCAAAACGCTTTTCATCATCACCAAGAGCTTGTGTAATCAAAGGCCACTCTCTTGAATATACTTCTTGCCTATATTCAACTTGATTTTCAGTAAATATTTGACAAACCATATCCTCCATAATATGACCACTTCTATTCTTCCGCGCATTTGTATCCAACCCCGTTTCTACGCCAAACACATAATCTACGAGATTGGTTATCTTTCTCGATTGAAAAACAGAAGCCAACCCCGTATTATTCAAGAATTCCATCACTCCATCTACAGAGCTGAACAGAGTATTTAGTTCTACACAACGGCCCAAAGAATCTAAAACTTTTTTCTTTCCCCCACTCCTAACAGCAATCAGTATATCCATAACATTAAAAGCCGTTCTATCACGATTCCAAATTGTTTCTACAGCTTGGCGCATATCCGAAGTACCTATCAAGCTATTCAACATACAAAGGCTCAACTTCACATCATCAACATTTTTTGAAATCTTATCAAAATCACAGAAAAAATCAAGTGTTTGATTTGTCTCATATAGTTGAGACATAAATGTATCAAAGTTTCTCATAAGTATTTTATTTTATAGGATACATACAAGCTTTTTCTACTGAAAACAAATCAGGCAACACATTATCACGCAAGACAGCCTGCTTTATCTCTGGATAATTATGTACCAAAATTTCTGTAAGCTTACCTCGCTTATTTGGATTAGCATTTACACTGCGTGAAGCCCAGACACGTTTAATCTGATAGGCACTATAAAGTGAATCGAAAAAGTTATCTTCTTCATTCTTCCCCTTGCAGTCCGAATTACTCAACATGAATTTATGCCCCGCAGCATTCAGCATATCGCAATACTCTTTCAAGCGTACTTGGGCATCATCGTTGAATGATTCTTTAGCGTAATTATTAAAACTAGAAGTATCACTCAAAGGGCGATAAGGCGGATCGAAATAGAAAAAAGTATGATTTCCACAATACTTAAAAGTCTCTTCAAAATCGCCTGTCAGAATCTCAACACGCTGGAGCAATTCACTATCTCTACAAATTGTTTCTGCATCACAAATTTTGGGATGAGCATACCTCCCAAAAGGAACATTAAAATTACCTTTTTGGTTCACTCGATACAAACCATTAAAGCAGGTTCTATTCAGAAAGAAAAAAAGCGTGGTATTCTCTATAGGAGATAAATTTTTCTCATTATATCGATTACGAACATTCAAAAAGAATTCTTTTCTCTGTTCTTCATCTTCAAGATTTAGATAGCGTTCTTCAATCGCTTTCAATGATTCAATGAGTGGCTGTGGCATATCGCGCACAGTTTTATAACAAGTCGTAAGATCTTTATTTATATCATTGATAATTGCGTGCTGTATATTAGGATAACGCTGAAGCATATAGAAAAGCATTGCCCCTCCACCCACAAAGGGTTCAATATATGTCACATCTTTCCATTTATCAAAGTCAGCTGGGAGCAACGCGTCCAATTGCTCTATTAACTGGCTTTTACCACCAACCCACTTGATAAAAGGTTTTGCTTTTGCCATCTTTATTTTATATTCTTAATTCTGGCTCTACAAGCCATATTTTCACGAATCAAATTTATTCATTTTTTCTATGACAACAAAGTATCGATGTTAATTATTGCCGTAATGGCATATAGTCAAAAAAAAACATTTCTATAAGTGATATTTTGCGTTGTGTATCTTTCTATCTGCGAATATAAAGATTTATCGGTCGTTTCTCCACATGCCTTTACTTTGTTCCTATTCTAGTGGCTTTCTATACACGGAATCTAGAGTATTATTGTCTTTATCCTTCCAGCTCTTCCAACCATTTTCTGATCTACCCAGACAAAATTCAGCAGCAGTACTTGGACTTGTAAACGTGAGGTTTGCATTAAGAACCAAAGTCCCATCCTCTGTCTCTTCGGTATATTCTTTTAGCATTTCGCTCCGCCGCTCCTTCCATTGCATGGATGGTGTAGCAGTTTTGGAAATTTTACTTCCTTTCAAGATAGTAAACCCCGAACTATGATAGAAGCCTCTTGCATCACATCCACGCCCTTTCACAAAAAAGAGATGTTCTTCTTTAACTTTTATGGTTTCAAAAATTCCGCAGCCTATAAACGATGTGAGAAACTTTACATCTTCAAAGAATTCTTCCATATCATCTTTTCGATACTCTGGAAGGTTCGGAGCTTTGGGCGTTTGCTTGTTTTCATCCAGCACAAAAGAACTCGTTTCTTTTGCTTCTTCGATTGCTCGATACTCTAAGTATTGAACATCTGCCTTGGTCATTGCAGCATCTTTAGAGATAAACAACAAAGCCTTTTGCCAAAATGTCTTATTACTATCATGAGCTTTCACTCGCTCACGAAAATTCTCTGTTTCTCCAATATATGCTTTAGGTTTTGTTTGCTCGTCTTCTCCCAGCAAGATATAAAAAGCTGGTGTTTGCAGTTCACGACGTTCTGCTAAAATAGAGAGGTTAGATCGAGGAATCACATACATCTGACAAATCTTATTACTAATAAAAGCATATTTAGTACCATTCGGGTCACCATCTATCAGATATGTTGTCACGCTTTTGCCCATAGTAAATTATGTTTTCAGCGTTAAAAGTAACACTTAATTTTAGAAAAATGGCTCTTATTAGCAAAAAGCGGGCATACACGGAAGAAGCTCCTCCTCTCCCTATAAAATATCTTATTTTGTTGTCACGTCGTCACACTAAGATAAAATAATTTGAAAAACAACAACTTATATTATATGACTACAAAAAAAGAATAGCTAAAGACTAGTCAGATTCTTCAGCTTCTCTACATTATTATTGGGCGCTCCGCTACAATAAGCGCGTCAGCTGACGCAATAAGGATGCTAGCTGGCAGGCTTATTGCTTTTTCAAACGCAATAAGGATATTCACGCTCAGCTCTATTCGCCTCTTCTCTAAAAACATTTCAAAAACACAATGATAAGTTCTAACAGGTCTATCTACTTCCACACATCGTTTCAACACAAGACCAAAAAACCAGCGGAATGCTCTCTTATAGAGTCTTCCGCTGGTGAGGAGTGAGGGGATAAAATTATTCTAGCACACGATTATGATACTTTCCATAGGCTTATCGCACAACGACCTTTTCGGCTATATTGTTTACCTTCACAACATAAAGACCGGGCAAGAGAGAGAAGAAATGATGAGAGGGGGAAGCGGAAGATGCTTTACCCACCAAACAGCCGCGCATATCATAAATATGAATATCAGCAGCTGCTGCCAGATAAACATCAATCCTTCCTTTCGACGGAATAATGCGTAGCATGGAATCCTCCACGGGTTGTACTGCCGTGGTTGCGTTGTGTACATCTTTGAGGTCGGAAGCATTAGAGACATAGGAGTCGGAGTATTTCTTTGCCAAAGCTATCACACTATAGGCGTAATCGTGGTTAGGCTCTAAATCACGAACCTCATACGAACATTTGTCTGTGAAGAATGTTTTTGTGGGGCGATATAGTTTCTCTCCTGCCTTTACGGTTTGCCGCACAGTGACTTCGTCAAGATAGAAGGGTTTGCCGTACATACTCATGAATGCGAGTTTTATGTTTCGACGCTGATTCCAATCCGTCACTAGATTGTCGAAGCTCACAGTTCCAGTAGTGTAACCTGGAGTTATTCCCATCGGCAGCACGCGTGCGTCCAAAGCCACGCGATCGCTATATTCTTTCATCACAAGCACAAAGAGCGTATCTCCTGGGTGCGTGTTGTAGGCTTTCAAATCTACTTCGAAGATTCCGCTATTGCAATCCAAAGACAAACGTGGCGATACCACAAGACCTGCCAACCCTAAATAATAGTTCGTTTCCTGCGTACCTGCCATCCCTTTCGCCCACGCTGGCAACTGCTGCATCCAATCGGTATCGGTCTCGCCGCGTTGTGCCAAAGAAGCCGTACGGTCGTAAGTGACAGATGGCTGTTCGACAGAGCCTTCGTTTATCCGATTGAAAGTTTCATGAAGAACAACCACATCGGAAGTCTCTTCCTTGGGCTGAACTATCTGATAGGTGTTCAACTGATACTTATCTGCATGATACAAAGCTTCCCAATTGGCCGTATAGCTTGTTGCAGAAACGTTTGTTGGTTCTTTCGGCATAGGGGTGACTCCTACGATTCCGTCGACCCAAACGTCATTAGAAGGATCGGAGAGAACGTCGCCATCCTTCGCCTTGACAGAATAGAAATATTCGTACTCTGGATGGATGTCTGAAACCACACAGAATGTATCTATTACTTCCTTGTTCGTTATGAAAGGTTTCGGAATGGGCAAAGTTTTATAGGTGTATGTCACATCATCGATGGCAAAAGAGAGAAGATTCTTCTGAATGTATTCTATCTTTATCTGAGTGGCATTATCGCCCAAAGCGTTTTGGTCTAAGGTGTAAAATCCGCCATCTTTCTGCATCCAACTATTGGGAATGTAGGCAATAGGTGTCCAGTTGCCTCCTATCAGAGCCGATACTCCCACCATGGAGTAAGAGAAATTGGGCTCTGTCTCCATACTGCTTGGTTTCACCCAGAATGAGACCTTCGTGATAGGAGCTGGAGAAACTGGTGTCATGATGTAGTCGCCCTCTTCATCAAAATTGAGAGAGAGCTTTCCAGAATGCAAATCGGCTGCATCTGTACAGACATCCTTTTTGCCTTTGGAGGAAACATCAATGTCCCATCCTTGGGGGTAATTAGGAGTGGTTAGATTTATCTTTCGGGTGCTTTCATTGAAACTTATCGCATCAAAGTTTTCCACCACAGTGGTCTCAGGAATCACCTCATCGGGCATCCCTTTATAGTAGACATTGAGCAGATAGCTCTTGGCATCCTTCGTAGGTTTCCATCTCGCTACAAAGGATGTGGAAGAAAGATTAACGGGATTCAGAACAGAAGGTGCAAGAATTTTAGTCTTCGTACGAACGATTTTTATATCGTCGAGAAGCATGTCACATTTCTCTGCTTGAAATTGGAAAAGATTGTTGGCATTGAAAGTACCCTTGCTGGTTTTGATTTCAAAATTCTGCCATTCAGTGGTTAGTTGGAGCGTGAAGTTGTCCTCTGGGCCTGTGTTGTTATCACAAAGGGCCACCCAAAGCGTTCCTTCCGTATCTTTCGCGTTCAACCGACGAGCGCGAAAAGTTAGCACCACATCTCCAAAGAGTTCCATCTCGGGAGTGCTAACAAATCCTGCGCGTTCGCCATTCTCAAACATACGCAAACAGCAGATACCTCCGGCTTGATAGGCTTCATTGCCTACCCACCCTTTCATCTTGGTATATTTAGCGGGGATAGTGAAAGAGGTGTGAGAACCACAAACGGGCTTCCCATCTGGCACGGCTTCGGTGCCTGCAGTCCATTTGGAGAAATCTTCTTGAAGTACCGTCTCCGCAGGTGCCTTATTTGAAGCCGCCAACAGCGCATGAGCCTTTGGTTGAACTGCATGAACAAAGGGGTTCGAGAGGGGTTTACTCCAATGAAAGCCCTTAGAGCTTTGTGCCGACAAATTCCCTACCATACAAAGGGCAAGAAAGAGGTTTCCCAACGCAGTGTGTAAAAGTTTTCTTTTCATAGGCTAACTATTAGTGAATAATATATTTGAAAAAAATCGCTAGCGAATACCTTTTTCTACTACAATCCATGAGGAATATAGCTCAGTTGCAAATGTAGGGAATATTTTTATTTCTTACAAAAAATGCGTTGCAGCCTAGAAAAAGACTGCAACGCATTGTGCTATTATCAAGCGAAAGAACTTTATTAGTCCTCTGCGCGACGAAGCTGCTGTACATAAACAGCGTGCTCCTTTGCGAGACGCTTCAGTACGCTGGGCTTGTTGTACTGCTGACGAGCGCGGAGCTCTTTAACAACACCTGTTCTTTCGAATTTTCTCTTGAATTTTTTGAGGGCGCGTTCGATGTTTTCGCCTTCTTTAACGGGTACTACGATCATTTTTCGTTGTTTTTATTTTGTTATTTAATAATTGCGAGGGAGATATACTTCTTGCGAGGTGCAAAAGTAGTGCATTTTTAATGAAGAACAAAACAATCCTTTTATTTTTTGAGTTTGTTCTTACATTTCCAGCTATTTGCCCTTGCAAGGTCGTTAATAGTTTGAGTTAGAATAGTTTTTCTTTCTTACTATATTTTGTCACCCCCTTTCGTAGCAACCTTATCGTCATTGACGACATAAAGCGTTTGAGTGTTAAACGGTATATTGAGTTTTGGATCTTCATTGATGGCTTTATAAAAAGCTTCTTGCATACGGAAACGTACGTCCCAATAGTCGCTGGGATTAACATAAGCACGCACTGTAAGTTCTACACTGCTTGCACTGAGATTGGCCACTTCAACAAAATAAGGATCAAGCGCATTACCCTGTATGTCCTTTGGTTCTGTTAAGATGGCTGGGTCTTGCTTCAAACAGTTGACAATAACATCGCGCGCATGTTCTACATCATTTCCATATTCAATTCCCACCGTCCATATCTCACGACGCAAAGCGGTTTGATCGCTATTGATAACAAGCGTAGTAGACATCGTGCCATTGGGTATATAGACTCTGCGACCATCTGCGGTTTCGATGATAGTATGGAATATCTGTATCTCGCGAACAGTACCTATGTTGTTTTGCGCTTCTATCGTATCTCCAACTTTATAGGGCTTGAAAAGAAGGATAATCAGACCACCTGCAAAATTTTGAAGATTGCCAGAGAGAGCCATACCGATAGCAACACCAGCAGAGGCTAAAAGAGCTGCAAAAGACGTGGTATTCACGCCTAAGGTACTAACCACTGTCACGATGAGCAAAATAGTCAGCAGGATATTCGTAAGGCTTTTCAAAAAGGTTTGGACCGTAGGCTCTACTTTGCTGCGAAGGAGAAAACGGGCTACAAGCTTATTAAGCAGTTTTACAATCCAGCGACCAATAATATAGACAACGATAGCGGCTAGTATGTTTTTGCCCACACCTATTCCCATCTCTACCAGTCGCTGAAGAAAACGATCTATGTGAGAAATATTGACTTCGGGAGTTGTTATACTAAGAATGCTAAACATATTCTATACTTAAATTTCAATGCAAAGATACTGTTTTTTAATGATACAATAATGCCACTCTCACAATATAGTGAAAGTGGCAAAACTGAATATTGTAGTATTTTTATTTTTCATCAATAATTCGACGAGCGCCCATATAACGTTTACTATAATAAGCTTGATCAGAGGAATCTACTTGCACACCTGTCCTAGCCGCATGAACAAACTTAAAGCTTTGTCCATTATCTGCCACGTCTGTAACTATGCCTACGTGCCCGACTGAGTTAGAACCGCGTGAACCTCCAAAGAAAACAAGGTCTCCCTTACGCAAATTACTAATACTCATAATAGGAGTTCCTTCTGTAAACTGAGAGCGACTAGAACGTGTGAGATGCACATTATTCAATTTATACACATAGCTAGTCAAACCTGAACAATCAAAACCACCAGGACCGCTCCGTCCAGAACGATATTTCGTCCCAAGATATTGGAGAGCTGTCTTAACTATAGTCTCTCCTTTTGGATCATCATTTATATAACTTGTGATTCCAGTAGTACTTATAAGTAGTGAGCGAGAATTTGCAGCACTCGATGTGGTAAACACCATAGAGAGTGTGGCAACTACTATAAATATCGCGTTTCTTACTTTCAAAACTCTTTACTTTTAGATTTCATAAAACGATAACAATGCAAATATAAGGATAATATCCAATTTGACAAACATACTTTGCATTTTTATAATAAAAAAATAAGGCTTCCATTTTAAGCAAACACTCTCTTCCTGCCACTCACAAATAAATCCAACCAGTTTGCCCTTCTCAGAAAAGTAAATCTGCAAGCCTCTGCCTGAAACACAAAAAGAGACTCCCATCAGATGATTGCTCTGATAGGAGTCTCTCTTATTTCAAAAAAAGGCGGCGACCTACTCTCCCGTCTTGTGGACAGTACCATCGGCGCGACCGGGCTTAACTTCTCTGTTCGGAATGGTAAGAGGTGGAACCCCGG